>Ga0164308_10000247_pt1 | contig 29050 bp, 26 predicted proteins | sample Whisoiple_246_MG_FD_109983 | JGI IMG/M metagenome (GOLD analysis project Ga0164308, IMG submission 109983) | Soil microbial communities amended with fresh organic matter from upstate New York, USA - Whitman soil sample_246_MG | ecosystem: Environmental > Terrestrial > Soil > Unclassified >... | reverse complement strand
CGGACGGGGATGCGTTCATGGGCCGTCACCATCCGCTCAAAGACCTCGCTCCGCGTGACGTTGTGGCCCGCGCCATCGACTACGAGATGAAGCGCATCGGCGCCGAGCACGTGCTCTTGGACATCACGCATCGCCCGGCTGATTTCGTGCGTTCGCGGTTTCCCAATATTTACGCCGAAATCAAGGCCTACGGTTTCGACATGACGACCACGCCCATCCCGGTCGTGCCCGCGGCGCACTACATGTGCGGCGGGGTGACGTCGGATTTGCATGGCCGCAGCTCGCTACCGGGGCTTTGGGTGCTCGGCGAGACCGCGTGCACGGGTTTGCATGGTGCGAATCGCCTGGCTTCGAACTCCCTGCTCGAAGGCTTGGTGTTCGCGCGGCGCGCGGCGGATAAGCTTTCTCAGCAAGTCGCCGAGCTTCGCACGCTGCCTATCCCGAGCGTGCCCGAGTGGCAAACCGGCTCGGCGGCTCCCAGCGATGAAGCGGTCGTCGTGTCCCACAATTGGGAAGAGATCCGCCGCTTGATGTGGAACTACGTCGGCATCGTGCGCAGTGACGCACGCTTGCGCCGCGCGGCGCGCCGGATCGCGCTCTTGGAAGAAGAGATCCGTGAGTATTACTGGAAGCACTTGGTGACGCGTGATCTGCTCGAGCTGCGCAACCTGAAAGACGTGGCCGAGCTGATCATCGCTTCTGCAGCGAGCCGTAAAGAGAGCCGCGGTCTGCACTTCACCATCGACCACGCGGAAACGCTCGACAGCTGGGCCGAAGACACGGTGACGAAGCGCGGCGTGCTTCCGCACCTGCGCGGCCGCTGAATGACGGCTCGTTTCGCGGTCTGGCAGGCTTTCGCCTGGACCGTAGCTGCCACGGCCGGCCTGTCGTTGGCGCTGACCCTGGTGGTGACTGCGCTGGGCCAGCGAGCGGACATCGTGCCGCTCGGCTTGACGCAAGTGGGAGTTTATGGCGCGGCCTTGCTCGCGTTTGCTGCCGTCCAAGGAAGGCCGCTGCGCGAGCTGGTTGCGCTCGAGGCGGTGCCGCTTCGCTTATGCTTGGTCGCGGCGGCCCTGGGCGTGGTGCTGCAATTCCCCTCCACTCTGTTGGCCAACGCGGTCGAGCATTTTTATCCGCTGCCCGAGCAGGTACTTCGACATCGCTTGGCGTTGATCACCCCGCGATCGATCGCTCACGGCGTGGCCATCGTGCTGGTGGTGAGCTTAGCGGGACCGTGCGTCGAAGAGTTCTTCTTTCGGGGAGCTCTGTTCGGCGCGCTTCGCCGAGGCCACGGCGCGATCGTGAGCATGGTGGTGGTGTCCGTGTGCTTCGTGGCGGCACACCTGGATCTCCGCTTGCTATTGCCGCTCTTGCCCGCGGCCTGGCTGATGGCAGAAGTGCGAGAACGCACGGGCTCGATCTGGCCAGGGCTTGCGCTGCACACGGGGTTCAATTCTCTCACGCTCTTGGGCGTGTTCTGCGGCCTGACGCCCAATGGAAAGCCGCCGCCCATGCCGCCCGCGCTGGCGCTCGTGGCCTGCCTTGCGGCCGCGGGCTTATTCCGGCTGATTCAGCGCATCACCGCGGACGGCCGCGCGTGACGCGCGCGGCCGTCCGTGCTTAGCCAAGCTACACTCCGCCGAATTTTGCACTAAGGTTTGCCGCAGTACCTAGCCCCATGCCCGCCGAAATCGAGACCAAGATCGCTCTCTGCCTGCCCGGCGGCGGAGCTACTAGCGCCATGTTCCAAATCGGAGCCTTGGCCGCATTCGAAGATTCGGTCGAGGGGTTGGAAGTAAACCGCCTCGACTATTACGTGGGTAGCTCGGGCGGGGCCAGCGTCGCAGCGGCGCTCGCCGGCGGCTTACCCGTGCAACGCATCTACCGTGCGTTCCTCGATCCCGCGGACGTGTACTTCGGCCTGGAACGCAAGCATTTGCTGCGCGTCGACTTGGGCGAATGGCGGCGCACGCTGGTGTCCGCGCTGAGCGCGCTCCGCCACGGCGCTTCGTCTCTCCTGTCGCGCACTTCCGCGCCCGCGCCGGCCGCGCTCTGGGAGGAGCTCGACCGCTTGTACGACTCGTTGCCCGCGGGTCTGTTCACCCTGGATGGCTACGAGCGCTTCTTGGAGGACTTCTTCGTGCGCCGGGGCGTGCCCAACAGTTTTTATGGCATGCCGCGCCCACTGCGCATCGTCGCCCACGATTTGGACTCGGGACAATTGGCCGTGTTCGGGCAAGGGAACTCCGCTGCCGTTTCGGTGACCCGTGCTTGCATCGCTTCGATGGCCGTTCCGCCGTTCTTTTCGCCCGTACGGATCGGTGAGCGGCACTACATCAATGCCGGCGCGGGCCAAGTGGCGCACCTGGAAGTAGCGGTCGAAATGGGGGCCAACGTCCTGATAGTCGTAAACCCGATGGTCGCGTCATCGGTCGCCACCGTGCCCACCGGGCACGGGCACCGGGATAGCTTGCGCGACAAGGGCATGATGTGGGTCTTGAACCAAGCGATTCGCATCGGCATGCACAAAATCGTTCGTGAAGAGTGCGCGCGCATCGAAAGCGAAGGTCGCGCCAAGGTGATCCTGATCGAGCCATCGCCGGAGGATTGCATCCTGTTCATGTACAACCCGGCCAGCTTCGATGCTCGCCGGGCGATCCTGGAATACGCGTATCGACACACTCGCGCCGAGCTCGCAAAGTCATTTGCGTCAGAAGACAGCGTGCTGTTGCGTGCAGGTCTCGGCCCGCGCCCGACGGCCAGTTCAGCCTACCCCGTGAGCTCGGGCTAGCGTGCGCTCGGCTCGCAGATGGCTGCTGCTCGGCATGAGCGCGCTCAGCGTGGCGGGCTGCAAGAAACCGTATCGCGTGGGTGAATACGTACTCGTTGATTGGGAAGAAAATCGCCCATTCGCTGCGTACATCACCGAAAAAGTGGGCGCCGCGCGCTACCGCGTTCACTTCGATGGCTACGATTGCGACCAAGAGGTGAACTTCGAGCGCATCAAGGGCCGCGTTCAGGGCCCCGTGCCGCAGCCCACACCCGGCAAATTGCCCTGCGCCCATGCCGCACCGGTCACGAGCGGTTCGGCGCCCGCGGTCACTCCCGCACCGTTCAAGCCCAACGATCACGTGCGCGTGACTTGGCGCGGCACGATTTACTCCGCGACCGTGCTGCAAGTCGTGGCCAAGGACCGCTTCGTCGTGCACTACGAAGGCCTGGAATCCGCGTGGGACGAGACGGTCGGCCTGGATCGCATCGTGGGTCGAAGGCCCTGAGGTTCAGCCCGGGGAGCCGGGCGCCCGGGGCCGGTGGCGCACCGTCGCGAGTGAGGCTTTGGTATCAGGGGTTGCACAATCGAGCGCTTTGCCCCACTCAATGTCGAGATGAGTCTCGTCTCCCTTCTCAAAGGCAACGGTCCAAGCGGCTACGGCTACGGCACGACGGCTGAGGTCGTCACGCAGGGCATCGCGCTCAAGGGGAAGACCTACCTCGTCACGGGCAGTACTTCCGGGCTCGGCATCGAGACCGTGCGCGTGCTCGCTCAGCGCGGCGCGCGCGTGTTCGCCACCGGCCGAAGCAAGGAGAAGGTGACGAGCGTGCATGGTCGGACGCCCGGCGCGGTCGTGCCCTTCGAGTGTGAGCTGTCCGAACCCCAATCCGTGCGCGCGTGCATCTCAGCCGTGAAGAGTGATGGCGCGAAGCTCGACGGCATCATCGCGAACGCGGGCGTGATGGCGCTGCCCTCGCTGGAGCTGGCGCACGGCTACGAGCGACAATTCTTCACCAATCACGTCGGTCACTTTTTGTTGGTCACGGGATTGCTGGACGCGCTCGCCGACCACGCGCGCGTAGTGATGCTCAGTAGCTCGGCGCACAGCATGGCGCCCAAAGCAGGCATCGAGTTCGACAACTTGTCGGGCCAGCGCAGCTACTCCCCGTGGACCGCGTACGGCCAATCCAAGCTTGCGAATTTGTTGTTCGCCAAGCAGTTGGCCAAACGGCTTACTGACGCGGGTTCGTCGGCGACGGCCAACGCCGTTCATCCAGGCGTGATTGTTTCTGGGCTGCAGCGGAGTATGCCTGCGATCCAACGTGTGAGCATGGCCGTGATTGCACCGATCGCCTTCAAGAGCATCGCCGAAGGGGCGGCCACCCAGTGCTACGTAGCCACCCACCCCGGGCTGGCGGGTGTCAGCGGCGAGTATTTCGCCGATTGCAACATCGCGCAGGCGAGCGCGCGTGGCCGCGATGCAGCGCTCGCTGACCGTCTCTGGCAAGAGACCGAAAAGATCGTCGCCCAGTTGCCCTAGGGTGGCGGTGCAGGAGGCACCTCCGGGGGCGCCGCGAACGCCGGCTCGCCCGGCATGTGACCCATACTGCGCCACGCGGCCAGCAACGCCCCACGATCCCGATCGTCGAACACGTAGGGATCGCGATCGGCGCTCTGCTTGGCGTAGCCGACCCAGCGTGAGGCCGCGCTGGCATCGCCCAGCGCCAGGTGGGTGAGGCCCCGGTACAGGGCGTAGCGCGCGAACTCAGGCGCGGACAGCTTGCGAGCCGTGGGCTCGGCCTTGCGAAACTGGGCGGCGGCCGTGGGGTATTGCGCATCGGTGTAGGTATCGATGGCGTCCGCCAGCGCGGAGTGGCAGCCCGATGCGGCCAGCAGCAGAGCCAGCGACAAGACTAGACGCATGGCTGACCATCGGTCGCGCGTCGCGCCAGTTGCTATTTAAACACTTAGGGAACGGCAACCTTCGCGAGTCGTTCGCCGAAGCCTGGCAAACAGGTTCCTTTCACCAACCCCGGCAACGTGGGGGACCGTAGACGCCAGCTTGTCCGCAAAAGTCCGCGATCCGTTAGTAACAGATGCTGCACCTTCCCGGACACGCCTCGGGGCCGAGCAGGGGCTCGTCCCGTCTGGCACGGAGTGCTGGGCGACGCGGGCTGCGCGCTCAGGAGCCCGCAGACAGGCCTGCCACGCTCTGTTAATGTATCAACATGGCGGACCATACGTCGACCATGCTGGCCGCCAACCTGCGCCGGCTGCGGGAGCGCCGAAAGCTCACCCAGCAGGATCTCGCGGAACGCTCGGGCGTGCCGCGGCCCACGTTGGCTCACTTGGAGTCCGGCGAGGCCAATCCCACGCTCAGCGTGTTGGTGCGGGTCGCCGAAGCGCTAGGCACCAGCATCGAGGAGTTGATCGGTCGAGTCGAGCCGGCCGTGACTCTCCACCCGTCGAAGACCTTGGTCGAGCAACGTCGGGGTAAGGCGCGCCTCGTCGACTTGGCACCGGCTGCGTTCGCCGGGCTGTCCTTCCAAAGAGTCGAGTTGCCGGCGGGGGCGCGCTTCGATGCGGCGCCAGAAGCCCGCACCGGCCGCTGCTTCGTCACTTTGGAGGCCGGGGAGCTCACCCTCGAAGCTGGCGGCGAAACACATCGGCTGAATCGCGGCGATGTGGCGGCAATCCTGCGGGAAGTGGGCCACCGCTGGATCAATTCGGGACGCGCCCACGCCGTCATCTACTCGGTGACCGAGGGATCCGCTGCCGGCTGAACGGCGCGAAATCGGGCTTCGCCTTGCACGGGCGACGGTTCCGGGCTAGCGATGCGCCGCCAATGTCCGCTGAGAAGCTTCGAAACATCGCCATCATCGCCCACGTCGATCACGGCAAGACCACTTTAGTCGACGCCATGCTGCGTCAAACCGGCGTGTTCCGTGCCAACGAGGCCGTCACCGATCGCGTGATGGACTCGAATGATCTCGAGCGTGAACGCGGTATCACGATTTTAGCCAAGCACTGCAGCGTCAAGTACAAAGACTACACGATCAACATCATCGACACGCCTGGCCACGCCGACTTCGGCGGTGAAGTCGAGCGCACGCTGAAGATGGCCGATGGTGTGCTGTTGCTCGTGGATGCGGCCGAAGGCCCGCTGCCGCAGACGCGCTTCGTACTCTCCAAAGCGCTCGAACTGGGGATGACGGTGATCGTCGTCATCAACAAGATCGACCGTCAGGACGCGCGCCCAGACGACGTTCTGAACGAGGTCTTCGACTTGTTCTGCGAGCTCGAAGCGAGTGACGAGCAGTCGGAATTCGCCACCATCTACGCCATCGGCAAAGAGGGCATGGCCAAGCGCGAGCTGAGCGATACCTCGAATAGCCTCGAGCCATTGATGGAGACCATCGTTCAGCGCGTGCGCGCGCCCAAGGTCGATCCGGACGGCCCGTTGCAGGCGTTGGTGCACAACACCGAGCACGACGAGTACGTCGGCCGCTTGGCCATCATCCGCATCAACCGCGGCAAGATCGCCGTCAACCAAACGGTGGCGCTGATCGGCGAGAAGAGCACCGCGAACGTGCGCGTCAGCGCGATCTTCAGCTTCGAAGGCACCAAGCGCGTCAAGGTGGAGTCGGCCGAAGCGGGCGACATCGTGGCGCTCTCGGGCATGGAAGACGTGCAGATCGGCGACACCATCAGCGCGATGGATAAGCAGGAGGCGCTGCCTCGCATCACCGTCGAAGAGCCGACGATCAAGGTCAGCTTCATGGTGAACACTTCACCGTTCGCCGGAAAGTCTGGCAAATGGGTGACTTCACGCCACGTGCGCGAGCGCCTGTACAAAGAGGCGATGAAGAACTTGGCGCTGCGTGTGGAAGACACCGCGGAGCCGGATACGTTCCTGGTTTACGGCCGCGGCGAGCTGATGCTGGCGATTCTGGCCGAGACCATGCGCCGTGAAGGCTACGAGTTTTCGCTGGGCATGCCCGAGGTCGTGGTCAAAGAGATCGACGGCGTGAAGTCCGAGCCGGTCGAACTCGTGATCATCGACGTCCCGGATCAATACGTCGGAGCCGTGACCACGCGCCTCGGCGAGCGCCGCGGCCAAATGATGAAGATGGCCAATCTCGGGTTTGGCCGAGCGCGCATGGAATTCAAAGTGCCCTCGCGCGGCTTGATCGGCTTCCGCTCCGCGTTCCTCACCGAGACCCGCGGTACCGGTTTGCTCAACTCGCTGTTCGGTGGTTGGCAGCCTTACGGTGGCCCCATGCTCCGTCGCTCGAACGGCGCCATCGTCTCCGATCGTCAAGGGACGGCCACTCCGTACGCGCTGTTCCACATTCAGCCGCGCGGCACGCTGCTGATCGCCGCTAGCACGCCCGTGTACGAGGGCATGATCATCGGCGAGCACAATCGCGACAACGATCTGGACGTGAACTGCGTGCGTGAGAAGAAGCTCACGAACATTCGCGCTGCGGGCAAGGACGAAAACGTCGTGCTCATCCCGCCGCGCACGCTGTCCATCGACGCCGCGCTGGAGTTCATCGATCGCGACGAGCTGGTCGAGGTGACCCCCGACCAAATCCGCCTGCGCAAGCGCGTGCTGGACTGCAATCGCCGCCCGCGCCGCGACGGCGACAAGTCCGAAAAAGCCTGACTTGTGCCCACGGAGCTCGGGCGGTTGGCAGCCGCCCGAGCCTGAGCCACAAATCACGGCATGCCCGTTACCCTGACCCCCGAGTACTTCAATCGGCTCGGCCGCGAAAACCTGCCCGGCCATCTGAACATCGTGGTCACGGAGGTGGCTGAGGGCCTACTGAGAGCGGAGTTCGTGGTCGGCGCGCACTTGCTCGCGCCCAACGGCTTCCTTCACGGCGGCAGCGTGGTGGCGCTGGCCGATACGTGCGCGGGCTATGGCGCGATCGCCAACTTGCCGGAAGGCGCGTCGACCTTCACCACGATCGAGCTCAAGACGAACTACCTGGGCACGGCGCGCGAGGGCGTGGTCGAGTGCGTGGCGACCGCGGCGCACGACGCAAGTTTGGGACGCAACGTTGCGCGCCAAGGGGAGTGAGCGAGCCCTCGCGCTCTTCCGCTGCACCCAGCTCGTGCTTTACCCGAAAAAGTGAGCACGGGTGCGCCATGCCTGCTGGCGCTCGAAAGTCACGCAGGCAGGCGCGTCCACTCGCCGTGGGGTTGATGGTCACGCGCCACTGGGTAGGCGTCACAGCCTTCGGCGTCGCGGACGAAGCGCGGAAGCGGCGCTGCTCGACGCCGAAGGCTGTGACGCAGACTGCGATCGTGCGTGACCATCACCCAATTGAAAATGGCAGCTCAGCCTTCGGTGGAGTAAAAGAACTCTTCGCGCGTGATCTTGTCGTTGTCGACGGTGAACAAGCCCACTTCGTCCATTTGCATGCGACGACCACTGGGCTTGTTGGTGACATCGTAGCTGAAGCGAACCACGAAGCGATTGCCGTTGGGCCACGGGCCTTCGACCTTGGCGCTGTGGATCTCGTGGTTGTCGACCCAGGTCTTGCCTTTTTCGACGATGGCTTTGACGCCTTTGACTTCAGCAGGGAAGTTCGGCATCGCCATCGCCTCGATACTGACCGCCTCGGGCGAAAACAACGTTTCCAGGATGGTGTGGTGCTGATTGGCCTTACAGAGTTCGACGTACTTCTTCGCGATCTCGAGTGTGCTCATGATGACCCTCCTTGCTGGGCTGACACTTCTGCGCCCAGCGGCCCCCGCCGTCAACCGTGGGGCCATCCGGCCGGCGGTCTCTCCTGACAGCCGTGTGTCAGGTTTCGAAGCGTCACGCGCTCGTCACTAGAGGCTGAGCTCGTTTTCGGCGAACTCTGCGTATTGTGCGGCCTCGCGCTCTTCTCGCGCGCGTTCTCGGAGCACGCGCGCGAGCTCCTCGCTCACGCGCTCGAGCAGGGTCGTGGTCGTGGAGCGATCGAGCGCAGAGATGCATACGGCACTGGGCTCAGCTTCGAAGCCCGCCAACTCTTCGGGTGGGACGCGATCGATCTTGTTGTACACGCGAAGCTTTGCCGCGCGATCCAGATCCAGCTCACTGAGGATTTTGCTGGTCGTCTCGAGGTGCTCGCCTTGTTCCGGATCGGACGCGTCCACCACTTCCAAAATCAGGTCCGCCTCCGTTGCTTCTTCGAAGGTGGCGCGGAACGCGGCGAATAGATCCTTGGGCATGCCTCGGATGAAGCCCACGGTGTCGGTCAGCACCACTTCGCCGCCGTCAGGCAGGGTCAGCTTTCGCGCGCGAGTATCGAGCGTGGCGAAGAGCTTGTCTTCAGCCAAGACCCCCGCGTCGGTCAGAGTGTTGAGCAGGGTGCTCTTCCCGGCGTTGGTGTAACCGACGATGGCTACCACCGGCACGTCACTCTGAGCGCGGCGCCGACGGCGCTCGGAGCGCTGCTTGCCGAGATTCTTCAGCTCCTTCTCCAGGCGATTGATGCGATCGCGCGCGCGGCGACGGCCGATCTCGAGCGTGGTTTCGCCGGGGCCTCGGCCGCCGATGCCGCCAGTCAGACGGCTGAGCGAGTCGTCCTTGGCACCCAAGCGGGGCAGCGTGTACTTCAGCTGCGCGAGCTCGACCTGCAATTTGCCGTCGCGCGTCTCGGCGCGCTGAGCGAAGATGTCCAAGATCAATTGCGAGCGATCCAGGACCTTCAGGTCGGTCTTGCCCGCGATGCCGTGAGCCTGCGCTGGGTTCAAATCGCAGTCGAAAATCAGAGTTTCAGCGTCGAGATCGATCGCGCGCATCACCACGTCTTCCAGCTTGCCTGGGCCGATCACGAATTTGGGGTCTGGCTGGTCGCGCAGCTGGATGATCGTGTCGGCGACTTCGACGCCGGCAGTGCGGGCAAGGCTGTCGAGCTCGCCGAGGCGCGACTTGGCTCGTTGCATCGCCCCTGAGCGACGCTTATCGCCCACGTGGATCAAAATGGCGCGACCATCTTTGGCGGTGACCGTGCGCGTTCGCTCTTGTTGCGCGAACTCCGCCTCGAGCGAGCCGATCAGCTCGGCAAAGTTCGGTTCCTGTTGACCGTAGGGCAGGGGGCCGACGACCTCATACGGTGTGCCTTTGCCCTCGAAGGTCGGCGTATTGTAGGCGTAGCTGAAGCGCTGCGGTTCACTGGCCGGGTTCAGCAACACCGCGGCCACCAGATCGAGCCGCAAGCGCGTGAGATCGACCAGATCATCCTTGGTCAACGGCTCGTTGAACAGATGCGTGTGAACCAGGCGGAGCGCGCGAAAGCGGCCCTCGGCAGCGCGCAGTCGGCCGATGTCCGGCAGCATCAAGCCGGTGGCATGCCCGACGATCACGTAGTCCACCTGTCCGGAGCGGTGCACGAGCGCGCCGACTTGGCGCCGGGACTCTCTGGAAGCGTCCGCCAAGGAGCGGACGAGTTCCGGCGTGGCGATGCGGTCACCCGGCACGCGGCGCCGGTAGATGCGCTCCAGAGTTTTGATGGCGCTCGGCGAAAGACCGGTCGTGTTTCCGTAAAGTTCGGGCATGCAGGGCGCGGCGCGCCAGTGAAGGTTACCACGCTTTTTGGTGCCTCGCGATGCGGCTCCGCGATGCGGCTCGGCGTGCCAAATCTCCACAACCCGAGCAGCTCGGGTGAGGCATAGTTCCGGCCTATGGCGCTTTTGACCGAGCTCACACTCACTTCCGCGGCCCCGCTCGCCAGGCAGTTCAATCTGGATTTGCGCAAGATCGAGCCGCTTACAGCGGGGTCAGTGAACTCCAACTTTCGGCTCACGGACAGTGCCGGACGCGTCTACTTCGCCCGCTTGTACGAGGAGCAAGACCACGCTGGCGCCGCGCGTGAGCACGCCGTGGTCGCCGCGCTCGACGATGCCGGTGTGCCCGTGGTGCGCAGCTTGGTCCGCGAAGATGGCGGTTCGCTGGCGGACTTCGCAGGCAAGGCGTTCGCGGTCTTTCCCTGGGTGGAGGGCGAGATCTTGTGCCAAGCGCTGGTGACGCCGGCTCGTTGCGCCGAGCTGGGCGCGGCCTTGGCGCGCGTGCATTTGTGTTCGGCGCGCGTGCCGGGTTTGCCCGGCGGTCGTTTCCGAATTCCGGATTTGCGAGAGCGCCTGGATCGGGTGGAGACCGCTGGCCGCTCCTCACTTTTGCCCGCGGTGCGCACGATTCGCGAGCGCCTCGATCACTACGAGGCCAAGCGTTCCAATCACTTGGAGCAAGGCATTTGCCACGGGGATTTGTTCCGCGACAACGTGCTCTGGCAAGGGCCGAAGCTGCGCGCTTTGATCGACTTCGAAAGTGTGTGCCGAAACAACTTTGCCTACGATTTGATGGTGACCACGTTGGCCTGGTGTTACGGCAGCGAATTCGAGCTCCATTTGGTGCGAGCCTTGTTCGCCGGCTACTGCAGTGTCCGACCGCTGCCCCCCGCCGAAGTGGCCGCGTTGCGCGACGAAGGCGCAATCGCGTGCTTGCGCTTTGCCAGCACGCGGCTCACCGATTTTTCCCTACGCGTGCCCGAAGGCACGCCCCCAGTGCGTGACTATGGCCGCTTCCTCGCGCGGATGACGGCCATCGAAACCGGCGCACTCGACCCCTGCATTGCTTCCATCGCGGCCTGAAACGTCGATACAGCTCGACGGCGCGCGTCGAACGGGAGACCCCCAGCGCCTCGCGCCGCTCTCATTGCGCAGGCGACGTGGCTCAGTTACACGGCGCGGCGCCTTGGGCGGCGGCGCACTCTTTGGGGCTGCTCAGCGCGCGGCTGACGTGCAGCAGCCGGCACTGCACGTTGTCGCCGCTGGCGGACGTCGAATAGCCTGAGTTGGCGGCCGCACCGTCGAGCTTCATGCACTCGTCCAGGCACGCGGGCTGATCAGCGAAGTTCGAGTCGAAGTCGGCCTTGCAGGCGTTCTCGAGCAACCGACAATACGATTGGCAATTGCCGGCATCGGGATCCTTGCCGTCCACGCAATGGCCATCGCCGCCCGGGCTCGTGTGTGTGCAATGGTTCGCCGGGTCGAGCAGCGAATTGTACGAGTGATACATGCGACACCCGACGGTGTTTTCCGACTGGTCCCCAATCTGACCGGGCTCCAGTGCGCCGCACACGGCGAGACACTGAGCTTCGCTCTCGTACATGGGATGACCGAAGCCGGTGCATTCCGTGATTTCCAGGTGGCAGAACTTCTTGCAGTCCGGTTCCGCCTTCGGGTCGTCCACGCACTTCAGCGTCGACTTGAGTTCAGCGTGCGCGCAGTGAGTGCCCGGGTCGAGCATCGAAGAGGTCGTGTGGACGAGCCGGCATTGCAGCGTGTCACCCGTGTAATTGCCGCCTGCGGTCGCGTCGTACAGACCGGTGTCGGCGAGGCCCAGGCATTTGCTGATGCAGACCGCCGTGCCGTCGTCGCCTTCTTCGGCGTTGGCTGCGTACTTCTTGAACTCGTCCTTGCAGGCCGCCGCAAAGAGGTGGCAGTAATTTTCGCAATTCGAGCCGCACGCGTCGTTGCCGCCGGGGCCAGCGTTGGCGCAATAGAGCTCGGGGCTCTCGCCGGTGTCGACCGCCAGACCGAGCTGCTGCACGCGGCAAGCGACCGAATTTTGGTCCGCGCCCGTCAACGGCATATGCGCGCAGGTGGCCAAGCAAGCTTCGTGCGTCAGGTACAGATAGCCTGTCGATTCAGCATCGCCACTGGGAGCGGTTCGGCAAACGCTATCGGCTTTGTTGCAGTACTCGAGGCACTGCGGGCTGGCCGTCGTGTCCGGCTTGCTGCCTGCCGCGCCTGCCTCGTCGCCACCGTCTGGCACGTACGTGCGATCTTCGATGCCCGCGATGGCTTGGCAGCCGCCGAGCGCGCTGCCGACCGTGCCGAGCAACAGTGTCAAAGTGGAAAGTCGAGCGAGCCGGATCATTGGAACACACCTCCGAAACCGACGCCGGCGAGATTGCTGCCTATGAGCGGATGCATCTCTAATCGAGCGCTTTCGGCCTTCTCTTTCGGCGCACTGGACAGGTACAGCACGACCCCGGCGACCACGAACGCGGCACCGACGCCAATCGTGATGTTGGAGATCGTGGCCGCGCTCTGAGCGTCTTTGGAGAGCGATTCGCCCAGCGGATCGTTGCAGACGTTGCCGCCGGGGCAATAATCCTTGGCGTCGTTGTTCTTGGAGATGGCCTTCACTCCGAAGTAAGTGCCAACGCCGAGGCTGACCACGCCCAACGCCCCCGTTACGAAGGCCGCCGTTCGCAAAGGGTTGCCGCCAGCCTGAGGCTCAGGATTGGGCGGCGGGACTGGCGTCGATTGCGCGGTCGCCGCGGCGCTGGCTCCAGCTGGCGCGGCGCCGGCTGCGGCGAGCGGCGCTGCAGACTGCACGAGCGCCGGAATTTCCAGGGTCTTGCTGTCGCCGTTGGCCGACACTTCGATGTCGGCTTCGTGGCTCTGGTAGCCGTCCGCCGCGGCGACGATGTGATACTTGCCGGGATCGACCGGGAGCGCGACGCCAAACAGCGTTTTGGCGATCGGCACGCCGTCGCGCGTCACGCGCAGGGAGGGGATCTGCGCGGTTTCCGGGACGACTTTGAGCGCTAGCTTCGACAGACTCGGTTGCAAGCGGTCGGCCCGCGCGGCCGCCACGCGGGTGCGATCGCTCTCGCCTTGCGCTTGTGCCGCAGAAGCGGCTTCACGAAAGGTAGCCCAAGCGCTCGCCGTGCGACCGGTCTTTTCGTAACACTCGCCGAGGTAGAGCAAGGTGCCGATCGCTGGATCGATCCGTTCGCTTTCTTCCAGCTTGGGGCACGCCTCGCTGAAGTGTCCGCTCTTCATGGCCTTCAGCGCATCGTCGAAGAGCGACTCGGCTGCCGCCTTCTGCGCGGCGGCCGCTTCGGCGTGCGCCAGCGTTGGTAGGGACACACCCACGCAGCACAGCGCGAGCGCGGACCAGGGGCGGAGCTTAGCGATCATGCACTTTGCCATCGTTCAATGTGCCTGAGTCTCGCCCGCTCCGGCGAGAGACGACAGCACAAAAGTGTCGTTATCGACGACCGCCGAAATCACTGAGGTCGTTGTTGAGCAGTGCTTTGGGCGCGGACGCAGCCGGCTTGGGCTTGAAAACGGCGGCCGGTGCTTGAACGACGGCTTTCGGCTTGCTTGCCGGCTCTTGAGGCCGGACGACCGGAGCCGAGGGGTCTGGAGCTACCGCTGACGGCAAGACTACGGGCTCGAGCGCGACCGGCGCGGGGGCGGGCGCTGGGGCGCGCACTGGCGAATCCACCACCGCGGCGGTCGAAAGCATCGGGGGGCTCGGCGCTGCGACGCTGGCCGACGCGCTCGGCGGGGTCCCAGGCGAGCGTTTACCCAAGAAAAAGAGCGCGCTTGCCAGCGCCACGAGCCCGATGCCCAGCATCGCGAAGCGTAGGCCGCGCGACTTCGGCTTCGGAGTGTTGGCGTCACCGGTAATCGGTGAATCGGTGCGGCCCCACGAGTCGACCGTTGCGCGGCTCGGGGTCGCGCGTTGTATCGAGATGGCGCGCGCTTGCCCGCTGGCATCCGCAGAGCGAGATAGACGGCGATCGGCCGAGTCCGAGAGGATCGACACCTCGGTGACGCCCAGCACGCGGCTGGCGCGGTCGACGTGCAGCTGGCTCGAGATGCTGCCAAATTGCGCCAGGGCGCGCGCGAGTTCACTGACCGTGCCGTAGCGATCGGCGCGATCTTTGGCCAAGCAATTCCGGATCACTTCTTCCAACTCGGGCGGCACGTCCGAGCGCAAGGAGCGCATGGATAGTGGCACGTCGTTCAGAAGAGACGCGCACAAGGCGGGAATCGAATCACCGGTATACGGCGGACGACCAGTAATCATCTCGTACAAGATCACGCCCAGGGACCAGATGTCCGTGCGCGTGTCGACGTCTTTCGCGGAGCGCATTTGCTCCGGTGACATGTACAAGGGAGAGCCGATCAGCACCGAGGTGCGCGTGAGCGAGAGCTCTGACGCGCTGCTACCGAGGAGGGACTTCGAGATCCCGAAATCCAACACCTTCACGATGCGCGTGCCATCGGCTCGGGTGGCAATGAACAGGTTGGCCGGCTTCAGATCGCGATGCACGATGCCGGCAGCGTGGGCTTCGGCCAGCGCTTCGACCGCTTGCAGCACGAAGTCGACCGCATCTTCAATCGGCAGCATGCCGACCTTTGCCATCTCTTCGGCGACGTCATGGCCTTCGAGGTACTCCATCACCATGTAGGGGATGCCGCCCTCCATGATGCCCACGTCGATCACGCGGGCGACGTGTTCACTGCGGATTTTGGCGGCTGAACGGGCCTCACGCCGGAAGCGCTCGGCCGTATCGGCGCGCTCCATGGCGAGGGGGTGCAGGAACTTCACCGCGACGCGTTGCTCGAGTTCCAAGTGCCAGGCGGCGACTACGACGCCCATTCCCCCGGAGCCCAACACGCGCTCGACCCGGTACTTGCCTGCAAGCACCTGGCCTTCCTTGACGGGGGAGTCAGCCATAATTGTCGCCAAGCCTAGCACGGTCGACTTCTTTTTCGGCGGTCGACCGCCTCACGCAGGATGGATTGGAGCTCCCCGCACAGACGTACAATAGGCATATTTCCGAAGCCGCGGTTTTCCCGAAGGCTTCGATGCGAGTCGTTTCGGAACGATTCAGTCCTTCGGGCGGTAGGCGGGGAATGGGTTTAGAAAGGCATTCGTTCCGCTGTTTCGGTATACGGTCAGGCGCGCGAAATCGATGCCCAAAATGGCCGAAAAACTTCGGGCATCGTTGCTACCTACACTACCGCCTACGCCGAGCGACACACCCCAGGGGGCACCGAGCCACAAGGTACCCGCTCCACCTACCGAGCCTTCGCCCCAAAAACGCTCGTAGGGTCCGAGGTCGAGAGCGAGCCCGAAGCCTCCGTTGACGTAACCGCGGCTGGCCGCGCGCATCGACAGCGACAGGTCACTGCCGTAGCCGAAGTGCGGCTCCCAAGAGAACACGCCACCCAGCACCAGCGGATGCGAGGGATCGGTGCCCATGCCGAAGTGCACGCGCATCGAGCCGACGGTGCGGGACGAAAGCGAGTTCTGCGCGAGCTGCGAGACGCCGCCGCCGGCAAACACCCACGACGACACGTCCGCGTGCGCCGGTCGCACTGCGCACAGGAGCGCAAGCGGGCAGGCGAGCGAGGTGAGCCAGAAGAGCGGACGCCGACGGGGCTGGCGCGCGCTTCGCGCCAGAGCCAAGGAGCTTGACATGAGTACTAGTGGCCTTACTTCGAACGCTTAGGAAAACTCGGCCAGCAAACCTGCGAGGCGATCGAGATCTTCACGGCGGTGTTGTTCAGTCACCGCGATCAGCAGACGATCGGCGAAGCGCGGATCGACGCGGCCCAGATCGAAGCCCGCGATGACTCCTTGCTGTTCGAGCTTTCGGCATACGGCCGCTGCGCTTCCGCCGGGCACGCGCAGCGAAAACTCGTTGAAGAACGGAGCTTGGCCGAAGCCATCCGCGTAGCCCGGCAACTTCAGGATCTTGTCCCGCAAGTAGTGGGCTTTCGCCAAGCAATGCTGGGCTGCTTCGATGAAGCCGGATTTGCCGAGGATGCTCATGCGGATCGCCAAGGACAGCGCGAGCAAACCTTGATTGGTGCAAATGTTGCTCGTGGCGCGCTCGCGGCGGATGTGCTGTTCACGCGTAGACAGCGTGAGCACGAAGCCGCGCTCGCCGTTGCTATCCACGGTTTCGCCGCAAATCCTGCCCGGCATTTGCTGTAAGAATTGGCGATCGTCACGGCACGCAAACAGCCCCACGCCGGGGCCGCCAAACTGCGGTGGACAGGCGATGGCCTGCCCTTCACCGACGGCGATGTCGGCGCCGAGGGCGCCCGGCGACTCCGACAAGGCGAGCGCATAGGGTTCGCTCGTCGCGGTGATCAACAGCGCGCCTTGATCGTGCACCAGCTTGGCCAAGGGCCGTAGATCCGACAGCGGGCCAACGAAGCTCGGGTAGCCGACGATGACCCCGGCCGTGTCTGCGTCGATGGCCGCGGCCAGCGCCGCGAAATTGGCGGCGCCATCTGCGCCAAACGGCACTTCCACGTAAGACATGTCGTCGCGACCCGCGAGGTAGGTCGCGGTCACCGCGCGGTAGTCTGGATGCACCGAGTGACAGAGCACGACCTTGCCGCGCTTGGTCAAACGGCAAGCCATCAGGGCGGCTTCGGCAGTAGCGCTCGCGCCGTCGTACAAGCTGGCGTTGGAGAGCGGCAGACCGAACAGCTCACTGACGATGGTCTGGTACTCCCAGATGGCTTGCAGCGTGCCCTGCGCGACCTCCGGCTGATACGGCGTGTAAGAGGTATAGAATTCGCTGCGCAATAGCAGCTGATCCACGGCCGGCGGGATGTGATGAGCGTACATCCCGGCGCCCAAGAAACTGAGCAGTTCGGCGCCGCTGTTCTTGCGCGCGAGCTCCTTCATGTGGCGCATCAGCGCGGCTTCACCGAGGGAGGGCTCGAGCGCGAGGCTGCCGTTGAAGCGCGCAGCCTCCGGGATGCTCTGAAACAGATCATCGAGCGACGGCTTGCCAATCGCCTCGAGCATTGCCGTGATGTCTTCAGGCGTGTGCGGCAGGTAGCGCATTCAGTGGTCCGAGTTCGAAAGATGGTCCGCGTAACTCTTGGCATCGAGCAGGCCGGAAGGCGCCGCGTCGGGAGCGATGGCGATCATCCAACCCTTACCCCAAGGGTCTTCGTTGATCAGCTCGGGATTGTTCTCGAGCGCCGCGTTGATACGCGTGACTTTTCCGCTCACGGGCGCGAACAGGTCGCTCAGCGTTTTGACGCTTTCAATCGTGCCGAAGGTCTTGCCCGCGCTCACCGTGTCGCCCACTTTGACGTCGAGGCTGACCAGCGTGATGTCGCCCAGCGCGTCGACCGCGAACGCCGTGATGCCCACTAGGAGCTCACTGCCCTCGGTCTGTGCCCACTCGTGATCTTTGGTGTAGTTTCGGTCGTCTTTGACTTCTTTGGGGCTCGACATCGTAGACTTCGTCTCCTCGGCTTGGGTTGCCGCTCACTTGCGCTTGTAAAAGGGAGTCTTGACGATCCGTGCAGGGATCTTCTTGCCGCGGCAATCGACCAACAGCTCGTTGCCGACCGCACTCGACGCGAGCGGGACATAGCCGAGACCGATGCTCTTGCCCAGAGTGGGAGAGGGGCCGCCCGAGGTGCATTGCCCAATCTCGTTGCCCTGGGCGTCGCACAGCGGGTAACCGTGGCGGGCGATGCCGCGGCCGGTCATCTCGAAGCCCACCAAAATCCGGCTCAACCCGCGTTCTTTTACGGCGAGTAACGCGGCTTTCCCACGAAAATCCGGCTTGTCTAACTTGACCACCCAGCCCAGGCCAGCTTCGAGTGGGTTGGTCGTCTCGTCGATCTCGTTGCCGTACAAGGAAAGGCGCGCGTCCAGGCGTAGCGTGTCGCGAGCGCCGAGGCCAATCGGCTCGATGCCCGCGTCGCTGCCGGCAGCGAGCAGGGCTTCCCAAAGTGCTACGGCGTCACCCCAGGCGCAGAACAGCTCCACGCCATCTTCGCCGGTGTAGCCGGTGCGAGCCACGACGCAGCGCACGCCAGCGACCGTGCCCGACGCGAAGCGGAAGGTCTTCAGCGAGGCCAGATCGAGATCGACACCCGCGCGACTCAGCACGGCGAGCGCTTGCGGCCCCTGCAGTGCAAGCAACGCGGTCTGGTCGCTGATGTCTTCGAAGTCGCAGACGCCTCGCGCGGCAGACGCGAAATGCGCCGAGATCTTTGCGCGATTCGAGGCATTACAGACCACGAGCACGTCATTGGCTGCGCGCCGGTAAACGATCAGGTCGTCCAGGACCGTGCCGGCTTCGTTGCAGCAGCAGGTGTAGGTTGCTTGCCCATCCGCAGCGCGCGCGATGTCATTCGTGATCAACGAGTTGACCAGCTCCAGCGCGCGCTCGCCGCGCAGCTCGAGCTCACCCATGTGCGAAACGTCGAATAGGCCGACGCGTTCTCGCACGGCCTGGTGCTCGATCGAAATCCCCTTGTATTGAATGGGCATCTCCCAGCCCGCGAACGGCACCAAGCGCGCTCCGAGGGCCTGATGTTTTTCGAACAACGGCGTACGCTTCAATGACTCGTCACTCACTCTGCCCGCGTACCGCGACCGGGACACCGGGACAAGGGTGGGACAAGACAAGATCCACCTGCCCAATCCTGCCGGGGTTTTCCAGGGAAACTTGCGGCCCGCGAGCCGCCATGCGGAAAGCCCGGGGAGGTCGTGGCCATTTCAGGGGTTCGACCCCGAGGTCATGCTAACTTTCAGGCTGTGGCAAAAGGCCGAGTTTTGATCATCGAGCATGACGAGTGGGAGTCGACCCTGCTCGCCAAGTTCCTCGGTGCGGCCGGCTACGAGGTGCAGCTGGCCACCGAGGCTCGAGCCGGCTTCGACTTGGCGCGAACGCTCCAGCCCGACTGCATCCTGTGTGACGTGATTTTGCCCGACATCGACGGCTTTTGGGTGGCCCGTCGTGTGCGTACCGAGCCTTCTCCGGTGGCCACTGCCCCGTTTCTATTTTTGACCAACGCGGAAGATACCGAGTCCCGTCTGCAAGGCTTGAACGTGGGCGCTGATATCTACCTGACCCGCCCGTTCCGCGAGGAGGAGGTGGTGGCGCAGGTCGGGGCCTTGATCGACATGGCCAACCGGTTACGCAGGCAGCACGAGACGTTCACCTCCGAAGGGCCCGTCTCCGGACCGGGAGCCGCGTTCACCGGCGACATCGCGCAGATGTCGGTGGCAACCGTGCTCACGTTGCTGGAGCTCGAACGCCGGAGCGGACATCTCAAGGTTCGCTCCGACTCCGGCAAGATCGCTGTCTTGGAGCTCGATCGTGGAACCCTGGCCGGTGCCACGCTCGACGATCAAGAAACTCCCCCGACGCCGGTGCTGCGCGAAACTCTGCGCTGGAAAAAGGGTAGCTTTACCTTCCGCAGCGCAGAGGTGGTGACGCTCGGCGCGCCGGCTCACCAGACCATCGGCGGATTGCTGATCGAAGCCATGCGGCTCGAAGACGAAGCGCGCCGCTGAGCTGCATGCTCGCGCTGCAGCGCGAGTTGGAGGCTCACTCGAACGCTTTGGGATCGAGCGGGCGACCTTGGGGGGTCAGGCCGGCTTGTCGCCAACGTTCCGCATCACTGAGCCCGGGCAAAATTTTGGGGGGAGTCATGTCACGAATCAGCAAGCGAGTGCCGCCCGGCTCCGGAATCACCTCGAACTCGTATACGCGATCGGCCGCTCCGCCCTTGATGCGGGCGTCGGGAAAGATCGTGCGCGCCGCGCCGATCTCGACGTGGGAAACGAGCACGCGTTCGCGCACGTAGTTGGCGAGCGCGTCCGGCTTGACCACGCCAATCAGGTGCGTGGCCTCTTTGTAGCGATGCTCCACGCGCATCTCGCGCGGGACGACGAAGCCCCAAACCTCGGCATTGCCGGCCGCGAGCTCGTCGGGCGCCAGGCGGTCGACAGGCTTGCTCGTGCGCGTCTTGCTCGGAAGCGACGCGCCCGTCGCATCGGCGTCGGGTTTCGCGTGACAGCTCGCGCAGAGGCCGCAGGCCACGAACGCCAAGCGGGAAACCACGGCTTGCAAGCTGGCTCGCGTGCTCATTCGACGATCGAAGCCCAGGCTTCGACCCGCGCGGGGGTTGCGAGCTTCGGCAAGGTGATGCCTGCAGCGCCGGCCGGCGCTGCAGCGTCCGCCTTTCCGCCGGTACTGAGCGAAGCGGAACCGGTTTGAAAGACCAGTTGGAAATCGCCGGGGTTCGCGTCCGTGATTCGCGAACGCGAACCAAGGAAAGCATCGGCAATCGTCTCCTCTGCCACGCAGGTGGGCACCTGAGCCACGGTCACGCCGAAGATCACCGCTTGGTTCTTGGCATCGGTACCGAGCAACGTGGTGTCCGGTACGAACTGGTTGGTGGTCGCGAACTTCTTCAAAAACGGCGCAGCCTGACCGCCGACCGTGCGGTCCGGGGGCAGCGCGCCGCCCTCGCCGTCGCGCGGGACCATGTAGTGCATGCCCCAAATGTACGCGCCGTCCGTGGCCTTGCAGCTCGCTCCGACTTCCGGCGGCTTCAAGGTCGAGAAATACAGGTATGAATTGAAAAGCGAAATAGGCCCCGTGACGCGCTCGCCGCCCTCGAATTGCTGGAGCCAGAGCATGTCGGGCAAGAGCACGTGACTCGAGTTTGGCAAATCGCGAAGCGCCCACAGGTAGTTCAGCATGCCGCTGGCCGCACCGATCGAGCCTTGGTCTCCGGTGGCCAAGGCCAGCGTCAGGTTTCCCTTACTGTCGACAGAGAGCACGGGCGCGGTGGCGATTGGTTGCCCGCTGTTCCATTCGGCTTTCGGTTTGGAGTGGACCTGAACCGCCGGGAATGCGTCCCAAAATAGCGACATCGTCCACTGGTCGGGTGACTTGTTCGAAACGTCGACCTTCCACAAGGTGCCGTCTTGGTCGCCTACGAAGATGCGATCTGCGACCGAGCCCACGTCAGAGGGGAAGGCAACCGGCTCGCCGGTGATCGGTGAGTCCAACGGAGCCTCGAGCACGCGAGAGCGAATGCCGGTCGGCACCTCCAGCTTGCTGCGGCGGAACGTGCGAATGATCTTTCCGGTGTCCAAACGAACGATGGTCAACGAGCGCGCCCCGAGGTTCGTCGCGTAACAGGGCACGCGCGGGCGCGGCGGGTAGCTGCCGAATTTGCCGAAGTCCGTGGTCGCGCGAGCACAGCCGGGCGTGGCCGGGACGGGACCCGCCGTGCCCGCTCCACCGGAGCCGCCCGGCAAAATCGCGACTGGCACTTCGCGGGCGTCCGAGCCGTCGTCCTCCAGCAGGAGGGTAGTGATGACCGGGGTTGCGCCGCCGCTGCCAAACAGTGGATTGCCGTTGGTGTCGCTCGTGAGTTGCCACAGGAACTTGGGCCCGCCGGCCTCCGAGTTGAGCGACATGGTCGGATCCGGGTTGGTCACGTCCAGCGCAAAGTAACCGGGATACGTCCCACCGAAGCCTTGCACCAAGATCGTGCGCCAGGTGGTGCTGGCGCTCGCACCCGCCAGGGCATCAGCGACGGTTCGTTCGAACACGTAGGGGTAACTGCCGCTTGTCTTCCGCGCCACCACGTCTTTGATGACCGATACGCCGTCCAGCAGTAGCTGGTGGGTGTAAGGGTACTCGGAGGGGACGTGCGGCAAGACTTGCGGTGGGATGAACGCCCAAAGCTCGTTGTTCTTCAGGCTGTCGACCTTTTCGTTGTCGTCCTTGTCGTTGCTGGCGACCTTGAAGGCGTGCAGCAGGCCGTCGTTGCTCGAGGTATAAAGCATCATGGGGCGAGTGGCATAGCTGCCCGTGAACGCCTGATACGTGTCGTCGCGCGTTAGTTCCCGGGGGTTGTTCACGATACGCGGGGTGGCGTGGAAAATGTCGCCCAGCAAATTGCAGCTGTCTTCCAGCTTGGAATCCGCGGGTGGATTGCAGCGCCCGACCCCTTGAGCGTTGGTGATACCCACGAGCCATTGCAGATACTTATCTCGGCATTGCACGGCGCTGAGGCTGGTCGGTACGCCGTTTACGGTGTCGTTGCACGAGCTGTTGTCGAGGCCCATCGAAGCCGGCGAGGTGCTGGCCACGAAGGCTTGGGCCGAAGCCCCGATGGTCGCGCCGCCGACGCCGCCCACGCCGTCGGGGTCGTTGCCGCCGAGATTGGGACGCACCGAAAAGTCCGAGCGCACGGCGCCGCTCGCGCTAGCGTCCGCTTGCACCGTATAGAACGTGCGGTTACGTCCGCCCGTGGTTCCTCCGCTCGCCGTTGCGGTCGCGTTCAGGTTGCGCGCGAACAGATCACCCGCCGTGGCGCTGGGCGGAACGCGGCTCGCCTGATGCGTGTCCTTGTCGCAGGTCCAACGTTCCCGTTGCACGTTGCCGGCCCAAGTTTGTCCGCTCAGCGGCAGGAAGCCGCTGAAAAAACGATATGACGCGGCTGGAGCCAGTTCGCTGGTGCTCGTCCCCGCGACGCCCGAAAATGCTGCTTGGGTGCGGCTGGTCGGACTGTAAGTCGCCGCCAAAATGCTCGAGATGCCGGCGCGCAACTGTTCGCGGTTGTTGGCGAAGTAAGCATGGCGATTCGGTGCATCGTCGCCGGCGATCGCGATCCGCGCGAGGTTGCAGCAGGCCTGCAGCGCTGGATTGTCCGGGTTCGCGGTGCACAGGGCGCTCGGCGTCGCGTCGAGATCGCTCGGTTTGAGCGCAGCGCAGTCGACCGTGTTCGTTCCGACGGTCAATGTGTCGAGCGCGAAGCCGACGACGTAAGTCTTGACCGGCTGCGCAGAAATCAACAAATCGTGAGCGACGTCTTCAGGCAAGGGGAAGGGGCAGTTATTGCCCGAGCAGTGGCCGCGCAAGTCCATGTTCGGCTGTCCGTCGGACAGCAGTAAAATGGCCGTTTTTCGACAATCCTTGTACGGCTCGTTCGTCGGTCCGAAGTTCAAGGTCGAGTTCACCGGATCGATGGACAGATCGCTGCGCAAGAAGTCGCGGGCGTCTGCCATCATCCCGGCAATGGGCGTTGCGCCGTAAGGCCGAGTGGCGCGCAGGACCTGCTGGATCTGCTGGTTCTTGTTCTGGTAGTCGAGCGAGCCGGGTTGGGGGTTGCCAAACGGGATCAACCTTCCTTCCCAGGGCGGCGCTGATGCATTGCGTGCGCCCACTTCCATCGGGCTCGGAGTGGTGCAGCCAGCAGGCATGCCCGTGTGAGACGTGCCGACGACGTAGCTGAACGTACCGAGCTCGCCCTGGTCGGGACTGGGATCGGTATCGAACGTCATCAACCCGAAGCGGAGACCGCTCTGATAGCTGTCCAAGATGCCGTCGGAGGCCTGTGTGAAGGCGCAGCTCGAAGCGACGTTGTTGTACGTGTGATAGTTGAACGCGTTTGACAGAAAATCGGCTGGATTCGTGCTGGAAATGCTGCCCGGGCCGATCGCGCAGCCGCCGCTCAGCGGTCGGTGATACGGGTTTGCGTACAAGAAATCGTACGGAGAGCTGGGCAGTGAAGAGTTGGGGAGTTTGTACTCGGTTTTGAACTGAGCTGAACCCCGGTCGAACTTCTGACATTCGTAATTGGTGATGGTGCCAGTGAGCACCTCCACCAAGTCGATCCAGCGGCTCTTCTCGGAAGTGGCCGGTCCGTTCGGCACGACCCCCGTGGTGTCGTACTTACATGCCGGGAAGGCGTTGCTCGAAGTTTTGTACTCCATCGAGCCCGAGGTATCGACCAACAACAAGACGTTGGGCATCGGTCGATTGACGTCCGCATCCACCTGGGCCGTCGCCTCTCCGGTGAAGAGCAAGGAGCTGCACGCGACGAGCGCGCCGAGTAACGGGCGCAGGCGCCTTCTCCGCGCGAGCATCGGTGGCGGACTCGTGGAGCGTATCTGTGCCTGGCTGGATTCGATCATAGGAGAGTACTTTTGGTCGAGATCATCGCGCGCATCACTTGCTGGCCGGCTGCGGGAGCGGAGAGCGACGCGGCGCAGGCTGCAGCGGGCCTGACCTGAGAGATGGCAGTCAAAGTCATGGTGATCGTGGACACCTTGGCATCGTCGCCCTCGGCGGGAACGCCGGTCTTGGAGGCATCCGTCACCTCGACTACGAAGGTGGCGTTGGTGGTCTCGTTTGCATTCAAACTCGAGGTGCTGCCACTCGGGCTGCTCGCCACATTGGCCGGAGCGAAGACGGACTCACCCGTGGTCCTGCCGAAGCTGGTTTGCAGCTCTGCGAGCTCCAAGCGGTAGCAGCCCGGTCGCGGCGCGGGCGACGGGAACGTGCCTGGGATTGCGTTCGACTGACACGGCTGCGGGCTGCGGTCGATGGACGCTTTGTAGCCGAGCAACACGGTGCTCGGGTCGTTCGCGAGGTAGGCGGCGCTGGCGGTGATCGCGTACTCGGCCACCAAGGCCGCCTGCGCGCCCTCACGGTCGTAGCCGGCGGCGAGATCGGCCAGGCTCGCCGAACGCACAGCGAACAGGCCCATTGCGGTGAGTAAGGTGAGCACCATGACCACGATGAACACGGCCGCGCCGCGCTCGGATTGACGGCTAGCTCGCACCGACACCGAATCGAGCGTCGAATTCTCTTTCACCATAAAACATCTGCCTGGTTGTGAAGCATGACGTCCGCTTGGAACGTGCGAACGCGCGCGAATTTGTCGGGCCACCACTTCCGCTCGTCCTTGGGCAGGTCCCAGTCGATGCCGAAACGATAAAGACCCTGACTCGCAGGCGGTGGCTTGTCCCAGACCGCGTCCTTTACGTGATCGAATTCGCGTGAGCGAACGCCGAGGCGTACCCGCACGCTGCGGACCAACTCGGGCGTGTTCAGGCTATTGAAGACAGGACCAGTGAAGGTCGCGAATCGTGCATCGCTCGGCGAGAGCTGAGTCAGGTTGGGATCACAGCAACCGTTGGTGCTGGTGACCGCAGTCACTTGCAAATACAAATCCACGGCGTATTCGGCCACCAGCTCTTCCGTGCCGGGGATCACTTGGCCGTTGATATCCAGCTCCACGCGCGTCAGCTCGGTTCGACCAGCCTCACCCGGTGCGTCGCTGCTGTTGGCGAACACGTTCGCATAAGCTGCGACGGCATCGGGGGTCTGCAGCGGGGCTACCGCATACTGAATGAAATTCACGACGTTGATGGTTGCGGTGCTCGCGCCCGAGCCCGGGACGGTCAAACCGCAGCCGAGCGCGCTGCCCGAGCGGAACTGAACCGGGGGCTGCATGTTGATCGTGACTGTCGGCTGAGCGCCGCCCGCAGCACCGACGATTTGCCCGTAATACTGGTTGCCATTTTGCACGATGCGCAGCACGCGCAGCACCGGGAAGGCGGCGGTCATGACCGCGTTGGTGGGCATGGCACCATTGCCCAGCCGACGCAGCGCTCCTGCGCCCTCGATGGTGGAAAGCTGGAAAATTACGGTATTCCCCGAGGGCACGATCTTAGCGCCGTAGACGTCCGGCGAGGTGTAGGAGCCAGCCAGGGTGATGATTGGCGGCGCGCGACGGTTCACTACCAACGCTGGCGGCGTGACCACGGGCTTCGAGAGCTGAATGCTGGCCAAATCTCGCAGCTGCGTGGGCCAGTTCCCGTCCGGAGAGCCGCACAAGCGGGGGTCCCTGAATACGTTCGGCGATGACAAGAACCCGGCGCGTCCGAGATCCGCCCGCAGCCGCTCGAAGCCGATCAGACCGCTGACGGTGGCGTTGGCCAAGCGCGCTTCGCGCTGATAAAAACGGCCGCTGTCGCGCGCCAGCGCGAACACCGCAATCGAAAGGAACAAACCGCCGGTGAGCGCGACCATCAGCTCCACCAGCGTGAACCCGGCGCTGCTCGCCGCGCGACGTCCCGAGCGCCGAATGCAGCTCGCGTTCACAGCGTGTTCTCCCGAATGGCCGTAATCTTCTGCACGAAGTGAAAGGTTTGCTTGGCAGCGCCCACGTTGGCGACTTGCGCGTTGTCGCACATGTCTTGAGCGAAGCCCTGTCCGTCGCGTACCCAGAACACACGCACTTCCGCGCGGATCAGGCCATTGCCGCTGACCGTCGGTTGATACAGCCAGGATAGGCGCAGGTGCGAGCAGAACGCGACAGCGCCGTCGGCAGCCGTTCCCGGGTCGATCGGGTTGCCGAGCGCATCGAACGCGGGCCCAAACGCGAGCTCCGGGCTATAGGTCGGCAAGACCCAATCATTGACGGTGTTGGCGTTGCTCTTGACCAACCGTAGCCACGTGGTTTGCCCAATGTCCGGCGCAGCGTTCGTCGCTGAAGGGTGGTTCCACGTGACCGCGTCGGTCGCCAACATGTCCAACCAAGACTCGGCAATGTGCGTGGCAATGCCCAAATTCTTGGCGTGTTGGTTGGAGACGACGGTCACCTTTTGCATGCCGATGATGCCGGTCACACCGATGCCGAAGATGCCGATCGCCATCATCAGCTCGACCGCGGTGTAGCCGCGTTGGCCTTTCAGCGAATGCTTCACAGCGCTACCCGCGCCATGCCGTTGGGCAAAATGTTGACCTGGCGTTGCAACTTCGGCGCGGCTCGCCCGACGTTGATGTCGATCACGCCGGTCATCGGCTGCAGTGGGCTGGCCGCTACGACTTGGCTGAAGGTGCGCCCGCGCGGCGTGAAGCAGATGTTCAAGAGCGACGCTGCGGTTCCACTGGGTTGCTCGGTGATACTCACCGAAACGCCGCCAAAGGTGCCGAAGTCGCCCGACGCAGCCGGATTGAATGTCTCGACGACGCGGGTCTGGGTAGGCGTGTTCCAAGCCGTGGTCGTGCACGACGGCGGCAAGCGCGGCGTGCAGTCGGTCAACCCGCCCGCGGGCAAGGTCTCGAGCACGCTGAACGCGCCGGTGCCCGAGTCGTAGGTGACCATCACGGCGAAGCCGCGGCCCATCGCGCGCAGCCGTGCGTTGCGGTAAAGGAGCGCAATCTGCTGGGCTGCCTGGGTAGCGCGCCGCTCGCGCATCCGTGAAGCGACCTGGGGCACCGCGATCGCGGCCAAAAGGCCGATGATGACCACCACGACCATCAATTCGATCAAGGTGAAGCCACGGCTGCGCGCTGGGTGGCGGGTTTTGACGGGGTAGGAGAAATCCACGGGTCCGAGAACCCTTCAGCAAGGGCTGTGCCGGAATGCGCAGCTGAAACGGAACGGTTTTATTGCCCTTTTTGCGAGGTGCGCAGCCCGAGGGCGGCAAGGATTGCAAAGCTCTGCAACCGTTGCGAGGTACGAGGATGTGTTTCTTCTTCGGGACCGAGGGCCGGAGTCGCCGCTCAGAAGAGCTGACAGTGCGCCGAACGAGGCGGTAGAAAGCGGGTGCTCATGACCCTCAGCATCCGCACATTCGGTCGTTGCGCGACCCTGGTCGTCCTCACGTCTCAGCTCGTCGCTTGCCAAAAGGAGCGCGCGGCCGAGCGGGGCGCGCCACCTCCACCCATTGCCAGCTCCAAGCCTGGGGCCTGTGCCAGCGGCGGCGGCACGGTGAGGGATCCGCTGAGCGCGGCGTTCTTTCCGCGCACCGCGGGCGACTACTGCGTGGATCCGAACAGCGAAGCGCGTGCCTTCGGCGAAAACGCGCCAAACTCTTTGGACGCCGTGTGCACCGAACTCTTCGACGGCGAATGTGAAGTGTACAAGAGCTACGGTCTGCGGCGCGTGGTGACGCTGCGTTATATCGACGGCAAAGGGTCGCCGGGTGCAGTGAACGTCAATCTGTCGCGCTTCGCGTCGGCCGAGGGCGCCTATGGATTTTTCACCAAGCGCGTGGTCGCTGACGCCGATCCGGCGGAGACCGTGCCTGCAGCGCTGGAGGCGGGGGGCGCCGCCGCGTTGGGTTCGGGGATTGCCTACGTCTGGCGCGCAGACGCGGTGGCGGAGCTCAGCTACACGAACGAGCTCGAGCCGCCCGATCAGTTGAAGGCGAGCGCGCAACGCGCATTGCCGCCGATCGCCAAGGCGATGGGCGAGGCCTTGCCGGGCGACGCGCATTTACCCAAAGCCGTCACTTTGCTGCCGAGCGCCAATCGCTTGCCGATGGGGATCAGCTACGCCGCCAAGGATTTGCTGGGCATCGCCGGCACGGGACCCGGCGCGCTCGGGTTCTATCGCGATGGCAACGAGCGCTACCGTGTTTTTGCCCTGACCCGCGCTGATGAAGACTCGGCCAAAGACGTGCTCAAGACCCTGCGCAAGGTAGACGGCGCCAAGGCGCTCAAGGATACCGGCGTCGATGCGGTCTCATTCTCGGTGCGTGACGAAGAATCATCGCCACTGGTGGGCTGGGTCGTGGGCCGAAAGGGCAGCACCGTGGTGGGTGTAGGTGATGAACTGTTCGTCCTGCGAGGGAAAGCGGATAGCCAAGCGGCGCGCATTCCAGAGGCGAAAAAGCTGGAACGCGTCAAGGCCATCTTGGCGGAGGCGAAGTGAGCGCTGCCTTGCTTCGTGCGGAGCAAGGGTCCAGCGCTACACTGAGCTAACCCCCGTGGATTTCGAACTTCCCGAACAACATCGGATTTTGCGTGCTGCCGTGCGTGAGTTTTGCGAGCGCGAGGTCAAGCCCTTCGCCAAGCGCTGGGACGAAGAGCAGCG
>Ga0164308_10000244_pt1 | contig 29077 bp, 17 predicted proteins | sample Whisoiple_246_MG_FD_109983 | JGI IMG/M metagenome (GOLD analysis project Ga0164308, IMG submission 109983) | Soil microbial communities amended with fresh organic matter from upstate New York, USA - Whitman soil sample_246_MG | ecosystem: Environmental > Terrestrial > Soil > Unclassified >... | reverse complement strand
GGGATCGAGGTGATTGTCCTTCTTCATGAAGCCCATGATCTTCATGGCTTCGCTCAGCTTCTTGGCCTTCTTGTACGGCCGATCGTTGGCGGTGAGTGCTTCGAAGACGTCGGCGACGGCCATAGCCCGGGCAGGTATCGACATGTCGCCGGCAAAGGCGCCTCGTGGATAACCCCCGCCGTCCATCTTTTCGTGATGCCCGCCAGCGTATTCTGGGACCCTGCGTAGGTTCTTCGGGAACGGCAGGGCCTCGAGCATGCGAATGGTCTCGACCATGTGCCCGTTGATCACCATGCGCTCGTCCTCCGTCAGCGTGCCGCGCGCGATGCACAAGTTCTCGAGCTCATCAGCCGTGAGCAGGCGCCGCTCTTCACCGGCTTGCACGTAGGTGCGCTGGCCGATACGGGCGATGCGCTCCTGGGCCTCTTTGGGCAAGAACTCGCCGCCGATGTTGGTGTGGCGAAGGAAAGCTTCGTCGGCGTCCAGTTGCGCCAGTTCCTCCGCGTACGCGGCGTCCAGGCGGCCCGCGTCCTCGCCCCGTGCCCGCCCTTCGAGTTTTTCGATGAGCGCCTGCTTGCGCAGGATCTCGAAGCGATGGCACACCGCTTCGATGCGGTCACAGATCGTTTCCAGCTTGGTGGCCTTGTCCATCACGTGAACGGGCGTGGTCACCTTGCCGCAGTCGTGGAGCCAGGCGGCGATGCGCAATTCGTACCACTGTTCGTCGTCGAGCTGGAAAGTAGCAAACGGGCCGTCCGTCGCGTTGCACAGCGCGTGAACGATCATCTCCGTCAGCACGGGCACGCGCTCACAGTGGCCGCCCGTGTAGGGGCTCTTCGAGTCGATGGCGGCAGCAATCAGCTTGATGAAGCTTTCGAGCAGAGTTTTCTGCGCTTCCATGAGCAGCTTGTTGTCGAGCGCCAGCGCGGCTTGGGCCGCCAGGGCCGCGACGGTCTCACGCTGCTCGGGCGTGAAGGAGACCACTTCCGACGTGTCGGGATCGGTGGCGTTCAGCAGCTGTAAGACGCCGATCACCTCGCCACGTCCATTGATCAGGGGAATGGTGAGGAAGCTCTTGCTCCGGTAGCCGCTCCGACGGTCGAACTCCTTGGTGCCGGAGAAATCGAAGCCGTCCGCAGCGTAGGCGTCTCGTACGTGCACGAGGCGTTTCTCGTGGGCGGCGTAGCTGGCGATGTTGTTCAGGTTCGGCCTGCCGGCCTCATCGTACAGGGGCAGTGGGGCGAACGTGATGGGCTTGCCGCTGGTGCCGCCCAGCACGACACCCAGCGTCCTGTTGCGCAGGATCTCGAACTTCAGCTGATCGCCCTCGGTGCGCAGGTAGAGAGTTCCGCCGTCCGCGTTACAGAGCTCCTGCGCCTCGCGCAGGATGGTGTCCAAGAGGCGGTCCCGGTTGGTTTCGGCGCTGAGTGCGATGCCGACCCGGTGAAGCAGCTCGAAACGGTCCGCCGGCGGACGAGCCGGGGTGATGCTGTCTTGCGTCTCGACCTGTGCCACTACGAATGCCGAGGCTATCAGAATCCCGGCAGCGGGACGCTCAATAATGATGGTCCAGAGGGCTAGCGGTCGGACACGGGCCGCCCCCTACCCGGGTGCGGGCGGCGTCCTGTCCGTTGACAGACCTGCTGGTTTCGCGTGACGCTCAAGCAAGATGCGCATCCCTTCCCAAGGTGTTTGGCAATCGGCCAGGGTCATCCGACCAGCTGTGCGCCCGTGGGGGACCGCATGAGCCTGCGCCTGTGCTTCTGGGGCGTTCGGGGCAGCATTGCGTGTCCGTCGCCGAGTCACGTGCGCTACGGCGGCAACACCAGTTGTCTCGAGATCACAGCCGGCGGTCACACCATCATCCTCGATTCCGGGACCGGCATCAGGCCGCTCGGTGTGCAGATGTCGGAGCAGGGCGTGCGTACGGCCACGATGCTGTTCACCCACACGCACTGGGATCACATCAACGGCTTTCCGTTCTTCGGGCCCGGCTTCGATCCGAAGGCAGAGTTTCGCATCATGGGCGGACACCTGAAGGAAGGATCCATTCGCGACGTGCTGGCGGGTCAGATGACGCAGCCCACGTTCCCGGTGCCACTCGAGGCCATGCAATCGAAGATGACTTTCGAGGACTTCGAGGCCGGCGATACGCTCAGCTTGCACGCCGGCGTCACCGTTCGCACCGCACCGCTCAATCATCCCAACGGTGCGACGGGCTATCGCATCGAATGTGGCGGTCGGAGCATCTGCTACGTCACCGACACCGAGCACATACCCGGCAAACCGGACCGGAACGTGCTGGGGCTCATCGAAGGCGCCGATTTGGTCGTCTACGATTCCACCTACACGGACGCCGAGTTCGAGAGCAAGGTGGGCTGGGGGCACTCGACCTGGCAAGAGGCGGTGCGCCTCGCCAAGGCGGCGCACGTGAAGCGACTGGCTCTTTTCCATCACGATCCCTCCCACACCGACGACCGCATGGATGAAATTGGCGCGGAGGCGAAAGCGGCTTTCGGTGAGGCGGTAGTCGCCGCCGAGGGTATGGTCCTGGTGGTCTGAGCGGCCGCCGCCGCGGCCGGTGCTACACTGGCTGGATGAAGGTCGCTTCATCCCTTGCTTGCCTGGTTGCCCTCGGACTCATGGGGGCTTGTGTGGCTCCACCGGCGGAGACCGATGGCACCGGCGGCGCTACCGTCGATGGTGCCGGTGGCGGGACGGACGGCTCGACGAACGGGGTGGGTGGTTCGCTACCGCTGGGCTCCGGGGGCAGCACGCTCGTGGTCCCCGACGAGACTGGCGGATCGGGCGGCGGGTCGATGGAAGACTGCGACTCGGTTTTGGAGGTGGTGTTTCGCGATTTCAACGCCAGCCACCCGGATTTCGAGGAAACTTTTGCCGGCCAGGACGACCTCGGCTGCGGGCTAGTGATGCCGACGCTCGATACTGCCGATGGCAAGCGCCAGCCCACGTTCCAGGGGTCCATCGGCACCGGGCAGCGCATGATCACGCAAGGCGTCATCTCGTGCATCACGCCCTGGCCGTACACGCCGCCGGACGTCATCAAGAGCGCCACCACGTTCGCGGATTGGTACAACGACGTGCCGGGGACCAACATGACGATCGTGAGTCACCTCGATCTCACCCCGTCCGGCAGCGGCAGCTTCGTGTTCGACAGCGCGGGCACGCCGGGCTTCTTTCCGCTCGACGGTGAGGGCATGAACGAAGTGACCCAGGGCCACAACTTCCATTTCACCACGGAAGCACACGCGCGCTTCGGCTACGAACAGGGGCAGGTTTTCACCTTCAGCGGCGACGACGACCTCTGGATCTTCGTCAATAACAAGCTAGCGCTGGACCTGGGCGGGCTACATTCTCCGCTCACGGCGACGCTCGACTTCGACGCCCAAGCCGCTGCGCTCGGCATTTCGCCCGGAAATACCTACAACATGGACATCTTCCATGCCGAGCGTCACACCAGCGCCTCGAACTTCCGCATCGAGACCAACATCACCTGCTTTACCAAAGTCGTCGTGGTGCGCTGAAGACTCTCAATCGGTCGTCCGGGGCGAGCGCGTGGCGCGGATCGATTCTCTGTACACTCGGTACGACTCCTTCGGCGTCCGCTTCTGTGTCTCGAAGTCGACGAAGACCAAGCCGAAGCGCTCACGATAGCCGTGGTTCCACTCGAAGTTGTCGAGGAGGGACCAGTGGAAGTAGCCCAGGACCGGGATCCCTTCTCGCGATGCTCGCTCCAGAGCGCTCAGGTGCCGGAGCAGGAAGTCGACGCGCTCATTGTCCCGTACTTGGCCGTCGGTCCCGACCCAGTCTCGCGAGCTGAGGCCGTTCTCGGTGATGACGATCGGCTTGCCATAGCGCTCGTAGGCGAACTTCACGGCCCAGTAGTGAGCCTCCGGCGTCACGGGCCAGTCGAAAGCGGTGCGCGGAGAGCCTGGCGGATAGGGCACGACTTCGGGCTGACCATCTTGACCGGCTCGGACGAGCGGGGCGTCGTACAGATTCGCACCAAATGCATCGAGCGGTTGGGCGATCAGGTCGAGCTCACTCGGCGAAAACTTCGGCATGTGTGCGCCGAACTGGCGCAGGCAATCGGCGGGGTAGCCTCGTCCCATGGCCGGGTCGGTCCAGAACGCGGTGGTGCGCAGGCCATCGCCGTTCTGTCCGAAGGTGAAATGGCTCGCAGCCTCGACGTCCGCGGGCGTGTTCGAAGCGGGAATGCCCGACACCAAGACCGGTGCCATCGCGATCCAGGCATTTTTCACTTCGGCGCGCAGCACCTGAACGCTTCGGCCGTGGGCCAAGAGGGCGTGGTGCGCAGCGCGGAGTACTTCGGGGAGCGGCAAGGTCAGGCCCGGTGCATGGCGCCCGTGGCGCAGCCCGCCCTCGATGAACGCGTGCGGCTCGTTCAGCGTGAAATAGTGGCGGACACGGTCGCCCAAGCGCCGGGCGACGACACGGGTGAAATCCGCGAACCACGCCGGTGACTCCGCATTCCTGAAGCCGCCGAGGCGTTCGAAGGCTTGCGGGGCATCCCAATGAAACAGCGTCAGGTACGGCGTCACGCCTCGGGCCAGCAAGCCGTCGACCAGGCGGTCGTAGAAGTCGAGGCCCTTCTCGTTGGGCGTGCCACGTGCCTCGGGCAAGATGCGCGGCCAGCTCACGCTGAAGCGATAGGCGCCGACGCCGAGCGCGGCGATGAGGTCCAGGTCATCGCCGAGCCTGCGGTAGTGGTCTGCGCCCGCGTCACCGCGGTGTCCCTCGTAGATGGCCGAAGGCCGATCGCAGAAGGCGTCCCAGTTGCCGAGCCCCTTGCCGTCCTCTGCGGCAGCTCCCTCGATTTGGTACGACGACGTCGCCACTCCCCAAACGAAGTCCGGGGCGAAGTCGAAGCGCCGGGTGTTCACTTTTTCCGGCTCCGCGAGGCGGCCTTTGCAGCCGCCTTCTTCGGGCGCTTCTTGGTGGCTTTTCCTTCGACTGGCTTGTGGCCTTGCTCGAGCTTGGACAGCCGCACCTTCAAGCGGGCCAGCTCGTCCTCGAGCGCCTGCGTCTTGCCGCGAACCTCTTCCTGTCCTGGTGCACCGCGTCGGCCGAGCCTGGTCAAGGCCTGCTTGGCACGGCGACGGACTCGGCCGTCGAGCTCTGTCTCGAGGAGAGAAGCGATGGCGGCGGTTGCTTTCGGATCGGCCAGAGTTTCGAGCGCGGAGAGGACGCTCGTCCGCGTGTGTGGGTCGCGGTCCAGGAGCAGATCCTCCAAGTGCTGCCTGACCTGTTTGCTTTCGGAAAGACGCGGCAACTGGGAGATCGCGGCGCGCCGGGCGCGCAGTGGCTTGCCGTACGCCGACCACTCGATCAGGTATCGGGTCAGCTCTTCGTCGCCCGTCAGCGCCAGGCCTTCGAGCGCTGCCGCACGGACGACGTCGGCCCAGGAGGACTTCGAGAGCAGGCGCGGCAGCACTTTTTTGGCAGTTTCCGCGTGCTTGCGCCCGAGGCTCCGGGCTGCGGCGGCACTGACCAGGTAGCTCTCGTCGCCGAGGTGTCCGCTGAGGGCTTTGGTTGCGGCCGGCTCTTCGAACCCGGCCAGCGCGGTGGCGACCGCACGCCTCACCTTGGCGTCTTTGGTCTTCTGGGCCAAAAGCAGCAATTCCAGGGCTGGCTCGCCGCGCACGCTGCCGAGGGCTGCAGCGCAAGCGCTGCGCACGATCCAAGACTCGCCCGACTTGGCGAGGGCCTTGCCGAGCGCCTCGATGTTGGCAGGGTCCGGTCGTTTGGCGAGCGCCTGTGCGGCCAGCTTGCGGCTGCGGGCCTGGGGAGCCCGCTCGAGCATCCCGCGCAGCATGTCTTGAGGGGCGGTCAAGCGGATGGGTGCGGCGATCGCAAAGTCCGGATCGAGCACGACCAAGGTCGGTCGACCCTTGGTCGTCACGGCGAGGGCGCCCTTCTTTTCGCTGATCACGCGGCGGTGGCGCGAGGTCACACCGTCCACCGTGACGTCGAGCTCGAGCGGCAGCTCGAAAGTCGCGACGCCGTCGCCGGTCTGCGTCTGCTCCACGTCGACGGTCAGCTGCCCGGCGGCGAAGGCGATCTTGATCGAGAGATCTGGGTGGCCCGGCCGATACAGCCAATGATCGAAGAACTGCTCGAGTGACGTGCCGCCCGCCTCCTCGAGAGCGCGCATCAAGTCGTTCGTTTCGACGATGCCGCCGCGGTGACGCTCGAGGTACGTGCGCACACCCTTCCAGAACACCTCCGTGCCCAAGTGTTTTCGCAAGAGGTGCAGTACGACGCCGCCCTTTTGATAAAGATGACGATCGAAAAGATCGATCGGCTCTTCGTAGTCTCGGCACACGATCGGGCGCGTGTAGCTTTGCGCTTCGCGCAGATACGCGTCCAAATCTGCGGCGACGCCCTCCTCGTATTCGTCGAGGCCGAGACGGGCCTCCTTCTCGACCAGCTCGAAATAGGTAGCAAATCCCTCGTTGAGCCAGGCGTGTGACCAGTCACGGCAGGTCACCAGATCGCCGAACCATTGATGAGCGAGCTCGTGCGCCACGAGATCGTGGGATTCGATGTCGATGGCCGCACGTTCGTCGAGCAGGATGTGCTCGTACATCGTCGTGGCCGTGGTGTTCTCCATGCCGCCGAAGATGAAGTCGGCGACCACCACCTGGCTGTAACGGTCCCACGGATACTCCACTCCGGTGACCGAGCTGAACAGCTCGATCATGCTGGCCGTGCCGGAGAACGCACGCTTACCATCGGCCCGTTTGCCCTTGGGCACCAGGAAGCGCAGGGGAATCACGCGACCCGAGGGCAAGCTGACCTGCTCCTGCCACTCGTCGAACGTCCCCGCGACCAGGGTCGTGAGGTAGGCGGGTGAGGGGACGTCGAGCGCGTAGTGGTAGGTGACCTTCGTCTTGCCGTGAGCGCGGCGTTCGACCAGCCGCCCACCGGACAGCACGGTCATGCCGGCGGGCACGGTGACGCGCATTTCGCTGGTCATCTTCACGTGCGGCTTGTCTTGGCAGGGGAACCAGTGGCGGGCATCTTCGTCCTGACATTGGCTCCACACTTGGAGCGGACGATCCGGGACCTTCGCATCCGGCGCCAAGAAATACAGCCCGACCCGGGGCACCGCGCGGTACTCCACCAAGAGGGAAGCGGAATCGACACCGGCGGGGATTGCCACCGTGATCGTGTCGCCGTCGTAGTCGTAGCCTCGGCCCGGCTCGCCGTGACCGGCTTCGAGCTCGGTGGCCTTCCCGCCATGAGGCGTCAAGGTGAGGCGAACGAGGTCCAGCCCAACGGCGTCGAGGCAGAGCTCTTGTCCAGCTGGGGCCAGTCGCTTGAAGTCGAGTCGAGCGCGACCGACGGCGGCTTTCTTGGCGAAGTCGAGCTCCAGGTCCAGGGCCAGGTGGGTCACCACGAACGGGCGTGGCCGCTCGTACTTGCGCTCGGTTCCGGGGGCGGTGAACGCCCCAGCGAGGCCTCGCCCGGCCGCTGTCGAGGCGCAGGCAGCGTGAAGGTGGCCGGTCATCGAAAGGCTGTAACCTGCGGCTTGGGCCCTTTGCAAGCCGCCTTCTCATCCTTCGACCTCCGTGGCAGGGACCGCCTGTGACCGTCACCCTCATTGGCGACATCGCACGCGTCACCTTCGAGAATGAGCAGACTGGTTTTCGCGTGCTGCAGCTCGTGGTGAGCGAAGGTCCCGAGCGCGGGCGTCGTCTGGCGGTTGTCGGTACCTTGCCGTCGGTTGGTCCCGGTACGCGTGTGCGAGTGAGTGGGCAAGTCGAGGACGACGCCAAGCACGGGCGCCGTGTGAGAGCGAGTAGTCTGGTGGTGCTCGACCCCACGACGCTCGCGGGGATTGAGACCTTTCTCGGCAGCGGAGTGATACCGGGGTTGGGACCTGGCTTCGCCGGCCGCATCGTGCGCACGTTCGGACTCGACACGCTGTCCGTGCTCGACGGCGCAGCGCACAGGCTCGCCGAGGTGCGCGGGCTCGGTGCTACGCGTCGGCAGTCCATCGCCCAGGGCTGGCAGACTCATCGGGCGCAGGCAGGAGTCCTGATGGCGCTCGAACAAGCCGGCGCCACCCCGGCGTTGGCGGCGCGCGTGGTGAGGCACTTCGGCGACAAGGCACTATCCGTCGTGCAGACGGCGCCCTATCGCCTGGCCGCCGAGGTGGCAGGCGTCGGTTTTCGCACGGCAGACGCCCTGGCTCGCAAGCAGGGCCTCCCGGTGGACCATCCGGACCGCATCCAGGCCGGTGTGCTGTATCAGCTCGGGCTCGTGGCGGATGCCGGGCATACGCTGGCATTGCGCGCGGCCTTGGTCGACGACGCGGCAAAGCTGCTCTCGGTGGAGCCCCACCACGTCGAGGCCGCGATCGATGTCTTGGCGCTTTCCGCCAAGGTCGTCTTGACCGAAGACCAGGTGCAGCTCGAGCGACTCTTCAGGGCCGAACGGAAGATCGCCGAGCGCATCACCAAACTCCTCGCGACGCCCGCGCCACCGGTTCCGGACGTCGAGCTCGCGCTCGCCGCCTTCGAGCGCGCAAGGCGCATGACTCTCGCGCCCTCGCAGCGTCATGCGGTCGAGCTCGCAGCACGAGGCAAGCTCGCGGTCATCACCGGCGGGCCAGGTGTCGGGAAGACCACGATCGTTCAGGCGATTCTTGCCGTTCTGGCCGCCAGCCGCTTGCGGGTGGCGCTGGCGGCTCCCACTGGTCGAGCTGCGCGACGGCTGGCCGAGACCACGGGCAAGGAAGCCTCGACCTTGCACCGCTTGCTCGAAGTCGATCCGCGAACGGGCAGCTTTCAGCGCGACGCCGAGCACCCGATCGAAGTCGATCTGTTGGTCGTCGACGAGGCGTCGATGGTGGACGTCTACCTTGCCGAGAGCTTGCTGTGCGCCCTGCCGGATGCCGCGCGCGTCGTGCTGGTCGGCGATGTGGACCAGTTGCCATCGGTGGGCCCCGGCTGCTTCCTCAAGGACATCATCGATAGTGGCTCGATGCCGGTGGCCACCTTGGACGTGGTATTCCGTCAGGCCGAAGAGAGTGGCATCATCAAAAGCTCCCATCGCATTCTGCGTGGCCAGGAGCCGCTGGGTTCGCCTGCGGCTGCGGGCGACTTTTTCGTGATTCGAGCCAGTGATCCGGCGCGCGCCAGTGAGCTCGTGGTGGAGCTCGTGACTACGCGCATTCCACGCTCGTTCGGTCTGGATCCGCGCCGCGACATCCAGGTTCTGACCCCCATGCACCGCGGCGAGGTGGGGACGACTCTGCTCAACCAACGCCTGCAGGCTGCACTCAACCCGATTGGAGCCGAGCGTCAGGTGGGTGAGCAGATACTTCGTGTTGGAGACAAGGTCTTGCAAACGAAGAACGACTACGAGCGAGGCGTCTTCAACGGTGACCTGGGCGAAGTCACCAAGGTCGATGGTGACCTGGGCACGCTGAGCGTGCGCTTCGAGGGCGAGCGCGGTGCGAGCGAGCACGTCTATACGGGCTCCGAGCTCTTTCAGCTTGCCCTGGCCTACGCGACGACCATCCACAAGAGTCAGGGCAGCGAGTACCCCGCCGTCGTCGTGCCGCTCTGCATGGCGCATTTCACCATGCTGTCGCGGAACCTGGTCTACACCGCAGTCACGCGCGCCAAGCGCCTGTGCGTGCTCTTGGTCGAAGGCAAGGCGCTACGGGTCGCGCTGAACGAAACGCGCCGCGAATTGCGCCGGACCAGGCTGGGCGCACAGCTCGCGCACGCTCTCGCTGCCCCGCAGACCGGCCCATGAGAGGGCCGGCCGCAATAGGGCCGCTCACAGCAGGGGCGACGTCAGTTCACGGTGAAGCTCTTCGACACCGTCTGCGGTGAGCCGTTGAATGCGGGCACACGGGCAGCCCGGAACTTCGACGCCACGCAGCCGCCGACCGAGGTGCCGCCGAACGGTCCCGCTACGACGTTGGCGCTGGTGACGCGGCCACTCGGAGCGAAGGTGACTTGCACCTTGCCGCTCCCCTTGGGGCCTCCAGCACTGCCGCAACCCGCTGCGCCTGCGGCCGCGCCGGCCAACGCGGCCTTGGCAGCACCGACGTCGAACGCACCACCACCGCTCGGTGCGGCGGGTTTGGGCGTCGTCCCAGCGGTCGGGGTGCCCGTCGAGGGTGTCGTCGACGGACTGGTCGAGGTGGACGGCGTCGTCGCGGGCGCGGCGGTTTCTGCCGGCTTGTCCTCGGGCTTCTTGCCTGGGTCTGCCACCGCTGCCGGCTTGGCTGCCTCTTCCGCGGCCTTCTTGGCGGCCTCCTCGGCCTTCTTCTTGGCGGCTTCTTCTTCGGCCTCGGACTGCTTGAGCGCCGCTTTCGTCTTCTCGAGCTCCGCAGCCATGGCGGCTGCCGCAGGGTCCACGCTCGGTTCGTCTTTGCCGCCCATCACGAAGAACAACACGCCGCCCACCACCACCAGGGCCGCAACGATCCCAAGAATGAGGGGCATGGAGCTCTTCTGCTGCCCGGGCATCGCTGGCCGTACGGACGGCACCTTGAACACGGGAGCGGGGGGCGGTTCCTTGGCCGGTGCTGTGAGCAGATCGGTATTGGTGGCCAAGAGGCCACCGCCACCGAGGCCGCCGAAGATGTCGGGGCTGGCTGCCACTGGTGCGGCCGCTCCCGCACCGCCACCCGTGAGCGAGTCGAGGGAGAAGAGCACGGAGCTCTCGTTGCGCGCACCGGTTCCGGCCGCGGGCTTCGGCGCTGGTCGAGCTGGGTGAGCTGCTGCATCGGACTCGCTGCCCGCCAGGTCCACACCGCCGAATAGGTCATCGGTGCTGCCACCCGTTTTGCCCGGGCTCGGCGGTAATTTGGCGGAGCTGATCACTGGCTCGGGCTTGAGCGGCCGAGAGGCCAAGAGCTTCTGCTTCAGCTCGGGGATCTCGAGAATCGGCTTCCAGTCGGCCATTCCGTCCTTCCAGGCGTAGGCATCCTGGGTCACGAGGCCGCTCTTCCAACCGGCGATGATTTCGGCCGTGGTCAGGTCGCGCGAGTCGTCGTCCGAGAGGTTCACCGACCACGCGTCTTTCCTCACGCCGGCGGGCTTCGGCGTTCCGCCCATTGGGGCCGCTGCCGCCGCGACTGCAGCGGGTGCTGCTTCCGGCGGCTCCGATAGGGCCGTGTCGTCCGCTGCGTCGCCGCTCGCATTCCCGTCGACCAGGATGGTGGCCTTGCAGCTCTTGCAGCGCACCTTGACCTTTCGGCCCTGAACCTTGGCGTCGGCGATGGTGTACTTGGCGCCACAGGAGTCACAGGAGATCTTCATCGTTCCTCGGTCTATTCGGTGAGCACGTCGAGAGCGGTCGACGCCGCGCTCGGTGCATCGGCAGGGTAGCAAATCCTCTGGGGTTTGAACCACTTCGCGCGCGCCCTAGCGGTCATTTCACGCGGCGTGATCCTTCCGCCCGAGCTAGCGGCATCCGCTTCGCTAACCGGACCCCTTTCTGCCTGGCCGGAGGCTCAGAAATGTCTGGCTATTTGGCCGATGGGCGTGGATCGCGGCACCATGGTCCCGCAACTACGCTGATTGACAACGAATTTTTGCGGGTGGTACCGTTCCTAGCCGGAAGGTTGCGGCAGGGTCTGGGTCGGCTGTGCCCGAACCTGAGTTACGGCAGTGATGGAACTCGGATCGCAAGAGCCAGAGGTGGTCATGTTCATGAGCTCGGGATCGACAAGCAAGTATGCCCACTGGAAACGAACGCTCGCCGCCACGCTGGCAGCCTGTGTCGTTGCTCTCGCGCCCTGGGCGGCGTTCGGGCAAACCGGTCCCCGCGTCCCCGCGTCGAACGGTGGCGGTATGGACACGCACCTCTTTCGTCCGGCCGTCGACTCGAAGGGCTTCTTCTACGTCAACGGCAGCGACGTCCTGGTGCACAACAAGTTCAGCTTCGGTCTGATTCTCGACTGGGGCCACGCGCTGATGCGTACGTCAGGCGCCGGCGGTGAACGCGCGGCCGATCCGATTGGCGCCGACGGCCTGCCTTGCGACCCGCAGACCTCGAACTGCGTGCCGAACGCGGCCAGTGGTGGCACGGGCGTCGGCAATCTGGTCGACAACAGCTTTCAGGGCACGATCAGCGCCAGCTATGGCCTTTTCAATCGCGCTGTCGTCGGTTTGACGATCCCCATCAACGTCATGGTGGGCGAGCGCGCCTACGGTATTGGTCCCGACGGCGGCCAATATTCCACGGGTCAGCTCAACTCGCAGACGCCGTCGGCCATCGTTCCACATGCCAAGTTTCGCTTCCTCCGCGCTACCGACATCCTCGGTCTGGCCGTCGCGCTGCAGGTGGGCATTCCGATCGACACCGCGGCCCGCGACCTCGGTGGCGAGCCTGGGTTCTGGTATTGGCCACGCGTCATCATCGACAAGCATCTCGGCATCGAGCGCCAGTGGAAGATAGCCCTCGACGTCGGCTACCGCGGTCACGCGGGCACCAATCCTTCCTTCGGGTCGTTGCTCGACGGCTCCGACACCCAGCTCAGCGAGGGTGCGCTGACTTACGGTGACCTGCTCACCTACGGTCTCGGCGTCTCGTTCCGAGCGGCGAAGTACCTCGACCTGGTCGCCGAGCACTACGGCAGCTATTTGGTCGGTGGCAACAGCGCGAGCGCGCAGCGCCCATCGGGCGAGCTCCTCGGCGGTATCAAGCTGTTCGTGGAGCAAAACAGCTACCTGTTTGCGGCCGGCGGCAGTCGCGCGCTGCTCTTCTCCGGCTTCGAAGCGGCGGATGCTCGTGTCGTGCTCGGCTTCGTCTACGAGCCGTCGATTGGGGACAAGGACGGCGACGGCATCCTCGATGATGTCGACGAGTGTCCCGACGACCCGGAGGACTTCGATAAATTCGAGGACGCCGACGGCTGCCCGGATCCCGACAACGACAACGACGGCATTCTGGACGTCGACGATCGCTGCCCCAACATCCCCGAGGACAAGGACGGCGACGAGGACATCGACGGTTGCCCCGAGGGCGACAAGCGGGGCGACCGCGACGGGGATGGCATCTACGATGACGTCGACAAGTGCCCCGACGATCCGGAAGACCGCGATGGCTTCGAGGACGAAGATGGCTGCCCCGATCCGGACAACGACAAGGACGGCATCTTGGACCGCGAGGACCAGTGCCCCGACGACCCGGAGGACTTCGACAAGTTCGAGGACACGGACGGGTGCCCCGAGCTCGACAACGATCTCGACCGCATCCCCGACGGGGAGGACCAGTGCCCGAACGATCCGGAGACCTACAACGGTCACCAGGATAACGACGGCTGCCCCGACAAGGGCAAGGTCATCATCGAGGGTAACGACATCGTGATCCTCGAGAAGATCAACTTCGCCACGGCCAGCGACCAGATCCTGCCCGGGTCGATTCCGATCGTGGAAGCCGTGGCCGCCACGCTGAAGGGTCACCCAGAGTTCTTGGTGATCGAGGTGGCCGGTCACGCCGACGAGCGCGGTGAGGACGACTACAACCTGAACCTCACCAAGCGGCGCGCGGCGTCCGTCTTGCGAGCCCTCACCCAGCGCGGCGTGAAGGAATCTCGCATCGTGTCCCAGGGCTACGGCGAGTATTGCCCCATCGACAACCAGAGCAATCCGGTGGCTTGGGAGAAGAACCGGCGCGTCGACTTCAAGGTCGTCAAGACGCAAGACGGCATGACCGGCGTCAAGCGCGGTTGCATCGTGGCCAAGGACTACGGCATCGACCCGCCGACGGTGCGCTGAGGAGCTGGCTACGGCTCGCGAGCTAGGGCAGCGGAATGAACTCGACGTCGTCGCCGGGCACCTTGGGGAAGCGCCCGGCACGCCAGTCCGCCTTGGCCTGCTCCAGGCGCTCCCGCGACGACGAGACGAAGTTCCAGTCGAGGTAACGCGGCGCGTCGAGTGGCGCGCCCCCGAAGATCACCCAGGTACCGGACTCCTCGACGCGCAATAGGGTGCTCCGCTCGTCAGGCAAGATGGCGAGCCGGCCTGGCGGTACCGGTGTTCCGGCGACTGAGAGCAGCCCCGACAGGCCGTAGATCGCGCACTCGTGGTGGGCCGCGCCCAGCCAGGGGATGACGCTGCCGCGCTCCGCCTTCACCTCCACGTAGAAGAGGTCGATCGAGGTGATGGCGGGCGAGGCCCTGCCGTGGACCGTGCCGGCCAAGAGCCGCAGCTTCACGTCTCCTTCGGTCCACGTCGGCAGGGTGTGACCCGGGCAGTGCTGAAATGCCGGTTCGCATTCTTCGTCAGTGAGTGGGAGCGCGACCCAGATCTGTAGGCCGTGCAGACGGGGGCTCCTTTGGCGTGGATCGATCGGCATGCGCTCGGAATGCACGATGCCGCGGCCCGCGGTCATCCAGTTCAGGTCGCCGGGGGTGATGACCTGCTCGGTGCCGAGGCTGTCCCGGTGCAGGATGGCACCCTCGAGCAGGTAGGTAACGGTCGACAGCCCGATGTGCGGGTGTGGCCGCACGTTGATGCCTCCGCCTGCCGCCACGTCGGCTGGGCCGAAATGGTCGAAGAACACGAACGGTCCAACGTTGCGCTTGTGCCGGGTTGGCAAGACGCGCCTGACTGACAGCTCGTCGGCTGATCGATTCGGCGGTTCGGGCAGGACGAGCGGTGCCCCAGCGGTCGGCGTCTCCATCCGGCGTCAGTGTAGCCGCTCGCGCGAGCACGCCCACTGCCGCTCAAGTCAGGGGTTTTTCCACAGGTGTCGACCAGCGGATCAGGGGCAGGGCCACGCCTGCGGCGAGCAAAGCAACGAGGCTCGCCGACCGAAACACGACCGGCGCGCCACGCTCCGCGTAGGTGATGCCCCACAGCCAATAGCCCGAAGCGGCGCCGAGCGACGAGGCGGTCGTGAGCAGACCCTGCCCGGTCGCCATGCCTTTTTCGCCCACTTCGCGCTTGAGCACCGAGATGACGCTGAGCCACATGAGCCCGAACGTGATGCCGTGCAGGGGCTGGAGGGCGAGGAGCGCGCCGAGCGTCGGCGTGCCGGAGAGGACCGTCCAGCGCAGCGAGCCGACCAAGGCGGCGAAGGTCAGAGTCTTGCCCGGTCCGATCCGTTCGATAGCGGGCGTGCAGGTGAACATCACGATCACCTCGGACAAGGTTCCGATGGCCCAGAACACGCCAACGTAGTCGGAATCGGCGCCGAGCGCGCGGATGCGCAGCGAACCACACAGGTCGTAGGCCGAGTGTCCGAGGAACACGAGCAACACCGTCGCCCCCAGCAGGCGAAAGCCCGGTTGGGAGAGCAGGCTCTTGGCGTCGGCGAGTGGGGCGCGTCGGGGACGAACGGCTGCGGCCGGCAGGATCAGGCCCACGAGTGCACCCAGCCACAAGCCTCCTCCAATGAGCCAGGGCACCAAGGCCGATGAAGTCTGGCGCAGGAAAGGACCAGACACAGCGGCGGCACACAAAAAGCCGAGTGATCCGAACAGCCGGACCCGCCCGTAGTTGGCGTGGGATTCGACGGCCAATGCGTCGCCCAGGGCGACGGCAGGAGCGCGAAACATGGCGTAAAGGAGCATGCACAGCGCGGCCCAGCCGAGCGAGATGTCGTCACCCAGGTACGCGGAGATGCCGAGCAAGATCATCCCGAGGCCACTCAGGCCGGAGGCGATGACGATGAGCCTGCCTCGCAAAGCGAGCCGATCGGCAAGCAGCCCAAGCAAGAGTGGCATGCCGAGAGCCGCGAGCGGCCCGAGCGACGTGAGTGCGCTCATTCGCGTACCACGAAAGCCATGCGCCTCGAGCCAAGTCGGGAAGAAGGGCAAGTAGACGCCCATGGCCGAGTACGACACGAAGTAGAAGGCACGCAGGCTGGTGAGCGGCGACACGCCCGCCCCATGTGGCTCCGAATGGCGGAGTGTTCAAGGTGCTATTTCGGCATTATACCCAGGGTTCTATGATTGCTCTGCTAGACGGCCCGGTGATGCCCTACCCCTGGGGGTCGCGCTCGGCGCTCGCTGACCTCTTGGGGCGCACCCCGACAGGCGCGACGGAAGCCGAGCTCTGGGTCGGTGCGCATCCGGCCGGGCCGGCCCGCCTCCTCGATCCGGTGGACCGAGCGGAAAACCTGGCTCAGCTGCTCGCGCGGGACCCCGTGGCCTTGCTTGGTGCCGAGCTTGCGACCCGCTACGGCCGGTTGCCTTTCTTGCTCAAGATCCTGGCCATCGAAGAGCCACTGAGCTTGCAGGCTCACCCCGATGCGGCCCAAGCGCGCCAGGGCTTCTTGCGCGAGGAGGCGCTTGGCCTGCCGCGTGGGCATGCCCAGCGGAACTATCGGGACGACCAGCACAAGCCCGAACTGCTCCTCGCGCTCTCTCCCGTCGAGGCCCTCTGCGGGTTTCGTCCGCAGGCAGAGGTGGTGGAGCTTCTGGAGGCGTTCGGCGTCAGTCAGGCTGACTCGCCCCTCGCCGAGGCCAGTGCCGCGTTTTCCCGGGAGGACGGCGGACAACAATACGCGGCGCTGTTTCGCTCGTTCTTCAGCCTTTCGCCCGAGGAGCTCCGGCGCGCGCTGGAGCTCATGCTCGCTCGCGCCCAGGGACAGGTCTCGCAGGAGCAGGACGGCGCCGCTTGGGTTGCGCGGTGGCTGCTCCGCCTTTCGGCTACGTACGGCGCCGATCCGGGCCTATTGGCAGTGCTCTTGCTTCGGCTCGTGCGCCTCGAGCCAGGACAGGCCATCTTCCTGCCGGCGCGCCGGCTCCACTCCTATCTATCGGGGGTGGGCGTGGAGATCATGGCCGCCAGTGACAACGTCTTGCGGGGTGGATTGACGCCCAAGCACGTCGACATCCCGGAGCTGTCCGCGGTGCTCAACTTCGCCCCGAGCGCACCTGACCTCGTCGTGCCCATCGACGGGCCTTCCGGGGTTCGGATCTTTCGTACGCCTGCCGCGGAGTTCGAGCTCTGGTCCGTCGCTTTCGACGCGAGTTTCGCGCCCGTCGCCCTCCCGTCGCCCAGCTTGCTCCTCGTCTTGGAGGGGAGCATCGAGGTCAGCCGAGGCGCCGAGCATGCGAAGCTGTCCCGTGGCGGGCAGGCGTTCGTCTCTTGGTCAGCCGAGCCCGCGCGCATGACGGGCACTGGCCGAGTCTTCGTGGCGACCGTGCGGCAGTAACGCGGCTCGGCTGGCCCGCCCGGGGCTCAGTTGCACTCGAATTGCAGGCCGGTGTCCTGTCCGCCCGCCTTCAACTCGACCGGGGCCTCGAGCACCGAGCCGTTCACGTCGGTGACGCGGACGCGGTACGGGAGGTCCTCCCCAAAGATGCCTTCCGGCGGCTCCCAGTAGTTGTGCTCCTGGCGGACGGCGTTGACCCACGTGCCGTCCACGCGCACTTCGACCTTGTCGATGGCCCAGCGATGACCAGAGACCATGATCTGATTCCAGTACTCGTTGTCCGCCTCTTTCAGCGTGAAAAAGACGTTGCTGCCTTCCGGACACGGCACGTACTTCCACGAAATCTGCCCCTGCTCTCCGCCGTTGCTCGTGCCGAGGTACCCTTCGCTCCCGCTGTTGGCCAGTTGGTCGAAGGCCTCCCGGCTGAGATCGATGTGGCCCGTCTTGCACTTGGGGTTGCTCCCGACCGGACATTGGTCAGCGACGGTGATCGTCACCTTCTTGCTGCCGTCGCGGGTGACCTCCACGCAGGCGCCACAGGTGGCTGCCGTGTCGTAGTCGGCGGTGTTCATGGCCCCGAAGTATTTGCCGTCGTTGGTGTCGACGTATTCGAGCCGGTCGGGGTTGCGTCCGAGCTCGGGGTTTCCGCAGTTGACCTGCGTCGTGCCTTGGTCGAACCAGTATTTGGTGACCGAACCGTTCTGGTAGCCGCCGAGGTCCGCCAGACAGGTTCCGGGCGTCACGCTGGGTGGCAGCTCCATGACGCCGCCAGTGCCCATGCCACCCGAGCCGCCCGTCGACGCGCCTCCGGTCCCGATCGTTGCTCCGCCCGACGAGGTGCCGCCTGCGGCATTCGCCCCACCGGTGGTCACGACCCCGCCACCGCTACCGAGGGTGCCGCCGGCAGCCGTGCTGCCGCCGCTGCCGAGCACCTCGCCTCCGGTGCCCATGGGAAGCGTCGACCCACCGGTCCCCGCGATGGATGGCCCTTCGGGCGCACATCCAACCGCACTACCGAAAACGAAGAAAATCGGCCCAAGCGTAAGGAACGTCGCGGTCGTGCGCATCATCGAAATCCCAAGTTTAGCCCAGGCCTAACCGCCCAACGGCGGTTCGGCAAGTCATGAGCGAGATCGCGGTGGTGAACCGCTACCGCAAGGGGCGCGACCGGCCGAAGTGTGCACCCTCGTCGGAAACGCGTCCGGGCCGCGCGAAAGGCTGACCGGAAATTTCTAGGGCGCCGATCCTGCTCGCGAGCCTGCCGATCCTGGTCCATTCCGACCTCCGCTTGCGGCGTGACCGCTCGGCTCAGCGCCGTAGCCGCCGAGCTCTGACCTTCGACCTCGGTCGGTCGGACGCTACGATGCCCTTGTCGTGCTGTATTGGAGGGGAGACAGGCTCCGGTGGGTCGCGCTGCTACTCCTCGTGACCGGCTGCGGCAGCCGCACGCCCCTGGCTGGATTCGGGGATGACGGCTCGACGGGCGGAGCAGGTTTGGCGCCGGGGAGTGGCGGCTTCGGCGCAGGGGGCCTGCCGGGAAGCGGCGGTGTGATCGGCAGCGGCGGGCTCATCGGGGCGGGTGGCACGCCCGGTCCCCTCTGTCCGCCCAGTACGTACTCGCCCGATCCGAGCGGCTCGACCTGCCTTCCGTGGAGCGAGTGCTCTTGGGAGTTCCCCGAGATCGTTCCCCCGTCGAGCACCACCGACCGCCTGTGCGGCGAGTATCAGGATTCCCGGCAGTTTGGCACGAGCGAGTGGGACCAGGCGCTCGACGTCGTCGTCGACGAGCTCGGTAATGTCTACGTCTCGGGCGACACGTGGGGTGCACTCGACGGGCCGAACCAAGGCAGGAGCGATGCTTTCGTGCGCAAGTACTCGCCCCAGGGCGAGCTTTCGTGGGGCTACCAGGGGGGCAGCGTCGACAGCGATAGCGCTTCACACGTGGCCCTGGACGACGCCGGACGGCTCCATGTGCTGGTCGTTCAAGACAATCAAACCACCCTATGGATGTTCGACCGCGAAGGCACGCTCCTTTCCGAACAGATCCAGCCGGCCGGCTACAAGGCCTTTGCCGTCGATTCGCAGGGCGAGCGCTATTTGGCCCGCGACTACTTGTTGTTCGACGGGACGATCGACATCGAGCTCACGCGGCTCGCCTTGGACGGATCCGTGGTGTGGACTGACCTGCTGGCCGGTGGTGACTTCGACATGCCGAGCGCCCTGCTCGTGCTCCCGAATCACGACGTCATGATAACCGGCAGCACGAGCGGCGGATTCTTCCGGCCGAGCTCGGGCTACGTCGAAGCCTTCGTGGCGCGTTTGAGTAGCGATGGAGCACTGATTTGGGGCGATCAATTCGCGGCGTTCATCGTGGAGACGACGCCCGCCAGCATGGCGCTCGACTCGCTCGGGAACGTCTTCATCGCTGGGGTGACCCGGCAGTATTCTACCTACCCGAGCGAGGCCTTCGTCGCCAAGATCACGCCGGGGCGCGTCGTCGAATGGGTTCAGATTCATGGGACCTCCGGCGTCGACGAATACCTGGACATCGCGGTCAATTCGTTCGACCAAGTGTCGGTCGCGGGTGATACGACCGGCGAGCTCGCGGGAGTGAATTTTGGGCTGGCGGATGCCATCGTCGGCAACATCACGGCTTATGGCGAGTTGAACCCGGTGGCGCAGTACGAAACGCCTGCGAATGATTTTGCTCGCGGGATTGCTTCGGCCCCCGACGGGGCATGGTTCGTCGTGGGCTCGACGGAGGGGAGCTTCCAAGGGTGGGTGAACGCCGGTTTCGGCGATGCCTACGTGCAGCGAATGCTACCGTTCTGACCTTCTTGCCTGGGGCGACCAGCGCTAAGGTTTTGGTCATCATGCCGAGCGGGGAGGGGAGCAAACAGGGGTGGACTGTGCTCTGTCTTCTCCTCGTGGCCGGCTGCGGCAGCCGGACGCCGCTGGCCGGATTCGGAGACGACGGGTCGACGGGAGGAGCAGGTTTGGCGCCGGGGAGCGGCGGCTTCGGCGCGGGGGGCCTGCCGGGAAGCGGTGGTGTGCCCGGGAGCGGCGGACTGATCGGGGCGGGTGGCACTCCCGGTCCGCTTTGCCCGCCCGGTACCTACGCGCCCGATCCGAGCGGCTCGGCTTGTTACCCGTGGAGTGAGTGCTCGTGGGATTTTCCCGAGATCGTCCCTCCGTCGAGCACCACCGACCGCTTGTGCGCCGGACCGCAGCCCGCCCGGCAGTTCGGTACCGACCACTCCGATGAAGCGTGGGATGTCGCGGTGGACGAGCTCGGCAACGTCTACGTCACCGGCGTCACCAACGGCGCGCTCGACGGTCCGTCCCATGGCGATGCCGATGCCTTCGTGCGCAAGTATTCCCCACGAGGCGAGCTCCTCTGGGGATACCAGGATGGTACCCTTGCGAGCGAGTCAGGCTACCGCCTAGCGCTCGACGCTGTCAGCCGCGTACACGTGCTCGTAAACGGGCAGTACGAGAGCCAGCTCTGGCTGCTGGACCTAGAGGGGACGCTGCTATCTCAGCAGGCTTTGCTCACTGGCTACGTCGACTTGGCCGTTGATCCGTCTGGCGGGCGCTACCTCACGCGCTCGTTCCCAGTGAGCGACGGGACAACCGACCTGGAGGTCACGCGTCTCACCATCGATGGGGCCGTAGTTTGGACCAACATCGTCAATGGCGGCGGCTACGAGGCTCCCGCCGCGCTGGCGCTGCTCGGAGGCGGTGACATCATCGTGACCGGCGCCACAGACGGTAGCCTTTTTCAGCCGAGTGTGAGCTCGAGTGACGCGTTTTTGGCGCGCCTGTCCGCGGTCGATGGCTCCCTGGTTTGGGGCGATCAATTCATCGCTGGCTACTATCAGACGGCGCCGAGCAGCTTGGCCGTCGACTCGCAGGATAACGTCTACGTTACGGGGACCACCTGGGACGTGGGCTCGGTGAGCGATGGTTTCGTCGCTCGGGCGACGGCGGACGGCACACTCGAGTGGACCTTGTTCCTGGGCACCTACGAGGCGGACGATTTCGTGGATATCGCCGTCGGCCCATTCGACGAAGCGACGTTGACCGGTATGACTACGGGTCTGCTTGGCCAATACGCCCAGGGCGGAGAGGACGGCTTGGCGGCCCGCATCTTCCCCTACGGCTACTTTGGTTACGTGAATCAGTTCGGAACGTCGGGCGACGATCTAGTTCGCGGCATTGCCGCCGCCCCCGACGGCGCTTGGTTCGTGGTGGGCTCCACCGCGGGAAGCTTTCCCGGTTCGACGCACGCTGGCGGTTACCGCGATGCCTTCGTGCTGCGCGTGCCGCCGTTCTGACCTTCTAGCCCGGGGCGAGCAGGGCTAAGGTTTTGCTCGTCGTGCTGCGTGGGGAGTCGAGGGGTCGCTCATGGGTCGCGCTGCTGCTTGTCGTGAGCGGCTGCGGCAGCCGCACGTCGCTCGGTGGATTTTCGGGTAGCCAGGCCGCCAGCGGAGGGGCCGGCGGCATACCAATCGGAACGGGTGGCGCGATGCCGAGCGGCGGCGCGTTCGGCTCCGGCGGTCTACCTGGCGTAGGCGGTACTCCTCCGGGCGTCTGCCCGCCTGGGAGCATCGATGACGACAGCAACCCGGCGACGGCTTGTGTCCTTTGCCCACCTGGCACCTTCTCCAGCGTGGCCGTCTGCTCCCCGTGGACCGAGTGCAGCTGGGAGTTTCCGGAGGTGGTCCCACCATCGAGCAGTAGCGATCGAGTGTGTGGCCCCTCGCAGCCGGCGCGGCAGTTTGGCACCGACGGGGCGGACGAAGCGTTCGACGTCGTCGTGGACGACTCGGGGAACGTGTACGTCGTGGGCAGCACCACGGGCGCGCTCGATGGACCGGCCACCACAAGCTACGACGCCTTTTTGCGCAAGTACTCGGCGCAAGGTGGGCTTCTCTGGGGCTATCAAAGCGATAGTGGAGGACTCGAAAGGGCTGTGCGCGTGCAGCGGGACGGCCTCGATCGCGTCCACGTCATGGTCCTTCGTGACACCACCACTGCGTTCTGGATGTTCGATGCGGACGGCACCCTGCTGGTCGAGGACTCTTTCGACGGAAATTACGTGGATATGGCTGTCGACAAGCAGGGGACGCGCTACTTCACTAGGCCGGTCTTCTACAGTGACGACACGTCCGACGTGGAGCTCATGTGCATCCGCCCCGACGGCTCGATCGACTGGATCGTGGTGACGAACGGCGGAACGTTCGACACGCCCGGAGCACTGGCTGCGCTCCCGAACGGCGTCATCGTTGCGGGTGCCACCAACGGTGGACTCTTTGCCCCGGGCTCAGGTCAGCTAGAAGGCTTCGTCGCTCGAGTCTCCACCTTTGGCACCCAGGTGTGGGGCGTTCACTTCTTGTCGTCGGCACAGGAGATCTGGCCGAACGGAGTCGCGCTCGACTCGGTGGAGAACGTCTACGTCGCCGGCGCAACTGTGCTCGACCTCACGTCCCAGCCCGAGGGCTTTGTTGCGCGTGTGAGCGCAGACGGCGACCTCGAGTGGGTTTCCGTCCAGGGTACCGTTGCCAAGGACGTCTCCTGGGCTGTAGCGGTCGATCCGTTCGACCAAGTGGGGGTCGCGGGCGACACCGAGGGCGCGTTCGGTGGCGCGAATCTGGGCAAGGAGGACGCCTTCGTCGCGCGCATCTTCGGCGACGGCTCGCTCGGCCCGGTGCTGCAGTTTGGAAGCCCTCTCGCCGATCTCGCGCAAGGCATCGCTGCCGCTCCCGACGGCGCCTGGTTCGTAGCGGGCACAACGGATCTGGCCTTGGACGGCCAAGTGGCCGCCGGTTCTTATGACGGCTTCGTGCTGCGTGTGCCGCCGTTCTGAGCTCCTTACGCGCGAGCCAAGCGAGCGCTAAGCTTTTGGTCATCATGCCGAGAGGGGAGGCGAGCAAGCGGGGGTGGGCGGTGCTGTGTCTTCTCATCGTGGCCGGCTGCGGCAGTCGCTCCTCGCTCGAGCTTTTCGCCGCGGTCGCAAACGATGGCCCGGGCGGCACACCGTCGGGCGGTGGAGGGGCCGGCGGTACCGGCGGTGTAGTCGGCAGCGGTGGCACTCCTCTTTCCGGTTGCCCCGGAGGGACGATCGACGACGATCGGAACGAGGCGACTCCCTGCGTCCCGTGCGCGCCCGGCATGTTCTCGGACGCCGAAGGCTTTGCTTGCTACCCGTGGACGGAGTGCAACTGGGAGTTCCCCGAGGTCGCGCCGCCGTCTGGCTCGAGCGACCGCGTGTGCAGTGGACCGCAGCCCTTCCGGCAGTTTGGCACGGACACGCCGGATGCCGCGTCGCAGGTCGTCGTCGACCTTTTCGGCAACGTCTACGTCGCAGGCGTCACGCTCGGGTCGCTCGACGGACCGACGAACGGCAACGCGGACGCCTTCCTACGCAAATACTCGCCTCAGGGTGAGCTGACTTGGGCCTACCAGGGCGATCCTGAACACAACGACTCACCGGTTGAGCTCGTGCTCGATGACGTGGCCCACCTGCACCTGCTGCTCAGCCAGGACGAGCAGACCGCGCTCTGGATGTTCGACCTCGAGGGTACGCGATTGTCAGAGCAGGTCTATGGCGCCTACTACTATGATTTGGCCGTCGACTCGCAAGGCGTGCGCTACATCGCCCGCCCCACCTTGGCACCTGACGGCGCCTCCGACCTCGAGCTGGTTCGTCTCGGCGCCGACGGCAGCGCAACCTGGACCTTCGGCTTGAGCGGTGGAACGAACGACTGGCCGTCCGCGCTGACCGTGGCATCGAACGGTGACGTGATCGTGTGCGGGTACACCGACGGGTCGATGTTCGATGCGGGCTCAGGTCGCCCCGAGGCTTTCGTCGCGCGCCTCACCGGCGATGGCTACCTCGTTTGGGGCGTCCAGTTCGGGGCCTTGCTGATCGAGGGCGGCGACGCTCTGTGGACCATGCCGACGGGCGTGGTCCTCGACTCAGCGGACAACATCTACGTCGCGGGGAATGTCCAGTTCGACGAATACAGCTCGAACGATGTTTTCATCACCCGGATGACCGGGGACGGTCAGTACCCTCAGAACTACTACTTCGGCTCCACCGACTACGACGATGTCCAAACCATCGCAATCGACCCGTACGATCGAATCGCTGTTGTAGGAACGACGTGGGGCCTGCTGACTGCTGCCGCGATGCCGGGCGTGGAGGAAGCGTTCATCGCGGGATTTCAGCTCGGCAACCTAAGCCCGGTGATCCAGTTCGGGACCACCACGACCGACGCAGCGTACGATCTCGCCGCTGCCCCGGACGGCACGTGGTTCGTGGTGGGCTCGACGGACGGCAGCTTCCCCGGGTGGATGAACGCCGGTGCCGCTGACGGGTACGTCCTGCGCGTGCCGCCGTTTTGATGTGCTGCGACGTTCAGGCCGGCGGAGACCACAGGCCTTCGATGGCGCTGGCGTCTGCGTTGAACTGATTGAAGCGCTCCTCGCCGAGGCCACCCTTGGGGTCGTCGGTTTGCAGGAGAGCTTGCGCGCAGGTGAGGAAGAGGTCCGCCTGCGGTCGGCTTTCGAACTTCTGAAAGGTGCCGTGCTGGAGGCCGAGCTTCGTGCCGCCGAACAGGTACCCCGGCTTCGGCCCGCGCGAATGGTTGGATTGCGCCACCTCGGTCACGTACGGCACGACCATGGTGTCGAGCAGCTTGCCGCCGAAGCCGTCGTCGGCGTTCTTCAGCTTCACCAGGAACTCGGCGAGGCGCGTGTTGTACCAAGCCTGCACGTTGCACAAGAACTCGTAGCGGTCGCGATCCGTGTCGCCCAGGCCAGACGGGTCGGCATCCGAAGCACTGCCCAGGAACGCGCCGGCGTGGCTCACCGGGTGGTGCATGGCGATGCGATTCGGGTCGCTCGGCCACATGCCCTTGAACGACACGTGGTTCGTGCCCGGCGAGAACTGGAAGGTCGCCACGCGCAGGATGTCGCACTGGAAGGCGGCCAAGAGGACCGCGGTGTGCGCGTCGATCACGGCCTTGTGCGTCTCCGAGTCGTCGCTGTTCACACTCTCCAGGTATTGCGAGTTGCCCTTGCCGCCGCTGAGGTCCTTGGACGGCTCGGGGGGCAGGGTGCACGTGGTGTCGCTGGGCAGCTCGCCGCTCTCGATCTGACTCGCTAGCTGCATCTCGACCTTGCGGATCGCCTGCGCGTGCAGATCGATCTTGGGCCGCTCGGCCGCAGGGGCCAGCTTGGAGAGCTCGTCCAGCTCCGTCAGCGAGTAGTCGAGCACGCTCTTGCGCATGCGCACGGCTCGCAGAGCCGCCTCTTGATTGGCGGGCGTGTCGCCACCCGGCATGAAGCTGGAAAACAAGCTGGCGTAGAGCTGCGCTGGGCTCAGCTGAGGCAAGAGCGGCGTGTACTCGGTGATGCTGCCGCCCGAGGCCGAGGAGATCGTTCGCGGCGTGTAGCTGTAGGACAGGCACTGCGTCGACGTCTCGTTCGAGTCGACGCGCGCATCGCAGATGGCGTTCGCATAGCCGACGCCCTCACGCTTCAAGCCTTCCACGTTCTGGAGGAAGACCTGGTCGAACGACGGGCCGCCCGCCACGCCGTCGTCGCCTTCGCCACCGTTTTGCCTCGTGCCTGCAGCGCTGCAGCCGGTGGTCGTGAACGGCGTGCCTGCCTCGTGGCCGCCTCCGCCCGGGCACTGCAGATGTTGGTCGGAGAAGCCGTAGAACACGGTCATGTCCCCGCGCAGCCCGGCATCCTCGAACGGCTGGATGATGGGCGAGGCGACGTAGCTCGAGCCGGTCCCGCTCGGCAGGAAGCGCTGGCGCAGCGTGCCGACGGGGAAATGCGTCATCAAAAAGCGCGGCGGGGACGTCGCGCCCTGGGCCATGGCCTCCAAATTGCGGAGGAGGGCATGCAGACCGAAGGCGCCGCCCACGGCGGTGAAGAACGAGCGACGAGCGAGCAAACGATTCCTCATGGTGCGGCTCCTTGGACGCGCTGGCTGAAGACAGCCGACGTCGCCACTGCTTTGATCAGCGCGGGGAAGGTGCCATCGGAAGCGCTGAACGCTTCGGCAACGCGCTTGGTCGCGCAGCTGTCGATGTCGGCGGCTCCTGCGCTCACGTCGGCCAGGGCGTAGTTGACGAGGTTCCGACCCATGCACGCGCCGAATGCCCCGGAAGCCGCCAGTTTCTGCGCTACCTCGACGATGTCCTTGGCGTCCCCGCCACCAACCTCGACGGGCAAGGTCACCGCTGGGTCGATGGGCTGATCGTGGTCGTCGACGGTTCGATAGCGCCCGAGCACGTCGTAGGTATCGAGCGCCAAGCCGTAGGGATCGAACGAGTCGTGGCAGGATCCGCAACCGGGTGTCTCTTTGCGGATTTGCGCCAGCTCTCGTTCGCTCGCATCGGGGTTCTGCGCCAAGATTTCGTTGATGATGGTGGTGACGGCCTCCGACGGCAGGGGCGTCTCCGTGCACAAGAACGCGTTTTTGATCAAGAGACCGCGCCCAACCACGGAGGTGTGATCGGGTCGTGAGCGATTGGCCAGAAATCCGGCTTGCGTCAAAAGACCGGTCCGGTTCTCGGGCAGGTCGACTTCGTAGAAGGAATCGCCGAGAGGCGTGGCGCCGGCCGGAGGAAACACCGAGAGGCCGTAGATGGGCGCTAGGTTCGCATCGACGTAGCTCTTGCGGGAGATGAGCATCGCGTCGAGCGGCTCCGACCAGAGCACACGCTCCAGGAAGAGGTTCGCCTCGCGGTACATGGACTCACGCATGGCTCCCGTGAACGCGTCGTCTTGGATGATCTGTGTTTCTAGGTTCGGGTACGAGAAGTACGAGAGCATCGCGCCCTCGAGGTTCGCCTTGGCCGCATCCGTCGCCAGGATGCGTTCGACCTGGGCGCCAACTTGATCGGCCGTCGTGAGCGCTCCCGCCGCCGCAGCATCGGCGAGCAGCTGGTCCGGCGTGTCGTCGGTCAAGAAGTACGACAGCAGGCTCGCCAGCTCGTGCTGGCCGAGCGGGCCCGCCGCCGTCGCATCCATGCCGAACTCCGTCCGGTACAAGAACTGCGGCGCCTGGAAGATGGCGTAGACGCCGTATTGAACGGCCTCTGGCGCCGTCGCGCCCGCCCCTTTGAAGGCCGTCGTGTAGAGCGCGCTGTAGCGCTCGAGCTCGGCCGCCGAGAGCGGCCGCCGGTAGGCCTTCTCGGCCAGGTCCGTCAGGTAGCCGAGCGCGCAGTCATCCGTTGGTTCGGCATCGCAGCCGGTGACCGTCTCCAGGTTGTCCAGCACGTACTCGCCGGCGGCCTGCGCGATCTGGTCGGCCGTGCTCCAGCTCTGGTCAGTGAAGGAGTTGCCTTCCCGCGGGCTTTGCAGCGGTGGAAACGCCCGGTGAGCGGCATCGACGAGCTCGAAGTCAGCGCTGATCTGGGTACCTAGGGCGGCATCCACCAGGGTACCAATCGAATTGGCCACCTGATTGAAGGACAGCCGCACGATGCGCTTGGCCGAGATGGCGTCCGTGCCCTCGCAATCGGCGGGCGCGCCCCCGGTGCTCGTGCCACCGACACCTGCCACTGGCCCGCCGCCCGTGCCGCTCACGCCATCGCTCGGCGGCATGAGCTCCGCTGAGCAGCCCGCGAACCAGCCGAGCGCTGCGAGCAGTTCCAGCGTTCGCCGGGTGATACGAGGTGCAAGGCCCGTCATGCGTGGTGCATGCACAGTGTCCTCGGATCGATCGCGAGAAACAGAGGCGAAGCGCTGCCCTTCCCTCGCTAAAAAAGTGTGGCGCGGCTAGAAATGCCGAGCATGGGAAAGAAAGTCGCTGTGATCGGCGTCGGATCGGCGGGCCTGCTCCAGGTGATGCATCTGTGTACGTGGCTCGACAAATCCTGGCAGGTCCATTCCATCTACGATCCAAAGAAGAAGATCCTCGGCATTGGGGAGAGCACGAACGGCGGCTTCGTGAACACCCTCGAGCTGTCCACGGACTTCTCACTCGCGTACCCGGAAGACCTGAAAGCCCTGGGCGCCACCATGAAGTACGGCAGCCGCTTTTCGGGCTGGCGCGAGCACAGCTGGATCAACCCGCTGCTCAACGGCAACGTCGCCGTGCACTTCGACAATCGCAAGCTCAAGGATTTCGCCTTCGAGCGCCTGGCGCAGCGCTGGCCCGATCAATTCCGACAGCTCGAGGGTGACGTCGAAGAGCTCGTCGACGAGGGTGACCGGGTCCGTGTCACCGTGAACGGCGAGCCGAGCTACTTCGACTACGTGGTCGATTGCCGCGGCGCGCCCGAGGATTTTTCAGGCTACGTCCTGAGCGATTGCACGCTTCTCGACCGCTGCATCGTGCATCGAGCAGACGAGTACGACTTTGCTCCGTACACCGACCACATTGCCACGAAGCACGGCTGGATGTTCGGGGTGCCGCTCCTGGGCCACAAGTCCTACGGCTACCTCTACTCGAGCGGCAGCACCTCGCTCGCCGAGGCGCGCACGGACATGGCGGCTTGCCTCGGCATCCCGAGCGTCGATTCGGGCACGTATCAGGCCGAGTACGTGCTGCGCTCCTACTACGCTCGGGAAATTGCGTCCGGACGCATCTGCAAGAACGGCAACCGCGCTTTGTTCTTCGAGCCGCTCATCGCCAATTCCATCTTTCTCTACCTGCTGACCAATCGGCTGATCTTCGACTACATGAACAGCGGCATCCCAGCCGAAGCCGTCAATGCCCGCTTTCGAACGGCCGTGCAGCAGATGGAAGATCTCATCACGTACTACTATCAGGGCGGGAGCCTCCACCCGAGCGAGTTCTGGCGAAAAGCCACCGCGGCCGCCCAGAAGCGCATGGCCGAGCGCCGCGAGTTTCTGGCTTACCTGGCCT
>Ga0164308_10000243_pt1 | contig 29116 bp, 16 predicted proteins | sample Whisoiple_246_MG_FD_109983 | JGI IMG/M metagenome (GOLD analysis project Ga0164308, IMG submission 109983) | Soil microbial communities amended with fresh organic matter from upstate New York, USA - Whitman soil sample_246_MG | ecosystem: Environmental > Terrestrial > Soil > Unclassified >... | reverse complement strand
CTTACGCTTTCGGGGTTTGTCCCGCCGATGCCGGCATAGGGCTGCCTTGCATCGCCGGCGAGTTGGTGACCGAAGCGGACGGCACTCCAGCGAAGGCCCAGATCCAGACGCTGCTGCACTGCGCCGAAGGGTTGGTTTGCAACGCCCTCAGCAAATGCGAGCCGGCCCCTGATTGTCCGCAAAGCGCCCTGTGCGTCTTGCGACATGCCGCGTACACGAGTGGCGCGGGAGGAACCCCCGGTGTTCAATCCGGCTTCGGCGGTGGAACGTCGGCTGGCGGTGCGCCGTCCTACGGAGGAGACGGTAGCCCGACGTCCCTTCCGTCGACCTCGCTCAGCGGCGTAACCGCGATGACCGCAAGCGAGTCGACAGTGTATTGGGTCGAGTACGGAACACGCGACGACAACGGCACCTACCAGCACGATGGCGCGCTACTCTCCTATGCGCCGGATTCCGGGACGAGTTCCGTCATCGCGTCCGGATTGGAGGGACCGATCGGCGTCGAGGTCACCACTAGCCACGCCTACGTCGAGGTCGACGGCGGGCGACCGCTCGGTACTCCGATCCGCCTTCAATTGTTTCGGGTGCCGCTGGCGGGTGGAAACGCCGAGCTGGTCCAAGACAACGCTTATCACACGAGCTTCGCGGCCGAAGGCGGTCGCGCATTCTGGGTGCAGAGCGCCTTAGGGCCGACGACGATCTACTCGATGACTTCTGACTCGGACGCCGTCGCCACCGAGTTCATCACGAGTCCGGGCATACTCGGCTGTCTGACAATCGATGGTACCGATCTGTACTACCAGACCTATGAGCAATTGATGCGCACCTCGACGGGCAGCGCCGCACCGGTCGCACTGGGCCAGTCTGTGGGTGACATAGTCGTGCATGACGACGCGGTGTTCGCCCTCCAATCCCTCTCCACCGTCGGTGGGATGCTCGCGCGTGCTCCAAAGAGCGGCGGCGAGTTCGTGCGTGTTCGAGCCCTTGGATCTGGCCTTCCGGACGGATTGCGCCGCGTCGGCGATCGCTACTTCTTCGAGGCGTCAGCGTCGCCGAACGATGAACCTTACTTGAACGACTTGCGGGTGCTCACGGGGAGCTTCGTGGATCAGTCTCCACTGGTTCAGCTCCTGCAACGGCCCGACCGGGGCTCGTACATCGATCATTTGTGGGTTGTCACTGGCGGTGACTTGTATTGGAGCGACGGGCGATCGGTCTTCAAGCAACCGCTGCCAGGGCACTGAAGTCCGGGGACAATCATGAATTTGCGCAACTCGACGTACTGGGCAATCCTGCTTGCTGTGGCATGCAACGGCAAATTGTCGACCGTTCCTGCTGCTGTTGATGTGCCGGCCAAAGCCGCGGGCGGCTCGGGCGGCTCGGGCGGTTTTCACAACTTCGCGGGGAGTGGCGGCGCGCTGGTCGAGGTACTCGCGGGAATGGCCGGGGATGCCGAATCTGGTGGCGGAGTAGGAGGGTCAGACGCTGCCGGCGAAGGTGGTGAGGCGGGGGTTTCGTCAGATGCCGGCAAACTCGGGCACCCGTGTATTCCGGGCGGGTTGATCACTTCGGTAGAGGGAAGCCCGGCACAGGCCACGATCGCGACGCTGACTCGATGCAATGTGGGGGCCTCGTGCGCGGCAGGCGACCAATGCGCTCCCGAGACCGATTGCGAGCCCAATGCCGGACCTTGCGTGGTGCGACGAGCCCCATTCGAAGAAGACCTCGCCAAGTACGAGCAAGCCGACGCATATCAGAACACGGGCATCGTTGCCTTGGCCGCGAGCGAATCACATGTCTATTGGCTCGAGTACGGAACCAGGGACACGCTCTGGAACTACCTACACGACGGCGTGCTGAAGTCGTACGATTTCGCTGACGGCAAGACCACCACCATTGCCTCGGGCCTCGACGGGCCCGACCAATTGGGACTCACGACGACCCACGCTTACATTTCCATCTGGCACGGACCGCCTGTCAGCGAGTCGCAACTGATCCGTGTGCCGCTGGCCGGTGGTAGCCCGCAGGTCGTGCGACGATACCCAGCGCCGGGCGCGCAACCATCCTTCTTCTTCGGCCCTGAGGGCAGCCAAATGTTCTGGAGCGAGCGCAAAGACTCGGGCTCCGCCCTCTACTCGATCTCGTCGGAAGTAGCTGCGGTCCCGACGCTGTTTCTTGCTACGGACGACAACGTGCAGTCCGTGTCCGACCTCGCCGGCGACGGAATGAACCTCTTCTTCCGCGCCGCGCCCAACGCTCGAGTGATGCGCACTCCCACTACCGAAGCCGCACCCATCGCTACCGGTGCTTCAGCGAGCTACGGATTCGCCCTACACGGCGACGACATCATCACCATCGCGCCTGCCGTTGAGCGGGTGAATTTCACTGATCCGCCCCCGAACGGAGTCTTACTGTCACGAACCCCCAAGAGCGGTGGTCAGCCCCAGCAAATCCGCCCGCTGGGCGCCGGCTACCCCAACGCGCTCCAGGTCGTGGGTGATCGCTACTTTTTCGGGGTCATCGCCCCTGAGCAGGCCGGGACATCAACCATTCAGAATCGCGTGCTAACTGCCGAGTTCGACGCGGACGTTCCCCCGCTCCAGCTCCTCGAGTACTCGCGAGAGCGATACGACCGGTTCCTGTGGGTGGGAACGGCCCACGCCCTGTACTGGACCGACGGAAAAGCTCTCCGCGAGCAACCGCTAACCGCACAGTAGGGTGTTTCACCCGTCGAGCTTCTTCAACTCCTTCGGCTCGACATAGTCGCTCGGCTGAAGCACCAATCGTTCAACGCGTTGCCCGGTAGCAAACGCATCCACGATCTCCTCCAGATCGCTCTCTGCGACGCGGCCATAGAAATATCCGTCGGGCTCGACGGCGATCGCCGGACCGACCCAGCACGTATCGAGACAACTCGACGTGCAGGCGCGGGCTTCGAGCTCCGCGAGGCCGCGCTTTTTCAGCATCGACTTCAGCTTCTCGTGTAACTCGACCGCGCCCCGGGCGGCGCACGAACCTTTGGGCGTGCCGTCGGGACGGCGATTCACGCACACGAACAAGTAGCGCTTTCGTTCAGCCATTTTCTAGGTCCCGAGCCTAACTCGAGGTGGTCACCGCGCGCACGGACTCTGCGACGATTGTGAGTAGTTCGTCGAGGTCGCTGTCGGCGATATTGAGCGGGGGGGCGATATAAACGACGTTGCCCAGAGGCCGGAGATAGGCGCCGCGGCGGAGGGCCTCGTGGTACACGCTGAGGCCACTGCGCTCGAGGTAACCTTGTCGCCCGCCGAGCTCGAGCGCGCCGATCATGCCGAGCGAGCGGGTGGTGGTCACACCGGGAATCGACGAGAATTCGGCGAATGCGTCGCGGATCCGCCGCGCTTTTGCGGCGGCGCGTTCGAGCACACACTCTTCTTCGTACACCTTCAAGACCTCGAGCGCGAGCGCCGCGCCGAGCGGATTGCCGGTAAAGGTGTGACCGTAAAAGAACGACCGCTCACTCCCGCCGAAAAAACCTTCGAAGATGCGGCGCGTAGCGAGCGTCGCGGCCATCGGCATCATGCCCCCCGTGAAGCCCTTGGCCGTGCACATCAAGTCGGGCGCGATGCCTGCGTGCTCGGAGGCCCACATCGGCCCGGTGCGACCGTAGCCAGCAAACACCTCGTCGAGCACCAAGAAGACGTCGTGTTTCGTGGTCAGTGCACGCGCGCGGCGCAGGAACTCCGCGTCGTACATGCGCATTCCGGCCGCGCCCTGGACCATCGGCTCGAGCACGACGGCAGCGATCGTATCGGCATCTTTTTGCAAGATCGACTCGAGCACCGAGAAGGCGCGCTCGTAGCCGTCACTCGCGGGAGGGACGCGCAAGCACTCCATGACCACGGAGGCGAACGGACGGCGAAATACCTCGACCCCTTGCAGCGCAGTGACGCCCAAAGTTTCGCCGTGAAACGCGCCGTCGAAAGCGACGAAGCGAGTGCGCTCCGGTCGGCCATTTTGCACCCAGTATTGCAGCGACATCTTCAGCGCCACTTCGACCGAAGTCGAACCGTTGTCGCTAAAAAATACGTGCGGCAGGCCCGGGGGCGCGAGTTTGACGAGCTGTTTTGCGAGCATCGCCACGGGCTCGTGCGTGATTCCTGCGAGCGCGACGTGAGACAGCCGCTCCGCTTGAGCTGCGAGAGCACGGACCAGGCGTGGGTGATTGTGACCCAAGGCCGCGCACCACCAAGACGAATTGCCGTCGAAGTAGGCTCGGCCATCCGCGTCGAACAGGCGAGAGCCGCTCGCCCGCGCAATGACCAACGGATTGGTTTCGGCGACGTATTCGTCCATCGCCGTGTACGGATGCCAGACGTGTGCCTTGTCTAGTTCGATGATCTGCTCACGAGGGAGTGCCTTCATGATTTCCTCACGCCAGGTGATGGGACTGCGAGTCGCCCTCGGCAAGCGGCTCTTCGGCGGGAGCCCCGAGCGGTAAGAACAAAGTAATGCTCGTGCCCGCGCCCTCTTCGCTCTCGATCAGGAGTTCACCACCGTGGGCTTCGACGATTCGCTGCACGATAGGCAGGCCCAAGCCCGTACCGCTGGGACGAGTCGTGAAAAACGGGTCGAGCGCGCGCTCGCGCACTTCGGGCTCCATGCCGTGACCGTGGTCCTTGATTTGAATCGAAACCGCTGGGCCCTTCGACGACAACTCACCGCGAGTCACCACGATGTCGACGCGACCTCCGCCCTGCATGGCTTGGCAAGCGTTCTGAACCAAGTTGTCGAACACGAGCCGAAACAAGTTCGGGTCGACCCAAACCGTCTGGATCTCGGGGTCGGCGGCGATCGACACGACGATCTCGTGACCGTCCATGATTTGCGAGCGCGAGCGTTTGGCGAGCTCACCCAGCGACACAGGCGAACGCTTGACGCTCACCGGGCGCGCAAAGCGAAGCAGATCCGTGACCAGTCGGTTGAGCCGTGCCGCCTCTTCGTCGACGATACCCAGCAGGATATTGCGGTCTTCTTCGCTGCCCGAGACTCGCCGCAGACCGGCAACCGCGTTGACGATCACGGCCAACGGATTTCTGACCTCGTGGGCGATCGCTGCGGCCAGCTCGCCGACCGCGGCTAGCTGATTTTTGCTGACCAGTTCACTCTGCACGACGCGCAGTTCGGCGTGGGAGGTGCGCAGTTCATCGGTGCGCAACTGCAAGCGCTGGGTCGTCTGTTCGAGCCCGCCTGCCGCCAAACGGTAGCGCATCAAGACCGTCCCCGCGACCGCGAACGCGAACACCAAGAATGCGTGCGGCAATAGGCTGATCGTGTTCCTGAAAGCGCCGAAAGCCAGTCCGGCGTCATTGACGACCGCCGGCACGACCAACGAGATACCGAGCAGCGAAGCCAACGCGTCACGCCGGCCCGCTAGGTACGCGCGCGCCAAAATACCGACCGTTGCCAGCGTCTCGAGCACACCGACCGCGTAGAACGCGTTGCCGACCGCGTTCGCTTCACCAACCATTTGGTCGACGCGCACGCCGAAGATGGTCGATTGCACGATCTGAAACTTGCCCGGCACCCAGAACGCACCCGACCAGTTGGCCACGAAGAAAAAGAACGCAAGTAGGTAGAGCGGCCAGCAACGACGCAAGCGATCTTCGAGCGACGAGAAGCACAGCGCGAAGTGCACGTTGAGCGGCGCCGCGAAAATGGCACCGGACAGCCCGATCTGATCGGCGAGGATTCCGTGAGGCTGCGTCCCATCGTGATAATCGAGGCCGACGCCGATGCTCATCACGCTGAGCGAAAAGCATAAAACGCCGAACACCGCGTATTCGGGCTCGCGCCGCCCGGCGAAATAGGCAAGCACGAAGAACGCACCCATGCCGAGTTGTGCGGCGGCCCAGGCGCACAGCACTCCAGACAAGAAAGTCCCGCTCACGGTCCGCCGCCCAGCTCACGGTTGACCGTGAAATGCGTGACGCTGGTCGATGCGGGAAGCGCGCTGGCGCTCGCCTCGTACACGCCGCTCGGCAGTTCGTGCAACGCGAACGGCGAGCTGAGCCGGAGCTGGCCGCTGACCTTGGGCGATCGCAGCGCGATCGTACAAGGTGCGTCGATCTCGACTCCCAGCGCCGAGAAGACGAACGCATCGACCGTCACGGACTCGCCGCTTTTCACGCCGTTGTAACTGCCTTCTGGCCTCCGTAGCCAAACCGCACCACTGGGACCCACGGCTTCGTCCGCGCTCTTTCCGATGTAGAAGCGGCGCGCCTTGGCTGCGCGCGCGCCGCCCGACGCAGCGCGCGGCACGAAGCCAGAAGCCAAAATCGGCGCCGCAAACAGCCAGTGGGAGCCGGGTGCGAGCTCAGCTTCCTCGCTCAGCAACTCGCCGAGCGTGATGGTTGGCGCAGCCACAGGCAGCCTGCGCGGCCGCCCTGCGTCGAGGGAAACCTCGAGCCCGGCTATCTCCGATCCAGCGCCGTCAGTGATCACTTGCACGCGATAGTTGCGCGGATCTGCAAGCAGCACGCGCTCCCCCAGCTCGGGCGCGACAAAGTTCAAAGTTGCCTGCGATGTCGGACTGTCGAGCACCTCCGCCCGCAGGTCAGTGCTGTTCTGCACGGGCTCCGCGCTTGCTTTCGGCGTGGGTGCGCAGTTCGACCCGGGCGCGCTGACGCTCGGCGCAGGTTGTCCGCCGCACGAGAGAACGGCGGCGAGTGGCAAGCAAACCCGAAAGGACGAGCGCACCTCGGAACGCTACCCCGACCCGCGCCGCCGCTCAATCGACTCGCAAACCACGCCGATCAGAGGCGTAAGGGTCTCGTCGTCCTACATCGACCTCGCACCCGACGCGCCAGGCTCGCCAGGGCGGACGCGATCTGCTACGCGGGTATTCCCGATGAGCTACGTGGTTTTGGCACGCAAGTGGCGCCCGATGCGCTTCGAGGACCTGGTTGGGCAAGACCACGTCGCTCGCACGCTCGGCAACGCGATCGACAGCGGCCGCGTGGCGCACGCCTTCCTGTTCACGGGCGTTCGCGGCGTGGGCAAGACGACCAGCGCGCGCATCCTGGCCAAGGCGCTGAATTGCCTCGGCGATCCCGATACGACACCGGCTGGCACCGACCCAGGCCCCACCGTCACACCCTGCCTGAAGTGCGCCGCCTGCACGGAAATTGCGCTCGGCACGGACGTCGACGTGCGCGAGATCGACGGCGCCAGCTACACGGGCGTCGATGACGTACGAAAGCTGCAAGATTCCCTGCCCTACCGGCCCGCGCGCGATCGCTTCAAAATCGTGATCGTGGACGAAGTGCACATGCTCTCGCAGAACGCCTGGAACGCGTTCTTGAAGACGCTCGAAGAGCCGCCACCGCACGTCAAGTTCATCTTCGCGACGACTGAAGTGCACAAGGTGCCGATCACGATCTTGAGCCGGGTCCAGCGCTTCGATTTCAAGCTGATCCCGACCCAGGTCATCGCCGGGCGACTCCGCTACGTGCTCGGGCAAGAGAAAATCGAGAGTGACGACGCCGCCCTCGGCATCGTCGCGCGCGAAGCAGCCGGCAGCATGCGCGACGCGATGAGCCTGCTCGATCAAGTGATCGCCTGGGGCGGCGCCAAGCTCAGCGGTGATGACGTCGCCCGCGTGCTCGGCGTCGCCAGCCGCAAAGTGCTGCACGATATCGCGTCTTCGCTCGTGCGCGGTGACGCTGGTGCGGCCCTGAACGTCATCGCGGAGCTGTCCAATCAAGGCTACGACACTGCCCACGTTGCCCGCGATCTGCTGGCATTGTTGCGGGATCTGGTGGTCGCCAAGGTCTGCAAAGATCCCGGAGCTTTGCTCGATTTGGCCGATGAAGAAGTGCAGGACGTGCTGCAGCTTGCAGAAGGCACCCACGCAGACGACTTGATCCGGCTACACCAAGGCTTCTCGCAAGGCTTCGACGACGTCGTGCGCAGCGGGCAGCCGCGCGCAGCGCTCGAAATGCTGCTCGTGCGCTTGGCACGGCGCCCTCCGCTGCTGCCGGTCGACGAGCTCCTGCGCCGCTTGGCCGCGCTCGAACAGCGCCTGGGCGCGCCTCGCGCGCAAGGCGCACCATCAACGGCGTCCCCTTCCGCGCGCGCTCCTCAGCCTCAACCACAGTCCCAGCCCCCCGCCCCGGATCTACGACCACGCAATGCGGAAGGCCGACCGCGTGAAGTGCGCAGCGCCGAAAGTTCGCGGCCCGAGGCTCCGCCCGATGGCCGCAAGGAGCCTCCACCACGTCGTCCGGAACCCGATCTGCGCCCCGCCCCCGAGCGGCGTCCCGAGATCGATCCTGATTTCGCGATCCCATTTCCGGAGCAGGGCGGAACCGAGAGAAAGGCTGAAGCGCGACCCATCCCGGTGGCGCCCAAGCCGCCGCAGAGCGAGCCAAACCCCGAAGATCTCGCCGCATTTCGCGCGATCTTGGACCGGGTGAACGAGCGGCGCCCCGAACTTGCGGCATTCTTGGCGCGCGGCTCGATCTTGTCCTCCACCCCGGGAGAATTCCGCTTGGGTTGGGAGCCAGGGGACATGTTCGGCCAGGGCGCAAACGACAAAGATTCGCAGGATCTGCTGGGAGCTTTGGCCACCGAACACTTTGGCAAACCCACGAAGGTGATCTTCGAGTTCGAATCCGCCCGCGCCGCGACCATCAAGAGCGTCGCCACGCTGGATACCGAAATTCGCCTAGCGAAACAGCGCGAGGCGATCGCGCAGGCCAAAAGTCACCGCGGAATTACCGACGCGGTCGAGGTGCTGGGCGCTCGCATCAAGGATTTGAAGCTCGGCCCAAGCACGAGTTCTTAGGGATTACTGGTACGTCGCGAGCGGTGCACTAGGCTAGAGCCATGCTTCCGGACCGACTGCAACGCCTGATCGAACTATTGTCTCGCCTGCCCGGCGTGGGTGAAAAAACGGCGCAGCGCTTTGCCATGTTCTTCGTGACGGAGAGCCAAGAGTACGGTCGCGAACTGGGCACGTCGCTGATCGAATTGGGTGACGCCGTGAAGCGCTGCGAGCGCTGCGGCAACATCGCCGAGCTCGACGCGAACGGTCGCGCGCTGTGCCCGGTGTGTCGCGATCCGCGTCGTGACCCCAGCCTGTTGTGCATCGTCGCGCGCGTTCAAGATTTGATGGCGATCGAGAAGAGCGCCGCCATGCGCGGGCGCTATTTCGTGCTCGGGCGCCTGCTCTCGCCGCTCGATGGCATCGGTCCAGACGAGCTACCTCTGCGCGAACTGTTCCAATTGATCGCGGAAGACTCGGTGAAGGAAGTCATCCTTGCGACGCCTCCGTCGGTGGACGGCGAAGCCACCGCGTTGCTCTTGGCCCGTGAATTGACCGGCAAAGGGCTCAAGGTCTCGCGCATCGCGAGCGGCGTCCCACACGGCGGAGACCTGGAATTTGCCGATCAAATCACCCTCGGCCGCGCCATTGATGGACGGCGCGCGATGGATGGCAAGCGCACTTGATTCGGGGCTCGGGCGGGGCGAGTATGCGCCCCCCTCGCCATGACCCGATCCGTCATCTTGTCCGCGGCCGCACCCCAACCGGTATCCGCTTATTCGCAGGCAATTCAAAGCGGTTCGCTGCTGTTCCTGGCCGGACAGATCCCGCTCGATCCCGCCACCGGCAAAGTGGTGAGCGGCACGATCGCAGAAGAGACGGATCGCATCATCGACAACTTGCGCGCCGTGTTGAGCGCAGCCGGGGCCACGCTCGACAACGTGGTCAAGACCACCGTCTACCTGACCAACATGGCTGACTTCGCCGCGTTCAATCAAGCGTACGCGCGCCACTTCACGAAAGAACCACCGGCTCGCACCACGGTCGCGGTCGCCGCCCTACCACTCGGTGTGCGGCTCGAGGTCGAAGCGATCGCCGCCCTTTGAGACTCTGATTCATACTTTGGGAGACGTCATGACGGACAAACAAACGAGCAAGTCGAGCGCAACGCTCGCCGCCGCCGATCTTTCGGCGAGCGCAGAAAACGCCTTGGCAGCTTTGGGGCGCGCCGGCGAAAACGCGGTGGCTTTGGTCGAAGCCTGGGTAAAGGCAGGCAACGCCGCGGCAGTGAACGAGGCTTCGGAACGAGCCAATGGCCCCGCGCGCAAGGCCGCCCGACGCGGCTTGAACGTGCTCAAGTCGCGCGGCATCGCCATCCCCACCACCAACCACGTCACGAGCGTCACCGGTGAAAAATCCCCGGAAATCGCCGAAGCATTGATGCTCGCCCCGGATAGCGGCGGCAGCGTCTGTCTGGTGATCACGTCGCGCTCGCCGACGAGCCGCACTCACAGCGTGTTCGTCTACCTGCACGATGATTTCGGGATCCATCGCGTCAACGTCGGTGATCTGAGCCAATCGCAGCTGAAGGACGCACTCGCGCGCGCGCTGCCCGGAGCGGACTATCGCCCCGTGAAGGTGCCCGTGGGCTGGGCACGCGCGCGCATCGCCGCTGCTCGTCAGAAGCACGCGGCCCGCGGAGTCCCTGAGCCGCTCGGCTTTGCCACCGCGCAGAGTCTGCTCGAACCCGTCCCGAGCGAGGCGGAAGAACATCCGTTCGACGCGGAAGGCCTCGAGCTCGGAGACGAGGACGCGCAAGATCTGGCAAAGAACTCGCACGCCTTGCACTTCTTGCCCGAGTTCCGCGGTTGGTTCCCGCCCAAAGAGGCAATCGACGAGATGTTGGGCAAGCTCGGCGAGCGCATGACCCCGGGCAGCGAACCCGATCCCGAACAGCTCAAGAAGAATCTCGAGGAAGAGGTCACGTCCGCGACCGACCGCTTCTTCACGCCCGAACGCCGCGAGGGCCTCGCGCGCGCGATGAAAGACAGCGCGCTCAGTGTTCTCGCTCGCGAGGGTGAAGTCCGCACACTCGAAGTGGTCGCGACCATGAAAAACATCCGCGACGCCGGCCTGATCACCAACCCGCCCCACGAAGTCGGCTTCCTGCGTGGCTTCTTCGACAAGGCCATCAGCGCCCTGGCATTCCAAGACGGCGGCCGCATCCGCATCCCGCTCCCGCGCGCTCCCGAGGCCAACGCCGGCGCCTGAGACTCGCACCTCGCCGCCCCTGAGCTCTCGTTCTCGCTGTGAAGTGGGAGCGAGAGCGGGGCTGCCCCGCCGGTGTGCGGCGTATTGCGGCCTGGCGTGCTCGCTGCGCTGCGCGCGCCAGGGGCCCGCCAAGCGCCCGGCTGCGCCGGACGCGGGGGCCCAGACGGCTGCGCCCATCTGTCGAGGGGATGACTTCGGCTATGAGCTGCCCAGCTCGCAACTTCGTACGCGTCGGCGCCGGACTTCCCGCGCCTGGGTGGCCTTATCGGCATCAGCGATCACGCTTCCCCGCTAAAAACACGGGCTGGCGTTTCCGTGCCTAAGAGCGCCCCCCGCGCCTCTGCCAGCATGCCTGGTATGTCGAGCGCGTCGGGTGTTTGCCGCTTCGAGCGGGAGTTCCCGCGCCCGTGCCATGGGCTTTGCGTCGCTGCGCGCCGTGGCGCGCCCGCTTACCCAATCAAAACTCACTTTGCGCGCGGGGTTGCGATTTCGCGGTAGGCACGGAGGAGTTCGTGGCTGATCGCGCCTGGTCGTCCGTTGCCCACGCTTTGGCCATCGATGGTCACGACGGGTACCAGCTCGCGAAGGCTGGAGGTGACGAAGACTTCTTCGGCAGAAGCGAGCTCTGATTTGGCGATCGCGCGCAGCTCGATCTCGAGTCCCTGCGATTGGGCCAGTGAAAGCACGTGCCGGCGAGTGATGCCCGGCAGGATCGCGGCGGTGTCCGGCGCGGTGACCAGAACGCCGGAAAATACGGCAAAAACGTTGGAGCTTGCACCTTCCAACACCTGCCCTTTGCCGTCTTCGATCAGCGCTTCGCGAGCGCCGCGCGCGCGAGCTTCGCGCGCAGCCATGACCGCGAGTAGATAATTTCCAATCTTCGCGTCGGCCACACCAGCAACGTCACTCGGCCGCTCGGCGCGATAGGTGATCGCTGAAATTCCGCGCTCGTACGTCTCGGCGGGCGGTCGCGCGAGATCGGTCACGATCGCGACGCGCAGCGACTGTTCGGCGAGATCTGGATCGAGACCCATTGAGCGCCCAACGCCGCGCGTGAGCGTGAGCCGCATGTAGCTTTCGGGATTGCCGTGCTCGCTCAGCGCGTGGAGCAATTCACTCCGCAACGTATCGACGCTGACTGGCAGCGCCAGCGCCACGCGTTCGGCGCTCTGCTTCAAGCGCGCCAGGTGCTCGTCGAGCGCGAATGGGACTCCGTGATAACTGCGCAGCGATTCGAATACCGAATCGCCGTACAGAAAGCCGCGATCGAACACGCTCACGCGCGCGCCTTCGCTGGCCACGAGTTGGCCGTCGATCATCACCGTGGCCCGCATGAATTCCCCTGCGATTTCCGCTATTTACTGGTTGCGCGCAGTTCCAGAACCTCAGAACCGCCGGCCCAGCTCAGCTCGACGGTCATGTCCACGTTGCTGCTGATTTCGACGATTGGACGGTCGAGCACGCTCGCGCGCGGTTCGAGTTTCAAGTTCAAGAGGCCCTCGCGACCAAACGGGTAGCGGTCGACGCTGAACCCCTCGATTCCGCGAATGTGCCAGGTCAGCCGATTGCGCGTGAACTCGGGACGCAAACCGAAGATGAACTCGAACAGGACGGCGATTGGCGTGATGCCCGTCCAACCGACGAAGTCTTTGCGGCCGCGGCCTCCGCCCTCTTCATCGGGCGCGTGGTGCTCCCATACGGACCCGGTCTCCTCGAACGAGGTGACCATGTTGTCGTAGTGGTTCTTCGCGATCTCGTAGGCGAGATCGCCGTAGCCGCGCGCAGCGAGGCCTCGCACCACCATGTAGTTCGTGGGCGGCCACACGCCACCGAGCCACAGACCGCCATCGGGATCGTAGCCCGGAGTGTCCGCGGACAAGCTGGGGACCCGGTGCGGGCGCTTGAATTCCGCTGAATTATCGAGATGTTCGACGAATCGGGGCAAACGCTCGGTGGGCACCGCGTCAGCGAGCAGCGCCCAGTAAGCGCCGATGGTCTTCACTTTGGTGAGGCGCGTCTGATCACGGAGAAGATCGTGATAGAAGCCGGACGATTCATCCCAAAGGTACTCGTTGATCCACGGCACGAGCGATGCATTCTCGTCCGCAAAGTCTTGAACCTCTTGGCGTCGATCGAGCACCGTCGCAATGTCGAGCACGATGCGATTGGAGAGCACCGCTTGCATGTTGGTGTCGACCCACGTCAGATGGGCGTGGTCCAGGATCTCGCCCTCCGGCGAGCGGGGCTGGTTGTCCATGCCGCTGGCAAGGCCCGTGCCCCAGTAGCTGCCGTTCGGCCAGGTGCGGTAGCGCCGGTGCCACTGACCGTAGGCAACCAGCACCGGGAACACCTCCGCGAGTCGCTCGCGATCGCCAAAAGACTGAAAATATTCCCATTCCGCGAAGCCGAGCACGTTAGGACCGCTGCCCGCGGGATCGAAACGGCTGTAGAGCTCGCTGCCGTTGCTCTCGCGGATCTGACGACAGATGCCGCCGTCCGGGTGCTGCTTGCAGTAGAAGTTGTCGAGAGTGTTCTGGAACTTCCACGCGCGATCGCCATAACGCCCGAAGAGCGCGATGAAGACCGTGTCCCACATGTACAAGCAACCGTCGTACATCGTGGATGAGTAGTCCGAGACGAACGCGTTCTCGTCGTTGGCCGGGCGGAAGTTTTGAAACGCAATCTCCCAGCAGCGCCAGTAACACTCAATCGCCGCTTCGTGACCGGGCCAGGTCGGTACCGGCAACAGCTCGCGCTTGGCCGCTTCGAACTCGGGCCAAGGCTCCACGTTGCGGCGCGGCTTGCGAACGAACGCGTTCTCTTCCGCGAAACGGTTCTCGACGTAAGTGTTCACGTAGCGGATTTCGCTTGGATTGTTCCGTAGATACAGCGGGTTCCGCATAGTTTCTCCGCGAAGGTTCGCATTACCACATCCCCGTCCGTGAACGGTGCGTCACGACTTTCGTGCCGCCGTGGCGCTGCTTTTTCGGGGGATTTCGCCACGACCCTGAGCAAGCGCTCAGCGCAGGGCGTGACGGATCTGCGTCAGCTCATCGGCCATCCGAGCGCGAACGAGATCCCTCAACTTTCGGTCATCGAAATCGGCTTCCGCTGGCTCGATCGGGGGCAGCACGCGCACCAAGGTCGGTTGTGGCCGGATCTGCAGCCGCTTCTTTCTCAGAATGGCGCCAGTCCCTTCGACCACGATCGGTACTATCGGCACCCCGCGCTTGGTCGCTACCCAAAATGCGCCGCGATAAAACGAGATGAGATTGCCGTCGGGCGAGCGCGTTCCCTCCGGGAACACACACAAACTGTGCCCATCCGCCAACTTCTTCAGGCACGAACGGACCATGCGCAGGATGCTGGGGAGGAAGCCGCGCTTGAGCGGCACGTAACCGTTGAGCCACATGTTCCAACCCAGGAAGGGCGCGTAGAAGTTCTCCACCTTGCTCACCCATAGGTACGGCAGGTGAGTGGCGAATACGGCCAGGATGTCGACCATCGACTGATGGTTCACCACGTAGACACAAGGCCGCTCCGGCCGAGCGTGCTCGAGCCCCTCGACGCGAACGCTGGCAAAGGGCGCCCAAGCCAAATAGTGCGCTCCCCAATAGCTCGTGTATTTGGCGAGCCAGCGGCGTTTGGGATCCCAAAACGTGAGCAGCCACAGCGCGAGCGCCGGAAAGAACAACAGCGCGCAGCTGCTCAACAGGTACGGCCAATACACGGCGTTATACAAAGCGAGGCCGACGGGCCCGAGCCGGCACTGGTCGACGCGCTCGTCGTGCGCGGACGTGCCGACCTCGGCCGCAGTGAGGGTATCGAGTTTGTCGAGCTGATTCACGGGTGCTGTGCGCCGGGATCGAGGACCATTTCGCGCCACGGTAGACCAGTCGTCACGCGGCTGGTGCAGCCAAACGACGCCCGCGACGCAAAACGATAACCGCGCAGAAAACCAACGCTTTCCGGGGCGCGATTGGCGTTGCGCAGGGCAATTTCTTGGCGGAAGATGCCGCCCGCCAACATGCGCCTACTCTGCCAACACCGCCTCCGCTTCTCCGCACTTTGCTCTGCCCTCGCCTTTGCTCCGCTGCTCGCCTGCAACAAAACGCCTCCGGAGCCGAGCACCAGCGAACAGAAGCAGGCCGTAGCCCCCGCGGCGCCGAGCGCCGCCCCCGCACCTGAGACGCCCAAGACCGCGGAGCCGCCGCCCGCAGAGCCGACTCCCCCCGCGCAACCCAACGCCATCCCCGCCCCGCCGGACGTCGCAGCGGCGCCGGCTGACGCGAAGGCCACGGCCAGTGGTTTGAAGGTGAAAGTGCTCAAGCCAGGCACCGGCAAGGATCACCCGAAGGACAACGACCGGGTCTCTGTTCACTATTCGGGCTGGACCAAAGACGGAAAGATGTTCGACAGCTCCGTCGCGCGCGGCACGCCCACGACCTTCGGCGTGAATGAAGTCATTCCGGGTTGGACCGAAGCACTCAAGTTGATGGTCATCGGAGAGAAGGCCCGGCTTTGGATCCCGGCCAAGCTCGCCTATGGCGACACCCCGCAACGGCCAGGGGCACCCACGGGCGATCTCACCTTCGACGTCGAACTGCTCGACATCGTGAAGCCTCCTGCAACGCCCGAAGACGTGAAAGCGCCGCCCGCGACCGCAAAGAAAACGGCGTCAGGTCTGGCCTACCGCGTGCTCAAGGCCGGCACCGGTAAGATCCACCCGACCGCGTCCAACCGCGTCACCGTGCACTATTCCGGCTGGACCACCGACGGCAAGATGTTCGATAGCTCGGTCGCGCGCGGTGAACCTGCGACCTTCTCACTCGGCGGAGTGATCAAGGGCTGGACCGAGGGCGTGCAGTTGATGGTCGTCGGCGAGAAGACTCGCTTCTGGATCCCGGGGGCACTCGCGTATGGCGACAAGCCGCAGCGTCCCGGAGCACCCGCTGGCATGCTGGTCTTCGATATCGAGCTGCTCAACATTCAGTGAGCGTGACCGCAGGCGGGCTCTCAGTACGAGGGCCCGCGTGAAGTCGGTCCTTGGCTGCCCGATTTGCTCAACAGATAGCCGTGTGAAAGTTCGACGATCGGCACGGACATGCGCTCGATCAACGGGCGGCTATTACTGGTCAGGAGCATGGTGATCTTCGGATCATCGCGGAAGCGCTCGAGCAATTCGTACACCAGCGTACGGGTGGGAGCGTCCAAGCCGGCGTCCGGATCGTCGAAGAACACGAAATTCGGCTCCAGAACCAGCGCCCGCGCGAGACTCACGCGCTTTCGCACACCGAGCGAGAGGTGCGCGGGGAGCGCGTGAAAGTCCGTCTGGGCAACGCGGAGTTCGCTCAGGGCGGCGCGTGCCCTGCGTGCGATTTCTTGTTCTTCGAGGCCAAAGACGTCCGCGTGGTAGCGCAGCGCGAGCGTGACGTTGTTCAACGCCGACAGGTTCGAGAGCAACCCACCGCTGTCGAACAGCACTCCACGCCGCACTCCGCCCCGAATCAAGTCACTCGGGGTAGAGACGTGCGGCGCGTGGCCATCCAGTAGCACCCGTCCAGTAGTTGCTGGCACGAGCCCGGCACACAGAAACAAGAACGTCGACTTGCCCACGCCGTTGTGGCCAGTCACGAGCAGACCTCCGCCCCGTGGCACGTGCAGATTCGTCTCCCGCAGCACCCAAAGCTCGTTGTAAGCGAACGCCGCGCGTTCGAGCAACAGGCCCTGCGTGGGCGAACTTGGGACTGAAACCGGCGGCGCCACCAGCCACGGATTATGGGGCTCGCTGCCTTCTTGGGCTAGCGAATTGGCGGTCCGACGAGCCAGTAGAACAGCGCGGTCACGAACGTGCTGTAGACGACACCACACAGCAGGCTCATCACCACCGCGCGGCTCGCTTGCTGCGGGACCTCCGTCGGCGAACTCTTCACTTGTAGCCCGTAGTGGCAGCACAACCAGCCCACGATGGCGCCCAGGCCGACCCCTTTGAGCAAAAATAGCCCGAGGTCGAAGGGCATGACGCCGCGCGAAACCCCAGAGTACAGACTCCCCCAAGTGGCGGCGGCGGTCAGCTGCGCGACGATGAACGCGCCGCCAATCGCGACCACGCTGAAGTAGATCATCAACACCAGCACGCTCACGATCGAGGCCACCAACCGGGGCAACACGATGAAGCGCGGAGGGTCGATGCCGAGCGACGACAGCGCGAGCACCTCGGAGTTGACCTTCATATTGCCGAGCTCGGTGGCCATCGCCGTCCCCGAACGCCCCGCGATCACGATCGCAGTAACCAGCGGGGCGAGCTCGCGTAACACCACGGCGACCAGCACCTTGCCGAGCAGTTCGCCGTCTGCAGAGCCCATCAAGTTGGTCTGAATGATGATGCTCGAGCCGAGTAGAAACGCGATCACGCTCACCAGCGAGAGCGCTTGCACGCCGGTGTACATGATCTGGGTCACAATCACGCGCTGAACGGTCAGACGCGCGGCGACGCCCGGAGTCCACAGCGACGCAATGGCGTCGCTCAAGGTGTGCAGCAGGTCGTCGGTCGATAGAACCCAGCGAATGGTCGAGCGTCCGATTGCGCTCAACCAGCCGGCATCCGCGATGCGATCGGTGCGCGGATCGTAGGGCAGAGTGGAGCGGAGCCGAGCCATGGCGATGCTGGCCCCGCGCCGCTAACTACTTGCCCTTGAGCGCTGCCAGCCGATCCTTCGCTGCCTGCAAACCATCGGTCTGAATTGCGCGTTCGTACATCTGGATCGCCTTGGGCGCTTCGCCCACTTTTTCGTGAACCTCGCCCAGGCGCAAGAAAACCTCGGACTTCTTGAGCGGTCCGGATTCGTCCAACTTCTGCAACAAGAGCGCGCGGAACATCTGCTGCGCCTTCTTGTAATCGCCAGTATCGAGCGCGACCTGGCCGAGCAACACGAGCACGTTCACGTTTCCGGGCTCGATGCGGAAGGCCTTGTCCAGCTCCTCCAGCGCCTTCTGGTTCTCGCCCTCCGCCAAGTAAGCCTTGGCCAAGCGCCGGTGGATCTCGCCGAGCTCTTTCGGGCGCTTCGCGCCGTAGCTCTCGACGATCTTGTGGAGGACGTCTTGGGCGGCCTTGCCCCGACCCGACGCGCTGTATTCGTCGCACAGCGCGAGGAGGAGCTCGCGATCGTCCGGCCGCAGCTTGCTCGCGCGATCGAGCGCATCCGCGGCGCTGCCGTGATCGCCGCGCTGCTCGGCGTGAATCCCGGCCGCTTTGCGCAGCAATGCCACGCTCTCCTCCGGGCTCTGCGCGAAGTCCGCGTCGCGGGCAAGTAGCGCGGCCAGCTTCTCCCACGCCTTCATCGATTCGTACAAAGAGCGGAGTCGCGAGCGAAGCTCCGTGCTGCGTTCGTCTTGAACGAGCCCGCGTTCGAGCGCGAGCGCCGCGTCCTCGGGCGAGCCGAGCTTTTGCTGCACCGCAGCCAGTTCGAGGGCGCGTGCCACCGCGACTTCACCCGCGCTTGCAGCGAGCAGCTGATCCAGAACCTGCGCCGCTTCGGGCAATCGGTTCTCGGATTGGAGCAAGCGAGCCAAAGCCTCGAGCGCGCCCGAATGCCGCGCGTCCCGCGCGAGCACGGCGCGATACGTCTCGATCGCGCGTTCACGATCGCCCAAGCGCGAATCGTAAACCTCGCCCAAGCGGACCTGGAAACTCAGCTCGCCCGCGATATCACCGCGCTCTTGAGCGGCGCTGATTTGGCCCGAGAGCAAGTCGGCCAAATCTTCGTCGCGCTTGGTCTTCTCGTACAATTCACTGAGCGCCACCACGGCGTCGGGGCGGCCCGGCTCGTCGTCGATGACCGCCCTCAGCAGCTCGATCGCCGTATCGAGAGCCTGGAAGCGTTCCTCGTTCAACTTCGCGAGCTCCATGCGGAGCACGCTGCGCGCCGCCGGTGACTCGGCCATGTCGATCAAGCGCTCCAGCAGACGACCGAGGTCGTCGAAGCGGTTCGCCCGCGCGTACAGCGCGCGCAGGGCGTCCGAAGCGTCAGTGTCGTTCGGCTCGTCCTCGAACAACTGCTCGTAGAGCGCGATGGCCTTGGCCGGCAGACTCAGCCGGTCACGCGCAATCTCGGCCGCTTTGCGCCGCAGCGAGCGAACCGTGGCCGCGTCGGCCCCGAGCTCGCTTCGCTTGACCAGAAGCTCGAACGTCTCTTGGTAGTTGCCACTCGCCTCGCTCACGAGCGTCAGCTCGCCCAGCGCCCACAGGTTGCCGTCGTCTTGAGCGAGCAACTCGCGGAGCACGCTTTCGGCCAGCACCGCATCACCCAGGCCAGCCGCCAACGCTTGCGCTTGACGATACAGCTCCTCGCGCCGCTCTTCATCGAGCTGCAGCTTCGCGCGTCGACGTAGCGTCGCGCACAAGTCGCGCTCGCGCCCTGGAGCGCGCTGCAGGGCTTCGATCAGCACGAGCACGTCGTCGTTGTCGGGCTCGAACGAGAGCGCACGATTGAGCGCGGTTTCGGCGGCGCTCGAGTTGCCCACGCGATCCTTCTGCCAACTCGCGAGACGCACGCACAGCGCAACCGCTGCTTCCGCCGAGAGATCGGAGTGCTTGTCGATCGCTTGCCCCAGGGCGGTCGCCGCTCCCTGCCAGTCACCCGTGATGCCCGCCAGGCGCTCGAGTTCGTCGAGCAGCGCGCCGTCGGTCGGCGCCTCCAGCAAGCCTTGCTCGAGCACCCGCTGAGCCGCGGGCACATCCTTGCACTCGTCCTCGAGCACCCGCGACAGGTTGCGTCGCATGTCGACGCGCTCCTCCAGCGAATCCGCGTGGCCGACTCGCTTCTCGTACAGCTTGGCCAAGCGATCGGTGCGACCCCGGGCGCGATACACGGACTCGAGGACCTCGGCCGCTTCCTCGAACAGGTCGTGCTGCGAGGTCAGCTTCTCGAGCTCGTCGACCGCTGCTTCGTGATCTTGAACGCGATCGAGCGCCATGCGCAGAGAGGAGAGCCCGCGCGCAGGTTCTTTGAAGCTCTCGATCTGCAACAGCGCGAGCCGGAAATACAGCTCTGCTTGCACTCGATCCGCGTGCTCCACGGTCACCCGGCGCTCGAGGATCTCCGCCACCTTCTCTTTTTCGCCCAAGCGCGTGTACAGGCGATCCAGGGCCAGCAAAAGTTCCGGCTGATCCCCAGCTTGCTCCACGGCCCGCGAATACGCTTCCACCGCACGCTGGTCGTTCTTCAACTGCTCTTCGGCGACACGCCCCAGTCGAACGAACAAGTCTTGCGCGACTTCCGGCTCGAAGATCGATTGAGCGCGCTCACCGAGCGTGTCGGCGTAGCGAGTCCAACCGCCCGTGGCCTGCGCCAAGCGCTCGATTTCCGTATGTAGTTCGGGCGCCTCGGGACGCTCGGACAGCGCTCGCAGCAGTGCCTCTTCCGCTGCCGCTTGTTGATCGAGCTTCGTCTCCAGGACCTCCGCGATTTCGCGCAGGGTCTGCATGCGTTGGGTGGGGTCGTTCTCCACCGTCAGCCTCATTTCGAGGATGCTCACCAACTCTTGCCAGCGTTCGGTGCTGCGCAAGACGGGCACCAAGATCTCGGCCACGGTTTGGCGCAAGTCCTCGTGTGATTCGCCAATCGCCCGCACGGCGGCCACTGATTCGGAATCGGTTGGCACGTCTTCCAGCGCGAGACGCTGCGCTTCCAGCGCGTCATCGAAGCTCTCGAGCTTGCTGGCCAAGATGGAGCCAATCTCTTTGCGCAAACGCGAACGCTCTTCCACAGTCGTGGCAGCGCTCGCCTCGAAACGCAGATTATCTAGCAATTCCGGCCACATAGACTCGACGCGATAGAGCCGGTTGAGGGTCGCGAGCACGCCCGGATCGCCGGGTCGTACCGCGAGCGCCTGGCCCAGGACCTCGATTGCGCGTGAACGATCGGAGAGGTCACGTTCGTACACCGCCGCCGCGCTGATCAAGAGCGTGTACTTGAGATCCGCGTCGTCCTCGCCCGAAAGCTCGACGCGCTGCACGTACAACTCGACGAGGCGTTTGGAGTCGTGCTTGGCCTCGTACAACTCGGTCAGGCAATCGACGGTAAATGCGCTTTCGGGGTCGAGCTCGAGCGCGCGTTCGTATGCAACGATCGCTCCCTCGGCGTCGTCGAGCATGTCGCGTTTGGCCTCACCGACACGGCGCCAAACGCTGGCACGCTCGCCGTCGTCCAAGAGCAGGTCAGCCTTGTCCGTCAGCACGCGCACCAAGGTCGGCCAATCACTGAGCAGCGTGGCAAGCTGCTCCATCTTCTCGAGCGGCTCGAGATCCGAGTTATCGCTCTCGTGAATCATCGCGTAGGCGGCGAGCGCGCGGCGTGGATCATCGCGCTTTTCGTTGTGCACGCGGGCCAGCGTGGAAAGCAGCTCGCGCTTGCTGTTCAGCGCGGGTTGCTCACGCAGCACCGAGTCGTAAGTCTCGGCGAGCTTGTCCCACTCGCTGGTTGCTTCCGTCAGGCGCTCGTAGTCGGCGCGCGCGTCCGAATCCTCCGGATCCAGCATGAAAGCCGCCTCGCAGGCGCGGCGAGCGCGAGCTAGATCTCCCCCGCGGCGTTCCCAAAGCTCGGCCGTCTCACGCAGCACGGCGACCTTTTCGCCGCCTTCTGCCAGCGCAAAGCGATCCTCGTTGAGCGTGATCTGACGACGCCAATCATCCAGTGATTCGTAGATCGGTCGCAGGATGTCGACCACGCGCTGTCGCTGATCCTCGCTCTTGCGCAGCGCTTCGAGCTCGGCGATCGCCTCCGCATGCGCCGGGACCTGGTTGACGATCTCTTCCAACTGATCGACGGCGCGATCCAGCTGGCCGCGCTTGATGTACAAGCGAGCCAAAGCCAAGCGATGCACGGCACCTTGCGTCGGTGCGGGCGCCGCCTCGGCGCGTCGCAAATACAGCTCGGCCAGGTCGTCCCAGCGTTCTCGCTCGCGGTACAGCTCGGTCAATGCGTCGAGGGCGCGCGTGTCCGAGTCATCGACGTCGAGCACGGAGCGATAGGTTTCGATCGCATCGTCGGGTCGACCGAGCTCGCTCTTTTGCAGGCCGGCTATGGTATGCAGCGCAGCCAACCGCTCGTTCGGATCGAAGCGATGGTCGAGCGCCTCGCGATAGAGCGCGACGCGCTCCTCGTGCCGCGCCGTGCGCAGCAAGATGGCGTCGATCGCGGCGAACAGCTCTTTACTCTCGGGCTCGAAGGCGAGCGCGCGACGGTAGAAAACCAGTGCCCGCTCCAGATCGCCGAGCGAGGTGAACAGTTCACCCGTGCGTCGCGCGAGCTTGACGGTTGCGCCGTCGTCGCTCGTCACCTTTTCCAGCTCGGTGGCGTAGATATCGGCCAAGCGCCGCTCGGCACCCGCCACCTTTGCCAAGCGCTCGAGCTCGGAGATCGTCGAAGCGTCGGACAAGTCGTCCTTCAATAGCTCCGCGATCGTGTCGAGTGCCGCGCGGTAATCTTCCTTCTGCTCCTCGTACAGCTTGGCCAAGCGCGACAACAGATCGTGACGCTCGCCCGGGTCGCTCGCGTACGACAGCCGCGCGCGGATCGCGTCCATGACCCGACTGAAGTCGCTGCGCAGCAGGTATACCGGCTCGAGAAGAGCGGCAGCTCGCGCCCGGTGCTCGGGCTCCGTGGAGTCCGCCAGGATTCGCTCGAGCTCGCCGATGACGCCCGCGTGTTGACGGTCCGTGGAGAGCGCAGTCTCGAGTTCGTCGAAGGCGCGGCCCAGGTCACGCTGCTGTTGCGCGGCCACCTTGGCGATGCTGACCCGCAGATCGGCCGCGTTGCCGAGCTTGCCGTCCAATTGCCGCTCGTACAGCGCGATCAGTTCGGGCCACGAGGCGACGGCCGCGTACAGCGTTTCGAGCGCGCCGACGGCTGCGGGATCCAAGCCGAACTCCAAGATGCTCTCGTACACCTCGATCGCGCGTTTCTTGTTATCGAGCACGTCGGACAGCAGCCGCGCGCGCCGGAACAGGAGCTGCTTGCGCTCGTCGTCCGATTCGGCGACCTCTGCGCGGCGCTCCAAGATTTCGAGCAAGTTCTGCGCGTCACCGGTCTCCTCGTACAACGACTCGAGGGCACCCAGGGCCTTCTTGTCGTCGACCCGTTGCTCGAGCGCTTTCTTGTAGTACTCCCGGGCAAGTTCGCGATCGGCCAGTTGGTGCCGGGCCAAGTCGGCGATCTTCAGCGTGACCGCGAGCTGCACGTCACCATCGAAGATCTCCGGAACCACCTCGCACAAGAGCTTCACGTACTCGGCTTGCTTGCCAGTCGCGGCGGCCAAGCGTTCCAAATGCACGAACCACGGCTCGAGTTGGCTATGACCAACCGAAGCTCGTACGGCCCGCTCGGCGTAACCGAAGGCGCGTTTCGGATCGCTCAGCGAGGTTTCGGCGGTGCGCATGGCCGCTTCCAAACCGCTGATCCTTTCCAGCGGATCCTCGCTGGTCAGGACCTCGATTTCGAGCACGCGCAGCAAGCGTTCGTAGTCGGATTCGGCCACGTAGATTGGATGCAGGATCTGCGCGGCTTCGCGCCGCGGCGCGGGGTCTTCCGCGTCCAAGAGGCGTTCCAGCGCTTGGCGGCTGGGCGCGTGACGGGTGTCGAGAGCCAGTGCACGACGATACACGGCGATGGCGCCCGAGACGTCACTCAGGTGCTCGCGCTTCAGGTCGCCGAGTTTTGCAAACAGCTCCAAGCGCTCGCTGTCGCTCTCGGCGACATCCAGGTGGCGCTCCAGCGTTTCGGCGAGCTCATCCCAATGTGATGCGTTGCCGAACAACGATTCGAGCGCGCTGAGCGAAGGCCCACTGGGCCCGAATTCCGCGATCAAGGCCTGGTAAGCTTCGATCGCCTCCGGCACCGCCTCCAGCTTCTTCCAAAGCGTTTCGGCGGAGCGCGTCATGAGGGTGCGGCGCAACTCGCCGTCAGTCGAGATCTCACGGCGGCGCTCGAGCACCGACACGAGCTCTCGGTAGCGCTCGGTCGCCTCGTACAAACGATCGAGGGCGGCTAGCGCCTGCTCGTCGTCGGGGTTTTCTTCCACGCGCGCTTTCCAAGCTGAGATCGCGCCGTCATTATCGCCCAAGACGTTCTGGCAAAGCTCACCAAGACGGCCAAAGAGCTCTGCGCGAAGCGCGCCCTCTTGCTCGAGCTTGACCTGAATACGCAGCATTTCCGCGAGCTTTGCGTGCTCGGCACCAGTGACGTAGATGCGCTCGAGGGCACGCGCCGCCGGCAGCACGAGCTCGGCGTCCGTTTCATCGAGCACCAGCACGCGACGATACACACGTTCGGCACGGGTGCGATCGCCCAGCAATTCTTCGCAAATGTTCGCGACCTGCATCAGGATCTCGCCGCGCAGCGAGAGCGCGGTGGCGCGCTCGGCGGCCTCGGTCAACACCTCGGCGACGCGCTCGTTCATGCCCAGGCGACGCCCGATTTCGAGCAAGCGTTTGCGTGCGTCGACGTCGAGCGGGTCGGCGGGTACCAGCAGCGACAAGGTGCGCAGCGCGCTCTCGTCGTCGTGCAAGCGATCATCGCGCAGCGTCGCGATGCGCCGGAGCAGCTCACGTCGCTCCTCGTTCGCCGGATCCGTGCCGAAGCCTTCCAGCCGTACTTCGAGCACGCGCACGAGATCGCGGATCTCGTCGCGCGCGAGGTACACGTTTTCGAGCAAACGCGCAGCGCGCTGGCGCAGCCCGCCGATTTCCAACATGCGCTCGGTCAGCTCGCGCGCTTGAAAATCATTGATCCGCTCACCGAGCACGTCCTCGACCAAGAGCATCGACTTTTCGGGCTGATGCAGATCCAAGGAGAGCTTGGCCAGGCGTAGCTTGAGCTCGAAGGCTTCGTCGCCGGTCGCTGTTTCCAGGCGCTTTTCCAGCAGCGCAGCCAGCTTTTCGTCCTTGCCTTGACGGACGTACAGACGGTCGAGCGCGCGCACCGAGACGTCGTGCAGCGGGTCTACCTCGAGGATGCGTTCGTAGTAACGCGTGGCCTTCTCGGGGTCTTCGATGATCTCTTCGCAGATCAGCGCCACCTCGACGAGCATTTCGGCGCGCCGTGAAAGATCGTCGGTCGCGCTCGAGGCCCGATCGTACAAGGCTTCGAGCTCGCTCCAACGCTCCGCAGCCGTCAGAATGTCCTTCAGGCGCTGGAACGCGGCTTCGTTGCTGGGCGAGAGCGTGAGCACGCGCTCGAGGTAGGGCGTTGCGCCGATTGGGTCACCGAGTCGATCTTCGTGTAGACGGGCAGCGCGTTCGCTGAGTTCGACCTCCAACGCCTCCGGCAAGCTGCCGCGCATCACTTCGCGGAACGCCTCGCCGAGATCCGTGGGGCGACCGGCCAATTGCGCCAGTTCGTCAGCGCGGTCCCAGAGTGAGAGCTCACCCGGGTACTTGCGTACGGCTTCGAGTACGACGTCGAGCGCAGCGCCATAGGAAACCAACTTGTGCTGCTGCGCGTCTGCCAAACGCAGGTAAAGCGGCAGGCGCTGGGCCGGGTCTTTGGTCTCCGTCAGCAACACGTTCAACGCGTGCGCCTCGCGACGCGCTTCGCCCGAAGTCGCGTACTGCGCGGCCAGCACTTCGGCCACGCGGGCCCGGACCTCCGGCACTTCCAGCAGACGCTCGAGCACCGCCATCGCCCGGGCTCGCACGTTCGGCGATTCGACGGCGAAAACGGCGTTCTTGAGTGCTTCTTCCGGGCGTCCCAAGCGAGTTTGGTAGTGCTCGGCGAGCTCGACCTCGCGCTCCGCGCGCTCCTCACCCGTCAGTTTCGCGCGGTGCTGCTCGATGATCTCGACGGCGCTGGCGGCATTGCCCTGAGCCAAGAGCAGCCGCGGCAAGGTGCTCAGCGCGGCGGGATCGGAATCATGAACTTGCAGGATTCGTCGGTAGATCGCGATCGCGCGCTCGGGCGATTCGAACACGTCCTCTTCGAGCGTGGCCCAATCACTCAAGATGCGAGCACGCGCGTCGTCGTCGGCTGCGTGCTCCACACGCAACTCGAGCAACCAGCGCAAGTCGTCGCGTCGGTCTTCGCGACGCAGGATCGCTTCCATCGCGGCGGCGACCTCGGCATCCGCCGGGTCGCGCTCCAACATTTGCTTGTAGGTGGCGATGGCTTGCTCGGAGCGCGCGAGTTCTTCCGCAAAAACGCGCGCCAAGCGCAGCTCCAACGAGCGCCGCTGGGTCCCCGCCAAGGAACCGGCGGCCGGTGGCGGTGCTGCCTCGGGCGCAGATTCGCCCTTCTTCTTCTTCTTCCGTCGGCCCGGTTGCGGCGCTTGCTCCGCGGGCGCAACCGGCGGCGGCGAAGCCGTGGCTTCCGTCGCGCCGAGCCGTTGCTCGACGGCTTCGACGAAGGTTTCCCACGTCCCCGCGGCGCGAGACGACTCCTCCAATTGATCCAGCGCGGCTGGGCTGTCGGGCGAGAGCTCGTACGCACGGCGTGCATATTGCGCGGCCGCCTTGCGATCGTTCAAGCGCTTGCCGGACACCTCCACCAGTTTGCCGAGCAGCGTGAGCTTCTCGGCTTCGGTCTCGGCGCGCTCCAGCAATAGCTCGTACAAGGCCGGCAAGCGCACCCACTTCTCGTCCTGCTCGTAGAGCGGAATGAGCGCGCGAGCAGCGCGCGTGTCCGTCGGATCCGCGGTCAGAATGCGATCGTAGGACCGGAACGCGCGTTCGGGTTGGTTGAGCTTTTGTTCGTATACTGCGGCTGCGCGGTAACTGAGCTCGATGCGCTGCCCGACTTCCTTCGCGCGATCCGCCGCGGTGCTGAGGACCTCTGCCAAGCCGTCCCAGTCATTCTGAGACGCATACAGACGTTCGAGCCCATCGTAATCCGCGCTCTGCAGGTACGTTTCGCGCAGCACGCGCAGCGCGCGCGAATGTCCCGGCGACAGCTCGAGCACGCGCTGCCAAGCGAGCGCGGCTCGTTGATGATCGGCGATGTGTTCCGCGTAGACCGTGCCAAGCTTCTGCAGCGCGGCAAGCTTCGAGCTGTCGTCCTGCACGGTCGTCGCGCGTCGCTCCAGGACTTCGGCCAGCGTCGGCCAGTCCTTGGATCGCTCGGCATATTTCTCGAGCGCGTCGAGCACCTCCGCGCGAGCGGGATCGATCTCCAGGATCCGCTTGTATAGTTCGACCGCTTCGGCGCCTCGATTCAACCGCTCGGCGGCCAGCTGCGCGAGCTCTTTCAAGAGCGAAAGCTTGGCGCCTCCCTCGGCCTTCTCGAGATCGGCCGAGTACAGCTCGAACAGCTTGTCCCACGCGCGGCGCTTCCGATACAGATCTTCGAGACGCTCATGGGCCTCGCTGTCGTCGGGGGCGATCTTGAGCAGGGCGGCGTATGCATCCGTCGCGTTCTGCGCGTTCGAGAATTGCTCGAGCCAGCGCCGTGCGGCGGCGCGATAGAGCTCTTTCTTCTCTTCGAAATCAGGCGTGATCTCGGCCAATTTCAGCTGATGCGTAATCAGGTCGCGATGACGGCCGAGCTTGTCGTAGAGCCCGACCAGCTCGCGCATTTCGTCGACGTCGTGCTCGTCCAGCTTGTCATCGAGTTGCACGATCTGGTTCAGCACCGAGAGCAGCGCCGTATCGCTGCGCACGTATTGGCGATACACGGTCGCCACCTCGCGCAGGATCGCCAGGCGCTCTTGGTACTGCTCGGCAGGCGTGCGCTCGAGCTGTTGCCGGAGGAGCTCGACCAACGCGTTGTAGCCTTGGGTCTGCTTGTACAGGCGCTTGAGCGACTCACGTGCATCACTGCTGTCGGGGTCCTGACGCAGGATGCTCTTGTACTGTTCGATTGCCTTTTGCGCGTTGGCCGTGCCTTCGGCAAGCTTGGCGATCTCGGACGCCAGCTTCTTGCGCTCGGCCGAGCCGTCGGGCACGGCCCGTTGGGCACCTTGCAACACGTCGATCAGGCGTGTGTCGTCCTGCAGCGAGCCGTAGTACTCGCGGTAAAAGCTGAGCATGCCCTCGTTGTTCGGCTCGACCTTACGGATGCGTTCGAACCAGGGCTCGGCGTCTTGCGGTTTGCTCAGCTTGCGCCAATGCAGCATCGCAATCTGCAGCATGTCGCCCAAGCGCTCGGAGTCGTTGATGTCGCGACCTTTGAGCTCACGCTCGTAGAGCAACACCAAATCCGCCCAGCGCTCGTCACCCCCGTAAAACTCGGACAAAAACCCCTTGGCTTCGGCCTGAGCCGGATCGACGCGCAAAACGCGATCGTACGCGCGCGCCGCGCGCTCGTTGTCGGACAGATGCTGCGCGTACAGGCGCGCCAAGCGCACGCCTGCTGCGACACGCGAGGCTGGTTTCTCACTACGATCGGCCAAACGCTCGAGCACGCGAGCGAGTTCCTCCCAACGGTTGCTGCCACGATAAATGTGCTCGAGCAGGCGACCGGCGCGCTCGTTACTGGCGTCGAGCCGCACGGCTTGCTCGAGTCGCTCGATGGCCGTCTCGAGGCTCACGCTCTGTCCCGCGTAGCGCACTTCCATCTCGGCGGCGCGCATCAACATCGAACTCTTGTACACGTCGTCCGACGCTTGCTCGGCTTCGGTGGCGTAGGTAGCGGCGAGCTCCGCGTAGCGCTGGCGCTTGTTCTCGCTCTCCGCGATCGCCGCCTTGGCGACTGAATTGCCGGGATCGATCTCGAGCAAACGCAGATAACAGACGGCAGCGCCGTCATCATCGAACATCTCGTTGCCGAGGACCTTGGCCTGAGCGGTCAGCGCCTCCGCCTCGCGTGGAGTGTTCTCGGTGACCTGAGAGGCGATGTCGAGAATGCCTGCGACCGCGGCCCACTCACCGCGGCTCTCGTGTTTGTCGCGCGCCGAGTCGAGCAACCGCAACAGCTCATCGGTCGACAAGTCGCCGCCACTCGCTTTTGCGGCATCCCGAAGTGCCGTCCACGCCTCGTTCGAATCTGGTATCGCCTGGAGAGTGCCGAGCGCCGTGCGGATCGTCTGGGAGTCCATTCCTCACCCGTTCAT
>Ga0164308_10000241_pt1 | contig 29377 bp, 19 predicted proteins | sample Whisoiple_246_MG_FD_109983 | JGI IMG/M metagenome (GOLD analysis project Ga0164308, IMG submission 109983) | Soil microbial communities amended with fresh organic matter from upstate New York, USA - Whitman soil sample_246_MG | ecosystem: Environmental > Terrestrial > Soil > Unclassified >... | reverse complement strand
CGACCACCGGCACGCGATCACCGAACCTGGCGGAAAGGCAGTCGTATGACGAACTCGGACGGCTCGGATCCGCGGCGGGGTCCCCGCCGTTACGGACCGACCTCCGGGTCAGGTGAGCCACCGAACCCGCCCCGGCAGACCCCGCCCGATCGTGCGCCGCGGGCGGCGTCGTCCCGGCCGCCCGGGTCCGATGACTTCGACGACTCCACCACCATCTACTCCGGCGATCGGCTGGACCAGTCCACACCCGCCCCGCGATACCCCCCGTCGGGGTCCGGTGGTCGACCCGGCTCCCCGCCGCCGGGCGGCCGGCCACCGGCCGGTGGCTACCAGCAGGCTCGTGATCAGCAGTCACGTGATCAGCACCAGCGCGGCCAGCAGCCCGGCCGCTACCCGGCCGCCGGCGCGCCGCGACCGCCCGCTCCGCAGACCCCGGCGTGGTCGCAGAACAATCCTCCGACGGCCAAATTCCCGAGCCAACCGGAACAGCCGCCCGTCACCATCCGACCCGGCACCGGTGGTTATCCGGGGATGTCCGCCGCCGTGCCGGCTGCGTACGGAGGCGGCACCCCACCGGGGGGACGGCCACCCGGGCCGCCACCCGTACCTGCAGGACAACCCGGCGAGCCGCGGGGACGCCGGGTTTCCGGCGGTGTGGTGGCCGCCCGGATCGTGGCGTTGGTCGCCGCGGTCGCGGTTCTCCTCGGAGTGGGTATCGGGTGGGCGGTGACCGGCACGCTCGAAGCGAACAGCGGCACGTCCGATGCGGCCGGAAACGCCGGCAACGGGGGCGTCATCTCCGAGGGCGGGATGACCATCCTGCTCGTCGGTTCCGACGCTCGCACCGATTCCGACGGCAATCCGCTCAGCGCCGAGGAGCTGGCCCAGGTCGGCACCGAGGACGACGGCGGTGGGTTGAACACCGACACCATCATGTTGGTGCACATCCCGGAGGGCGGCGGCAAGGCAACAGCGGTCTCGCTGCCACGGGATACCTGGATCGGCCCGAAGGTGATGAGCCAGGTCGTCGGTCCGTACGCGGACGGCACCGAGGGTGCCTACAACGCCAACAAGATCAACTCCTTCTACTCGACGGCCAAGGCCTACACCGAACAACGCCTGGTCAACGAGGGTGTCACCGACAAGGCCCAGATCGAGCGAGACTCGAACGAGGCCGGCCGGACGATGCTGATCCGGGTGGTCCAGGCGTTCTCCGGGATGAAGATCGACCACTACGCCGAGGTGAATCTGCTCGGCTTCTACCTGTTGTCCAACGCCATCGGCGGAGTCCCGGTCTGCCTGAACGCGGCCGTGAACGACGAGTGGTCCGGCGCGAATTTCCCGGCCGGCCCGCAGGAGGTCCAGGGCACTGCGGCACTGGCCTTCGTCCGGCAGCGGCACGGTCTGCCCGAGGGCGACCTGGACCGGGTGCGCCGGCAGCAGGCATTCCTGGCCGGTACCGCGGACAAGATCCTGTCGGTCGGCACGCTGACCGACCCCACGAAACTCGGCGATCTGGTCGGCGCGATCGACCGTTCGGTGATCTTCGACAAGGGTTTCTCGGTGCTGACCTTCGCCGAGCAGATCACCAACCTCTCGTCCGGCAACATCAACTTCGAGACCGTGCCCACCACCGGTCCGGAATCGTCGACGGACAAGGACGCGCTGGCCACCGACCCGGCGCAGGTACGGGCGTTCTTCGCGGCGATCTCGGGCGGATCGACGACAACCCAGGCCGCGCCGGAGACCGCGGTGTCGGTCGATCCGGCCACGGTGACCGTCGACGTGCAGGACGGGACGATCGCCGACGGGGTGACCGCCCATGCCGCCGACACCATCAACCAGGCCGGCTTCGCGCTCGGCTCGCTCGGTGTGGTGGCCGGCACGGCCGAGGGCAACGAGGTCTCCACCACCGAGATCCATTACCCGGCCGGCAGCTCCGGCGCGGCGCAGCAGGTGGCCGACGCCTTCGGGGTCGGCGACCTGGTCGAGGACGACGCAGTCGCCGACAACCACATCCTGGTGGTCGTCGGGCAGGACCTCGAGGTGCCGCCGGCCGGGCTGCGGGCACCCGGCGCCGCCTTAGCTGTTGCCGCGGCCGCCGCCGCACCCGCCCTTGCGCCTGCCCCGCAGGCCGCCTTCGCCGCGTCCGTCCCATGTGTGAACTGACCGCCAGCGCACCGGTCGGGTGCTCGCGATGAGCGCCCCGCTGCCGCCCGGCGGCATCACCGCTTCGGTGCTCGGTCCCCTGCTCGCGGGCGATCCACATCGTCCACGGCTGATCTGGCACGGCGCCGGCCGCACCGAGTTGTCCACCGCCTCGCTGGCGAACTGGTCGGCCAAGACCGCGGGTCTGCTGGTCGACGAGTTGGGCGGACGCCCAGGCGGGGTCGTGGTGTGGCGCGTTCGCCGGTCGTGGCAGGCGGTCCCGTTGCTGCTCGGGTCCTGGTGGGCCGGAATGGTCGTCACCGACCTGTACGACGAGGCCGCCGAATCCCGGGCCGTCGCGGCGTTCATCGACGACGACGACGATTCCGGCGCCGACGAGGTCATCGTCGCGTCGTCCCATCCGTTCGGGCTCGCGACCGGGGAGATCTCCGAATACGCCCGTCATGTCGCGGACGCCGTACTCCCGCAGGCGGACCGGTTCACCCCGCGGCGGCCGGCGCCGACCGCCGACTCGACCGCAGCGATGACCACCGAAAGCAGCTTCACCGTGCACGAGCTTCTCGGCCGGGCGGCGGTTGCGGCCGAACGCATCGGTCCGGCCGGCCGGCTGTTGTCCGTCTCGGACCTGACTCTGCCGGACCGGGTCTGCACCGCGTTGCTCGGGACATTGGCGGCGGATGGGTCGCTGATCCAGGTCAATCACGCCGCCGGTGCCGATCGGCAGGCTCTGGCCCGGATCGCTGCGGACGAGCGGGCGACCTGCACGTTCGGTGTCGACATCGAGGGACTTCCCCGCATCGGCTGAGCTGTGACATCCCCGCATCGGCTGAGCAGTGCCATTCCCGCACGGGCGGCCCGCAATGGTCAGCGCAGCAACGAGCGCGCCATCACCAGTCGCTGCACCTGGTTGGTGCCCTCGTAGATCTGGGTGATCTTGGCGTCCCGCATCATCCGTTCCACCGGGAAGTCGCGGGTGTAGCCGGCGCCGCCGAGCAACTGCACGGCGTCGACGGTGACCTTCATGGCCACGTCGGATGCCAGGCACTTCGCCGCCGCCGACAGGAAGGTCTTGTTGGCGTCGCCACGCTCGGCGGCCGCTGCTGCCTGGTAGACCATCGTCCGGGCGCCCTCGATCTGCATCGCCATGTCGGCGATCATGAACTGCAGGCCCTGGAACTCGGCCAGCTTCTTGCCGAACTGTTTGCGTTCCTTGACATACGCGACGGCCACATCGAGCGCACCCTGGGCGATGCCGATCGCCTGCGCGCCGATCGTCGGCCTGGTGTGGTCGAGGGTGGCCATCGCCGTGCTGAATCCGGTACCCGGCGCGCCGATCATCCGGATCGCGGGGATCCGGCAGTCCTCGAAGTGGATCTCCCTGGTCGGTGAGCCCTTGATGCCGAGCTTGCGTTCCTTGGTGCCGACGACGAAGCCGGGATCATCCGCGTGCACCACGAACGCTGAAATACCTTTGGCCTTCTTGTCCGGGTCGGTCACTGCCATCACCGTGTACCAGCTGGAGACCCCGGCGTTGGTGATCCAGCACTTGGTCCCGTTGAGTACCCAGTCGTCTCCGTCGGCGACCGCCCGGGTCCTCATGGCCGCTGCGTCGGAGCCGGCCTCCCGTTCCGAGAGGGCATACGAGATCATCGCCTCGCCCGATGCGATCGTGGGCAGCACGAGCTGCTTCAGCTCCTCCGAGCCGGACAGGATGATCGGCATCGATCCGAGCTTGTTGACGGCCGGGATCAGCGACGACGAGGCGCAGACCCGGGCCACTTCCTCGATCACGATGACCGTGGCCACCGCGTCGGCGCCGGCGCCGTCATAGCTCTCGGGAATGTGTACCGCCTGGAAACCTGCTGCGGTCAGGGCCTTCTGGGCCTCGACCGGGTAACGCTCGTGCTCGTCGACGTCAGCGGCGTGCTGGGCGATCTCGCCCTCGGCAATCTCTCGGATCGCCTCGCGCACTGCCTGGTGGTCGTCGGTCAGCGTGAACAAATCGCTCGTCACGGTGCTACCCCTGGTTGCTCTGGCCGCACTGCGGCTCTCCGGTGACCCGACGGCGGACCCGGCGCAGACGCAAAGTTACCGGTCGGTAACAACCATGGTATCCCCGCGTCCGGTCAGTGTCCGCTGATCTCCCGCAATGCGTCGTGTTTGGCCAGCACCATGCTCTCCAGGTCGCCGGCGAACACCGCCAACCTCTCGGCCAGGTCTCCGCGATCAGGCGCCGCGGCGAGGATCCGCACCGCCAGCAGGCCGGCGTTGCGGGCACCGCCGATCGACACACAGGCCACCGGGATGCCCGCCGGCATCTGGACGATCGAGAGCAGCGAATCCATTCCGTCCAGGGTGGCCAACGGCACCGGAACACCGATCACCGGCAACACCGTGGCCGAGGCCACCATGCCCGGGAGATGGGCGGCGCCGCCTGCGCCGGCGATGATCACCCGCAACCCCCGGCCAGCGGCCGCGGCGGCATAGTCCAACATCCGGTGCGGCGTCCGGTGCGCGGAGACGACCCCGACCTCGTAGGTCACGCCGAATTCGTCGAGCAGTTCGCCGGCCGCGGACATCACCCGCCAGTCCGAGTCCGACCCCATGATCACGCCGACCAGCGGCGGCCCCGCCTGGTCCGTGGTCATCGTGCTGCCTCTCCCACCGTGTCGAGTCCCACCGTGTCGAGCGAGACCGGGGTTTCACCGGTGATCTCCCGGTCGCTGACGTCGCGGTTGCTGACGTCCGTGCCGTGGATGTCGTAGCCGTCGGGCCACACTCCGTCGCCCAGCCATCCCGCGGCGAGCCGTGCCCGGCGACGCAGTTCGCCGAGGTCGGAGCCGATGACGTTGACGTGCCCGAGCTTGCGGCCCGGCCGGAACGCCTTGCCGTACAGGTGCACCTTGACATCGGGGAACCGGGCCGCGAGATGGTGCACGCGTTCGTCCATGCCCACCGCCGGCCCGCCGTCTTCCCCGTCGGCGACGGCCGTCCCGCCGAGCACGTTGCCCATCACCGTGAACGGCGCCACCTGGTCGGTCCGGCCGAGCGGGTAGTCCAGCACAGCGCGCAGGTGCTGCTCGAACTGGCTGGTCACCGAACCGTCCATCGTCCAGTGGCCGGAGTTGTGCGGGCGCATGGCCAGCTCGTTGACCATCAGCCCGTCGGGTGCCGAAGGCCCGGGCGCGACCTGGAACAACTCCACCGCGAGCACCCCGACCACCCCGAGCTCACCGGCCACCCGCAGCGCCAATCGTGTTGCAGCGGCTGCGATGTCGTCGTCCAAACCGGGTGCGGGTGCAATCACCTCGACGCAGATGCCGTCCTGCTGAACCGTCTCGACAATGGGCCAGGCGGCAGCCTGACCGAACGGTGATCGGGCCACCAGGGCCGCCAGCTCGCGCTGCAACGGGACGAAGGACTCGATCACCAGTTGTCCGGCACCGGTGAGGCCGTCAGCGAGCGCGGCCAGATCGCCACCGCTGTCGATCACCCAGACTCCGCGGCCGTCATAGCCGCCGCGGGCGGTCTTCAGCACCACCGGCCAGCCGTGATCAGCGCCGAATGCGTTCACCGCATCGACGATCGACGACGATTCGCTGCGGTCCTCGATCAGCGCGAACGCCGGCACCGGCACGCCGAGTTCACCGAGGTGGGTTCGCATCAACGCCTTGTCCTGGGCGTACTGCAGGGCGTCCGCACCCGGATACACCGCGTGCCCCTCGGCTGCCAACGCCCGGATGTGGTCGCCCGGCACATGCTCGTGATCGAAGGTGACGACGTCACACCCGACGGCGAAATCGCGCAGTGCGGTCAGATCGGTGTGCTCGCCCAGCATCACATCTGGGGTGACAAGCGCGGCGCAGTCGTCGGCGGACACCGACAACACCCGCAAAGTCTGACCGAGCGCGATGCCGGCCTGGTGCGTCATCCGCGCCAGCTGGCCGCCGCCGACCATTCCGACCCTGGGCATTCCGGTCCGTGAGTCCACGGGGCCGAAGCGTAATCGGCCTCGACGGCGATCCTTTGCTCGGTGCCGTCCGCTCGAACGACTCCGCGGCGATCGTCCCGCCACTCGCCGAACGGATTGCTCCGGACGACGGCTCGGGACGATCACCGCGGCAGCCTCAGGTGTCCATCCCCGACACCTGATCACCCACCCCGGGTTTCTTCCACGGCGTCCCCTCTAACGCCGTGGCAGATCTGTTGCCGGCGGGCGATCGGCCCACCGGGTCGTGCTGTCAGCGGTCCAGCTGGCCGATCAGGTCGACGGCGGCCGGCAGCGAATCGGGAAGGCGCTCAATCCAGACCCGAGTGGCGGTCTGCTGATCGCCCCTGGCCAACCGGTCGCCGACCATGCCGGCGAGCAGTTGGGCCCGGCGCGCCAGCATCGCCTCGCGTTCGCAGAGCGCGACCGCCATGTGGTCGGCGAGTCGGGCCAGTGTCTGGCCACCGTCGAACACGGTGCGCATGGCATCGCCGGACAGGATCAGCGGGGTGATGCGGTCCCACCCCGTCCGGCCGGTCAGGTCGACCCGGACGACAACCAGCGCGTGGGTCGACGAGACCTTTGTGTCGGCCACCTCGGACGCCCGGTAGACCTCGCCCATCCGGGTCCGGAGGTAGTCGTCCGAGACCAGGCCGGTGAGCGGATCGAACACTGTCGGTCGCGGAGCCATCATCCGATCGGCCCAACCGAGCGACACGGCGCGATGCAGCACCTCGGTGTCCAGCCCCGGAAGCACCGCCGTCAGACCGTCGACGTCGGCCAGTGTCTCCCCCAACGAGACACCGGAATCCGCACGCACTCCCCCGAGTCGCTCGGCGGCGGGCCACAGGCTCTCGCCCCGGACGCACGCTTCGCACAGGGCGTCGATCGCCGGATCGTGCCAATCCGAGGCGAAGACCCAGCCGGCCTCCGCAGTGCGGCCGAACCACAGATCCTGCAGTTCAGCGCTGGTCAAGGTGATGGTTCCAGGCGTGTGATTCATAGGCCGGGATGCCTCCGTCCGCTCGATGTCAACCCGCAGCTCCGGCTCCTACGGCAGCCGACGAGCGACCACCGGCATCCCGGTACTGATGATGAGACGGGCGCCCCCGGGATCCATCACGCGAACATCGGAAAAACTTTTACAGCGGTCTGTGCAGCGGATGTGCAAAGGTCCAGAGCCCGAATAACGAACACTCGGATGATTAGCCCGTTCGGGTTAGAATCCTGGACGCGGGGTGACCCCGGGCGTTCGTTCGTAGTCCACAATGACGAGGCACCGCGTGCCCGATCCGGCGCGCCGGTTCATCGAACCCCCGACGGCGGCAACGAAGAAGGAGCGCGGAGTGCCGGACCAGGCGGCTGACGAGTACGTCGTCAGCGACCCCGAGCTCATCACTCGGGTGCGCGCCGGTGACCGTCAGGCGTTCGGCGAGCTCTACAAGCGGCACTCCGGGCCGGCGACCAGCCTCGCCCGGCAGTTCGCCCGATCCGCCGCCGAGTCGGACGATCTGGTGTCGGAATCCTTCGCCCGCGTGCTGGACAACCTGCTCGCCGGGAAGGGTCCGGACACCGCCTTCCGGGCCTACCTGTTCACCACCGTCCGGAACACCGCCTACGACCGCACCCGCAAGGACAAGCGGCTGCAGTTCACCGACGACATGACGACCCACGACGTCGCCGTCGTCGGCGACGACCCGGTGCTGGCCAAGATGGAGAGCGGCCTGGTCGCCACCGCTTTCGCCCAGCTGCCCGAGCGGTGGCAGGCGGTGCTGTGGCACACCCAGGTCGAAGGCGAGACCCCGGCTCAGGTCGGTGCCCTGCTCGGGATGGCGCCGGGTGCGGTGTCCTCGCTCGCCTTTCGCGCCCGCGAGGGCCTGCGTGAGGCGTACCTGCAGGCGCACCTCGCGGAGACGGCTGCGGAGAAGTGCCGTTCCACGGTGGACCGGCTCGGCGCCTGGACCCGCGGCGGGTTGTCCAAGCGGGAGCAGGCCCAGGTCGAGGCCCATCTCGAGGAATGCGATCGTTGCCGCGCGCTGGCCGCGGAGCTGGAAGAGGTCAACCACGGCCTGCGTGGACTGCTGGCGCCGCTGTTGCTCGGCGGTGCGGCGGCCGGTTACCTCGCCACGCTCGGCCCGGTGGCTCCGTTGGTGGCGCCCGGCGCGCTTGCTGCGGGAGCCGCGGGAGCAGGCAGTGGCGTCGCAGGTTCATCGGGCGCAGGTGGTACCGGCGGCGGTGTTGCCGGTGGCGCCGGCGCCGCGGCCGGTGGTTCGACCGCAGCGACCGCCGCCGGGGTGGCGGCCGGCGCAGCGGCCATCGCGGCCGGTGCCGTCGGTGCTGCTGCATTGGCGTCCGCTTCCGCCGGCGGCGCAGGAACGGCCGCCGCTGCCGGAACAGCCGGCGCACCTGCCGCGGGAGCCGGCGGTGGTGGAGCGGGCGGCGGTGGAGCAGGTGCCGGTGGTGCGGCTGGTGCGGCTGGTGCCGCCGGGGGCGCGGGTGCAGCCGCCGGCGCGGGCGGCGTCTTCGCCGGGCTCGGCGTCGGCGGGCTGGTGGCCGCCGGTGCGGTGCTGGTGGCCGCAGCTGTCGCCGCCGTCTTCTTCATCGTTTCCGGGAACTCGCCGGAGGCCACGAACACCGCCGCAACCGACGGTCCCAGCGTCGCCGCGCCGGCAACCCCGGCCAACGGAGGCGGACCCAGCGGCGGGTCAGGCGGAACCGGCGGCGGGACAGGCGGTCCCGGCGGCACCGATCCGGCGGCCGGCAATTCCGCACCGGCAGTGCCAGGCGCCGGAAATACCGCAGCCGCGACGGTTCCCGCGAACGACGGCACCGCCGGTGACGGCACCGCGGGCGGCGACGGCACGTCGGGCGGCACGGGTGGTACCGGCGACGGCGGCGCTAACGGAGGTGATGGCGGTGGCGCGGGGACCGGCGGCGGAACGGGCAACGGCACCGACGCAGGTAGCACTCCGCCGGCCATCGACCCGATCGTGCCGGGCGGACCGAACGAGACCACCACACCACCCGAGTCCTCATCGACAACCGAACCCTCCACCACGCCCACCACACCGACGACGCCCACGGGACCGACAACTGCTCCCCCGGTCACCACTCCGGCGGCTTTGGCAGTGTCCGGTCTGACCGCCGCACCACTGACCGCCGGTGGTAGCAGCACGGTCTCGATGACGGTGACGAACAACGGCGACGACGCCTCTGATCCGGCGCCGTTCACCATCGCAGTGCCGACTGGCGTCACGGTGGCGGGGGTCGATGTCGGTCCCGAAGGGGCAGCCCTCCGACGCGCCACCGCCGGCCTGCTCCGCGCGGGTCCGATCGGCCCCTGCGCGGCCCCTGACTGCACGGTCGATCTCCCTCCGGTCGCCGGACATTCAAAGATCACGGTGACCGTCACCCTCACGGCGTCTCCGACCGCGTCAAGCGGGTCGATCACCGTCACGGTGTTCGGGGAATCCGTCACCACTCAACTGGTCGTGACCCCGCTCCCCGCAGCCCTTGACCTGCTGAACCCGTTGATCACAAAGTCACCCGTGGCCGGCGGAACCGGCGCGTTCACCGTCACGGTCCGGAACACCGGAGGCCAGCCCTCCACCGGCGGTGAACCGGTGACCATCGACCTGCCGGACGGCTTCACCCCGCAACAGATCCTGGTCGGCGATCAAACCTGCCTACCCACCGGCGAAGCCGCGGCACGGGTTGACTGCGCACTCCCGGTGATCCAACCCGGCGACGACGTACTGATCTCGGTCGACCTCCGGGTCAACCCCGGGACGAAGGTCGGGATCGCGACCGTCAGCATCCCGAACACCGAACCGCTGTCGGTGACCCTCACCGTGAAGCCCGGAATCACCGGGCTGGCCGGCCAAACCCAAGGCCCGCTCGTCGCGGATGGTCAGGCACACAACATCGTCATCACCGCCACCACGGCCGACCCGAGCGTGACCAACCCCGGCACGATCACCTTCACCACGGCAACCACACCCGGCGTCACCTTCACCACCAACAAAGACTGCACCGTCGCCGAAGGCGGCACTACCGCGGAATGCGACCTGTTCGGTGACAACAAGCTCACGCTGACCGTCACCATCGGCACCGACGCACCCACCGGACCGCTGCTCATCGCCGGCACCGAACTCGGCCAACCGGCCCTGAACGTCACCGGTGACCTGCAGATCGTCGCAAGGCCGGCGGCGGCCCTTGACCTGCTGAACCCGGTGATCACCCAGCAACCCGTCGCCGGCGGAACCGCAGCGTTCACCGTCACCGTCACGAACACCGGCGGTCAACCCTCCACCGGCGGAGAAACGGTCACCATCGTCCTGCCCGACGGATTCACCCCGCAACAGATCGTCATTGGCGATCAGACCTGCACCACCGGGGAAGCCGCGGCACGGGTGGACGTCGACTGTGCGCTCCCGGTGATCCAACCCGGGGCCGACGTACTGATCACGGTCGACCTCCAAGTCGCCGCCGGTACCAAGGTCGGCACCGCGACCGTCAGCATCCCGAACACCGACCCGCTGTCGGTGACCCTCACCGTGCAACGCGGGATCATCGGGCTGGCCGGCGAAGCACCGAGACCGCTGGTCCCGGACGGTCGACCCCACGACATCCAGATCACTGCCACGCTGAGCGCCCCGGACATCGACCCGGGTCTGATCACCTTCGCCACCACCAACCCGGGTATCACCTTCCAACCGAACCCGGACTGCGAAGTCGCAGCGGAATGCGCGCTGTTCGGCGACAACAAACTGGTCCTGACCGTCACCATCGCACCCGGAGCACGCTCCGGGCCACTGGTCATCACCGGCACCGAACTGGGTCAGCCGGCCTTGACCGTCACCGGCAACCTGGCGATCCCCACCATCCAGTCCCCACCAGACCTGACGCTGTCCGAGGTCGAGGTCATCGAACCCCTGGTCGCCGGAAGTGGTGGACGGCTGTACTTGACCGTTCAGAACACCGGCGATCTCGCGACCGAACGGCAACCGATCTCGATCGAAGGTCCCACCGACATCACCCTCGCCGACGTCGTCTCTGACCCGGGCGATGCCGTCGCGTGTACGGAAGGTGGCTGTTTCCTGGAGACCCTGCAAGCCGGTATGGATCCGGTGACCCTGAAGCTCTCGCTGAACGTGGCGGCGACCGTTGCGGACGATTCGGGGGCGACGATCACCGTCGTCATCGGCGACAGGGCCACCAGGCCGCTGTCGATCGGCGTGCAGTCCGGCGTCGAATCGGTGGCCATCACCCCGGCCGACCCGCTCGTCGCGGACGGTCAACCCGCATCCAGGACCGTCCGTGTCACACCCGCGCCAGGAGTCGAGAGTCCCGGCCCGATCACCCTCACCCTCGGCGGAACCGCCACATTCGGCACCACCGAGGGGTGCGAGACATCCTCGAGCCGGAAGACGATGACCTGCTCGGTCACCGTCTTCGACGCCGACATCACGGTGCCGCAAACGTCGACCGCCACCGAAGTCCGGATCACCGCCGTCGACGCGGGTCAACGCGCCCTCGACGTGAAGGGCAGTCCGCTCCAGGTCGAGGTGATCACCGCAGCGAGCCTGGTCATCACCGAAGTCGCCGTCACCGAGACCCCGGTCGCGGGCGGCAAGGGCGCGTTCACCGTCGCGGTGACCAACCGCGGCGGATCCGCGTCGCCCGGCGGCGAAGCCATCGACCTGCTACTGCCGGTTGGCTTTACCAGAACCGGCACCATCATTCCGGGGGGCAGTTGTTCCGGGACGGGTCAACCCGCCCTTGCCCTGGCGGCCGCCGTCCCCGACTGCACGCTCCCGTCCATCCCGCCGGGGGGGACCCTCACCCTGACCTTCAGCGTGCACATCTCGTCGAAAGTCGGTAACACCGCGTCGGGCACCGTCGCGATCGGCGGAGGCGACCCGACCGACGTCGACTTCACCGTGCTGCCTGCTGTCACATCCCTGACTGTGACATCGGGCGCTGAGGTCATCGCCGACGGTGCCGCTCACCCGGTCACGCTCGCCGTCGGTCTGGCCGGCGGTGTGACCGAGCCCGGCGCGGTGACCTTCACAGCAGATCCTGACGTCGCCCTCTCTTGCGGCGACAAGCCTGCGGCCACGACCGTCTGCGACATCGGCGAGAACAACTCGATCCAGCTCCTCGTCACCGTGTCGCCGAACCGGAAACCAGGTGGGCTGGTGATCACCGCGATCGACAACCGCTTGCGTCCGTTGCCGACCACGACGCTGCAGGTGCTCGCGCCGGCCCGTCTCGAGCTGTCCGACCTGACCGCGCCGCCGTCCACGATTGCAGGCACCACCGCTGCCATCACCCTGACCGTGACGAACACCGGTGGATCGCGTTCCACCGGCACAGAGAACATCGACGCCCTCCTACCCAGCGGGTTCAAGGTGTCCGGTGTCGACGCCGACGGGTCCACCGTGTGCTCCACAACCGGGCCGAATTGCCCGCTTCCACAGATCGACCCGAAAGCGTCGACCACGCTGACCCTCACGTTCGCCGTTCCGGCCAGCACCAAGCCCGGTGATTACCAGGTCACGATGACCGTCGCCGGTCAGAAGCGCACGGCCACGGTGAGGGTTCTGACGGGAGTGCGCACACCGCTGGAACTCTCGGATCTGACCATCGTCCAGCGCCCCATCGAGGGCACAGCGGTGCTGTCGCTCGTCGTCTCCAACACCAGTACCGTCGCCTCGCCCAAGCTGCCGATCACCGTCACGCCGCTGCTGACGGCCGTTCGGATCGGTGGTGTGACGGGAGGCTCGACTCCGCTCTGCGTGCTCGGGACGTCGTGTCAGCTCCCTGTTCTTGCACCGGGGCAGACCGTGAAGTTGACGATCTACGTCGCCGCACCGTTGACCGGGAAGGTGACGGTCTCCATCGACGGGTCGACCAGATCTGCACAGATCATCGGGCAGCCGCAGGTTCTCGCGGCGACACTTGGCCCCGCAGTCACGATCACACCGACGACGCCGCAACAGCCCGCTGCAACACTCGACACAGCGGCGCCAGGCACCGAAACACCGAGGACCCGTTCACCCGAACCAGAGGCTACGACGGACACGTCCGCTGCGTCCGCCACTTCCGCCTCGACGATGACGACGATGACGACGACGCCTGCGCTCACGGCCGACGTGCCGACCTCGACACTTCCCACCACCACGGACACCTCCGCCGCTGACAGCGCCACCGCGGATACCTCCACACCGGCGGCAACGCCGCCCACCACGGACAGCCCGATCACCACGGAAAGCCCCACCGCAGCAACTCCTGAGACCGAGGCCGCCCTGACCCCGACCCCGGAAACGACGGAGTCGACGACAACGCGAGCCGACGAACCGGCCGCCGCATCCCTGTCGATCTCCGGTGCGGAAATCGATCAGGCACTGTCCATCGGCACCACGGGACGGATCGCCGTCACGGTGACCAACATCGGCGATGGTCGGTCGGTGGAGCAGCCGGTCAGGATCACGCTCCCGGACGGGGTGACCACCACGCGGGTGACCGTCAACGGAGCCGCTGTGGCGAAGGGCGCTGTCCAGACGTGCACGCTGCCCGAGCTGGATCCGGGAGCCTCCGTCACCGTCACCATCGAGATCTCCGCGACCGAGGATGCCGACGATGGAACCGCCGTCATCGCGGTCGACGGATCGATTGCCAACGGTCTACTGACCTTCGATCGGCCGGCGGTTCCGGAGACTCCGCCGACATCTCCAGGGACGTCCACACCGGCCGTTCGTGAGAACGAGTCCGGATTCGGGCGCTGATCCAAAAGCGAGAGCGTCGAGGTTAAAGAGCAGGTCAAGAGGGTGCTCGGCAGCATCGGGGGCCGAGGTTGCGTCCCGGAGAGCTTTCCCACCGCTTGAGCGAATGAGCCCGGAACCAGATCCGATCAGCCGTAGACTCGCCCGGTGAGCCTGATCGACACCGTGCGCCAACACCTCCCCGTCAAGTACCGGGAGCTGGCCAAGTTCCTCGTGGTCGGCGGCACCTCGTACGTGGTCGACGTCGGTCTGTTCAGCCTCTTGTCGCACACCGTGCTGCAGGAAAAGGTGATCACCGCCAAGGCAATCTCGATCCTGGTCGCCACGGTCCTGAGCTACGTGCTGAACCGGGAATGGTCGTTCAGCCGCCGGGGCGGCCGCGAACGCCACCACGAAGCAATGTTGTTCTTCCTGGTGAACGGCATCGCCCTTGGCCTGAACCTGATCCCGCTCGCCCTTTCCCAGTACGTCTTCGGGTTCAACACCAGCAACTACTCGACGCTCACCGTCACCATCACGAACTTCATCTCCGCCAACGTCATCGGCACCATCCTTGGCATGGCTTTCCGCTTCTGGGCCTACCGGAAGTGGGTTTTTCCGGAGGAGCTCACCCCGCACCCGGAACTGGTCGCAGAGGCCCTCGCCCTGGCCGAGATGCACGAACAGGCGGAAGCCGAGCACAGGGCCGAGAAGCATGCCCGGCAGCACCACTCCGACGGCGGAGAACGCGGCCGGCCTACTGACCAACCGGTGACGCCGCAGTAGCGCTCGGAGCGGGTATCTCGATCACTCCTGGAACCTGCCCCACGGTCAGGAAGATCGCGAAGATCGGCGGCGCCGCCCGGCGCAGCTCCAGCCGGCCACCGTCGGCCTCGATGAACGCCCGCGCCAGGCCCAACCCGATACCGGTGGACGACGCGGTCGACACCCCCCGATCGAAGACGTGGGCCACCAGCGCCTCCGGGATTCCGGTGCCCTCGTCGCTGACCTCGAGCACCACCATCCCGCCCGACCCCCGGGTGGTCGACCGGACGGTGATCCCGACCTGACCGGCGCCGTGCTGCAGCGAGTTCTCCACCAGCACCCCGATCGCCTCGCGCAACCGGCCGGGCGTGGCGTGCACCATCGTGTCCCGCGGGCAGCGCACGGTCAGTGCCCGGCCGGCCTCGGCCAGCCGCGGCCCCCACTCGGCCTCGATCTCGGCGAGTTCGTCACCGAGCACCACCTCGCTGGCCCCCGCCGCGCGTTCCGACCGCGCGTTGGCCAGCAGGTCGTCGACGACGGTCACCAGCCGGTCAGTCTGTTCGAGTGCCTCCTGCACCTCCTCGACGACCAGGGGATCGGGGTGCTCGGCGAGTTCCTCCAGCCGCAGCCGCAGGCCGGTCAGCCGGGTTCGCAGCTGATGGGAGATGTCTCCCGCGAGGTCGCGCTCGCGGGCGATCAGGGCGGCGATGTCCTGGGCGGACGAGTCGAGCACGTCCGCGACCCGGTCCAGTTCGGTGATGCCGTACCGGCGGCGGAAGATCCGGAAATCGCCCGACCCGAGGCGGGCCGCCCGGCGCGCGACATCGGTCAGCGGCGTCACCAGACGTCCGGCGGTCAACAGCGCGACCCCGGTTCCGACCACCACCGACAACAGCACGGCCAGCCCCACCAACAGCAGGGCGGTCCACTGTTCGGCGCGCAGGTACGACTCCGGGACGGACAGCCGCAGCAGACCGCCGCCGGCCATCGCGAGCTGCGCGGAGTAGGCCTGGTCGGTGGGCGGGGCACCGATGGATTGATCGATCCGGCCGGCCATCCGGATCTCCAGCCGGCCGTCCGCCGGGACAGCTGCCTCGAGCTGTCCGAGATCGACCTCGGAGGAACCGGACTGGTTCGCGATGGACGCCGCGATGGAATCCAACCTGCTCGACAGGTCGCTGCGCATGAGGTCGTCGACCACCCGCCAGGAGACGATCGACAACGGCACCCCGAGAGTCAGCACCGTCGCGGCGATCACCAGCAGGATCGAGATCAGCACCCGTCTGCGCATCAGTACCGCGACCGCATCGGGGGCTCAGTCCGTTTCGAAACGAAAGCCGACACCGCGCACCGTCGAGATCCGCTGGTCGGCGGCTCTGGCCGAGCCGAGCCCATCCGCACCTTGGCCGGCCAACTTCCGCCGCAGCCAGGACATGTGCATGTCGAGCGTCTTGGAGGTCTTCATCGACGGGTCGTTCCACACCTCGGCGAGGATCTCCTCCCGGGTGACCACCTGGCCGGCCCGGCTCATCATCACCCGCAGCAGCTCGAATTCCTTGTTGGACAGGGCGATCTCGGTGCCGTCGACCTCGACCCGACGGGAGCCGGTCTCCACCCGGACGCCGCCGATGTCCATCAACGCGGGGATCCGGCGGCGCTGCAACGCCCGCACCCTGGCCAGCAACTCGGCCATCCGGAACGGTTTTGCCACATAGTCATCGGCGCCGGCATCGAGACCCACCACGAAATCGGCCTCGTCGGTGCGGGCTGTCAACATCAGCACCGGGACGTCCCGCCCTGACGACCGGATCCGCCGACACACCTCGAGTCCGTCCAGGTCGGGAAGACCGAGATCCAGGATGACCAGGGTGATGTCGCTCCCGAGTTCGGCGAACGAAGCGATCGCGGCACCGCCGGTCCGGACCGGGTGGACCCGGTACCCCTCGCGCTGCAGGGCGCGTGCCAGCGGATGCGCGATCGCCGGATCATCCTCGACCAACAGCACCATCGTCACGCATCCACCTTACGGTGCGCCGATGCCGTCTCGGGTGAGCTTGCGCCTCAAGATCATCTCCGACACCACCGCAACCACGCGACCGTCGAACGTCACACGGGCGTGACGCCATGCCGGCGGCGGGAGAACGTGCGGTCCTTACCGGCCGCGGCCGAGAGCCTGGCGATCAGCTCGGCCCGCAGGTCCTCCGGCTCGACGATCGCATCGACGACGAGTTCCGCGGCCAGGTGCACCAGATCGATGTCCCGCTCGTATTCCTCGCGCTTCGCCCGAACGAACTCCGCCCGCTCGTCCGGGTCATCGATGGCGGCGATCTTGTTGGCGTAGACCGCATTCACCGCCGGCTCGGCGCCCATCACGGCGATCTTCGCGGTAGGCAGGGCGAGGGTGGCATCCGGCTCGAACCCCGGCCCGGCCATCGCATAGAGACCGGCGCCGTAGGCCTTGCGCACCACCACGCAGATCTTCGGCACCGTCGCCTCGGAGATCGCGGTGATCATCTTGGCGCCGTGCCGAATGATCCCCTGCCGCTCGACGTCGGCGCCCACCATGAATCCGGGCACGTCCGCGAGAAACACCAGTGGGATGTTGAAGGCGTCGCAGAGCTGGACGAAATGCGATGCCTTGTCCGCGGAGTCGACGAACAGCACTCCGCCCCGGAACATCGAGTTGTTGCCGACGACACCGACCACCCGCCCGTCCAACCGGCCGAGGCAGACCAGCACTTCACGGGCCCAACCCGGGTGGATCTCGAAGATCGAGTCATCGTCGAGCAGAGCCCTGGCGTAGCGGCGCATGTCGAACGCCTGCCGCTCCGAGACGGGCACCAGGGCCCGGAGATCACCCTTGCCCGGCGCGGCCGGCGGCACGGCCGGCGGAGCGCCCCGGTAGTCAGACGGGAAGTACGACAGGTATCGGCGCACCGCGTCGATCGCCGCCTCGTCGGACCCCACCAGCAGGTGCCCCACGCCGGACACGGTGGTGTGCATCTTCGCCCCGCCCATCTCCTCGAGGGTGGTCTTCTCGCCGGTCACCATCTCGACCATGCGGTCGCTGCCCAGGTACATCGAGGCGTTGCCCTCGACCATCACGACGATGTCGCAGAACGCCGGGATGTAGGCGCCGCCGGCCGCCGACGGCCCGAAGAGGGCACACACCTGAGGGATCGAACCGGATGCCCGCACCTGGGTGTGGAAGATCTTGCCCGCCCCACGGCGACCGGGGAACAACTCGACCTGGTCCGTGATCCGGGCGCCGGCGGAATCCACCAGGTAGATCATCGGCACACCGGTGGAGTAGGCCCGCTCGATGATCCGGATGATCTTCTCGACGGTCCGGGCGCCCCAGGAGCCGGCCTTGACGGTGGAATCGTTCGCCATCAGGCAGATCTGTCGTCCGTCCACCGACGCCACACCGGTGACCACCCCGTCCGCGGGCAGTCCCGCAGCGAGCGCGTTGGCGAACAGTCCGTCCTCGACGAACGACCCGTCGTCGACCAACAACGCAACCCGGTCCCGGGCGAACAGCTTGCCCTTGGCCGCGTTGGCCTGGTGATACTTCGGGGCGCCGCCGGCGCGCGCCACCTCGACCCGGCCGGCGATGTCGACAGTGACTCCGGGGGGCGGGTTCTCGGTCAAGACTGCGACGCCGGGCGACCCTCGCTCTGGCCGGAACCGCCGGGCGGGGCGGGGGGCGCGGCAGGCGGGGTGGAGGTGTTGGACGGTGCAGCCTGCTGCGGATACGCGGCCTGGGTTCCGGCCGGCGGGTATCCGGGCGGCTGCTGATAAGCCTGGGTGGGCTGGTAACCGGGCTGCGGGTAGGCCTGCGGATCAGCCGGCGGCGGGTAGTTCTGCTGCTGCGGGTATCCACCCTGCGCCGGGTAGCCCTGCGGCGGATACGACTGGGTCGGTGCCTGCTGGTACTGCTGCGGCGCAAGGCCCTGCGGCGGCGAACTCTGCTGGTATCCGGACGGTTCGTCGCGGCGGTGGTGGGTGGCCTCCCGCTCGTCGCGGATGAGCTGGTTGAGCTGCGCCTGCACCTTCGACAGTGAGGCGACATTGCGGAACTTGAGCGGCTGGTCGGCCGACGACTCCACGATCAGTGAGCCGTAACCCATCAGGCGTCCCCAGAAGGTGACTTCGGTTTCCATGTTGGCGATCTGGCCGAGCGGAATCTGGTGCTCCCGGCGCGACAACAACCCAGAACGGAAGAAGACGTGATGGTTCGTGATCACGAAGTGCTCTGTCCGCCAACGGATGAACGGCACCAGCACCAGCACGATCAGGGCGATCACCGCGACCACCACGATCACCCACAGCGCGGTGGACTTGTATTCCCAGTTCCCACTGTTGAGCCAGGCGGCCAACGCGGCGCCGGCGCCGATGATCAGGATGAAGAAGACGGTGGGAAGGATCAGCACCTTCCAGTGCGGGCGCTTGTTGACGATGACGCGCTCGCCCTGCACCAGCAGGTTGTCGGGGTAGGCCATGACGCCCCCTTCATCGGTCGGGACCGGCGTCCCGACTGTTCGCGGCGCGCGGGTGCGCCACACTGGGGGTCACGCTACCGCCGCGACGCTCATTCGGATGCGCCGGACCCGACACGTTTGGTGATCGCATCCACACGGTTGCCGGCGGACCCGACCCCTGCGCACATCGGACGAACCGGGCGATCACGCCGGATTCGGGGGCGGGGTCGCCCGCGGACCGAAGACCGCCGACCCCAGACGGACAATGGTCGCGCCCTCGGCGATGGCGTCGGCGAAGTCGCCACTCATCCCCATCGACAGTTCCACCGCGTGCTCACCACCGGCCAATCCCTGCTGCCGCACGGCGTCCCGCAGCTGCGCGAGGCGTCGGTAACCGGATCGGACCTCTTCCCGCTGTGTCGAATTCAAGCCGACCGTCATGAACCCGCGGACGGTCAGCGCCCGGAATCGTGCAAGCTCGACGACCAGGTCGGGTGCATCATCGGGCGCAATTCCGCTCTTGGATTCCTCCCCCGACACGTTGACCTGGATCAGCACATCGAGCTGCGCGTCCCTGGTTTGCAGCCGGGTCTGCAACTTCTCCGCAAGATCGACCGAGTCGAGCGTCTGCAGGCAGCTGATCCGGCCGAGCAGCTGGTTGATCTTGTTGGTCTGCAGATGTCCGATGAAATGCAGCTCGTGCGGGACGTCGGCGAGCTCGTCGGACTTGGCGACGACCTCCTGCACCCGGTTCTCGCCGATCAGCGTGATCCCGGCACGGAGCGCGGTGATGATCCGATCCGGTGGCTGGGTCTTGGTGGCCAGCAGCAGCCGGACCTCGGCCGGGTCCCGACCCACCGCCGATGCCGCCGCATCGACCTCCGACCGGACCCGCATCAACCGCTGCAGGATCTCCTCGTTGGGGGTGGCCATGGCCCGACCCTAACGCCGGCACCACCGGGGTGAGCCGAACCGCGACCGGCACCCGTCGGTCAGGAGACGGTCTGAGACTTCTGACCGTTCGTCGGAGGCGTGGTCAACGGCAGCAGGGCGGAGAACACGTCGCTGCCGAAAGCTGACGACGTCCTGGGCGCGGCGTTCAACCGCTCGGTTGCCTCGATCATCGCTGTGGCAACCGCCTTTCTGGCTTCGATCGTCGCGACCATCGCCGCCGACCGCCCCCGGACGTCGGAGCCGAGGATGTAGGCCAATGCGAGCAGCGCCGCTGCCGACGCGATCGCTGCACCCCACAACAACACCTGCTGGGTCGCCGGCTGGGTTTCGAGAGTGGTCCAGAAGACCCGTACCGAACCCCACAGCGCCAGCACCGCAGCCCCCAAACCCGCGGCCCACCACTTGGACAAGGCCGTGGCGCCGGCTTCAATGACCGAGACACTGGCCGTCGGTCCGCGGAAGGCGGCGGCGATGCCGTCGGCGGTCTTGAGCTCGGTGGCCGACGGCAGCAGGTTCAACTTCTCCAGCATCCGCACGGCCGGGACGGCGATGTCGCGGCCGTCCTCGCCCTTCGCCACTGCACTTTTGGCGATCTGGACCGGTGTTTCGCAGTCGCACATGTCGATGCCTTTCCAAGACGGGAGCCTTGCCCTGACGGGAGGCCCGGATTGAGGCGACCGGCCCGGATGGTGTAGCACCCATCCGGGCCGTCTCGTCGTGACGGCCATCCCTCCGGGCCGCCCTCGGACAGAAGCTTCCGGCGGCGGCGCAAAGGCCGCGCAAAGGACGGGTTGCCGACTGCATCCACGGCTGTCACGCTCCGCGAATACCCCATGGCCTGGAGGTCAGCGTGACGCCCGTATTCGGACCAGATCGCCAAGACGATTTCATTTCTCTGTTGAAACCGGCCGACATCCTGGTCTTCGACAAATTCAGTTTGCCCGGCGGACTTGTCCAATGGGCCGACGAATGCCCGGTCAATCACGCCGCCCTGGTGATCGACGACACCTACTCCATCGAAGCCAACCGCGACCATGGCAACAGCAAGGCGCCAGCGGTACGTCAGGTACGGACTTCCAGCTACTTTGGCGATAAATGCAACCGGACCATCACCATCCTGCGACACAAACACCTGCAAGACGACCCGACCAGATCAGCGGGAAAGGTTGTCGCGCAAGCGAAGAGGTACGACGGAGATGTCAGGTACGCGTACCTCGATGTCATTCCGGTCGGTTTGCTGGCGCTTCAGCGCATGTACGGTCGCGAACTGGCCAAGAAATTGGGGTGGACCTACGAGCCGATCATGAACATGATCGCTCTTCGGCTGCGTTCGTGTCTCGATGACGACAAGATGACGATGATGTGCTCCGAATACATCTATCGGTGTTTCACGGAGTCGGAAGCCGAGCTCGCCATTGAGGTGGTGGATCCGCTCGACACCTTTGACTCAGCGCGACGGCATCTCCGGCTGCTCCGGACCACCTTCGCCGCCGATCACGAGGTCGCCGCCGGGGCTTCGTCCGAGGTCGAAGGTCTGTGGCGGGAGCTCTTGTCGAGGAAATATGCCCCGATACCGGGCGGCGGCCTCCGCCCGCTGACCGGCTTCACCGATCGGACCCTGACGGGAAACCCGGGTGATCCGCTGCCTGATGCCGTCTCCCCCGGTGACCTGTGGCGTTCGGCCAGCCTGATCCCGATAGCGTCCTTTCACCGCCCGCCGGAGCGACCATGGGTGAGAGCCGGAGAGGATGCGGTCGCCACAGCCCAGGATCAGCTGATCGTCGATCCGGGTTGAACCCTGATGACAGGCCCTCGCAACAGGTCCGCCGACAATCCCAGCGCCAGCGCCTTCGGCCGCACCCGTGCCGCCAGTTGCTCGGCGTCTTGCTCCCGGCCAAGGGCTTCCAGCAACCGCACCGAATCGGCCGCGCACCGCAACACCCAGATCGGCGAGCCCGCTCGCTTGCTCTGCCGCCGCGCGACCCGCAGCATCTGCAGTTGCGTTTCGTCCGGGGCATCGGCGATATCGAGCACGGCGAGGTGCCGGACTACGGGCCCGAACACCCCGGCGATCTGACCGAACACCACGAATTCCTCGCGGTACGGCACCAGGAGTCGGCGAATCCGGACCCGCGGGCCAGTCTGTTCCGGCAGCTGCCGCGCGGCCTCCGCGGCGATCGCCGTGGACATCAGGAAAGCCTCGTCCCGCGGACCGGTCTCGAGCCGGTCGACCAGCTGGTCGAGCAGAACCGTTGCGTCCCGGTACATCCCGGCCTGCACGGCGGACAGGGTGGCGCCGGCCAGGACGAGCGAGAATCCCGGGTACGCCTGCATCATCGATTGCAGCAGCGGCAGGTGCGCCGCGACCGACGAGGTGTGGAAGTCGGTCAGGAACCGGTGGATCAGGGTCGCCGGCAGAGCGTCGCTGATCCCGGCGGCGGCACCCTTGACGGCGGCCTCGTCGGCGAATTGATCGGCCCGCTCGACGTCGCCGCGCATTCCGGCGACACAGCATTCGCTGAGCGACAGGGCCCAGGTGAGTCGGCCGGATCCCGCACGCACCACCTGTTTTCGGAATCTGTCGAGGGCTCGATCGATCTCGGTCGCGGCGCCCTCCCGCAGCGCCAGGTAGAACACGGCCAGATCGGCATTGGCCGACCAGAACTCGTCGCCGTGCCGCTCAGAGACCGCCCGGAACTCCGATGTCAGCTCGCGCAGCTCCGGCCCGGCCGGTAGCCGGCGGAGCAGGACCTGCTGCGCGGAGAGCGCTGCGAGCAATGCCGCGTCATCGCCCACCGCCCGCGATCCGGCATCGACCTCGGCGGCCAGATCGCCGAGTTCCACCACCTCCCGGCCGGGCAGCATGGCCTCGGCGAGCAATGCGCTGCCGATCCGGATCCGCAGGGCGGACGGCGTGTCCGGCAACCGATCGAGCGCTTCACCCAGCAGGCCGAGGTCCCCGCCGTCCTGCCCGATGATCTGCTGGCTCCAGTCGTGGGCGAGCACGACGAGAGCAAAGCGCTCGGCGTCGTCGATCCGGCGGGCCAGCTCGATCGCGCGGATCCATTGGAACTGCGCCTCCTCCACCCGACCACGCATCGATTCGGCGGAGATCAGCCGGAGCAGCAGGTCGATGCTCTCGGCCTCCAGGCCCGGATGGTCGGCCATCCGATTCAACGCCCGGCGGGCCAGCTCTGCCGCTTCGTCGGCATCCCGCAGCCGCAGGGCCTGGTCGGCGCCCAGGACGACGGCCCTGGTCAGGTCAGCCAGCGGTGCCGACGACCCGGCCGCCAGGAAATACCGGGCGACCCGCTGCGGGTTCGCGCCTGGCGAGATGCGTTGCAGCGCCCTGGCGGCGATCAGATGCAACTCTGCCGCGTCGGTGTCGGACAGCTCCGCACGGATCACGTCGGCGAATTTCTCGTGCGCGAAGGCCACCGTTCCCGGCGCCACCACCCGGGTGAACAGCCCGCCGACGGCGTACCCCTGCTCGACCATTGCCGCAATGGCGGCCGGGTCCCGGTTCATTGCCGCCGCGAGGACCTCGACGGTTGACTGCCCCTCGAGGACGGCCAGGCAGCCGACCAGCCGACGGGCATCGGGGCCGAGTCGGGCCACTCGTTCGGTGGCGAGGGCGCGGATCAGTTGCGGCACCTCCAGCACGGCCCCGTCGACTCGGTCGCTCACCGGAGGTCGGACCTGCGGTGGGGCCGCCGGTTCGGACGAACCGGAGACCGCGCGCCACAGCAGCCCGGGATCGTTGCGCAGGATCGATCCCTCGAGCCGCTGGACGGTGGTTCCCGGTTCGACGCCGAGTTCTTCCACCAGCGTCCGCCGCAGTCTGCGGCAGGCCTTCAGCGCGTCGGCCTGCCGGCCCGATCGGTGCAACGCCAGCATCAACTGTGCGGTCCGTCGCTCCCGCAGTGGCGCCCGTCCGACCGCGGCGCCCAGCGCCGAGCACATCGCTCCGTGGTGCCCGAGAGCGAGGCGGACGTCCGCCCAGTCCTCCTGGGCATCCAGCCGCAGTCCCTCGAGTCGCTCGGCCTCGATCCGCAACGATTCGACGTCCTGCGCCCCGGACAACGCGGGACCGCGCCACAGACGTTCGGCGGCGATCAGCAATTCCGAGGCCGTGCGATGGTCGTGTTCGTTGATCAGAGCTCTTGCCTGGTTCACCATTCGTTCGTATTCGGCGGCATCGGATGTCACCGACGAATGAAGGCGATATCCGGGCGGCTGGAACAGCAACAGCGCGGATCCGTCCGACAGATCCGCCAGAATCTTCCTGATCCTGGCCAGGTGCACCCGGACGGCGGAGGCCGCCGTCGGCGGTGGAGCACCGTGCCAAACCTGATCCACCAGGGATTCCGTCGACACCAACCGTCCCGGCTGGGTGGCGAGGATTGCCAACAAGTCTCGCTGGCGAGGCCCGTTGATCGGGATTTCCGCGGATTGCCGGCGGATCAGAATTGGTCCGAGCAGACCGACGACAATTTCTCCGGTCGCGACAGTCGCGGGTGACTGCGACATACCCGGACCCCTCTGAACGAAGGCGGAAAACGTGCCCGCATTACAACACGCATTTCCGGCCAAAAGAGGTGCATGGGTTTCACCCGAATGAATGGTTCGGCTCACAGTCAGCATGCAGTCGCACAGAGTCACCATCCTGGGGTAGGCGAAGGTGAGGAGCTCGTCTGCGCCGCCCGAGTCGAAGGTGTGGGCTTATCTGAGCAAAGTGCGGTGCTACTGATCAACCTCCCGGGCGGTCGCTCACTAGCAAGTGTGGTTGCTCAGACGACCGACGGCCGCCAGGAGGGTTGCTCAGATCAGCCGAAGCCCGCCGGTGGTGTTGCCCGGAGCGGCTGACCGACACTCAGCTGACGGAGACTCAACGGTCGGGGCGAAGGTGCACCACATCAGCGGCCGAGTACGACGAGCGGACGCCGAAGGCATCGGCGATGACGAGCGAACCGTCGACGGCGACGTCCATGGCCTGCCCCACCACCTGCCCGCCGCCGGGCAGCTGCAACCTGACCCTGGCGCCGATGGTCCCGCAGGCGGCCCGGTAGTCGGCCCGCAGCCCACTGGCATCGACGTCCCCCGCCGCGGCGGTCCACCGGCCGAGCAGCAGGCCGAACTCGTCGAGCACGGCGGCCAGCAGTCGTTCGCGGTCGACCGCGCCGCCGGCCAGCAGCAGGGAGGTGGCGTCCGCCCGCGGCAGTTCCCCGGGCCGCAGCGACACGTTGATGCCCGCACCGATGACGACGGCGCCGTCGGCGACCTCGCCGAGGATGCCTGCGCACTTGCGTCCGTCGATCAGCACATCGTTGGGCCACTTGAGGTCCGCACGCACGCCACCGACCCGCCGCATCGCGCTGACGATCGCCAATCCCAGCACCGCGCCGGTCCAGCCGCGCCGCTCCGCAGGGACCTGCGGCAGGCGCAGCAGGATCGAGAACATCAGCCCGGCACCGAACGGGCACGACCAATCCCGCCCTGACCTGCCGCGCCCGGCCAGCTGCTCCTCGGTGGTCAACACCGTGCCGTGCGGGTGTCCGCCGGCGGCCAGATCGGCGTTGGTCGAACCGGTTCGCAACACGTGGGAGATCCGCCAGGAACCGGCGGCCGCGAGCAGGGCCGCGACCGCAGACGGGTCGATCGGTCGCCGGGATCGCAGCACGTCATCGTCGGGGTCGGTTCCGGCGCCGGCGGTCATCGGCGTCACTGTAGTGACCGGCCGCGACTGTCGTGACGGGCCGGGAAAGGTCTGGGTAACCTGCTGAGCGTGAGTCAGTCGGCGGCGGCCCCACGCGGCGCCCTCCCCAGCCCCGGTGAACAGCCGACCCCGCAGGACGACGCGGCCGCACCGCACACGACGGCGGGCAAGCTGGCCGATCTCGACCGGCGGATGGACGAGCACGTGCACGCCGGCTCGGCCAAGGCCGTCGAGCGCCAGCATGCCCGCGGCAAGCTGACCGCCCGGGAGCGCATCGACCTGCTGCTGGACGAGGGATCGTTCGTCGAATTCGACTCGTTCGCCCGGCATCGTTCGACGAATTTCGGGCTCGCCGACAACCGGCCCTACGGCGACGGCGTCGTCACCGGCTACGGCACCGTCAACGGCCGCGACATCTGCGTCTTCTCCCAGGACGTGGCGGTGTTCGGCGGATCCCTGGGCGAGGTCTACGGCGAGAAGATCGTCAAGATCCTGGATTTCGCGCTCACCACCGGTCGACCGGTGGTCGGGATCAACGAGGGCGGCGGCGCCCGGATCCAGGAGGGTGTCGTCTCGCTCGGGCTGTATGCGGAGATCTTCAAACGGAACGTGCACCTGTCCGGGGTGATCCCGCAGATCTCGCTGATCATGGGCGCGAATGCCGGCGGCCACGTCTACTCCCCCGCACTCACCGATTTCATCGTGATGGTGGACGGCACCTCGCAGATGTTCATCACCGGCCCGGACGTCGTCCGGTCGGTGACCGGCGAGCAGGTCACCCTCGAGGAGCTGGGCGGGGCACGCACGCACAACACCAGGTCGGGCAACGCGCACTACCTGGCCAGGGACGAGCAGGACGCGATCTCCTACGTCCAGGATCTGCTGGATTACCTGCCGTCGAACAACCTGTCGATGCCGCCGAAGCTCGAACACGACGCCGTCGAGGGGGTCACCGACGACGATCTGGCGTTGGACACGCTCATCCCGGATTCGCCGAACCAGCCCTACGACATGACGGTGGTGATCCGGGCTGTCCTGGACGACGGCGAGTTCCTCCCGGTGCAGGAGTTGTACGCGCAGAACGTGGTGGTGGGGTTCGGCCGGGTCGACGGCCGATCGGTCGGCGTGGTGGCCAACCAGCCGACCCACCTGGCCGGCACCCTGGACATCAACGCCGCCGAGAAGGCCGCGCGCTTCGTGCGGACCTGCGATGCGTTCAACCTCCCGGTGCTGACCTTCGTCGATGTTCCCGGCTTCCTGCCCGGTACCGACCAGGAATGGAACGGCATCATCCGGCGTGGCGCGAAGTTGATCTACGCCTACGCGGAGGCGACCGTGCCACTGGTCACCGTGATCACCCGCAAGGCCTACGGCGGCGCCTACGACGTGATGGGCTCCAAGCACCTGGGCGCGGACGTGAACCTGGCCTGGCCCACCGCGCAGATCGCGGTGATGGGTGCATCGGGTGCGGTCAATGTGTTGTACCGCAAGGAGTTGGCCGCGGTCGCCGCGGAATCCGGGCCGGACAGTGCCGAGCTCGGCGAGCTGCGCGGCCGGCTGCAGGAGGAATACGAGGACACCCTGGTGAACCCGTACATGGCCGCCGAACGCGGGTACGTGGACCAGGTGATCAAGCCTTCGGCCACCCGGGCGACGATCACCGGTGCGCTGCGGATGCTGGCCGAGAAGCGCCAGACGCTCCCGCCGAAGAAGCACGGGAACATTCCGCTGTGAGCGCGCCCGACGCACGACGAAACGACATCGCAGGCGACGTGATGGCACGGAACGAGGAGGACGCGGCAATGGTGATCGCCATCCTCGCAGCGCTCTCCGCAGCGTCGGCTCACCCGAGCGAGAACGCTGCTGCCGGGCCGGCATCGGTGTGGTCGGACCCGGCACACCGCTTCGGTGTCCGGCGACCGTTCGCCGGTAGCTGGTGGGCTTCCGGGCTGCCCGGATGACGGTCCTGCTGCTCGCCTCCGCCTCGCCTGCCAGGCTCGACGTGCTGCGCACGGCCGGCCTCGACCCGCTCGTCGCGGTGTCCGGCGTCGACGAGGACGCGGTGCTCGCCCGTCTCGGCGACGCCGAGCCGCCCGCCCGGATCCGGGCACTGGCCGAGGCCAAGGCCGATGCGGTGGTGCAGCAACTGCTGGACGGGAACCGACCCGACATCCCCTCCACGGACCTGGTTGTCATCGGCTGCGACTCGATGCTGCTGATCGACGGCGAGCTGCAGGGCAAACCTGTTGATGCCGAGCAGGCCACGGCTCGCTGGCGGCAGATGGCCGGCCGGGACGGGGTGTTGCTGACCGGGCACGCCGTCCGGCGGATCGCCGACGGGGCGCTGCTGGCCACCGCGTCGGCAACCCGGTCATCGGTGGTGCGGATGGGTCGGCCGACGGACGCGGAGTTGGCCGCCTACGTCGCCACCGGAGAACCGTTGGCCGTCGCAGGAGCGCTGACCATCGACGGGTACGGCGGCTGGTTCGTCGACGGCGTCGACGGTGACCCGTCCAACGTGCTCGGCATCTCGCTGCCGCTGACCAGGGAGTTGCTGTCCCGGGTCGGGGTCTCGGTGATCGACCTGTGGCGATCGCCGTGACCAGCCATTCACACCGTCCGTCGTTGCGTCAGAAGGGATCCCAGTGCACACCGTGCTGATCGCCAACCGCGGTGAGATCGCCGTCCGGGTGGCAAGGGCCTGCCGGGATGCGGGACTTCGTTCGGTCGCCGTCTACGCCGACCCCGATCGGGACGCCCTGCACGTTCGCACCGCGGACGAGGCCTTCGCACTCGGTGGCAGCACGCCCGGCGAGTCCTATCTCGATGCCGGCAAGCTGCTCGATGTCGCCGCCAGGGCGGGAGCGGACGCGGTGCATCCCGGTTACGGATTCCTCTCCGAGAACGCCGACTTCGCGCAGGCGGTGATCGATGCCGGATTGACCTGGATAGGCCCTACGCCGCAGGCGATCCGCGATCTCGGCGACAAGGTCACCGCCCGGCACATCGCCCTGCGAGTGGGCGCGCCGCTGGTTCCGGGGACCAGTGAGCCGGTCGCCGGATCAGCCGAGGTCGTCGCCTTTGCCCGCGAGCACGGCTTGCCGGTGGCGATCAAGGCCGCGTTCGGCGGTGGTGGCCGCGGACTCAAGGTCGCCCGGACGCTGGCGGAGATCCCCGAGCTGTTCGACTCCGCCGTGCGCGAGGCCGTGACGGCCTTCGGCCGCGGCGAGTGCTTCGTCGAGCGCTACCTGGACCGGCCGAGACACGTCGAGGCCCAGGTGCTCGCCGATCAGCACGGCACCGTGATCGTGGTCGGCACCAGGGACTGCTCGCTGCAGCGGCGGTATCAGAAGCTGGTCGAGGAGGCGCCCGCGCCGTTCCTCACCGACGACCAGCGCAACCGGATCCATTCCGCCGCCCGGGCGATCTGCGTCGAAGCCGGATACCACGGCGCCGGCACGGTGGAATTCCTGGTTGGTCAGGACGGGTCGGTGTCGTTCCTCGAAGTGAACACCAGACTGCAGGTGGAGCACCCGGT
>Ga0164308_10000238_pt1 | contig 29559 bp, 23 predicted proteins | sample Whisoiple_246_MG_FD_109983 | JGI IMG/M metagenome (GOLD analysis project Ga0164308, IMG submission 109983) | Soil microbial communities amended with fresh organic matter from upstate New York, USA - Whitman soil sample_246_MG | ecosystem: Environmental > Terrestrial > Soil > Unclassified >... | reverse complement strand
CGGCGAGGTGGGCGGCGCCAACCTGATGATGGGCCTCGAGCTCTTCGGCTGGGGCGGCTACGCCAGCGAGTACGACCGCCACATCGGCCGGAAGATCGTGCACGTGCTGTCGGGCGGCATGCGGCCCGGTACGAACAAGCTGACCGCCCAGCAGCTCTTGGACTTGGAGCGGGAAGCCTTCGTCTCCCTGTGCGGCGAAGAAAAGACGCAAAAGCGCATCGAGCACATGATCACCACCAAGAAACCCCTGAGGAACTGAGAGAACCCATGAAGACAGCGGTCATTGTCGCAGCGCGGCGGTCGGCGGTGGGCAAGGCGCCTCGCGGAGCCTTGCGCAACACCAGGCCCGACGAGTTTGGGGCACAAGTGCTGCGAAAGACGCTGGAGGACGCCCGAGTCCCCGGCGAGCTGGTCGAGGACGTGCTGGTCGGCTGCGCCATGCCGGAAGCCGAGCAGGGCCTGAACGTGGCCCGCAACATCGTGCTCTGGGCGGGCCTGCCGGACCGGGTGCCGGGGGCCACGATCAATCGCTACTGCGCCTCGGGCCTGCAGACCATCGCCATGATCGCCGAACGCATCCAAGTCGGCGCCATCGACGTCGGCGTGGCGGGCGGCATCGAGTCGATGAGCATGATCCCGATGGGCGGCAACCTCACCCGCCTGCATCCGGCCATCGTCGACCAGCGCCCCGAGATCTACATCAACATGGGCCTGACCGCGGAGAACGTCGCCCGGCGCTACGAGGTGTCCCGGCAGGATCAGGACGCGTTTGCGCTCGAAAGCCACAAACGCGCCGTGCGCGCGCTCGAGGCCGGGAAATTCAGCCAGGAGATCGTGCCCGTCACCACCCGCGAGGGCAGCGTCTTTGCCACGGACGAGGGCCCGCGCGCCGATACGTCCGCCGAGGCGCTCGGCAAGCTACCCGCCGTGTTCGCCGACAAAGGCAGCGTCACCGCCGGCAATTCGTCGCAGACGAGCGACGGCGCGGCGTTCGTCGTCTTGATGAGCGAGGACCGTGCGAAGGAGCTGGGCCTCCGGCCCATCGCTCGCTACGTGGGGTTTGCCGTCGCCGGCGTGGCCCCCGAGGTCATGGGCATCGGGCCCGTCGAGGCAATTCCGCTCGCGCTCCGCAAGGCCGGACTCAAGCTCGCGGATGTGGACGTGATCGAGCTCAATGAAGCGTTCGCGGCGCAGGCGCTGGCCGTCAGCCGTCAGCTCGATCTGAACCCGGAGAAGACGAATCCGAATGGCGGGGCCATCGCCCTCGGCCACCCGCTCGGCTGCACCGGGGCCAAGCTGACGGCGACCGCGCTTGCCGAGCTCGAGCGCCAAAAGGGCCGCTACGCCATGGTGTCGATGTGCATCGGCGGCGGCATGGGTGCGGCCGGCCTGTTCGAAAGGCTCTAGCGAAAGGCTCTAGCTCCCCGCTCGGGCCGCCTGGATCTCCGCGCGCACCTCGGCGTCGGGGTGCTCGGCGTGTGCTTCGAGGACCGCCCTGGCGTCGTCGTGGCCGTGCTGGCGCCAGAGCTCGCCCAAGGCCCAAGCCGCGTGGATCTGCACCAGAGCGGGGCGCTCGCTCGCCAGGACGGAAGCGAGGATCGGGACCGCCGCGGCGGCACCGCTGTTACCGAGCGCGATGACGGCGTTGCGCGCCAGCTGGGCGCGGGTCGCGCGCTGCAAGGCGGTGCGTCGGACGTGCCGCCGGTAGCCGTTGGCCGAGAGATTCAGGATCGCTTCGAGCAGCGGCTCTTGCCAGAACTCGGCCGGTTCGAGCTCGGGATCGGCCGGGAGGACGCTAGCCGACCGGTTGTAAGGGCACACCGCTTGGCACTCGTCACAGCCGAAGACCCGGGTTCCGATGCCACGCCGCAGCTCGCGGGGGACGACGCCGGCGTGCTCGATCGTCAGGTAGGAGACGCAGCGCCGTGCGTCGATGCGATACTCGGCGTCGAGCGCGCCCGTCGGGCAGGCATCCAGGCACGCCCGACAGCGTCCGCAGCCTTCGAGCGTGCGCTCGGCCGAGGTGACCGGGAGCTCCACGTCCACCACCAGCACGGCCAGGTGAAAGTAGCTGCCCACCCCAGGCACGATCGCCAGCGTATTTTTGCCGAGGAATGCTAGCCCGGCGCGCTCGGCCAGCTGCCGTTCGAACACCAGCGCCGTGTCGACACAGGCGCGCGCGAGCACAGGCCGGCCCTGCAGGTCCGCCAGGGTGTCGGCCAAGAGGAGCAAGCGCTCCTTGAGCACGTGGTGGTAGTCTCGCCCGCCCGCGTAGCGCGCGACTTGGCCCGTGAGCTCCGCGCCGTCGCGCGAGCGACGGAGCGCGACCGCTGAGGCCGGCGAGTAGGGGAGTCCGACCACGAGCACACTCCGCGCCCCGGACAGAAGCGAGCTCGGACGCTCGCGGGCGAGCGTGCCATCCGCGAGCTGCACGCCGAGGTACTCCATGTCGCCATGTCGCCCCTGGCGCAAAAACTCCTCGAGCTCGCGCGCTGGTCCCGGAAAGTCCTCAGGCCCGGTGATCTTGGCCGCGAAGAAGCCGAGCGACTGGGCCTGCTCGAGCCAGACCTCGGCCAGCGACGTCGGGTCGCAAATAGGGCTCTGCCCGCTCGGGTGGTGCAGGTAGATTCCTTCGACCTGTTCCTCCCGGCGGGCAGCGCGTCGCCGAGTGCGTCTCTCGGTCAACTGCCTGCGATCTCGGCCTCCAGGCGGTCGAGCTCGGCTTCGAGGTTCTCGTAATGCAGGGCTTTGTCGGCTTCCGCCTCGAAATCAGCCGCAGTAGCGGGACCTTCGACCTTGGTGGCCGGTTCGTCGGGTGCCATGTCGGGCAGGTGCACCTCGGGCTCCGGCGGCGGCTTGGGCGCCTCCGCCTTCTTGTCCTGCTTGGGGGGTTCGTCCTTCTTGCAACCGCTGGCGCTCAGGCTCGCGGCCAGTGCCAAAAGCAACATCGTTCGTTTCATTGTGCACCTGCCTTCGGGGCGGCGGCGGCGGCGGGAGCGGCCGGCCGAGTGGGTTGGGAGTAGGGACCTCCGGCTCCGTGGGCCGGTACGGGCCGTGCCGGTGCGCCGGGGGCGCCTGGCTTGCCCGTGGCACTGGGCGGGGCGAGCGACGGCGCCTCGTCCAGCTTGCCTTCTGCGATCGCGGTGATGCGCTTTTCGTGCTTCTCGTTTTCCATCTCGAGCAGGCGCTGCGCCTTGTCGACGACGTGCTCCTGCTTGGAAGCCTCGGCGATTTCGATCAGGCGAGTCAGACGTGCCACGCGCCAGGCATGACGGCGAAGCTCCGCCAGCACGGCCGGGTTCTCGGGCTTCTTACCCCACGCCTTCTTGAACGCAGCGCGCTCCGCATCTGCACGCTCTTGCCGGGTCGCTGCACGCTTCTCCTCCGCGGCCTTGAGCGTGGCCTCGAGCTCCTTCTGCTCTTTGTCGGAGAGTGGCTTGCTGGCGCGAGCACGAGCCTGCTGCGTTTTGATCAGAGCCTCGAGGCCCTTCTTGCGCGCAGCCTCGGCCCGTTCTTCCGCTTCCTTGACGGCCTTCTCCGAGCCTTCGCCACCCTCGAGCCGAGCCTTCTGCGCCATCTTCAGCTCGCGTTCGGCGCGCTTGTACTCGCGCATGCCCGTGAGTCGGGACCGACGAGCTTCCTTCGGCAGCTTGGCGGCCGCAGCGGCGCGACTCTTGGCAATCTTCGCGCGGCGCTCCTTCTCAGCGGCGTCCACCGGCTCGGCTGCGCCCGGTGCATCCGCGGCATCTTTGCCCTTGGCTTCTTTGCCATCCTTCGCGCCTTTGGCGTCCGTCGGCCGCTTGGCGCCGGGAGCGCCCGGGGTCTCCGTTTTCGCCCGCGTGGCCGTGACCGGCTGCGCCGGAGTGGTCCGGGCCGCGGGTTGTGGCGCCGCAGCCGGCGCCGCTTCGGGGCTCTGCGCCAGGGCCACGCCGGTCGCTCCTACGAGCCCGAGCGCCACCCCCATTAAGACAGTTCGCTTCAATTGGTTCATTCTTTCCCTTTCCGTCGGCGCACCCTTTGCCAGCTGAGAGGCTCTTCACGACTCCCCCTCTGCCGCCGCGGGTGCGGCGGGCGGCGCTTCGATTTGGGGCGCGAGGATACGTCCAGAGCCGGGAGCGATGCCACCCCCCGCTGGAAGGGCCCGCTGGGCGCCTGTATACTGGAAATATCGTGGGAGGGGAGTCGATCCAGTCGGCCAAGGTCGCGCGCGGCCCGGAGGGTGGCGGGGGAAGCGACCGCTGGGCGGCCTGGCTGACGGCACTCGGCCTCTTGGCTCTGATCGTGGCGGTCGTGCAGAAGTGGAGATCGGCTGGGACCGACGGCCTCGGCACCTGGGCCGGCGAAGTGCTGTCGGGCCCCCTAGCCGCGGCGGTCCTCGCCCTTGGCGTCGTCGCCGGCGTCGCTCTGGTCCTCACTGCGATCGAGCGTCTCAAGGCCGCGCCCCATCGGGTGGAGCACGAGTCGCTCCGCCCCCTCGCTGGCTCGAGCCGCGCAGAGGTGCTGCGCGAGGTGCGAGCGCGGCTCGACGCTCGCGTCGAGGCCGGCGAGGAGGACGTCAGTCTGCTCTTGGACGAGCTGTTCTCGGGTGGGCTCGAGCTCGGTGCGAGCGACCTGCACATTCGGCCTGCGCGTGAGGGCATCCTGGTGACCTACCGTGTGGATGGCGGCTTGCTCGACGTCTGCACCTTGCCGCAAGGGCTGGGCTCCCGCTTGTCCACCCGCATCAAGGTGCTGGGGCGCATGGATCCATTCGCGAAAAGGCCCCTCGACGGCAAGCTCCGGCATCGCGTCGGCGGCCGGCCTCTCGAGGCGCGCGTGTCGACGCTGCCAACCGAGCTCGGGGACCGCGTGGTCTTGCGCTTGGTCAAGAGCGGCAGCGGCCTGCCGGAGGTCTCCGAGCTCGGCTTCGCGCCAGCGACCAGCCAGGCGCTGAAGGAAATTCTCGCGCGTCCCGAGGGCCTCTTCCTGGTGAGCGGGCCGGTCGGCTCCGGCAAGACGACCACGCTCTACTCGGCGCTCGACTACATCCATACCTCCCGTGGCAAGACGGCAAGCCTGGTGACGCTCGAGGATCCGATCGAGCAGCACCTGTCCTTCGCCACGCAGACTCAGATCAACGCCGAGCATGGGCTGTCCTTCGCTCAAGCGCTCCGCAGCGCGCTGCGTCAGGACCCCAACGTGCTCATGCTCGGGGAAATCCGCGACCGCGAGACGGCGGCCATCGCCACCCAGGCCGGCCTCACCGGTCACCTCATCCTGTCGACGCTCCACGTGGACCGCGCCGCTGGGACCTTTCCCCGGCTGATGGAGATGGGCGTGGAACCCTTCGTTTTGGCCAGCACTCTGGCGGGTGCCATGAGCCAGCGCTTGGTCCGGGCCCTCTGCACCCACTGTCGGCAGCCGGCAGCCGAGGACCCGCTGCTCGCGCACCGGCTCGAGCAGCTCGGCGTCGTCCTGCCGCCGGGGCAGTACTTCGAGCCCAAGGGCTGCGATTTCTGCGAAGGCCATGGCTTCCTCGGTCGCATTCCGATCGCGGAGCTCTTGGTCATCACGCCCGAGCTGCGCCGCTTGATGACCGAGCGGCCCAACACCGAAGCGATCCAGGCGGCGGCGATCCAGGCCGGCATGATGCCGCTGCTCAGCGATGGTCTCAGCCGGGCGGCACGGGCCGAAACGAGCCTAGCGGAAGTCTTGCGGGTGACGACGTGAGCACGCGTCTCGCCCTGTGGGCCCGGGTCGCCCGGATCACCGCGGCCTCCGGCTTCGTGGCCCTGTCGGGCTTCCTCTTGGTCGAGGTTGGGTTCGAGCCGGGGCCGACCGGGGTGGCCTCCGCCATGGCCCCGCCGCGGCGCATGCCCCTGCCAGTGCCGCCCGAGCTCGAGCCCGGTGCGGACGACCCGCTGGCACCGAAAGCCAGCGCGAGCGCGAGCCTCGACCCCCCACCGAGCCCGCGGCAAATCCTGGTCGACATTGGGCCCCCGCGCTCGGACGTCTTCGTCGACGGCCGCCGCGTCGGACAGACTCCGTTCCTCGGCCAGGTGCGCTGTCGGCCGGGTCGGGAGATCTCGATCCACGTCATCCCCGAGCGTGGCCTCCCGCTCCAAGAGAAGCGGGTCTGCCCCCACTGAGCTCGACCGGCGTTGCCGGCATCGAGACGCCAGGTCCCTGAAACGGCCCGCGGACCAGGGCCTGGTCGACCAATTCCATGCAATAGTGCAACATGATCTTGCACTATTGCATGGGTGAACCCGTTAACTAGGCTACATGCCAATGAAATATTTCTGATGGACAATGGCACGCTTTATGCGTATATCAACACCTAGCAGCAGGCCGTGGCGTGTCCCCCCCCTCCGCCCGGCCTGCTGCCTTCTTTTGTCTGCGGAGGTCGCAGGCTCGCGCGGCCCAGGGGCCGCATGCCGGCTCTACGGCTGATTCTGACGGCGCGTCGGGTCGAGGACGGCGCGGCAGATCCGCGCTGAGAACGGGCCGACCAAGCGGAAGGTCGGAGCGCCACCCTCAGTGCTGTCCTGAAAGAGCAGTGAACCGCGGACCTGGCCGTGCAGGACGGGCTCGAGCGTCTCGAGCTTGAGCAGGCCGCCCCCCGGCAAGGCGCGACCCTCCGAAGCCAGACGAACGAAGGGCAGGGCCACCGGCGTCTCGGCGCTCTGAACACCATCGACCAAGCCGGGCCAGGGAAAGTCTCCTTTCTGCAGGCCAACGCCCGGAGGCGCTTCGACCGTGACCGAGACGAAGATCTCGCCGGGTGGCGGGTTCTCGAACCGATCGCAGCCCACCTCGTAGCTCGACAGCACGATGGTCAGCCGATCCGGCTCCCCGGCAAGCTCGATGTAGCGAGCTAGGGCAGAGACCGGCGCAAAGGTTCGCGCGGCCCCAGCGCCCAAGAGGACGTCGATCTTGGGCGCCCGCGATTCTTCGCAACCCAGGCCCGCCAAGACCAGCGGGATCATGCATACGGCGCAAAGCGCGCGCCTCGCTCGCCACTTCATCCGGATTTACCGAGCCGGGCGACCGCTGGAACGACCAAAGGCCAAGCGTGGTGTTCGAGCGGCGCGAGCGCGATGGCAAAACGCTCTCGTGCTTCGCGGGCGGACAGGCGATCCCGAGGATCGTGCCGCAAACAGGCGGCGATGGTCCGCGCCAGACGCCCCAGATCTTTCATCTCGTTCATGTTCGCCAGCTCGGGCAACCAGCCGTCGTGGGAGACGTGCCGCGTCACCAGTGCCATCTCATCGGCGGCCTCGAAGAGCAAGCTGCCGGTCAAGAGCTCGTAGGCGAGGCAGCCCACCGAGTACATGTCCGCAGGGGGAGGCTCGGGCTGGTGCCCAGCTGGGAAAACGCCGAGCACTTCCGGCGCCGTGTACTCCACCGTCCCGCACCCCGGCCGCAAATGCCGCCCGCTGAGGCCGAAGTCCACGAGCACGGGGATATTGCCGTCTCGCATGATGACGTTGGTGGGCTTGATGTCCAAGTGTCCCACGCCGGCGTCGTGCATGGCCTCGAGCCCGGCCAAGATCCCGTCGAGGTAACTCGCGACTCGCTCCATCGTGAGCGAGCGCGAGCGGAGCAAGCGATCGAGCGCCGTACCCAGGATGAGCTCCATCACCAAGATGGGCTTGGGGCGAGCGCCCAAATCGAAGGTGACGAAGCGGGCGAGGTTGGGGTGGGCGGGCAGAGACAGGAGCGCGCCGCCTTCCTCACGGAACATGTCGAAGAAGTCCTGTTCGGACATCGACCGGGCCGTGGACGGGTCGTACTCGGGGACCTTCAGCGCAAAGCTCTCGGCCTTCGGATCGTTGCGCTCATCGTAGCGGCGGGCGACGAACACGGAGCTGACGCCGCCAGTACCCAGCGGGCGCACGACGTAGAAGGCGCCAATCGTGCGGCGCGGCAGGAGCCAGTTCGGGAGCAGGGCGCGCCGTTCCTTGAGCGGCACCGGAATGACGGAGCTGCGTCCGGTGCGCGGCAGGCTGGGGATGCGCATCACCACCTGACCGATCGCTTCGCCGATCGAATCCGGCAAGCCGACCACGAGCGCCTCGGTCGCCGCCAAGATCTGGTCCACGGAAGGGACGTCGTCCGTCGTCAGGCCGTGCTCGATCATGGCGCGCAAGCCGGGGCCGCCGTAGTCGCTGCTCGGCCGGTCAGGGGGCCCGCCGAGCACCCGCCGCTGCGCGCAGCGCAGCATGTGAGCCAGATCCTCCGCCACCTGCTCGAGCTCCTCGAGCACGGGCCCCTTCGTCTCGCGGGTGTCCACGAGCTCCGACTGGCCTCGCGCCACGCTGATGGCCTCCAGTGTGCGTGCCAGCCGAAAAATCACCCGCCGGAGCGCTTCGGCGTGGTAGCCGCCGCCACCGACGATGCCTTGGCTGAAGCGCATCAAGCGCAGCGCTACGTCGATCTTGGCCAGCCCTTCGTCACCGGCAGAGCGCCCGTCGGCCAGGGCACCGAGGCCGAGTGCCGGATCGTCCACGACCAGCTCGGGCCGATCGGGGGCCAGAAACGCGGCGAGCGCGGCGAGGGGCCCGGCCACGTCCGGCGACGTCGACGCCTCGGCGATGGTGAAGATGGCATCCGCGTCCCGCAGCATCGCCGAAACGACGAGCACCAGGTCGCCGACCTGCATGACGTCCTCGCGCACGGCAGCATCGAACGAACGGGCCAGGGCAGCACAGAGCACGCGATGCACGCTCGGGTCGACGCCGAATTCGAGGCGCTCGAGCAAGCGCGTGATGCTCTGCTGCAGCCGACTGACCAGGGGCCCGGAGGCGTCGCTCTGCGAGCCACGGTCGGCGTCGAGTAGGTGCAACAGCACGCGCAGCCGCTCACGGTCGAACGCTGCGAACTCCTGGGCCCAGGCACGTTCGAGCGCCGGGTCGAGACCGGACAGGATCCAGCGGCTGATGCGGTTCTGTAAACGCTCCATCGGCTCGACGGTGGCGTCGGCATCGCCCGGCCGCCGTCCGAGCAAGAGGAGTTGGCTGAGCGTGGAGCGCTGAAACGCCGCCCGGTCGAGCTCGAGCAGCCGGCCGAGCACCTGGGCGCGTGCGTCCGGGGCGGCCAGGTCGCTACCTTCGATGAAGGTCGCGATGTCGTGTGCCTCGGTGCTCGCTGCGAGCGCAAGCTGGTGGGCCAGTTCTGCGCCTTCGCTTTCGAAGGCCAGAAGCGCCCGCTGTACGCGTTCCACCAGGTCGGGCGTGGCAGATAGCTCCCCCGACAAGATCCCCAGCGCCCGCTCGGACAACGCACGCTCGACCGGACTCTGCGTGCCGCCCTCCGCAAGCAGGGTCCGATGCAGGATCCCCCGGGCATTGCTGGCGAAGTCATCGCGCTTGACCTGCTCGCACAGGTCGGCCACCGCGAGCGCCACGCCGAGATTGGGCGCCGCGCACACGCGATCGAGCACGTTCTCGGCGCGGTCGAGCTCGGTCTCGATGACCCGGCCCAAGCCGAGTGGAACGACTGCCGAGAGCCCAGGGTCGCGCTTGGCCAGTGGCCCGCCCAGCACCGCGTGCACGGACGAATGCACCTCCTGATCGCCCAGCACCATGGCGGCCACCAGCGACACCAGGCCCCGACGCCAATCGGTGATCGAGCGCTCGGGACCGAGCGCCTGCTCCACCTCCTGCCGCGTTTCCCGACTGACGGCCGCCAGGAGGCCCCGCGCGACGGCGGCGTGGCGCCACACCAGCGGTTCACGGTCGAACACCAAACGAATGAGCGGAGTGCGCAGATCCCGCGACAGCAAAAGGGAGAGCGGTTGCGGGTCGCCCAGCTGGTAGCGCGTCACCGCCTCCTGCGCCGCGTGTTCGAGCAGCTGGGCCGCGAGGCGCCGAGCCGGAAGTGCCCCCCGCGCCGGCTTGATCACCCACGCGTCGCGCGTGGCGCTTCTGGTCACCAGCGCCAGGGCGAGCGGGGCAGCGTTCTGCTCGCTGCCAAAGGGAAACTCCATGCACAGACCCACGCGAGCACGCAGGGTGGGCGCTTCCAGGGGCCCGGCAGCCCCGAGTGCCATGCGAGTCGCGACCGGAAGGAACGCGGCGGCGTGCCCGGCGTAGAGCAGGGAAAACACGCGCCGCCGCAGATCACGCTTCACGACGCCACTCGGACAGGCCGAGGATAGCTCGTAGAGCGCGACCGCAGCCGAACCTGGCTCCAAGAAGTCGATCTGGTCACACAGCCCGCGCTCGAGCGCGACGTACGCCGCGGCTTCCAAGCCGCGCGGGTCGACGCCGTCCAGCGGTGGCGGACCGAGATGCCCAGCGGAGGCCGAAAGAGCCGAGAGCGCCTGACGGAAGTTCGCCAGCTGATCCTCGAGGCGCGGCTGACGCGAGAGCGAGAGCAATAGATCGGCCGGGGAAGAACGAACTCTCATGCGCGGGACCAGCGGAGAATCTTAGAACGGAGCCCAGGAAATCCCAATTTTTGCCCGCCGCGTCCGCGTAGGCGCAAGGCGAGACTTGTGTGCGGTGGTGGTTGCGAGTCTATTGGAACACCTGCCCATGGCCCGACCCGCGTCCGTCAGCGTGCTTCTCCTTTCGCACGGCACGATCTCGAGCGAGGAAGAAATCCCCGCGTTCCTGCAGGAGATCCGGCAGGGACGGCCGGCTCCGCCTGCTCTCATCGAAGAAATGCGGCATCGCTACCGAGCCATCGGAGGTTCTCCTCTCTTGGAGCACACGCGAGCACAGGGGGCGGAGCTCGAGCGACGCCTCGGCCTGCCGGTGCGCGTGGCCATGCGCTTCTCCGCGCCCCGGCTGGAGACGGTCCTCGCACCGCTCGGGCCGGACGACGTCGTGCACCTCTTGCCGGCCGCGCCGCTCAGCGTGCCCATCTACGAAGCCGCGGCCCGGAGCGCGCTCGCATCCCATCCTCGCCCGCCCACGCTGGTGTCCGTGGCGCCGTGGGCGCTCGAGCCACCGCTCGTCCTCGAGTGGGCGCAGCGCATCCGTGAAGCTTACGCAAGTGCACGGCCGCCGTGCCAGCTGATCCTGACCGCACACAGCCTGCCGAAGGTCGTGATCGAACGCGGCGATCCGTACGAGCGCGAGTTCGGCGCCATGGTCCGAGCGGTACAGGGCGCCGCGGGCGTCTCGGGCGTCATCGCCTACCAGAGCCAAGGTCAGAGCCCCGGGGCATGGCTCGGGCCCACGCTGCTCGAGGCGTTCGAGGCGGCGGGCAGGGCGGGCCACCAGAGCGTCCTCGTCGCCCCACTCGGCTTCGTGTCCGAGCACGTCGAAACCCTGTTCGACTTGGACATCGAGGCCAGGAGTCAAGCCGAGGCCCTCGGCCTGCAGTTCCTACGCCTGGCGGCGCCCACCAGCTCGGCCGGGCTCATTTCGGCCATGGAACGCGCGCTCCGGCGCAGCTTGGCGGAGCTCGAACCCGCCCCGCCTCCGAGTTGACAGCCAGGGACCGTTGGGTCACTAAGTCCGCCTGTGATTGAGCCCAAGGTACTCGAGGAGCGACTCCTGACCGCGTTCCCGGATGCGGAGGTCGAAGTCGAAGACCTCACCGGAACCAAGGACCATTACCGCGCCCACATCGTCAGCCAGGCGTTTGCCGGCAAGAGCCTCATCGAACAGCACCAGCTGGTCTACCGAGCCCTCGCCGACGAGATGAAGGGCCCCATTCATGCGCTGTCGCTCAAGACCTCACCGCGCGCTTGAAGCTCACAGGCGATCCATCGAACCGTACCTCCTCGGACAGGACATCTCTCGTGAACGAATCTGCCCTCGACCCTGCGCTCCGCTCGAAAATCGAAACCCTGCTCGGCCAGAGCCGGGTGGTCCTGTTCATGAAGGGGACGAAGCCCTTCCCGCAGTGCGGGTTCTCCGCAAAAGTGGTGGGGATCCTGCGCGACGTCGGTGTCGAGTTCGAGGCCCACAACATCCTTTTGGACGTGGATCTCCGCGAGGGGCTCAAGCGCTACTCGAATTGGCCGACCTACCCGCAGCTCTACGTCGACGGGAAATTGGTAGGCGGGTGTGACATCGTGACCGACCTGTACGAGTCCGGCCAGCTGACCCAGGTTCTCCAGTCGGCCTAAATGCGGCCAGGATCCGTGCTGGGATCTGCGCAAAAAATTCCGGTTTGACCGGGTGTTGCCGGCACCATTTCTGGGCCTCATGCTTCGCGCATGACGGACTGCCCCAACATGCGCACCTGCGCCATGTACCCGCTGCTCACGCTGGCGGGCACCCTGCGCACGTGGCAAACGCGCTATTGCCAGGGCGAGTTCGAAGGCTGTGAACGCTACAAGCGCACGCTCCAGGGCCGCACGGTGCCCGCGAATCTCATGCCGAACGGCATGCTCCTGCGTCAGCAGCCCGCCACGAGCGGGAAGTAGAAAGGGAAGTCCAGTTTGAATCATTGGCCGTTTTGGATTTCGGGCCTGGCTCTCGCCAGCATCATGTTGCTCCATTGGTTCACGACCGGCCGGATGATGGCCGTATCGGGGCGTTTCACCGCATTGATCAACCGCGTCCGCTACCGTGATCAGGACGAACCCGATCAGGAGATGGCCGCCGACGATCTCGTCGCCGCCATCCGTGCCATGACGGCCGACACGTTCGGTGGTGGTGCCGAGCCGAGCGATCTCGAGCCCCCAGCCGCAGCGCCGCCGGCAGCCCCGATCACGCTCTCCGGGCCTCAGGCGCCGTGGCTGCACATCGTGTTCTTCGGTGGCCTGCTCCTGGGCGGCCTCGCGTCGGCCGTGGCCTGGGGAACGTTCGCGCCCGCCTGGGGCCTGAGCGGCGAAGGCTTCACCCGGACCTTCGGCGACGGGCCCGCCACCGCCGCGGTGCTGCTCGGCGGCGGCATGCTGACCGGGTTTGGAACTCGCATGGCCGGAGGGTGCACCTCGGGCCACGGACTGTGCGGTGTCAGCCGGCTGCAACCGGGAAGTCTGCTGGCGACCGCCGCCTTCTTCGGTGCCGGCATCCTGTTCTCGTTCGCCTTGGAGGCGCTGTGATCGCCCAGGCCTCGAGGTCGGACGCGCGCGCCGCCGTCGTCCTTTCGCTGCTCGGAATCTTCATGGGGTTTTCCCTGAGCCGCATCGGCTTCGGCAGCTGGGACGAGGTGCATTCCATGTTCACCTTCTCGAGCTTGCGCCTCACCCTGGCCTTCCTGACGGGCGTGGTCGTGCTCGTCCCGGCGTGGAAGCTGATTCACCGCGCGACGGGAGCCACCTGGTCGCCCCGCAACATCCATCGCGGGACGTTCATTGGCGGCGCGCTGTTCGGCCTCGGCTGGGCGCTGACGGGCGCCTGCCCAGCCATTGCGCTCGTGCAGCTCGGAGAGGGACAGCTGGCCGCGATTTTGACCCTGGCCGGCATCTTCCTCGGAAACCTGCTCTATTCGGTCGTTCACGACCGCTTCTTCCGCTGGTCGACGCAGAGCTGCGCCGACGTCTGAAGGGGCCTTTTCTGCCTCGATGTTCTGTGGCAGAAGCGCGTCTCGCTTTCGGGGTGTACCTCAACTTGGTAGAGGGCCGGCTTTGGGTGCCGGACGTTGTGAGTTCAAATCCCACCACCCCGACTCGTCTCCGCCCGCCCGCGAGTCCACCACCAGCGCCTCAGCGCTAGCCGACGGGCTGAACAGCCCGAGCCAGGCTGTCCTTAGCGGCTGTCCCTAGCGGGCACGCCCTGCGGGGCGCGGGCCCTGCCTGCGCGAACCGGTCACACCGCCCTCCTGGACAGGCCTCGCGAACGGGCCTCGCGAAGAGGTAGAGCCAACCGTCACGAGCTGCGAGGCCTCGTGTTCTCACCAGATTTGTGACCCCAACGAGATTTGAACTCGTGTTACCGGCGTGAGAGGCCAGTGTCCTAACCGCTAGACGATGGGGCCGAAGGGCTCTTGAACTAGATTGGAGCGCGGGTTGGGGAACTAGGATTCGAACCTAGATAACAAGTACCAGAAACTTGTGTCCTGCCGTTAGACGATTCCCCAGGAGAATCGCCCCCCAAGACGACACCAGGCCAGACTCCGGGGGGCCGGATAGGTATCTCGGTCGGTGTGCCTGTGCAAGGGCCGGCCGGCGAAAAAAGGTCACCGGCAGGTGCGGCTCGGGGTTGACCGCCGGGGACCCGTCCCTAAGTTGCCCGGCGCAATGAACATCAAGGACGTCACCTACCGCCGCGCAGCCCGACAGAAGATGCTCGAGGGCGTCAACCTCTTGGCCAACACCGTCAAGGTGACCCTGGGCCCGAAGGGCCGCAACGTGGCGATCGAGAAGGGGTGGGGCGCTCCCACGGTGACGGGGGATGGCGTGAGCGTGGCCCGGCAGATCGAGTTCGAGGACAAGCTCCAGAACATCGGCGCCAAGATGGTGCACGAGGTCGCCAACAAGACGAACGACAAGACCGGCGACGGTACGACGACGGCCACCGTCCTGGCCCAGGCGATCTACGGTGAGGGGATCAAGCTGATCGAGGCCGGCGCGAACCCGATGTGGCTCAAGCGCGGCATCGATCGCGCCACCGAGGGCCTCGTCCAGGGGCTACGCGCCCAGGGCAAGGAGGCCTCCAGCAGCGAGCGCATCCGCCACGTGGCAGAGGTCAGCGCCAACGGTGACGCGGTCGTCGCCGGCTACATCGCAGACGCCATGGACAAGGTGACCAAGGACGGCGTGATCACCGTCGAGGAGGCCCAGGGCCTCGACACCACGGTGGACATCGTGGAGGGCATGCAGTTCGACCGCGGCTACCTGAGCCCGTATTTCGTGACCAACCAGAAGGACATGAAGGTCGAGCTGGATGACGCCTACCTCCTGGTGGCCGAAAAGAAGATTCACTCGATGGCCGACCTCTTGCCGGTGCTCGAGGCGATCAACCAGAAGGGCGCGTCACTCGTGATCCTCGCCGAGGACATCGAGGGCGAAGCGCTGGCCACGCTGGTGGTCAATCGCATGCGCGGCGTGCTCAAGGTGGCGGCTGCGAAGGCCCCCGGCTTCGGCGACCGCCGCAAGGAAATGCTCAAGGACATTGCGACCCTGACGGGCGCCACCGCCTTCATGGATGCGCTCGGCCGCCGAATCGACAGCGCCAAGCTCGAGGACCTGGGTCGCGTCCGCCGCGTCATCATGGACAAGGAACACACCACGCTGATCGGCGGCCACGGTGACCCCAAGCAGGTCCTCGCGCGCAAGGAGACGATCAAGCGCGAGATCGCCGAGACCAAGAGCACCTACGACAAGGAAAAGCTGCAGGAACGCCTGGCCAAGCTGGCGGGCGGCGTGGCCGTGATCAACGTGGGCGGCCACTCGGAGATCGAGGTCAAAGAGCGGAAGGATCGCGTCGAGGATGCCCTCGCAGCGACCCGTGCTGCCGTCGAGGAAGGCTACGTGCCCGGCGGCGGCGTCGCCCTGCTCCGCGCCGCGACTTCGATCGCCAGCATGACCAGCGACGACGACGATGAACGTCTCGGCATTCGCCTCGTGCTCCGCGCTGCCACGGCGCCCCTGCGTCAGATCGCCAAGAACGCGGGCCTCGAACCCGAAGTCGTCGCCGAAAAGGTGCGCGAGCTCGCTGGCCCCAATGGCTACGACGCCCGTGGGGATCGGTACACCGATCTCGAGGCCGCCGGCATCATCGATCCGCTCAAGGTCGTGCGGGTCGCGCTCGAGCATGCAGCGAGCATCGCCGGTATGATGCTCACCACCGAGGCTGCCATCACCGAGAAGCCCAAAGCTGCCGAGGCGCCTGCGCCCGGCGGGGGCGGCATGGGTGGCATGGGTGGCATGGGTGGCATGGGTGGCATGGGTGGCATGGGCGGCATGGGCGGCTTCCCGATGGGCTGATCCGAGCAAGCACTGCCCGGCGGGCCGCCGGCTTCGATAAGCAAGCCGAGGACTTGGCGCACGAGCGCTCGTTCGCGGTACGATGGGCGGATGGAGCTTCGGGTCATCGGGTGCCACGGCGGCGAAACGCCCAAGCACCGCACGAGCGCATTCGTCCTCGATGACCGATTGGCAATCGATGCGGGCTCGCTGACCAGTGGGCTCGAGCTCCCCGCGCAGATGGCGCTGGAAGCCTGCTTGGTCAGCCACGCGCACCTCGATCACATCCGCGATCTGGCCACCATCGCCGACAATCGCTGTCAGCAGCGCGCCAGCACCTTGGTGATCGCCGCACCCAAGCCCACGATCGATACGCTCAAGCGCCACTTCTTCAACGATCATCTGTGGCCCGATTTCACCAAGATCCCGTCCGGTTCGGGGCCCACGATTCAGTACCTCGAGCTCGAGCTCGAAAAGCCCACGCAAATCGCCGGCTTCGATGTGCGCGCCGTGGGCGTTAGCCACACCATCGATACAGCCGGCTTCCTCATCCGCGCGGCGGGGGGCACGGTCGCGTACACCGGTGACACGGGCCCAACCGATCGCTTCTGGGAGCTCTTGAACCAAGAGGCGAACGTGAAGGCGCTCCTGGCAGAGGTCAGTTTTCCCAATGCGGAGCAGGCGCTAGCCACCGTCAGCGGTCACCACACGCCGCGCACGCTCGCGCTCGACTTGGCCAAGCTGGATAGGCCCGCTGACCTTCCGACCGTCCTCTACCACATCAAGCCGTTCTTCCAGGCCGAGGTGGAGCGCGAGTGCGCCGCGCTCAAGGGTCTGAACCTGCAGGTTCCGCACCTCGACGATCGCTTCGTGCTCTGATCGCTTCGCGCGCCAGCTCTCAGGCGGGGCGCGAGCTCAGGCGCTGAGCGACAGAATGTGGAGCGCGGCCAAGAGCAGTGTGGAGACGGAGACCGTCTGCGCGGCCAGACGGCGCGCAGCCCGCACGGCGAGCTCCTGATCGCGCAGGCCTTCGAACACACGTGCAGCGCGTTCGATGTCAGCCCGGCGACGGGCGACTGGAAAGCGGAGAACCTTGCCCATGACCCAACTATGAGCCCGACGGGCCAGTGTGACAACTATGTGACGAACGAATGGCGAACTCGTGGAGGACGTTTGGCCACCTCCCGCAAAAGTTAACATAATGTTTCTTATGCGCATTTCACGGACGGTGCGACGCCCCAGGCCCGCCGGCCGAGGCCCCGTCCGTCGTCCGCATGGGGCTAGCTGGGCAAGCGTGCGCGCACCCACGAGCCGCCCCGGCTGAGCTCGTGCGGGAGACGGACGCTCTCGCTCAGCCACACGCCGACCGGCTGAACCAGGAGGAAGTAGCCAAAGAGCCCAAGCGCTGCCAGGGCGCTGGCCAGGCCGAACGCCGGTCCGACGAAGCAGAGCGCCGTGAGCAGGCCGGCGACGGTCACGATGGCCAAGAGCACGCAGACGACGAGAAGCTCGAGCCCGAACAGCGTCGCCCGTGGGTCATCCGCGCTGAAGACGAGCGGCCGATCCCGGTCGGCACGCAGGACGTTCCCATCGAGGTAGCCACCGGCCACCTTGCAGCGACTGCCGAGGTCGACCTCTAGGGTGCGCTCGGCCCCGCGAGCGTGCAGCGCTGTCCTCGCCAGCTGGTCGAACTCTTGCTGACCCGTGCAGCGCGCCTTCGCCAGGAGCTGCTCCCGCGTTGGCCAGACCCACACCCCGTCGGGGCTCGCATCGATCTCGAACTCCCCTTTCGACATCGTGGCCAAGCCGCTCGGCACGCGACTCGGCTCAGTCCGACGATCGTGGAAGTGAATCGCCCCGTCACCCTTGCTGCGTCCGGCCTGGACGATGCGCAGCGCTGGCCCGGCCTCGGGTGGGCCCGTGAAGTCGCCGACGGTGCCAGCCAGACGACGGCGCAGCTGGGCAAGGCGCCGAAAATCGCCCAAGCCGTGGGCCACGATGAGGCCCGTGTTGACCCAGACGATGCCCAAGCAGAGGGCTGCCATCACTTCGCGGTCGAACGTCATGGCGAGGCCGCCGATTGTGTCTCGCCTGGCGCCATCTCCCGCGCGGCCGTCTCCTGGACCGCGGAGCGCGCGGCTTCCGCTCGACGCTCGGCACGACTCGGCAGCTCGATGCCGCCCGCCCGTGCTTCGACAGCGTGGCCGTCGACCGGCCGCCCCCGGCTCCACGTGAAGAGGTACGTGCGCAGCAGGTAGCCCACCATGCTCGGTTGATCGAGACTGGGCGCAATGCGGGGCGCCGCCTCACGCCGGTGCGCACTGTCGAGCTCCGACCAATGCAGACCGGCACGGTTGTGATGGATCGTGTGGTAGCCGTTATTGCACATGATCCAGTTGAACGCGCGTCCGACGAAGTTCCGCGAGTGATTCCACTCGCTCGAGATGTCGGCACCATCGTGCTGGAGAATGTTGATGCGAAGGATACAACGTGCGCCGTAAAGTTGCGGCACACATACGAAAAACAGCGTCGTCCAGAAGTCGAAGATCATGAGCACGGCGGTCAGGCCGAACGCGAAGCCAAGCTCGGTCTGGTACTGCCGCACGAAGCCTTCGTGCCGCGCGGTTTTGGCCCAAGCGGTGACGCCGTTGAATGTGCGCGGACCGGCTACGTTCGGGAAGTGGACCAGGTTGGCCAGGTTCCAGCGGAACCTCACGCATCGACTGTCAGCCCAGTCCCATTGCCCGTCGTCTTCGAAATGATGGTGCACCAGGTTGTGTGCAGGAATGTTCGCGCTGGCCGGGTAGAGATTGCCGAAGCTCAGAATGGAGCGAAAGATCAGGTTCAGTCGCTTGCTGTGAAAGATGCCCCGATGCAGGTGATTGTGAATCACGACCGCATTCAGGAAGCTGAGCGCGCAAGCGAGCGCAAGAACTGCAGGATTTCGGCAGAAGGGCAGCCAATACATGCACGAAAGCGTCAGCCAGTACGCAGTGACGATTCCGACCTGACGCCATTCCGTCGAGTGCCGCACGAGCCACGTTTCCCCGCCGGCCGGACGCGTGCTGGTTCGGCTCGCACCGCCCGAGCTAGCACCCGCCGAGCCAGCACTGGCGCCGGATGTCCTGGCTGCCGCTTCCCCGAGCGTCATGTGGCGGGGGCCTAGCATTACTGCCACGAAGCGTCGAGAAGGACTCCCCCCCCGCTTTCTTTCGGGTTAGCTTCCCCGGGAGGAGCGGCCCAGCTTGAATCCCATCAGCGTCTTCACGAAGCATCCGATCAACCACTTCAAACAAAGCCGTTGGTTCTACCCCGTGTACGACGGCACGTGGCTGGTTGGCCTCGCGGCCGCGATCGCTGTTCTCCAGCTGTCTGGCTACGTTCCGCCCGTTCCCACGTTCGCGGACTTCGATCCGACCTATTTCCTGACGCTGCCCCTGGTCGTCTACTTCTTCATCCTCTGCAACGTCTTCGCTCACAACGCGTCCCACCGGAACTTCCCGAAGGCCATCAACCGTCTCGTGGGCGAGATCGTCGGCTTCTTCGTGCTCACCCGCTACGCGTCGTGGGAGATCATTCACCTCCGTCACCACAAGTACTCCGACCAGGCCGGCAAGGATCCGCACGACATCGTGTCCGGCTTCTGGCTGAACTTCTTGCCCCACTTCGTGCTCAACGTGGAACGGCAGCTGAAGCAGAATTTCTACGACTTTCACGGTGGCGACACGCCGGAAAATCGCCGCTTCGAGCGCCTGCGGGCGCTCCTGAGCTTCGCCACCGGGCTAGCGCTCATCCTCTCGTTCTACGTCGTGGCGGGTCCGCCGATTTTCTGGCTGATCCTCTTCCCCGCGCAGATCATCACCATCGTGCATCTGGCGCACTTCAACTGGTCCACCCACAACGGGTTCAGCAAGGACCAGGACTTCGCGCCGATCAACATCGACCGCGGCTTCTACTACCTCGGAAACAGGATCTTTTTCGGCATCTACTACCACGACAATCACCACCGCAGGGTGAAGGCCTTCAATCCGATGCGGATGGGGGCCCAGCTCGAAGGACGCCGAGCGAACGTCAAGGGCCCGTTCCCCGAGGGCGAGCCGCACCCGGGCCAGCAGGACGCGCCGCCGCTCGCGCTCGAGAACTAGCCGCTCTCGCGCGAAAATTGGCCGCGCCTCGGAATTGCTTCCGGGAGCCCCAGCGATCACTGCGGTCCCCGAGCGGTCTAGGCGCCGGCGGCTCCGTCCGGAGGCCGACGCGGATTGACTCCACCGAGTGGACATAGTTCTCTAGTAGGGTGGTGTCGGGCGCGCGCGCGGGACAGGTGACGAGAGACACCCTCATTCGGACGAGCCGGTCGCGGCTTGGACTGCTCGGCGTGTCGCTACTCGGCTGGTCCTTGCTCGCGACTGCCTGCGGGCGCGATGCCAAGCCGACGGGCGGTCCGACGGCGTCCGGCCCGGCGGAGGGTTCCGCCACCGCGGCCAAGACGGCCACCGTCGTGGAGATCGCCTCGGGGTCTCGGCCGACCGCGACCAGCTGGACGTCCGGGGTTCGTGCCAAGGTGCAAGCTAACCCCGAGCGGGCGGCGCGAGCCTTCGTTCAGGACTGGGCGCGCGCCAACGGTCGACCAAAGGCCCATCGGGCCGAGCTCTCCGCGGGCGTCGTGACCGGTCGCCCGGGTCGGCAGGTGGTGCGCTTCGATCACCACGTCGGTGGGATCCCGATTTGGCTCGGCAGAACGAGCGTCCTCTTGTCGAGCAACGGCACGCCCGCAGCGGTGTCAGGCTTTCCAGAAGGCGGCGCCGTGCTCGGGGCTTTCCAGCTCTCGAGCGAGCAGGCCGCGCTCCTCGCCTGGCGCCGGCACAGGCCCGAGGTCGAGGTCGAGCTCGTTCTGGCGGGGACCAGGCCGGCTGGGGACACTTTCGAGCTCGCGGCAGGGCCCTCCGTGTCCCTGTTTGGACCGATCCTGGCCAGCCGCGTGTACTTCCGCTCGAAGGCCGGCCTCGTGCCGGCCTACTCGGTGGCACTCGGGAGCGGGCTCGGCGCGAGCGATCAGCGCGGTGAGGAGATCGTGGTCAGCGCCGCCGACGGGTCGATCCTGAGCGTTCGCCACACGCTCTTCGGAGCGCATTCCTACCGCGTGTGGACCGCCGCCGATGGCACGCCCGCCGAGAGCCCGCTCGCCAGCATCCTGCCCTACCCCGCGGCCGGACCGAGCGGGATCGTCCCTGCTGCGGCCCCCTCGACGCTCACCGAGGTGGACGGGCTGAATCACAACCCAGACGGCGAAGCCGACCCCTGGCTCGCAGCGAATGCCACCACCACGAGCGGCAACAACATCGACGCCTACGTCGATTTCGACGATCCGGACGGCCTGAGCGGGCCCGAATTTCGCGCTGGTGTGACCTCGCCCGGCGTCTTCGACCAGAGCTACGACCTGTCCCTTGGGCCGCTCGCCAACGACACGCAATCCGAGGCGGCGATCGTCCAGGCGTTTTACACCACCAACTGGCTGCACGACTGGTACTACGACTCCGGCTTCGACGAGGTCGCCCGTAACGGCCAGGCCGACAACTACGGCCGCGGCGGCTTCGATGCCGACGTCGTGCACGTCGAGCTCCAGGATGCGGCGACTTCGTCGAACCCGCAGCGCAATAACGCCAACATGTACACGCCGCCGGACGGCGTATCTCCGGTGATGCAGGTCTACGTGTGGACCGCTCCGATGCAAAGCTCGATCGTGGCGAGTCCGGGTGGTCCCTACCCCTCGGCCACCGCCACCTTCGGTCCAACCACCTTCGACGTCTCGGGACAGCTGGTCGCGGTCAACGACGGCACGGCCGACACCATGGACGCATGCCAGGCGGTGACCCAAGACCTCACCGGCAAGGTGGCGCTCATTCGGCGCGGCGGCAATAACTGCCCGTTTGCCGACAAGGTCAGCCGGGCGGAAAACGCCGGCGCCATTGGCGTCGTGATCGCCAACAACGTGGGCGGCGCCCCGCCCGCGATGAGCGGGACTTTGCCGGGCGCCATCCCGACGCTGTCGACCACCCAGGAGGGCGGGGACGAGCTCGTCGCGGCGCTCGCCGCCGGAGCTGTGACCGTCCAGCTCAGCCTCGACAACGCGCCCGAGCGCGACGGTGCGCTCGACGGCACGATCGTGGCCCACGAGTGGGGCCACTACCTGCAGGAACGTCTCGCCCCCTGCGCTGCTCCCGAGGTCGTCGATAATGGGGGCAACCCGTATGCGCTGCCGACCCAATGCTACGCGATGGGCGAAGGCGGCGGCGACTTCGTCGCGCTCCACATGCTCCTGGGCGAGGACGACGATCCGGCGCTCGCTTACCCCATGGCGGCGTATGCCGCCGCCTCCCAGACCCCCGACCTCTACTATGGCCTGCGGCGCTACCCGTATTCGACCAGCCTCGACATCAACCCGCTGACCTTCCGCTTCATTGCGGACGGACCACAGCTGCCCGCCGAGGTGCCGGGCATCGAGTCCCAGGCCCCCAACGCCGAAGTGCACAACGCCGGCGAAATCTGGGCCGCCATGTTGTTCGAGGCCTACGCGGCCATGCTGGCCGAGGCAGCCGCGCCGGGCGACGACCGGACCTTCGCCGACGTGCGCCGCAGCATGTCGGACGACCTCGTGCTCGGGCTGGCGATGATGCCCGCCGAGCGAACCGTGCTCGATTCGCGCGACGCCCTCTTGGCCGCCATCGCTCTGCGCAGCACCTCGGACGCCGTTGCAGCCGCCGAAGGCTTCGCCAAGCGTGGCGCAGGAACCTGCGCAGAAGGCCCTGCCTTCGACTCCACCGACAACCTCGGGGTGGTGGAAGACTTCGAGGTCCACCCCAAGCTCGAGGTGGGTTTGGTGCTCGCCGAGGACTCGAAGTGTGATAACGACGAAGACGGCGTGCTCGATGCCGGCGAGACCGGGACGTTGACGGTCGAGATCGTCAACCTCGGGCCCGCGCTGGCGACCGACACGACGGTGTCCGTGGCCGGCCTGCCGCCCGAGCTTCGCGCGCTCGAGGGCACCCAGACGACGGTGGACGAGGTCCCCGCCCTGGGCACGGCCATCGCCAGCTTCCCCGTCAGCTTGGACGACATCTCCCAATTCCTGACCAGCTCGCTCACCATCACCGTCGAAAACGAAGCCGGCTGCACGCCGAGTGTCGAGGCCGAGCGCGAGGTCGCGATGAACTACGACGTCGACGAAGCCGGCGCCCAGGCGGACGATTTCTCGACCGACACCGGGGGCTGGTCCGTCATCGGACCCCAAGCGGGCGCCATCTGGGAACGCGCGGGCGAAGGCTCGGACGCCGTCTGGCACGGCGACGACTACGAACCCGATTCGAGCACCGCGCTGGTCTCACCCCCGCTCGAAGTGTCGGAGACCGAGCCGTTTCAGGTCACCTTCAGCCATCGCTACAGCTTCGAGGAAACCAGCGGCAATGCCGATCCTGCCCTCAATGCCTCCTGGGACGGCGCGATCGTCGAAGTCAGCCTGGACGACGGCGCCACCTGGCAGGATGCGGCCGACATTTCTGGGGTGGATCCGAACTATTCCGGCTCGATCACGAACGCCAGCAACAATCCCCTCACCTCGAGCGGCACGCCACGGCCGGCCTACGTGGGAAACAGCCCTGGGTATCCGGGCTACGACTCGATCACGATCGATTTCGGCACCGAGCTCGCCGGAGAGACGGTGCGCGTCGCGTTCCGCATCGGCACGGACGCTCTGGGTAGTGCGCCCGGCTGGGACATCGATGACGTCACCTTCGCCGGGACGGACCCGGGTCCCTTCGTCGCGCTCGTCGCCGACACCACCCCGGCCGCACCTTGTCCGGAGCCGGTCGCGACTGGCGGCAGCGGCACGGGCGGCGCCGCGGACGAGGACGGTGGCAGCTCGGCAACCGACGGCGCAGGGGGCGACGGCGATGGCACGGGAGCGAGCGCCGGGTCGGGTGGCCAAGGGAACGTCGACGCACCGGGCGGCTGTGGCTGCCGGGTGACGGGCGCTCGGCCGTCTCCCTTCGGCGCCGGGGCAGCAGGACTCGTCGGCCTAGCGCTCCTGCTCAGGCGGCGTCGGTCGCAGCCGACGCGCTAGGCCATCCGGTCAAGCCATCGCCGGTCTGGCCACCCCCCGTCAATACGGAAAGGGCTCGGGCGGCGCATGGCTAGGCGGCACCGCATAGGGACCGGGCGCATTGACGTCGAGAGCCAGCAGAGTCCCGCCATTGGTCAGCACGAAGGCGCGGCCGCCGTGGGCAGCGGGTGCGCCGCTCACCCCGAGATCGGTGTGGATACCGTCGATCAGGCTGCCGTCGACGGGCGACACCAGGAAGGTGCCGAGCTGGCTCGAGTTCACCAGCAGTGCCCCGAGCACGAAGGCCGGCCCTGAAATGCCGCCGCGCGGCACTTCCCGGCGCCAGACTTCACGCCCCGTTTCCGGCTCGAGCGCCCAGAGGCCCGACGTCCCCGTCGACACGATGACGAGCGAGCGTTTCGGTCGTTCGATCCCGCCCCGCACGTGCGCCGGTTCCTCGAAGAGCGCCAGATCCGAGACGCCGCGCACGTCGGCATTGGACCAAAGCAGCGTGCCGAGCTCGGCGTCCAGCGCGTAGACGCCGCCGGCGTAGGAGCCGAACACCACCAGGTCTCCCGCGGCTGTCGACAGTCCGATGGGGGTCGTGTCCACGTCGAGGTACTTCGGCGGTTCACCCAGCGCTTCTTCGGCCTCGGTTGCCAGGTCGACCGGCTGCCAGACTTCCTGTCCGGTTGCGGCGTCGAAGGCCGTCGCGGTGCCATCGCTGAAGCCCATGTACACTCGGCCGAAAGCCAAAGCCGGGCCCGAATAGCCAGCGACCTCCATGCCGGCAGCTGGGCTCCTGTGGTGGGTCCAGACAATCTCGCCGCTCTTGCGCCGCGCCGCGATCAGGGTGTCGTTGGCGTTGGCAAAGTAGATCAGCTCGCCGCGCACGATGGGCTCGCGACCGATCTCCGAGCGCGTCGACAGACGCCAATCGAGCGCCCCGTCGAGTGCGTGAACGCGGTAGAGCGCTCCGTCGTGGGAGCCGAAATAGACCACGTCCTCCTCGACATCGTAGTGCGGGCGACACTGCACGAAGCTCAGGGTTTCGAAGCGCCACAGAACCTCGCCCTGCGGGGCGCTGAGCGCGTAGAGGCCGCCGTCGCTCGAGCCCACGAAAACGCGACGGCCCTGGACATCCAGCCCGGGTTGACCGCGCTCGTACGGCTCGCCGTGCGCGCGCGAATTGGCCACCAAATCGCGGGTGTAGGCGATGCTGAGCGCCCCGCCCGGCCGCTTCTTCCACACGGGCAGGTCGGCGTTGGCGCGCTTCTGCAAGCTGTTGCAGGCGAGCAGGCCTGGTGCGAGCAGGGCTGGCGCCAGCAGACCCAGCCCGAGCCCGAGGACGCGGAGGAAGCGGCCCGCTCTCACTCGCCGGCCTCGACCGGACCAGGGGGCGGCTCCGGCGACGAGGCCGGGCTCGTGGGCGGAGCGGGATCGTCGAGCTCGCTGCCGGGCAACGGCGCGGGGGGCGCATCGAGCGGAGCCACGTCCATCGGGGCCGGTGTGCCGGAGCCAGGAAGAGCTGGGCTAGCCGGAACGCTAGGACTGGCCGGGCCAGCGGGACTCGTCGGAGCGCCCTCTGCTTGCATGGCCTCGAACTGCTTGCGCAAGGCCTCCAGCTGCTCCGGACTGATTCCGCCGCTGGCTGCTGCGGCAGCGCGCGTCGGATCGACCGTCTTTTGGAGCTCGCGCGCCGCGGCTTCGACGTAGCCTGGGCTCGCGTCCGCAGAGCGCTTCTTCTCCAGCTTCTCGAGCAGCTTCACGAGGCCTTCCTTGGCCTTGTCGACCTGGCCTTGCTCGTAGGCAACGCGCGCGCCGTGCAACGCTCCGAGGAGCGCCGCCTGCCCGCCGAGGTCGGTCAAGACGCCGATGGCCTTGGCGGCGTCGTCCAGGCGTCCTTCTGCTTCGTGGCAGAGGGCGATGCCTTCCGCAGCCCGCACGCGGAGCTCCGGGAATCGTGCCGAGACGGGGTTCTTGAACACGTCTTCGTAGCCGCCGCGCGCGTCGGCGAACTTCTGCTGATCGTAGAGCACCCCCGCGCGACCCAGCTTTCCGAGCAGGCGAAGCTCCGGCTCGGGGGATTTCGCTAGGTCGGTGAAGCGGCTGAGTGCAGCCTCCAGGCGCTTTTCGGTCGACTCGAACTCGGGCCTGGTGTCGACCAAGCTTCGGTCGGTCGGCGTGACCGGCGTCACACTGGAGAGGCGGCCGTGTGCGGCAGCCAGGGCTTCACCGACGACGTGGCCCTGCTCTTCCCGCACGACGTCCTGCCGATAGTCATAGACCAGGTAGGCCATGGACCCGGCGATGCCGAGCACGATGACCCACTGCAGCCAGCGGAAGTTCTGCTTGAGCACACGCCCGGCCGTGTCCGCGCCGCGCACCAGCGCGTCGTCGACGCGTTCGGCAGTCGCTAGACCTTCGCTCTTGGCGGACGAGAGCTCACGCTGACGATCGGCCTTGCGCTTGGCAATCGCTTCGGCGCGCAGGCGCTGATTTCGGTCCTTGATCTCGTCCTGCTGGGCGCCCTTGGCGGCGTCCGCCCGGCGTTCTCGACGGGATCGCTTGTCGGTCTCGGCTTCGCTCACGGCCGCCTGCTTACCAGAACAGCAGCGAGGGTGCGAAGGTCATCGCTCGGGCGGCGCCGAAGCCTCGGCAGCGGCCGCGCCGGCCCCATTTTTCCAGGGCTCCGGCGGTGGGGGTGGGACCTCTTCACGCAGCGGGAGCACGGCCAACGAGTCGACCAAGACCCCGCCCTCGGCGAAGACCGCCAGGCGCAGGGGGAGCCCGGGTCGGCCACCGAAGGCCTCCGGCAAGGCCACGGCCAGCTCGGTCTCCGCGTCCGCCCCCGAGAACTCGAGGGTGACCGTGTTTTTGCCACCGATATCCGGGCGATGATGCAAGCGCCCTTCGCCATCCTTCGGCGGCGTAAAGCCCGCGAGTGGCGCCAGATGGACTCGCCCGGGCGCCCCAGCGGCGCGCGCGCGCACGATGACTCGGACTCCGAGCCGCGGTGCGCGGCGCGAGGGCAAGGGCGGCACCACCACGCTCACATCGACCCCACTGTCGGCCAGCTGACGCAGGCGACCGAGCGCGCGCTCATTCGGGCCGCCGACCTCTTCGAGGACGCCGGCCGCGTCCGCCAAGCCAAGGCCACCGGGGAGCGCGTCGGGCACGCCGAGGAAGTGCCGCAGAGGCACGATCAACTCGTCTTTCGCCCCAAGCTCGAGCAAAGCGCGCGCCAGCGCCACGCGCGCTGGATGGTAGCGTTCGCCGCTGAGCGCCCGGGTGAGCCAGGGACGCGCGTCTTTGTCGCCGATCTTGGCCAGCGTCTCGGCGATGGGCACGCGCAGCCGCACCTCCGGCAAGCGTGCGAGCAGCGGACCCGTGGCCGCCTTCGAGCGCAAGAGGCCGAGCGCGGTCAGGATCTCGAGGTCGTCTTCGTGCGAGCGACCCTGAGGCGCGGAAAACCACGAAATGAGCTCATCCTCCCCGCGGTCGTCCCCGGAGAGGCCGAGCGCCAGGGCCGCGAGGCGGCGCATCCGGGGGTCCGGTCCAGTGAGCAGCTCCTGCACGAGCGGTGCTCCCTGGCCGAGGCGGGTCAGGCCGAGGGCGAGCCAGGCTCGGACGTTGGGATCTTCCTCGCGCGCGAGCGCGAGGCGCAGGGCGGGAGCTTCGGCCGCGGTGGCCAAGCGGAACAGGATCTCGGCCGCTTTGGCGCGAATGCCGCGGTCCACGTCCTCCAGGAGCTGGGCGAGCTCCGGTGCCGCATCCGCTTCGCCCGCGAGGCCGCGCACGATGGGGGCCGGCCAGCCCTTGCCTTCACTGCGCAGACCCTGAGCTTCGAAGCGCCCGTGCGAGGTCGACAGTGCGCGCGCGCGGGCCTTCATGTCTTCCAGCACACGAGGCAGCTCTCCGCCCACGTCCCGCAGCTGCCCCGGATCCCGGGCGAGATCGAATAGGCGACACGCTCCGGACGGCCGGTGACAGATCAGCCGGTAGTGCCCTTCGGCCAGGAGCGACAGCTCGTCCGTCTCGGCGAGGGCCAGACCTTTGGTGTCCGTCTGGCTGCCGCGGAGCTCTGGCCCGAGATCGCGACCCCGGAGCCGCGGGGGCACGGGAATGTCCATGCTGCGCAGCACCGTGGGCAGGAGATCGATGGTCTGCACCGGTGCCGTCACCCGCCGCCCCGCTTTGAGCCCAGGGCCGGCAACGACCAGCGGCACGCGGACCTGCTCTTCGTAGAGCGTCGTGCCGTGGTAGCGCCCGCCATGATCGCCGAACTCCTCGCCATGATCGGCGGTGACGATCACGACCGCGCTCGGATCACGCGCGCGCATGAGCTCGACGACCCGGCCGAGCGTCTCGTCGGCGCCGGCGATCTCCGAGTCGTAGCGATCCACGTCCGCCGCACCGAACGCCTTCGTCGGCTGCTCTTCGTAGGGCTCGTGGGGGCCGAACAGGTGCAGCCACAGAAACAGTGGATCCCCCGCGGGCAGCGCGCGCAGGTAGCCTTCCACCTGGGATCTGCGCAGAGCGCCCTCGGCGAACTCCACCTTGAAGTATTCGAAGCCGAAATGCTGCCGCTCGAAGGTCTGGAACTTCTCTTGGTCGATGAAGAACACCGCCGGCGGGTAGAACGCCGCCGTCTTGTAGCCGTACGTGCGCAGCAAGAGGGCCCAGAGGTCCGAGTCCTGGGCCGCCCCTTGGAGCAAGAGCGGGCGCATGTACTTGCCCGTCATCAGGGAAAGGACCGAGTAGGACGTGTGGGGAGTCGGGGCGTAGGCCGCCTCGAACAAGACCCCCTGGCGAGCCAGCGCATCGAGATGCGGCGTCGTGCCCCGCCCGTAGCCATAGGCGCCCACGTGGTCGGCGCGCAGCGCGTCGACCGTCACGAGCAGCACGCTCTGGCCCCGCCAATCGATGCTTGCCGGCCCCCCTGCCCGTGTGGGGGAGGTCAAAGGCCCCGCGGTCGCCTGCTCCTCCGTTCGATGGAGGTGCGCGCCGAGCTCGACCGCCAGCCCCAGGGTGGGCGACGTTTCGAGGAGCACCCAGCGAAAGTTGTCGAACCGCTCGAGTGAGCGCAGGGCGGGCACGACCGAGAGTCCGAGTCCCAAGAGTAGCAGCGCGAGCCCGCGCAGGGCGGCCGCCCTGTGCTGCTCGAGTGCCCGCAAGGAAGGGCCACCGAGCGTCCACGCTCCGGCCCAAGCCGTGACCGTGAGCACCGACAGACCCAGGTGAAACGCCGGGTACAGCCGCACGAGCACCGCTCCGTTGACGAGCTCCGCGAGCGCCGCGAGCGCGAGCCCGAGGACCGCACCGAGGCGCGCATGGCCCCGGCGCGTGAGCGCCCAGAGCGCCCAGAACCAGAGCGAAAGGCCGAGGACGGCCAGGCTCGCGAGCGCGAGGGCGAAGCCGAAGCGCACGCCCGGAGCCGCGAGGTGACGTCCGCCGCCGACTCCCCAGCCGACCAATCCCCCGAAGAGCGCAAAGGCGAGCACGCGCGCCAAGCCGAGCCGGCGCCAGAACGGTCCCTCTGCCGGCGGCGGCGTCGCCCACAGCCCACCGAAGGCCCCGAGCAGTGCGAGCCCGAGGAGCCACAGCGGCAGGTACCCGACGACGCCCCGCTGGAGCTCCCAGTTGCTCGCGAGCTTGTCCTTTCCCT
>Ga0164308_10000237_pt1 | contig 29665 bp, 28 predicted proteins | sample Whisoiple_246_MG_FD_109983 | JGI IMG/M metagenome (GOLD analysis project Ga0164308, IMG submission 109983) | Soil microbial communities amended with fresh organic matter from upstate New York, USA - Whitman soil sample_246_MG | ecosystem: Environmental > Terrestrial > Soil > Unclassified >... | reverse complement strand
GGTCGGCCAGTACCACCAGCCGGCGAGCCGATTCCACCAGCGCGCGGTTGGTCTCCGCCTCCAACAGGTTCGGGGTGGTCAATCCCGCGCGCTCGTCGATACCGTGCACGCCCATGATCAACATGTCCACGTGCAAAGACCGAATGGCCTGCACCGCAACGGGTCCCACGAGTCCATCGGATGGTGTCCGCAGACCGCCGGTGAGCACCACGGTCAGGTCCGGTCGCTGCCGGGCGTTGAGCACCTCGGCGACCTTGAGCGAGTTCGTCACCACGGTGAGGTCGGCGATGTCGCCCAGATGGCGGGCGAGCGTCCACGTCGTACTGCCGGCGGTGATCGCTATCGCCATACCCGGTCGCACCAACTGGGCGGCCCTGGCGGCGATGGCCTCCTTCTCGAAGATCTCCCGCTGACTGGTGACCTCGAAACCCGGCTCGATCGCGCTCGCCGTGTCCATCGCCGTTGCGCCGCCGTGCACCTTGGACAGCAACCCCTTGCGGTCCAGCATCTCCAGGTCCCGGCGGACCGTCATGTCCGAGACGCCGAGCAGGGCGGTCAGCTGGGCAACCCGGGCACCCCCGGTGCGGCGGACCTCCTCGAGGATCCTGGCCTGGCGCATGGCAGCGAGCACTCGCCGATGGTATCTCCCGCAACGCGAAGTCCCGGTCGTGACAAGATCGGGTGCGTGTCCACAGTCAGGCCTGTGTCGGCGGCCGATATCGACGCCGCGGCCAGACGCATCGCCGGGGTAGTCGCTCTGACCCCGCTGGAGGAGTGCCCCCGGTTGAGCGGCGAGACCGCGGCCACGGTGCTGCTCAAGCGGGAGGACCTGCAGGTCGTCCGGTCCTACAAGCTGCGCGGCGCGTTCAATCTGATGTCGCAGCTCACCGCGCAGGAGCGGGCGGCCGGCGTGGTCTGTGCCAGCGCCGGCAACCACGCCCAGGGGGTGGCCTTCGCCTGCCGGGCGCTGGACATCAAGGGCCGCATCTACCTGCCGAACACCACCCCGCGGCAAAAGCGGGACCGGATCATGTCCCACGGCGCCGGCATGGTCGAGCTGGTGATGACCGGCGACACCTTCGACGACGCAGCCCTCGGTGCCGCCCAGCACGCGACCGAGAGCGGAGCGGTCCTGGTGCCGCCCTTCGATGATCGGCGCACCATCGCCGGCCAGGGCACTGTCGTGCGGGAGTTGCTGCAGCAGTGGGGTCGGGCGCCTGATGTGATCGTGGTCCCGGTGGGCGGCGGCGGCCTGCTCACCGGCATCGTCACCTACCTGAGCGAGCGCGCACCGAGGGTGCGGATCGTCGGTGCGGAACCGGCCGGGGCCGCCTCACTGACCGCCGCGATGGTCGCCGGCGGACCGGTGCGGCTGGAGCACATGGATCCGTTCGTCGACGGGGCGGCGGTGCGGCGGATCGGGGCACTGCCGTACGAGATCGTCGCGGCAGCCGGGGTGCAGGTGGTCAGCGTCGACGAGGGCGCCATCTGCACCGAGATGTTGCGGCTGTACCAGAACGAGGGGATCGTCGCCGAGCCCGCCGGCGCGCTGGCGGTCGCCGCGCTGCCGCAGCTCGACCTGGAGCCGGGCTGCACCGTGGTGGCCCTGGTCTCCGGCGGCAACAACGACGTGTCCCGCTACGGCGAGATCGTCGAGCGGTCGCTGGTGCAGCTCGGGCTGAAGCACTATTTTCTGGTTGACTTCCCGCAGGAGCCGGGTGCGCTGCGCCGGTTCCTGGACGAGGTGCTCGGGCCCGACGACGACATCACCCTGTTCGAATACGTGAAACGCAACAACAGAGAGACCGGGCCGGCCCTGGTTGGTGTCGAGATCGGTTCCGCCGACGGGCTTTCCGCGCTGTTGACCCGGATGGAGAAGTCACCGATGGAGGTCGAGCGGATCTTGCCCGGATCGGCCGCGTACCGCTACTTGACCTGATTCGGGTCGTCGGCAGGTGAACCGTCCGGCTCGGCGTGATTGGATCGCCGATCCGGCGCGGCCTGCGGTTCCTCGGTGGCCCGGTACTCGTCCTGGGCGTCCTGCTGTTCCTCGATCTTCTTCTTCACCCGGCCAAGACCCGGCACCGAACTGATGAGTTCGTTGAGTTCCTTGGAGACGTCCAGCAGGTCCCGCAGATCAGGCGCGACGGTCGCGAGGGTGTCCAGCACCGGCAGGATGTCGGCATCCAGTTTGTCCACGATGTTGGGCAGCGCGTCGATCAGGCCGACCATGGCGTCCACCTCGGCCGCGCTGGTGGTGTCGGCCAATCGGGCCAGGATCGGTTCCAGCTTGTCCAGGGTGGGCTCGAACCGGTCCAGCAACGGCTCGACCCGCCGGGTGAGATCGGCCGCCCGGCCCACCACCACCTCGGTGCTGCCCACCACCCGCTCCGATCGGTCGACGACCATTGCCGCCCGCTCCTGGGTGTCCTCGATCCGGGTGACCACCGTGGTCACCCGCTGCTGGGTGGCTTCGATCCCGGTGACGACCGCCTGCACCCTGACCATGATCGATTCCACTTCGGTGACCAGTGCCACCAACCGTGGGACAAGGCCGATGGCACGTTCGAGCGCGTCGTACCCCTGACCGGTGAGCTTGAGCAGGTCGGACGGCCCGGGGATGCGCATGGTCGCGACTGTACCGACGCCGCAACCGTGGCGCCCCGGACGTTACGGTGGCTCGGTGATCCGGACGGTGGCCGTGGAGAACTACCGGTCGCTGCGCCGGCTGATCCTGCCGCTGGACCGGCTGACGGTGATCACCGGCGCCAACGGCACCGGAAAGTCCAGCCTCTACCGGTCGTTGCGACTGCTGGCCGAATCCGCCAGGGACGGTGCCGTCGCTGCGCTCGCCGCAGAGGGCGGCCTGCCGTCGACCATCTGGGCCGGACCGGCAGCAGCGGGACGCGAGCGGGAGACCCGTCGCCGGCTGCCGACCGGCACCCTGCCGACCGGCCCGCGGGCGTTGCGGCTGGGCTTCGCCGGCGACGACCTCGGGTACGCCGTCGATTTCGGGCACCCGGTGACGGTGGGTTCCACCATGTTCGGGCTGGACCCGGAGATCAAACGGGAATGGGTGTGGGGTGGACCGGTGCCGCGGCCATCGGCGCAACTCGCCGACCGGCACAACAGCGTCGTCCGGCTCCGTGGTCCGGACGGGCAGTGGACGGTCGTCACCCAGGGCCTGCGCACCTTCGACAGCATGCTGACCGAGATCGCCGATCCACGCGCTGCTCCCGAGCTCTTCGTCGTCCGCGAGCAGCTGCGATCGTGGCGGTTCTACGACCATCTGCGGACCGACGCCGGTGCACCCGCGAGGGCCAGTCAGATCGGCACCAGAACACCGGTTCTCGCTCACGACGGCAGCGACCTCGCGGCGGCGGTGCAGACGATCAAGGAGATCGGCGACGTCGAAGCTCTCGATGCCGCGATCGATCTCGCCTTTCCCGGCGCCTCACTGCAGATCGATTCGCTCGCCGGACGTTTCGAGCTCACCATGCGGCAGGACGGACTGACCAGGCCGCTGCGCAGCGCCGAGCTGTCCGACGGAACCGTCCGTTACCTGCTGTGGGTGGCCGCCCTGCTCAGCCCGCGACCGCCGGAGCTGTTGGTGCTGAACGAACCGGAAACCAGCCTGCACAGCGAGTTGCTGGAGTCGTTGGCCGCGCTCGTCCTGGCCGCCGCGAAGCGTTGCCAGCTGGTCGTTGTCTCGCACTCCGCGGCCCTGATCGCGGCCATCGAACGGGACGGGTCGCAGGTCGCACCGTCGGTCATCGAACTGGTCAAGGATTCCGGCCAGACCCGACTGGTCGGCCAGAACCGGCTCGACGAGCCGGCGTGGACCTGGCCGTCCCGGTGACGACGGGGGATCATGACCGGGTGATTCGGATCGGGGTCGACACCGGTGGCACCTTCACCGACGTGGTGGCCGTCGACACCGGCTCCGGCCGGATCGTCACCACCAAGACGCCATCGACCCCGACGGATCCCGCTGAGGGCTTCCTGGCCGGGATCGACAAGATCCTCGGACTGATCGGAGCGCCGCCTTCGCAGATCTCCGGCATCCTGCACGGCACCACGGTCGCGACCAATCAGCTGTTGGAGGGCAAGGTCGGTGCTCTCGGCTTCATCACCACCACCGGTTACGAATCCATGCTGGAGATCGCCAGGCAGTCAGTTCCCGACGGCTACGGCAACTCCTACTTCTGGGTGAAGCCGGATCGGATCGTGCCCGCCGACCTGGTCCGAACCGTCGGCGGCCGGCTGGATCACCTGGGGCGGGAGATCAGGCCCTTCGACCCGCAGGCTGCACGAGAGGCCGTCGAGTTCTTCGCCGCCCGCGGGATCACCGCACTGGCAGTGTGTTTCCTGCATTCCTACGCGAACGCGGAGCACGAGCGCGAGATGGCGAAAGTGATCGCCGAACACCACCCGCGGGCGGTGTTCTCATTGTCCAGCCAGGTGTTGCCGGAATATCGCGAGTACGAGCGCGCGATGACGACACTGATCGATGCCGCGGTGAAACCCACTGTGGCCTCTTATGTCTCGGGGATCGCGCGACGGCTGGAGGCACTGGACGGTGGGCGGCGGATCCCGTTCTCGATCATGCGCTCCAACGGCGGCGTGCTCTCCGCGGCCGGCGTGGTCGACCAGCCGATCAGCACCGTACTGTCCGGGCCGGCGGCCGGTGCGCTCGGCGCCGCGGTGATCGCCGACCGGGCCGGCTTCCGGTCGGTGGTCACCTGCGACGGTGGTGGCACGTCGACCGACGTCTCGGTGATCACCGACGCGCGACCGTCATTGACCACCGAGGGATCGGTCGGACCGTTTCCGGCAAAGATCCCGATGATCGACATCGTGACGGTCGGCGCCGGCGGTGGCTCGGTGGCCTGGCTGTCGGCGGAGGGCGCACTCAAGGTCGGACCGCGGTCGGCGGGGGCGGACCCGGGACCGGCCTGTTACCGGCGGGGCGGCAGCGAGCCGACGGTGACCGACGCGCATCTGGTGCTGGGACGCATCCCGGCGCACCTGCTCGGCGGCGAGATCCCGCTGGACGTCGAGGCGGCGACCGCGGCCATCGGTGAGGTGGCCGGTCCGCTCGGCCTGACGATCGAGGACTGCGCGGCCGGCATCCTGGAGATCTCGGCCTGGAACCAGGCCAACGCGCTGCGCCGGATCACCACCAAGCGTGGGCTGGATGTGCGCGATTTCCCGATGGTCACCTTCGGCGGGTCCGGTTCGCTGCTCGCCTGCCGGTTGATGGACATCCTGGAGATCGGCACCGTGCTGGTGCCGCCCAACCCGGGCAACGTATCGGCCAGCGGCCTGCTGACCGTCGACGTACGCGGCGACTACGTGCGCACCGCGGTGTGCCCCGATCGTCGACTGGACATCGGCGATCTGGCGGAGCTGTACCGGGGATTGACCGAGCAGGCCCGAGAAGCGTTGCGCAGGGAAGGCTTCGAGTCCGGCCGGCAGATCATCGAGCGCTCGGCCGACCTGCGGTACGTCGGCCAGGCCTTCGAGGTGCGGGTGGACTGCCCCGACGGGGAGATCAGCCGCGACTGGGCCGACGCCGTGGTCGGCGCGTTCCACGATGCGCACCGGGCCCTCTACGGCTACGACTTCCGCGGAGTCGGTGAGCAGCACGTGGAGTGGGTGAACCTGCGGGTGACCGGGGTCGGCCCGATTCCGCGACCGCCGATCGACGAGATCGCGGTCGGCGACGGCTCCGTCGCCCGCGCGACGCTGGAGGGTCGACAAGCGCATTTCGACGGCTGGCTCGCAACTCTCGTCGTCGACCGGGAGCGGCTGGGAGCCGGTGACGTCGTGCAGGGTCCGGCCGTCGTCCAGGAATTCGGGTCCACCGTGCCGATTCCCCCGGGGTTCCGCGGAACGGTCGACCGGTTCGGCAACCTGCTGTTGACGAGAGTTGGTTCGTGATGGTGGATCCGATCCTGCTCGAGATCGTGGCCGGCACCCTGGCGTCGGTGGAGGCCGAGGTGGAGACCGCCATCGGCCGGACCGCCCGGTCGCCGATGATCCGCGATGCCCATGACTTCCGGGCCGGGATCCACGACGTGCAGATGCGGAAGCTGACCGGCAGGTCGTATTCGGCGTTGGTGCAGCCGGTGGTGCGCGACTATCCGATCGAGCAGATGCAGCCCGGCGACGTGTACTTCCACAACGACGTGTACCTGTCGGAAGGCGGGATCGGCCACCTGCCCGACCTGTGCGTCACCGTGCCGGTCTTCCACGACGGGCAGGTGGTGGCGTTCGTCCAGGCATTCGGCCATCACGACGACATCGGTGGCGCGGTACCGGGTTCCATGCCCTCGCACGCCACCAGCGTGTTCGAGGAGGGGCTGATGGTGCCGCCGATCAAGCTCTGGGCGGCCGGCGTGCCGAACGAGGCGGCGCTCAAGATCATGACCCGCAACTCGCGGATGCCGGAATCCCTTGCCGCCGATCTGGATGCCGAGTGCGCCGCGTGTTCGATGGGGGCACGGCGGCTGGCGGACCTGTTCCGCCGGTACGGCCGGGACGCGATCGACGCGGTGTTCGAGGAGATCCTGCAGTCGACCACGCGGACCTACCGTACCGAGCTGTTGTCCAAGATCCCCGACGGCGAGTACGTCTGGGAGGACTACGCGGAGCACGACGGGGTGGACGAGCCGCGGTTGCACGCGCAGCGGATCACCCTGACCAAGCTGTCGGCCGGCGACGGTGTCACCGACGGTCGGCTGATCCTGGATTTCACCGGCACCTCGCCGCAGGCCAAGGGCCCGATCAACCACTGCGCGGACTATGCGGACGGCGTGTTCCTGGCCAAATGGCTGGCGCCGATCCTGCGCAATCTCGCCGACTCACCCGAGCGGATGGCCGAACTGGAGGTCAACGAGGGGGTGGTTCCCCTGATCGAGATGCGTTTTCCACCAAAGGGAACGCTGCTCACGCCGATCTTCCCGGCGCCGACGAACGCCCGCACCTTCGTCATCCTCAGATTGCTGGGCGTGTTGGCCGGGGTCTTGGCCAAAGCCGTCGACGGTCGGATGCCCGCCGACCAGGAGACGATCCGCTACACCGGCGTGTACGGCCGCGACGCGGACGGGTCGCCGTACCTGATGCGGGAGGTGCTCGGTGGCGGCTCCGGCGGCCGGTACTACGCGGACGGCGAGGACACCATCCATGTCGTCCCCGATTCCCGGAACCTGCCGACGGAGTTCACCGAGGCGCGGTTCCCGTTCATCGTCGAGCGTCTCGGGCTGGCGATCGACTCGGGTGGTGCCGGCCGGCACCGCGGCGGACTCGGCTACGACAAGCACATCAGGATGCTGGTGGACGCGCATTTCATGTCGATCGCCGACCGGTCGATCCTGTCGTGCTGGGGCCTCGCCGGCGGGCGGGCCGGCACACCGTTCTCAGTAACGATCGATCCCGGCGGTCCGAATGAACGTCGGGTCGACGCCCTCGCCGACGGCGAGCCGGTCGCGGCGGGTGAGGTGATCCGGATCCGCACCACCGGGGGCGGCGGTTGGGGTGACCCGCTGACCAGGCCGGCGGCTGAGGTGCTGCGAGATGTGCTCTGGCACAAGGTGTCCGTCGCGGGTGCCCTGACCGACTACGGCGTGGTGATCGAACCGACCGCCGACGGGTACGCGGTCGACGTCGAGGGCACCGAATCGGCAAGGGCGCTGATGGCGGCCGAGGTGCCGGCGGACCCGCCCTTCTTCGACCGCGGTCCCGGCTATGCCCGGCTGGCCGGCGGACGGGCCTTCTCCGAGCTGGACCGTCGCTGATGGCCAATGGTTCCGTCACCGCCGAGGATTTCGTCCGCGACCTGCGCCGGCATCAGTCCGACGAGGAACTGCGGAAGATCCGACGCTACTTCAAGGAAGGATCGGGGGACGACTTCGTCGGCGTCCGGATGCAGCAGGTCTTCGCGCTGGCCAAGGACAGCGTCGACATGTCGCCGGCCGAGATCTCCCGGCTGCTGGATTCGCCGGTGCACGAGGCCCGGGCCGGGGCGCTCAGCATCATGAGCAAGCAGGCGGTGAAGAAGTCGACGTCCGCCGCCCGCCGGAAGGAGCTCTACGACCTGTACCTGAGCCGCCACGACCGCATCGACAACTGGGACCTTGTCGACCTCGCGGCGCCGAATGTGGTCGGTGGCTACCTGCTGGACAAGCCGCGCGATGTGCTGTTCGAGCTGGCCCGATCGGCCGATCCCTGGCGACGGCGAACCGCGATCTTCAGCACGCTCGCCTTCGTCCGTCACGGTGAGGTCGACGACACCATCGCCATCGCAACGGTTCTACTCGACGACCCGCACGACCTGGTGCGCAAACCCACCGGCGGGATGCTGCGCGAAGCCGGCAAGAAGGACGGCGCCGCGCTGCTCGCATTTCTGGTTGCCTACGCGGCACGACTGCCCCGGGTGACCCTCCGGTATGCCGTCGAACATCTCGACCCCGAGCAACGCAAGCACTACCTGGGCCTGGCGTCCGGCTGAAGGGTCCTGGAGCGGGCAGACACGCCCGACGTTGGGTTGCTTCTCTGGTACATCTACCGCTTCAGGGCCTCCGCAGCGCCCGATGAGCGGTAGTTCCACCCCATCAGTGCGCCGGGGCCGGGTGTGTCATGACCTGCTGGGGAAAGGGCCGCGCGCACCCATGACATCTGTCATTGCACGGTCGTGACGGCCGGCCCAGGGAGCCGACCGGCTCTGGCGACAGGCTTGAGCCATGACAGAGCAGAAGCAACGGCGAGCGGTCGACAACCCTCCGGTCGGCATCAACGATGCAGTCCACTCCCCTGACGGGGCCGCGGTCCGACTGACCGGAATCCACAAGAGTTTCGGCAAGGTGCAGGCCGTGCGCGGGGTCGATCTGCAGATCTCGCCGGGTGAGGTGGTGGCGTTCCTCGGGCCGAACGGCGCTGGCAAGTCCACCACCATCGACGTGCTGCTCGGTCTGATCCGGCCCGACTCCGGAACCGCCAGCCTCTTCGGGACCTCACCCCTGCAGGCGGTCCAGGCCGGCCGGGTGGGTGCGATGCTGCAGGGCGGCGGATTGCTCCCGGAGGTCGCGGTCGGTGAGTTGATCTCGATGTTCGCCGCGCTGCACCGGTCGCCGATGCCGGTCGCCGAGGCGATGGACCGGGCGGGAATCACCGACATCGCCAAGCAGCGGACCAGCAAGCTCTCCGGTGGGCAGGCCCAGCGGGTGCGGTACGCCCTGGCTCTCGTCCCGGATCCGGACCTGCTGGTGCTGGACGAACCGACCGTCGCCATGGACGTGGAGGTACGCAGGTCGTTCTGGGCATCGATGCGTGACTTCACCGGCAGCGGACGGACGGTGCTGTTCGCGACCCACTACCTCGACGAGGCCGACGCCTTCGCCGATCGGGTTGTGGTGCTGGCCGACGGCACGATCATCGCGGACGGTACCGGAGCCCAGATCAAGGCATCGGTGGCCGGCCGGACCATCTCGGCGGTGATCCCCGGTGCTCGGCCGGACGACCTGTCCCGACTGCAGGGAGTGGTCGCCGTCGAGCAGGAGGCCGGCCGGATGCTGCTGCGCTGCAACGACTCCGACGCGGCACTGCGGGCACTGCTGCAGACCGCGCCGGCCACCCACGACATCGAGATCACCGCTGGCAACCTCGAGGACGCCTTCCTCGAACTCACCGCCGCCAATCGTCAGGAGAGCCACCGATGAGCACACTCACGTCAAGAGCGCCGGGAACGGTCGGGATGACCGCCCGGTACGCCCTGATGTCGACCCGCAACGTCTACCGCAACGTGCGCTTCCTGGTGCTGACCGTTGCGCTGCCGCTGTTGTTGTTCCTGTTGTACGTCAACCTGTACAAGGGTGAGGACACCGGCAACGGGATCAGTGTCGTTGCCTACCTGATGGTGTCGATGGCGTCGTTCGGCTGCATCGGAGCGGCCATCAACACCGGCGCCCGGATCGCGGTGGAACGGCAGACGGGCTGGAACCGGCAACTGCGCCTGACTGCGTTGCCCGCCAGGGGCTACCTGGTCGCCAAGGCCGTGGTGTCGATGCTGGTCACCCTGCCCGCCCTGGTGCTGGTGTTCATCGCCGGGGCAACCGTCGGTGACGTCTCGCTGTCGGCCGCCGGTTGGCTGACAACCGGCCTCGCCGTGTGGCTCGGCCTGATCCCGTTCGCGGTGCTCGGTCTGGTCATCGGGTTCGCCGGCACCGTCGACACCGTGCAGCCGATCTCGATGATCACCTACCTCGGCCTGTCCATTCTGGGCGGGCTGTGGTTCCCGGTCGAGCAGTTCCCCGCTTTCCTGCAGGACGTCGCGAAGGTGACCCCGTCCTACTGGCTGGCCGATCTGGGTCGCAGCGTGCTCGTCGGCGACGGCGTCCCCATCACCGCCGTACTTGTGCTGGCCGCCTGGACCGTCGTCCTCGGGCTGGTGGGCATCATGGCCTACCGACGCAGCGGCACGAAGATCTGACCGTGCGGGATGATGGCTCGGTGGTGGAGACCAGGGACCGGGTGAGCGGCCGGAACCGATGGATCGTCGGTGCCCTGGTCGCGCAACTCTTCATGGTCTCCGCCTTCGTCGCCGTCATCACCGCCGATGCGGAACCCGCGTTGATCGTGACGACATGCATTCTGCTGCTGATCTTCTCCGGGACCTACGTGTTCCTGGTCGGGCGGTTGCTGCAGGCATCGGTCGCCGCGCGGGCCGCCGTCGTCGGATTGCTCCTCCTGCTCACCCTGCCGGCTTTCCTGGTACTGGGTACCTCGACCACCTCGCTGTGGGTGTTCGTCGCCGTCGCCGGTGGAATGTTGTTCCCGTTCGGTGCCGCGATGGCGATCGGGGTGGTGCTGGCCGTCGCGATGCTCGTCATCGACGCGATCGCCGGTGATCCGCTGAGCTGGGAACTGGCTTTGACCCTGGTGGCGCTGACCGCCTTCATGGCCGGGTTCGCCGCCAACGTTCGGCTGAACATCGAGTTGCGGGAGACCCGGGAGGAGCTCGCGGTCGCCGCGGTCGCCGCCGAGCGCGAGCGGATCGGCCGCGATCTGCACGACATCCTCGGTCATTCGTTGACCGCGATCGCGGTCAAGGCCGGGCTGGCCCGCCGACTGCTGGCCAGTGATCCGGCGGCTGCCGGAACCGAGATCGGTGACGTGGAGCGGTTGGCCAGGGAAGCACTCAAGGATGTCCGGGCGACTGCGTCCGGCTATCGAGAGGTCTCGCTGACGGCCGAGCTGGGCGTTGCGGCCGGAGTGCTGCGGGCGGCCGGGATCCGGGCGGACCTGCCGGCGACGGCGGACGACGTGGACCCGGACGCGCGCGAGGCGTTGGGCTACGTCCTGCGGGAGGCCGTCACCAATGTCGTCCGGCATTCCGGGGCACGGACCTGCCGCGTCGTCCTGCACTCGCGCAGCATCGAGATCGTCGACGACGGAGACGGTGTCGACCGGAATCCGACCGCGGGAACCGGCGCCGGCCTGCAGAACCTGGCCGACCGGATGGGTGCGCAGGGCGGCAGCTGCGAAGCCGGGCCCGGTCCGGACGGTGGGTTCGTGATCCGCGCCGGCCTGCCGGCAGCCGTCCCGGGTCGCACCGGCATCGGCTCGGCCACCGCATGACAGATTCACCCGACGCGGCCACCGGTTCGGTCATCCGCATCCTGCTGGCCGATGACCAGGCCCTGATCAGAGGGGCGTTCGCTGCCCTGATCGGCCTGGAGCCGGATATGGCGGTGGTGGCCCAGATCGGCGACGGTGCCGAGATCGTCGCCGCCGCACTGCATTCCCGGCCGGACGTGGCATTGCTCGACGTACAGATGCCGGGCCTGGACGGACTGAGCGCGGCGGCGGCCCTCGGCCGGCAGCTACCCGGCTGCCGGGTGATCGTGCTGACCACCTTCGGCCGCCCTGGGTATCTGCGGCGGGCGATGGAGGCGAGGGCCTCCGGTTTCATGGTCAAGGATGCTCCGCCGGAGATGCTCATCGATGCGATCCGCCGGGTGCACGCCGGCCTTAGGGTGGTCGATCCGGCGCTGGCCGCGGAGAGTCTGAGCCTCGGCGAATCGCCGCTCACCGCCCGCGAGGCCGAAGTGCTGGTGGCGACGACGGACGGCGGCACCGTCGCCGAGATCGCCCACCGGCTGTTCCTTTCCGAGGGCACCGTGCGCAATCACCTGTCCTCGGTGATCGGCAAGACCGGCGCGCGGACCAGGGCTGACGCCGTCCGGATCGCTACCGAGCGCGGCTGGATCTGACCGCGTCGCGAAATCAGGACCGAAGGTCGCGCCGCGTGCGTGCAGTGCGGCCGCGCCGCCCGCCGGCAGCATCAGCCAGAACGTGCACAACCGGTACACCAGCACGGCCGCGGCGGCGGGTGCCGGGTCCGCGCCTGCTGCGACCAGTCCGGCGAGCAGGGCCGCCTCGACGACGCCGATACCGCCCGGGGTCACCGGGAACTGGCGCAACAGCTGCACACCCAGGTAGACGGTCGCCATGGCGACGACGTCCACGCTCGCGCCGACCGCCGCTGTCGCGCTGATCAGCACCCCGAAATCGGCCGCCCATTTCACCGCGGCCCAGCCGGCCGATGACGACCAGGTACCGGCCGGAACGGTGCTGACCGCCGACAAGGCGGCGGTGACGGGTGCATGACGATGACGTCGACGGTCGTCGGCCGCCGGCCGAACGAAAGATCGTGGTCGAAGGATCGCCAACAGCAGCACGGCGCCGACGAGCAGCACCAGGGATCCCACCTGGTCCCGCCCGATGACGTCGGCCAGCTGATCGAGCAGCTTCGGCCCGGTCAGCAACAGGTACAACGCGACGAGCGTGCCGCTGAGCAACCCGGCGGAGGCGATCATCGACACCGCGATGTCGGCGTGGGTCAGGCCGGTGTGCCGCAGCCGACGAAACGTATAGCCCGCGCCGAACGCCGAACCTGCGGGCATCGCCATCGAGATCGCCCCGCTGGCCAGCGTCAGTTGCACCGATCCGCCGCGTGACAGCCGGCCGCCGAGGTCGACGACGAGCCGACGCTGGATCTCGGCGAAGGCGAACACGGACAGGCACTGGGCGACGAGAGCGACGATCACCCAGACGGGATCGATGGAGGTAAGCGACGCCGCGATCGCCGTCGGGGAGGGCAGCTGGTTCCACATCGCCAGCAGCCCGACGACGAGCGCAGCCACAGCGAGGACAGTGACCACCGACCGGCGGTGCGCCAAGGTCGTCACCGCCTGAATCATGATCATGATCCTGGCCGCGAACACCGGTCGGGTCGTCGTCCCGGTGCCGACACTTCCGGCTACCGCGCCGGTGGTAGCCGACCCTGAGAGATCAGTGATCCTGCCCGGGCCGGATCAACCCACTCTCGTAGGCGATGACGACGAGCTGGGCGCGGTCGCGAGCGCCGAGCTTGGTCATCGCCCGGTTCACATGGGTCTTCGCGGTGAGCGGACTGAGCACCAGATGCCGAGCCAACTCGTCATTGGACAACCCCATGCCGACCAGACCGACCACCTCCCGCTCCCGGGGGGTGAGCACCTGCAGACGCTCCGAGGCGCTGGCGTCGGAGCGTTGCGGCCGATCAAGGAAGGTGGTGATCAGGGCTCGGGTGGCCTGCGGCGAGAGCAATGAGTCGCCGCGCGCCACCAGCCGGATCGCATCCAGCAGTTCGTCCGGCCCGACGCCCTTGCCGAGGAAACCGCTCGCGCCCGAGCGCAACGCCGCGAAGACGTACTCGTCCAGCTCGAAGGTGGTCAGCACCAGCACCTTCACGCCGGCCAGCCCGGGATCGGCGACGATGGCCCTGGTCGCGGCCAGGCCGTCCATCTCCGGCATCCGGATGTCCATCAGGACGACATCCACCCCGCCGGCCCTGACCCGGTCCAGCGCCTCGACGCCGGTGCTCGCCTCACCGACCACGGCGAGATCGTCGGCGGACTCGATCAGCACCCGGAAGCCGGCCCGGAGCAACGCCTGGTCGTCAACCAGCAGCACCCTGGTGACGCCGGGAGTCGGGGCGGTCATCGCTCGAGCGGCAGGGTCACGGCGGTGACGAAACCGCCGTCCGATGTCGGTGCCGCGGTGAGTCTGCCGCCGATACTGCCCACCCGCTCACGCATGCCGATCAACCCGAATCCGCCCTGGGTCGCCGATCCGCTCGGCGGCACGGCACCGGGCCCGGTCGGTTCGTTGGTCACCGTGACGGCGAAAACCTCCGGGCGGTAATCGAACTCGACGATCACTGGCGCCCGGCCGGCGTGTTTGCCGACATTGGTCAACGACTCCTGCACGGTCCGGTAGGCCACCAGGTCGACCGCGGCCGGCAATGGGGTCGGCGCTCCGCTGACCACGGTGTCGATCTGCAGCCCGAGGGAGCGGAAACGGTCGAGCAGATCATCGATCCGGTCCATGCCAGGCAGTGGCTCGGCGGGTTCGGCGGGTTCGGCGGGTTCGGCACCCGCATCCGGCTCGCGGAGCACCGAGACCACGGCCTGCATCTCCGAGAGCACCGACCGGGCCGCGGACCGGACATGGTCGAGCGCCTCGCGGGCCCGCTCCGGTTGCCGATCCATCAGATGTCCGGCGACGCCTGCCTGGACGTTGATCACCGCGATGTGATGCGCGAGCACGTCGTGCAGTTCCCTGGCGATCCGCAGCCGTTCGTCACTCACCCGGCGGCTCGCCTCCCGCTCCCGCGACTCCTCTGCGCGACGCGCCCGTTCCTCGACGGCGGCGACGTAGGCGCGGCGGTTGCGCACCGCATCGGCCAAGGCGATCGACAGGGCGCACAGGGCGGCGACCGCGACCGGTCGTGGGTGTGACCAGTACTCGGCGTCCCGCACGGTCCCGATCGTCAACGCGCACAGCGTGATCACCACCGCGGCGATGATGGCCGGCCACCGCTGCCCGGCCAGCGTGATCGTCACCAACGCGGTGACCACCGCCAGGATCAACGGCGGTACGTCATGACTGAAGCCCTGCACCACCAGGTAGCCGACGGCGGTGACCACCAGTACCGGCCACGGGTGGCTGCGCCGGAACATCAACGCACCGCAGGCCACCGCACTGGTGACGTACGTCCACGGCGGTGGGATCGCATCGACACCCATTCGGTGCGCAGAAAGCAACCCGCCGACGGTGGCCAGGAAGATCAGGACGGCCAGTCCGGCGTCGAACCGATGCGGATGGTCGCGGGTGAACGTCGCCCACCACCCGCGTTTCGGGGTGGTGGTCGACGCCGCCGACAGTTCCATCTGTCCGAGCCTACGAGCGTCCGCTTCAGGCATCCCGGCGGCGGATCATGATGGCCGCACCGGCGAGCAGCACCACCAGCCAGCCGACGAACACCGCAGCGCCCGCGGCGGGTCCGAGCAGGGTGTCCGAGCCGGTGACGCTGGTGAACGCCGACCCGGCGCTGGACGGCAGGTATGGCGTGATCGTGGTGTTCCAGTCCTCCGGAAGGACCAGTCGGGCCAGCCCGGGAACGATCAACAACGTCGCGACCACCACCGAGATGGCACCGGCGGTGTTCCGCAGCAAGGCACCGACCGCGACGCCCAGCACACCGATCCCGGCGAGATAGAGCCCGGACCCGAGTACCGCCCGCAGCACCCCGTCGGCGCCCAGGGTGGTGTTCTTCCCGTCTCCCAGGATCAGTTGACCGAGCAGGAAGGACGCCAGGCCGGCCACCACCATCAGCACCATCAGTGATCCGGCCAGCACGATCACCTTCGCCCACAGCACCGGAAGCCGGCGCGGCACCGCCGCGAAGGTCGCCCGGATCATCCCGTTGGCGTACTCGTTGCTGATGAACAGCACGCCGAGCACCCCGACGATCAGCTGGGTGAGCGTCGTGCCGGAAAGGCTGATGGCCGTCGGATCGGTGGCGGCGAACGGTCCGCCGCCCGGTCGCGGGCCGCTCGTTGGGACCGCACCGGAGGCCACGGAGGCCGCCAGCGCTCCGAACGCGATCATCAGGAGGGCGGCGACAGCGGACATGATCGTCCACGAGCGGACGGATCGGAACTTGATCCACTCCGATCCGATCACCCGTCGTTGAGTGACGGCCAGCTGGGACGACGTTGCCGACGGACGCGGAGGGTCTTCCGCGGCGTGGCGTGGATTCGGGGTTCCGATCGACGATTCCGAGGTGACGGCCATCAGGCTGCGCTCCGATCCGTACGGGAGGTCGGGGCGGCGGGATGCGCGGGGTAGTCGACCGCATCGCGGGTGAGGTCCATGAAGGCCTGCTCGAGGGAAACGGTGCGCGGAGTCAACTCGTACAGCACGATCCCGGCCTCGGCAGCGCGGCGGCCGACGACCTCCGAGTCCAGTCCCGTGATCTCGATGACGTCGCGATCGGCCCCGGTCCGAACCGAGACGCCCTCGGCGCCGATCAGCGCCGCGAGTTGCTCGGCCTGCGGGGATCGGACATGCACGGCGCGCTGGGCGGCGCCGGCACCGAGTTCGGACATCGGTATCTCGGCGATCAGCCGGCCGCGGCCGATGATCACCAGCTGCTCGGCGACCGCGCCCAGTTCGGTGATCAGGTGGGACGAGACGAACACGGTCCGGCCCTGGGCGGCCAGGTCGCCCAGCAGGCCGCGAACCCACAGGATGCCCTCGGGATCGAGGCCGTTGACCGGCTCGTCGAAGAGCAGGATCTGTGGGTCGGCCAGTAGCGCACCGGCGATCCCGAGCCGCTGCGACATGCCCAGGGAGAAGTCGCCTGCCCGCCGGCCGGCCGCGCCGGTCAGCCCGACCAGATCGAGTACCTCGTCGACCCGCTTGGCGGTGACCCCGGTCGTCGCGCCGATCGCCCGGAGATGATTGCGCGCGGATCTCGCCGGGTGCACCGCCTTCGCTTCCAGCAGGGCGCCCACCTCGTGGATCGGCGCCAGATGTTCGGCGTAGCGGCGGCCGTCGACGGTGACCTGGCCGGAATCCGGGCGATCCAGCCCGATGATCATCCGCATCGTGGTGGATTTGCCGGCGCCGTTCGGTCCGAGGAATCCGGTGACGACCCCGGGCTTCACGGTGAAGGTGAGGTCGTCGACGGCGATCTGTTCGCCGTATCGCTTGCTGAGGTGATCGATGACGATCATGACATTTCTCCTGCCGGACAGTTGTGATCGCCACACTGCCGCAGCCGGCGTCGTTCGTCGTCATCCCGGCGGTGGCAGTCGGCCGTACCACCACCGCCGTAGGCACCCTGACTGGCGAACCCTTCAGGAGAAGCCGCCGTCGTGCCACACCCCGGCCGCTGCTCCGGATGCCGCTGCCGAGTCGCCCTTGCCGGCGAACGCCCAGTTCCGCAGTTCGGTCAGCTGGATCCAGTTGAGCGGCTGTTTGCTGACGTACATCAGCCCGGTGCCCCTGCCGTGGGACAGCACCGTGTCGCTCACCGCCTGAAAATGCCCGGGCGCGATGGAGTAATGCCAGCCGGAGTCGTTGTCCCGCACCACCATGGTGCCCTGTAGCGATGAGAAGCTGTCTTCGAGCAGCTCTGTCAGTTCTTCCTTCGTGGGCATGTCCGTCCAGTCCTTTCCGAAATCTGTTGCCGTGGTTGGTGTTGTCAACTGCGCGACGATCTCGTGGGCGATCGCCACCTGCGATGCGTCGTAATTACTGGATTCCGCTTCGTCGGCGAGCGGTTGCTGAACCCGGAGCACGTCGGCTGCGATCGGGTCCGACAGTTGCACCAGCACCCTGCGTGATCCGGTGGGGGTCTGTAGCGTGCCCGCGAACTGTGCATCGGTGGTGACCTGCAGTGCGGCCAGGAAGCGGCGGGCCGATACCGCGGGGTCCATGGTGCCGGCCATGTCTCCCCAGACGCCACCGACGTCCGACGAGATCTGTTGCAGCATCCCGGTGGAACGGCCGTTCGAGCCGACCGCGTCGTGCGGGATGTCCAGCGATCGCCGGAGCACGCCGCGAACGGCGTCGTCGACCCCGGCGGAGTGCGACGTGTTGGTGCCGTCGTTCGCAAGAATCAGGGCCCTGGACTCGGTCCAGATGGCGAAGGCCAGTCTCGACCGTTTGTCGGCGTCGTCGGTGGCCGCGAGCGCAGCACGCAGATTTCGCTCCTGCGTCGCCGTCAGCGCAACCATTTCTGCAGGGCCTCTCTCATCAGCTGGACCAGGTCCTCGACGCTTGCGGTGGCGAGCCAGTCCGTGTCGCCACCGCCGGCCCATTCCCGGGCCCATGCCTGGACCTGAGCAAAGGGGTAGCCCTGTCCGACATCCCAGTGCGTGGTGCCGCCGATCGCCTGCGAGACATCCGCGTGCGGCCAGATTCTCGGCGCGATCGGCCGGAGACCCTGCTCGAACCTGCTCCGCGCCTGCGACAACTCGGCCAGCGAACCCCACTTCAAATCGTTCAGGTCCCAGCCCTGGTAGGCCCAGAAGAGACCGATGGCCTTGGACTGGTTGCGCACCGCCTCTGCGTTGTCCATCCATTCCTCGGCGCCCCATTCCGCGAAGCCGGTCACCTCCGCTCCCCACAGCATCGGATTGCCCTGGCCGCCGACGTGTGCGCCGAAGCGATCGGGACCGAGGACCTCCACCACCTGCCGGCGGTCCGACATCGTGTGCGGCGACAGCCCTTCGTTGGCCGTGTACGTACCCGGACCGGCGAGACCGGAGACGTCCGCGGTGCCGGCGCACTGCAGGCAGTGCACGGCGACGCCGTACGGACCGTGCTGCCAGGGACCGTAATCAGGTCCGGAACGGATGAACCGGGTCTGCCCGATGGTGTCCATCAGGCGGCCTTGTCGTCGTCGTCGGCCGGGTAGGTCGAGTACTGATCGGCCGGGATCGCATGGGAGTCGGGGTGCTCGGCCTGAAACCGTTCGAAGGCGCTCCAGTACTCCTCGTCGGGGATGGCCGCCGGATCGTCGTTGAGAGGCATCGTGTTTCCCCTGCTAGACGCGGGCCGGAGCGGCGCCCGCGACCGCCTGCGGGACACCGCCGGGGGTGTCCGCGTTCGGCACCAGGTAACCGACCGCGGCCTGCGTGAGCAGCCCGACCAGCGCGATCGTCAAGGTGCTGTTCCACTCCCCGAGGGACAGCCACGCCGTCACCAGCCCGGCGATTGCCGTCAGCTGGATGGCGATCCATTTTCTCGTCGGCAGTGAACTCTTCTGGGATCTGTCCTGGCCCTCCATGTGACCCTCCACAAGTTTTCCGGCGCCCGTTGCGACCGATGTGGAATGCAGATGTGGGGCACCCGCCGTCAGATACGAAAAGAATCGATGTGGGTCGGCCTTGTCCGGTTGGGATGATCATCGCCGCTAGGCTGCCGGATCGTGAAGATCGGCAGCGAGTCCGTGGTGGCCATCGCGATTGCGCTGCCGGTGGTGCTGTTGGCCGCGTACATCATCGGTCGAGTGGCCCGCCTGCTGCTGCGCGGCCGGGTGCAGGTGTCGTCGTCGACGACCACCGTGCTGTCGGTGCTGGGTATCTCCGGTGGCCTGTTGATCGCCGGTCTGGTGTCGGACGTGCGTCCGTGGAGCCCGCTGGCTCTGCTGCTGGCGCTGGGGGTGACGATGCTGCTGCTCAGCGTCTTCGCAGCGCTGGCCGCGAGGATGCAGCACCCGGTTCCACGGGAGCCGGTGCTGGAGTTGATCCGACGCGGCGAGTCGGACCGGCTGGAGTTCAAATCGAGCGCCAGGTGGAATCTGCACACCCGATCCCGTGACGACCGTATCGAAATGGTCATCGCCAAAGCGATCGCCGGATTCTCGAACACCGAGGGTGGGACGCTGCTGATCGGCGTGAACGATGCGGGAGAAGTGGTTGGCCTGGCGAACGACTTCGCGGTGATGAAGGCACCCGATACCGACCGCTTCGAGCTGTGGTTACGCGATTTCCTCGCGACCACGCTCGGCCAGAACGCTGCGGCAGCTCCTGTCGTGGACTTCACCGAGGTGACCGTCGACAACGACGTGACGTATGTCTGCCGGGTGACCTGCCCGTCCTCGCCGCGCCCGGTCTTCATCCGGCCGGCGAAGGGAGCCGGCCAGTCCGAACTCTGGGTCCGAACCGGAAACTCCACCCGGCAGCTGAAACTGGACGAGGCGGTCGATTACGTGACGGTGCGCTGGCCGATGGGTCTCGGCCGTACGGCAGCAGCTCAGCTGCGGGCCGCATTCCGCGGCTCCGGCAGCTGAGCTGCGATCGAGCGAGGGTCAGTTCGCCGCGGCCTCGGCCTTGGCGGCCGCCGTGGACTCCTTGGTCGCACCATTGGTGGACAGCGAGCCGGACGCCGATTCGAGGTGCGCCCGGACGAACCAGTGGTACAGCTCGAGCTTGTGCAGGTGACCGATCAGCAGGTCGTTGCTGACTGCGTCGGTCTCCTCGATCGATTCGGCGGCTTCCCGGTAGTCGGAGATGACACCCTGGTAGACGAGGTCGAGTGCGCCGAGGTGAGCGATCGCGTCCGCCCGGCCGATGGAGTAGTCGTCCCAGGTGCGGGCTTTCACGAGCGCGCCCGGAGTGCCCACCGCCGACGACCCGAGGGTGGCGATCCGCTCTGCGAGCTCGTCGGCGTACTCCCGGGCGGTCTCGACCTGCGGGTCCAGCATCTCGTGGACGGCGATGAAGTGGGGTCCGACGACGTTCCAGTGGATGTGCTTGAGGGTCAGTGCGAGGTCGTTCAGGGCGTCCAGCCGACCCTGCAGGACTCCCGCAATCTCGGCGCCCTGCTCCGGCGTCAGCGACGGCACTGTGTACCGCGGCAGCGACTTGGCCATGTGATTCTCCCCGTTCGTTGAAGGTTCAGTACAGGGCGACCCACGTGGCTGAAGGCGCGCCCTGCTCTGTCCCTGTTCCCCGAACGGGAGGAAGTGACACCGCTTTCGGCGGTGTGTCGCGGTGGCGTTCGATGCTGACCGGCGTTACCGGGCGTCTTTCGGCAGGCCGGAGCTGCTCGCGATGGACTGTTCACCCGTCTGCTGGACGGGGGGCTGAGCGGCCGGCAACCGCTCCACGAACTTGATCGGCAACGGGCGCTTGACCGGCAGTTCCTGACCGTGGCCGCCCTCGGCGACGGCCTTGATCTTCGCCGTCTTGTGGATCGGCAGGACGAACAGCACGATCACCAACCAGAGCAGCTGAACGCTGCCGGCGAAGGCCAGCAGGGCGCCGCCGGCGTCGTAGTCGCCGTCCCGGACGTTGATCAGGCTTGCGGTGGGCATGCACCAGATCGCCAGACCGGTGGTCATCAGCACGCAGTAACCGACCATCCGAGCGATCCTCGCCTGCAGATTGCGGTCGGAGGACTCGTAGCCGCTGTTGTCGTCGGCGAGCGCACGGATCGAGGAGACCATCCGGATCGTCAGGATGACCATGGCGGGGAAGACCCAGACGATGTGGTGGACCCAGCTCACCGGGCTCACCAGCACACCGACCAGGCCCGCGATGGTCAGGCCGGCCAGTTCGTCACCGGCCATGGCCGCTCTGCGGGCACGCCAGAAACCCAACGCCAGGACGATCGCGGCCAGCAGCAACCAGGGCAGCCGGCCGGGGGCGAACGGTGCGTCGAGCCGGGCCAGCAACCCGTTGATCGATTGATTGGTGGTGGTGTCCAGGAAGCCGACCCGGGAGGTCTCCCACATCAGCGAGGTGAAGTACTTCCAGGTCTCGGTGGGTGCGACCAGTGCGCTGAGCAGGTTGACCCCGACGACGGTCCCGATCGCGGTGATGGCCGCCCGCCACCTACCGACGACGAGCAGGTAGATGATGAAGATGCCGGGCGTCAACTTGATCGCGGTGGCCAGGCCGATCCCGACGCCGGTCCACTTGCTGCCGCGGCGCCCCAGCACGAGCAGGTCGACCAGGACAAGCAGGCCGAGGTAGATGTTGATCTGCCCGAAGGACAGGGTCTGCCGGAAGGGTTCCAGGGTGAACGCCGCCGCGGTGCAGACGCCGGCAAGTCCGAACAGCAGAGGCCTGGGCAGCCGGATCCGTTCCCGCAACACCAGGAAGACGAAGGCGCCTGCGGCGGCGATGATCGCGGCCAGCGAGATGACCAGCACGACCGGGTACGAGAGCAGCGCCATCGGCGACATCAGGAGGGCAGCCAGCGGCGGATAGGTGAACCCGAGCGAGACGTTCACCGGGTCGGGCTGGGCGTAGGAGTACAGGTCGTGACCGGACTGCCAGTAATTGATGGCGTCGTAGTAGAGCCGCAGGTCGAACTGGTGATGATGTTGGCCCACCACCTCGCCGAAGGCCCAGGCGGCCAGTGCCGCCATGGTCACCGGGAGCGCAACCATCACGATGCGGGTCGCCCGGGGCAGTGAATCCCACCAGCGGACCACCCGCATGGAGGTCACTGTCGGTTGATCGGCTTTGGTCACGAAATGATTGTGGCAGAAAAGATCATTTTACCGATACAGTCTTGACCATTTCTTTACAGTTTGTCGACGGATCTCCCTGCGGCCTTCACCCGGTTGCTCCAGTGAGATCCAGATCATACCGAGGCCGGTCAGATCGGCGTGGCTTTGAGCCGGCGCCTGTTGTTGATGTGCTGTTCCGCAACGAATTTCGCGTGCGACCGGGCCCGTTCGAGTGGCCGGCCGAGGTAAAGAAGTAGTCAATGAATGGCGCCCGCGGAAACGACCGGAAGTTATTGGCGACCATTTCACCCGGCCATTCGTGAGCGAACTCACGTCCCTGATCACCCTGCTGGTGACCGGGGTCCAGGGCCGATGCACGGTGAGGTGACCGCGGCCAGCTCGGCTGGGTGTTCCTGTCCTGTGCGGTGTTTGGTCGGGGTGTTCGGCCCGGTGACGATGCGCAGGCACCGGGTCGAGAACTGAGCGCGCTGCGGGTCGGTACGGTCGTCGTACCCGCGACGAGAAGGAGTTCCCCCGTGCCAGACGCCATCGAGGTCCGCAAGATCCCGCTGCACTCGGTTTCCGATGCGAGCGAGTTGGCGACGCTGATCGACGACGGCGTGCTGGAAGCGGATCGGATCGTCGCGGTGATCGGCAAGACCGAGGGCAACGGCGGGGTCAACGACTACACCCGGATCATCGCCGACCGCGCGTTCCGTGAGGTGATCGTCGCCATGGGCAGCCGCAGCGTCGAGCAGGTGAAACAGATCCCGATCGTCTGGTCGGGCGGCACTGACGGCGTGCTCTCCCCGCACGCGACGGTGTTCGCCACACTGCCGCCGGGTTCGGTCGAGCCGACGGACGAGCCGCGACTGACGGTGGGGTTCGCGATGAGTGAGGTGCTGCTACCCGAGGACATCGGCCGGGTGGCGATGATCAGCAAGGTGGCCGACGCGGTGCGAATCGCCATGGAGCGCGCCGGGATCACCGATGCCGCCGACGTGCACTACGTCCAGACCAAGACGCCGCTGTTGACGATCAACACCATCCGGGACGCCAAGGACCGCGGCAAGACCGTGTGGACCGAGCACACCCACGAGTCGATGGACCTGTCGAACGGCTGCACCGCCCTCGGCGTGGCGGTGGCGCTCGGTGAGATCGAGATGCCGACCGATGCCGATGTCATGCACGACCGGTCGCTCTACTCGGCGGTCGCCTCCTGCTCCTCCGGGGTCGAGCTGGACCAGGCGCAGGTCGTCGTCGTCGGCAACGCCCGCGGGGTCGGCGGTCGGTACCGCATCGGTCACTCGGTGATGAAGGACGCGCTGGACGCCGACGGCATCTGGGACGCCATCAATCAGGCCGGCCTCGATCTGCCGGAGCGGCCACGCACTGCCGACCTGGACGGCCGCCTGGTCAACGTCTTCCTCAAGTGCGAGGTCTCGCAGGACGGTGAGGTGCGCGGTCGACGCAACGCCATGCTCGACGACTCGGATGTGCACTGGCATCGCCAGATCAAGGCGTGTGTCGGCGGCGTCGCGGCGTCGGTGACAGGCGATCCGGCGGTGTTCGTGTCGGTGTCGGCGGCCCACCAGGGCCCGGACGGCGGAGGGCCGGTGGCGGCGATCGTCGACCTTGGCTGATCCCGGCGCGATCAGCGGCGGGTGAACTCGAGATCGAAGATCTCGTGCCCTGCCGCAAGACCGCGTCGTTCGAACCGGGTCCGCGGCCGGAACTCCGGTCGCGGCGCCCAGCCGGCGTGCACGTTGCGCAGGCCCTTGGTGGCCGTGCAGGCGGCGAGCATCCGCTCCGCGTAGGGCGCCCAGTCCGTGGCCAGCCGGAAGACGCCGCCGCGGCACAACCTCGAGGCGACCAGGGCCGCGAACTCGGGGGTGACGAGGCGCCGCTTGAAGTGGCGCGTCTTCGGCCAGGGATCGGGGAAGAACAGCCACACCTCGGCGAGGGTGCCCGGTGCGACCAGTTCGGTCAGCACCTGAACCCCGTCGCCGCGCATCACCCGGACGTTGTCCACGCCGGCGCGATTGAGGTGGTGCAGGGTTTGCGCGACGCCCGGCTTGTAGACCTCGACCGCCAGCAGGTTGATCTCCGGACGGGCCACCGCCATCGCCACCGTCGACTCACCCATGCCGGACCCGATCTCCAGCACCAGGCCGGCGTGGCGGTCGAACAACGCCGCCGGGTCGAGCGGCCCTTCGAGCTCGGCCGCCTCCAGGTACCACTCGTCGGCGTGTGTTTCGAACGCCTTGCGCTGCACAGCGTTCAGCCGGCCGCCACGAGGATGGAAACTGACCACCCGGCGAAAGTGCGGAGGCAGCCCGTCACCCGGGACCACCGTGCGGATCCGTGAGTCCGGCATAGCGGGGAGGGTACGGGTGTCGGGGCCTCGGTACCGAATCCGAGACGCAGTTGTTGTGAACCGCGATTGTCCCGATCAGCGTGGTCAGGCATCCCGGCGCTGCAGCAGGACCAGCGCGACCAGCCACAGCACCAGGGCCCAGCCGGCGAACACCAGCAGCCCCTGAATCGGGGTCGGCCCGGTGTTGCTGCTCTGGAACAGGTCGCTGATGCTGCTGGACGGCGCGACCCACTTGTCCGCCGCGGCGAACGGCAGCCACGGCCCGACCTTCTCGCCGACGGTCGGGATCAGGGTGAACAGACTCTCGATCAACAGCGGCCAGAGCAGCAGGATCGCCACCGCACCCGCTGACTGCCGGACGATGGCGCCGACCGCGACCGCGATGATCCCGGCGATGGCGAACAGCGGGCCGTAGCCGAGCACCTGACGCCAGTCGTCACCGGAGTTCAGTTCCATCGGCACCAACGGCGACTGCGCCAAACCCTTGGCCAGGTAGAACGCGGCCAGCGCAACGATCGTGCCGACGACCAGACCGAGCACCGCGATCAGTACGGTCTTGGCCAGCAGCACCGTCGGCCTCCGGGGGGCGGCCAGGAAGGTGTTTCGGATGGTGCCGAACCGGTACTCGGTGGTGATCGACAGTGCCGCCAGCACCATGAAGATGCTCATTCCCAGACTGGTGCCGCGCAGCACCAGGTAGGTGATCGCCGCCCGGCCGCTCTCGATCAGTCCGAACAGCGTCGCGAAACCCAGCGCGGCAACCACGATCGCGATCAGGCACCAGTACGGCGAGCGGGTGGAGAACAGCTTGATCCGTTCGACATTGATCAATGTCATCGCGGGTCACCTCCGGTGGACGGCGAAGGGGTAGGGGAGCCGGGATTCTGGTACCCGCCGGGTGGGGCGCCGATCGCCGGCGGGTAACCCTGCGCGGCCGGGTAGCCCTGCGGGGCCGGATGACCCTGAGGTGGTGCAAAGCCCGGTGCTGGATAGCCCTGCGGCGCACCATATCCGGGGGGCGGATAGCCCTGGTTGGGACCGGGTGCCGGGACGGCACCGGCGCGTGAGGTGCCATACTCCAGCGAATCTCCGGTCAGCTGGATGAAGGCCTCTTCGAGCGATCCCGCCTGGGCCGACAGTTCGTGCAGCGTCAGGCCCGCGTTGCCGGCGATGTCGCCGATCCGCTCGATCGGGGCCTCGGTCACCTCGAGCGCACCGTCCAGATCGGTGACGACAAGGCCGGCGTCGGTCAGCGCGGTGCGCAGCTCTGCCAGTTGGGGCGACCGGACCCGGACCGAGGTGCGGGTGGAACGAGCGATGAAGTCCGCGGTCGAGGAGTTCGCGATCAGCTTGCCGCGGCCGATGACGATCAGGTGATCGGCGGTCAGCGCCATCTCCGAGAGCAGGTGGGACGAGACGAGCACCGTTCTGCCCTGGGTGGCCAGGTTCTTCATGAAGGTGCGGATCCAGTAGATGCCCTCCGGGTCGAGCCCGTTCACCGGTTCGTCGAAGAGCAGCACCTGCGGGTCGCCGAGCAGTGCGCCGGCTAATCCCAGCCGCTGCTTCATGCCCAGCGAGAACTTTCCAGCGGCCTTGGTGGCCACACTGCTCAACCCGACGATGTCCAACACCTCGTCGACCCGCTTGACGCCGATCTTGTTCGAGGCGGCCATGAAGCGCAGATGTGATCGGGCGGACCGGTTCGGATGGATCCAGTTCGCGTCGAGCAGCGACCCGACCTTGGTCAGTGGTTTTGACAGGTGGGCATAGGGCTCCCCAAAGATCAACGCCTTGCCCCGGGTCGGGTTGTCGAGGCCGAGAATCATCCGCATCGTGGTCGACTTGCCGGCACCGTTCGGGCCGAGGAAGCCGGTGACGGTCCCTGGTGTCACTGTGAACGACAGATCGTCGACGGCTGTCGTGCTTCCGTACTGCTTGGTCAGACCGATCACTTCGATCAACGCGTTCTCCCCTGTTCGCGGTGGATCTTTCCCCCAGTAAACCGACTCCGTCCAGCGCGATGCGGCGCGGTACCCCGTTTCGAGGCACCGAAACGTGGTTCGACAAATTGCTCAGCCTGCTTACCATCGAGAGCATGACGACGCTCGACACACGCCCCGGAAGCAGAACCGACCGGTACGCGGGGACCGGTCGGCAGTGGCTCGTCCTCGCCGGATTGCTGGCCGCCTCGTTCCTGGTGGCCTACGTCGGCGGCCTGGCCAGCAGCAGTGGAGTCGACGGCTGGTACCTCGTTGCCGAGAAGCCGCCGTGGACGCCACCGAACTGGCTGTTCGGCCCGGTGTGGACCGTGCTGTACACCGCGATGGCCGTTGCGGCCTGGTTGGTCTGGCGACGCTGGGGATGGCGGGACGCCCGTGTCGCGCTGTCCCTCTACGCGGTACAGCTGGTGTTGAACGCCATCTGGACGCCGCTGTTCTTCGGCGCCGAGCAATGGTGGTGGGGGCTGGCCGTCATCGTCGGACTGGACGTCGTGCTCGCTTGCACGGTCGTCGCGTTCTACCGCAAGCACCGGATCGCCGGCACCCTGCTGGTGCCGTACCTGGCCTGGGTGCTCTACGCGACCAGCCTGAACGCCGGCGTCGCGGCGCTGAACTGATCGCCTCGTAGGCTGACCGGGTGCCACCGACGACGACACCACCGACCACTGGCCGGCGCCACAACGTCGATCCGGCCTTCGCCGATCTCCCGCTGCGCAATCTCGCCGACGCCGCGCTCGGCGCGGCGACCGCGGCGGGTGCGTCGTACGCCGACTTCCGTTTCGAACGACTGATGTCCGCCGATCTGACCATCCGCGACACCTTGCTGCAGTCGGCCACCGATGCGATCTCCACCGGATACGCGGTGCGGGTCATCGTCGACGGTTCGTGGGGATTCGCGTCGTCCGTCGTCGCCACCGCCGACGAGGCGGCCGCGACCGCTCGGCAGGCGGTGGCCGTGGCCAGGGCACTGGCCGGTGTGGTCGCCGAACGGGTCGAGCGGGCCGACGAGCCGATCTACCGGGACGCCACGTGGATCAGCGAGTACCACATCGACCCGTTCGCCGTCGCGGCCCAGGACAAGATCGCGCTGCTGCTCGACCGGTCCGAACGGTTGTTGGCCTCCGACGGGGTGGCGCACACCATGGCGGGGCTGTTCGAGGTGAAGGAGAACAAGTTCTACGCCGACACCGCGGGCACCACGACCACCCAACAGCGCGTCCGGCTGCAGCCGACGCTCACTGCCACCGCCGTCGACTCCGACACTGGTGAGTTCCAGACCATGTCCAGCCTCACCCCACCGGTCGGTCGCGGCTACGAGTACCTGACCGACGGCACCTGGGATTTCGACGGCGAGATCGGGGTGATCGCGGCGTCGCTGGCGGAAAAGGTGAAGTCACCCAGCATCGAGGCGGGCCGGTACGACCTGGTCATCGACCCGACCAACCTCTGGCTCACCATTCACGAGTCGATCGGCCACGCCACCGAGTACGACCGGGCCATCGGCTATGAGGCGGCCTACGCCGGAACGTCTTTCGCCACCCCGGATCAACTGGGCTCGTTGGTCTACGGCTCCGAGGTGATGACCGTGACCGGCGATCGGACGGTGCCGCACGGCTTGGCGACCATCGGCTACGACGACGACGGTGTCGCCGGGCAGTCCTGGGAACTGATCGGCCGCGGCATCCTCACCGGGTATCAGCTCGACCGGGTGTTCGCCCGCAAGCTGGGGCTGGATCGCTCGAACGGCTGCGCGCACGCCGACTCGCCCGCGCACATCCCGATCCAGCGAATGGCGAACGTCTCCCTACAACCCGATCCCGACGGCGGCAGCACGGCCGACCTGATCAGCGGCGTGCAGGACGGCATCTACGTCGTCGGTGACAAGTCGTGGTCGATCGACATGCAGCGCTACAACTTCCAGTTCACCGGGCAGCGGTTCTACCGGATCCGCAACGGCGAGCTCGCCGGCCAGGTCAAAGATGTTGCGTACCAGGCGACCACGACCGACTTCTGGGGCGCAATGGATGCCGTCGGCGGGCCGCAGACCTACCTGCTCGGTGGAGCCTTCAATTGCGGCAAAGGTCAGCCGGGTCAGGTCGCTGCGGTGTCCCACGGGTGCCCGTCGGCTCGCTTCCGTGGCATCTCGGTGCTGAACACCGTTGCGGAGGGTGCGGCATGAATGATCGCGGCGTGAGTCAGGGTGGTGTGCTCGAACCGCAGCAGATCATCGACGCAGCACTGTCGGCCGCCTCCGCGGAGGGCTGCATCGTCGTGGTGCAGTCGGGCACCGAGGCCAATGTCCGCTGGGCCAACAATACGGTCACCACCAATGGCCTCGCCCGAACACTGTCGTGGTTCGTGGTGGCGTTCAGTGGCGGCGCAGCCGGTACCGTTGCCGCCTCGGCGGCGTCGGCGGACTCGGTGCAGTCGGTTGCCGAGGTCGTCCAGGCGGCGCAGCGGGCTGCAGATGCGGCGGCCCGGGCCGGACGGGCGCAGGACGAGCAGCCGCTGATGACGTCCACCTCCGGCGGCGACCTCGACTTCGACGAGCCCGCGGTGTCAACCACTTTCGACGTCTTCGGCGAGCTGCTCGGCTCGCTGGCGAACGGGTTCGATGCCGCCAGGTCCGGTGACCGGATCCTGTACGGATTCGCCCGGCACGAGGTGACCACCACCTACCTGGGGTCCTCCACCGGTCTCCGACTGCGCTGGGTGCAGCCCACCGGACTGCTCGAGGTGAACGCCAAGTCCGCGGACCTCTCCCGCTCTGCGTGGGCCGGGCTGTCGACGGCGGACTTCGTGGGAGTGGACGTCGCCGCGGTCGATGCCACCCTGGCCGGTCGACTGGACTGGGCACGCCGCTCGATCGATCTCCCGCCGGGGCGTTACGACACCGTGCTGCCGCCGACCGCGGTTGCCGACTTCCTG
>Ga0164308_10000236_pt1 | contig 29722 bp, 23 predicted proteins | sample Whisoiple_246_MG_FD_109983 | JGI IMG/M metagenome (GOLD analysis project Ga0164308, IMG submission 109983) | Soil microbial communities amended with fresh organic matter from upstate New York, USA - Whitman soil sample_246_MG | ecosystem: Environmental > Terrestrial > Soil > Unclassified >... | reverse complement strand
TCCGTCGGCGCGTCCGGTGCCGCAACCGGGAACACCAGCGGCGTCGCCAACGGCGTGTCAGGCGCTGCCGGCGCCGAGGCGGGCAGGGCGAACAGTGGCGGCAGCGCAGCGGCCGGCGAAAGCGCGGCAGGCGGCGCGCTGGGCGTTGCAGGGGGCGCGTGCGACGCCGGCACGACCACGACGGTTTGGGCGAGCGACTGCGCGACGACGCCCGTGCCGTGCACGGCTGGCACGTGGACGGCAGGCGGGCCCGATCCGGATCACGCGGCGTTCAAGCTCATCGCAGAATCTGCGCACTTTGCCGTGTATTCGGATGAGAGCATCGCCACCGCGACTGCGCAGAGCGCGACCGAATATTTGGAGACCACGGTCTGGCCGACTTTCTTCGGCTCACCGCTGTTCATGCGCGAGCCGCTGTGTAACTCGGCAACCAAGACCAAGGTCAGCATCCACGTGCACTCGGACTATGGGCTGACCGGAGGCTCCTGGGCAACGGGTCGAATGGGCATGTGGATCGGCCCGGGTGCGCTCGCCGATCATTGGGGCCTGGCGCACGAGTTCACGCACGGCGTGCAATCCGTGCAAGGGGGGATGAGCTGCAATCAATCCAACACCTGCGGTTGGATCTACGAGAGTCATGCCAACTGGCACGCTCAACAGGTGCCCGAATACCACGGCAAGGACGTGCATTGTTCCGAGATGCTGGCGAACGCGCCGCACTTGTACCTTGGCTCGACCCGTGATCGTTACTGCAATTGGCAATTCATGGAGTTCTTGAAAGACAAGTATTGCCCGGCCGCAGTGAACGCGATTTGGACGGGTACGCCGAGCAAAGATCCTTTTACGGCGATCATGAACGCTCGCGGCTGGAATATCGGACAACTGAACGACTTTTTCGGTGAATGGGCGATGCACAACGTCACCTGGGACTACCGAGATCCCGCACCGCAAAGCACGACCGCCAACAATCAGAGCGCGCTCTACCGTTCGAAGTATGGCAGCACGATAGACGCCTCGAAGACCGAGCGCCGCCTACGCCGAACCTTGCTCGAGCCGCTCGACACCAGCTACGCGAGCAATCGCCGTTTCATGTCGCCGTTCTATTGGGCACCGCAGCGCTGGGGTTACAACGTAGTGCGGCTCTACCCCGACGCCGGCGCCACCAGCGTCAGTGTGACGTTCCGCGGGCTCACCCAAAGCGGTGCCAACGCCGACTTTCGTTGGGGTCTCGTGGCTACTGACGCGGCTATCGCCAAACCGCGCTACAGCAAGCTGCAGAGCGGTAGCGACGGTGCGCTTTCGTTTTGCGTGCAGCCCGAAGAGCCGCTGTTCCTGGTCGTGGTCGCCACCCCCGCCGTGCAACAAACGATCGTCTGGGATCAGGCCTACCCGACCATCTACCGTTATCCGTATTTGGTCCAGCTCGGCAATGCTTGGCCGGAGGGCTTTCAGGCCGGCAAAGCCGAGCCCTGTCCGAGTGGGCTGACCCGGCACGAAAACGGTGGCGGCTGCGCGCCAGCCTCGACCCCAGCGACGGTATACGTGGGCCCCTACGCGACGATTCTCGGCGGCATGGTGAGCGGCAGCGCGCGTATCGAAGACCACGCGACGATCGTCAAGGGAACCGTGAGCGGCGGTACCGTCGGCGCGCTCTCGCTGATCGGCAGCTCGACCGCCAACGCGTTCACGGTCGCGGACAACGCCAAAGTTCAAACCACCTTCTACCCGCTGGGTTTCTTCGAATCCGGGCAAGGCTTGTCGGGCACCGCTTCTCTCTTGGGGGACGTGGAATACCGAGGCCAGGGGACCAACCGCTCCGACGGCTCGTTTTCCGGCTTCGTCGACGACGCCAGCCAAAGCGCAGCGATGACCGAAGTCACCACGCCCCCGCCTTACAGCTGGCGGCCCTAGGAGCGCCCTCGACCGAGCGGCTCACCACTCATATAAGTCCAGTGCACAACGATCGCGCTCGCGCCCTCGTACGCGGGCGAGCTGCGCAGCCAGGCTTCGGGACGAGCTTCTCGAATATCGAGCTCCGGAGCGGAGTGTGTCGGGACTGCGAGTCGAAGCAAAGCCATGTTGGGACTCGACACGTCCGGACGTTCGACCATTTCTGCCCGACGCCAAATTCTCTACCTCCGCTGCCACGCCGCGAATCAGGCTGCGCGCGCACCGTTTGACACGCTGAAAGCTGCCCGACTATTAACGGGTCTTTATCCGTAACGCGTGCGCCGAAATCAGCGCGAGATGCATCGGCTCTCATTCATCAACGTGGGATTCGTCGCACGGCGGCTGTGTGGCAGCCGACGTAGAAAGTCAGTCAGAAATCGTCTGCTCGAATTGCGAGCGAGTGCTTCTCGAGTGCCGTTGCAGGCCCGTTCTGCTGGATTGACTAAACTGACACGTATTGCCAAGGCTGGGGCTACATGAGAGAGTCGCGCGTCGAGTACGCGGTTGCGTTAACGAAAACACACGCCGTAGATGCACAAAAGCCATAATTTTGGCTGCGAGCACGAGAGTCGAGTAGATAGCGGACTGAAAGTGGAAAGCTCGCTGCGCGCGTTTAGCTAAGCGAGCGAGGCGCACGAGCGTGCGCCGGCGGAGTTCAACGGGCTTAATTTCTGCGCGCGGCATCGCGCGCAAAGCAAGGTGGATTCGATCATGGGACGTAAAATTCAGGTTTGTGCGTTGAGTTTGGTGGCCGCGTTTGGATACACGACGTCGGCCTTTGCGCAGCCCGCGGAGACGACGAAGGCAGAGGCCAGCGTGGGCGTTGCCGCTGCTGCGGAGCCCGCACCTGCGCCCGCGCCCGCACCAGCGGATGCAGCACCAGCAGCGCCCGCTGCGCCCGCGCCCACCATCGTGGAGCCCGCTCCCGTGGTGACGCCAGCTGCGCCTCCGGAAGAACCGCCGCCGACGGTCTTCGACCCGTTGAAGATCGAATCCAAGAACGCCACGCTGAAACTCGGCTTGTTGCTGCAACCGCAGTACGAGGCGCTCAGCGCTGGCTCGAACTCCCCGCCTTACGGCGTGGTGGGCGACGAAAGCCACAAGGGCATGTCGAACAACTTGTTCGTCCGCCGCACACGCCTGATCGTCGGTGGCACGTTGTTCAAGACCTTCGAATACTTCTTCGACACGGACACCAGCAACTTGTTCAGGGGTGATGTCGCCACCAACCCGGACGCCATGCCCGTGGTCAACGGAAACGGTCAAAAGGGTGGCAACGGCATCGTCGTGCAGGATGCCTTCGGCACTTGGAAGGCGTACGAAGACGCGTTCAAGATCGACGTCGGCTACATGCTCACGCCAGGCGCGCACAACGCACTCCAGGGCGCCGGTACGCTGTACGGCCTCGACTACTTCGCGAATAGCTTCATCCACAGCACGCTGTTCAACTCCAACGTCAACCCCGCGGGCCGCGACGCCGGTCTACAGTTCCGTGGCCTGGTGCTCGACAACCACCTCGAGTACCGCCTGGGTATTTTCCAAGGCAAGCGCAACGCCGGAACCGCCGATCAGGTTGCCGGTCAAAACATGTTTCGCCTCGCTGGCCGCGTGCAGGTCAACATCCTCGACGCGGAAACCGGCTTCTTTTACGCCGGTTCATACCTCGGCAAGAAGAGGATCTTGTCCGTCGGCGCAGCGTATGACTTCCAAGACGACTACAAGCACTGGGCGGTGGACGGCTTCCTCGATATGCCGCTCGGACCAGGCGGCTTGACGGCTCAGGTGAACGTGGGCGGATGGAAGGGTGGCGACTTCACTACGCCCCCGCTGACCGACAGTGTGACGGCAATCATGGCTGAAGCCGGTTATCGCTTCGACGCCATTCCAATCAGCCCGATCGTCAAGTTCGAGCAACTCTCGGGCACGATCGCGACCGCCGACGTCACGCAGACGCGCATCGGCGGCGGTCTCGCCTATTGGCCCTTTGGTCACACGATCAACGTCAAAGGCTTCTTCACGCACGCCTCGACCAAGGTAGAAGGGACCGACGCGGTCGGTCAGGATCAGTTCCAACTGCAGACGCAGCTGTACTTCTACTAATCCGAGCTCGAGTCTCTGAAACGAACACGCTTGCTGCGGTTCTGACCAAGGCAGCTGTCGCTAGTCGACAGCTGCCCTCGGTCATCGTGCCTCAGCAAGAGTGCCTCGTGCGTCGACGAGCGCTTCTCCGAAGTCGCACCGAGTAGTTCTCGACAGCGTGTGTCCCTAGCGAGTCGAACGACGTCGAGCTACTGGAAAATTGGCTCTCAGGCGTTTCCAAGCAAGCGTGCAGCCAAGCTTCTGCGTCGAACAACGCAGCGCTGATGTTGCCTTGCAACGGCGAGCGCGCCGCGCGCTCGGGGTAACGATTCGCGAACACGCGCTGAGCGATTTGTCATGACCGTTTTCATGGCTGTAGTAGCCAGTCGCAAAATCAGGTATTGCGATACTTGCTTGGTGCGCCTGGGTTCGCGGGTTTTTTTCACACGCACCCACGGCTTCGTGGGGTCGTCTGACAGGCGCTCAATCTGCGCACTAATTTTTTTAGGGTAACGAAGGAGTAGTCCAGATGGCGAATACAGACGCAGCCCGCCCAATGAGCGGCGAAGAGAAGCGAGTGATTTTCGCTTCTTCTCTCGGCACAATCTTCGAATGGTATGACTTTTATCTGTTCGGCGTGCTGACTGCGATCATTGGCGCACAGTTCTTTGCTCCGCTCGACGAAGCCACGCGCAACATCTTCACGTTGCTGGCCTTCGCAGCTGGGTTTGCCGTGCGCCCGTTCGGCGCGCTCGTCTTTGGTCGACTCGGTGATCTGGTGGGACGTAAGTACACGTTCTTGGTCACGATCTTGATCATGGGTTTCTCCACCTTCGCACTGGCCTTCTTGCCTGGGTACAAGACCATCGGCATTGCGGCGCCGATCATCTTGATCGCGCTGCGCCTGTTGCAAGGGTTGGCGCTCGGCGGTGAGTACGGCGGCGCGGCGACCTACGTGGCCGAGCACGCGCCCCCTGGGCAGCGCGGTTACTACACCAGCTGGATCCAAACCACCGCCACGGTCGGTTTGATGTTGGCGCTGATGGTGATTCTGGTGGTCCGTTTCGCGTCGGGCGGCGGGGCATTCACACCCGAGGGTGAAAAGGCGTTCGGCCAAGAGTGGGGCGGCTGGCGCATTCCGTTCGCTTGCTCGGCGCTGCTCCTGGGCGTCTCGGTATGGATTCGCGTGAAGCTCGCCGAGTCCCCCGCCTTCCTCAAGATCAAGGCTGAAGGCAAGACCTCCAAAGCGCCTCTCAAGGAGTCCTTCGCGGAGTGGAAGAACTTGAGGATCGTGCTCTTGGCACTGTTCGGTCTCACCGCCGGGCAAGCCGTGGTCTGGTATACGGGGCAGTTTTACGCGCTGTACTTCCTGCAAACGTTCCTCAAAGTCGATGGTCCGACTGCCAACGTATTGATCGCCGTATCGTTGTTGCTGGGCACGCCATTCTTCGTGATCTGTGGCTCGCTCTCGGACCGCATCGGCCGCAAGCCGGTGATCATGGCCGGCTGCCTGATTGCCGCGATCACCTTCTTCCCGATCTTCCACGCCATCACATCGTTCGCCAATCCCAAGCTGCAGGCAGCGATCGAAAAGTCGCCGGTGACCGTCTCGGCCGCACCCGAAGATTGCAATTTGGTGTTGAACCTCACGGGCACGGCAAAGTTCACCACGCCTTGCGACACGTCGCGCACCTGGCTGGCGAACGCCGGCGTGAACTACGAGAAAGTCGACGGTCCGGTCGGAACCACCGCCACGGTGAAGATCGGCGACAAGGCCGTCGTTGGCTATGACGCCAAAGCGGCGAACGCCAAGGACGAGAAGGCCCGCTTCGAGAAGGAAGTGCGCGCAGCGCTCACGGCTGCCGGCTACCCTGCCAAGGCCGACCCGATCCCCGCCTTCTCCGGGAATTGGATCGTACTCGTGCTTTTGCTGACGATCCTGGTCATCTACGTGACCATGGTCTACGGGCCGATCGCCGCGATGCTCGTAGAAATGTTCCCCACGCGCATTCGCTACACCTCGATGAGCTTGCCGTATCACATCGGCAACGGCTGGTTCGGCGGCTTCTTGCCTGCGATCTCGTTCTCGATCGTAGCTGCTCAGGGCAACATCTACAGCGGGCTCTGGTACCCGATCATCATTGCCGGCCTCACTTTCGTGATTGGCATGCTGTTCGTCAAAGAAACCAAAGACAGCGCGGTCTACGACCAGAGCTGAAGGGCCGAGCAGCCCGCTCCCGGCCGCCGACGAAACTGCTCCCGTCGGCGGCCACGCGCTGCAAACCGAAAAGCCGCTTTTGGCTGGCCGCTCCGACTCCGCGCATCGTGGCCGGAGCTCAGCTCGACGGCCAGCCCCGGGGAAATCTCGGCGACGCTGGCCCACGCGCCAGCGAGGCTCGGCCAATCGCGACGCCGCTGCGACGCGCCGCCCGTTCTGCTAAACCGCGGCATGACGGCAAAACAAAAGGCCTCGAAGCGCCCTGGACTCCGCGGCTTCGAACGCGTACTCGAGAACGCGGCTCGCGCGGTGACGAACTGGACCGGCAGCACGAGCGCGTTTGCGCTCTCGTTCTCGATCGTTCTGGCTTGGCTGCTGACGGGTCCGCTCTTCCACTACTCGGACACTTGGCAGCTGGTGATCAATACCGGTACGACGATCATCACCTTTTTGATGGTGTTCCTGATCCAGCGTTCGCAAAATAAAGACTCGCTCGCGCTGCATCTCAAGCTGAACGAAGTCGTGGCCGCCATGAAAGGCGCCAGCAATCGCTTGATCGACGTCGAAGCCCTGAGCGAGCGAGAGTTGCACGCCTTGCATACGCACTACCAAACGTTGGCTCAAATGGCCAAACGTGACCTCGATCGCTTGTGCTCGCACTCCGTGGAAGAGGCGGAGCATCGCCACCATCGCAAGGCTGTCGCCAGCAAAAGAGAGCAAGAGCTAGAAGAACGAACCGTGACCGACGAAGCAAAAGCTTGACCGTTCGTTGCTCGGGTTCGTTACGCCCGGCCGCCGCGCGCGCCGCGCCGCGCGGCGCGGCTCAAGGCGGGCTGAATCCAGGCTTGAACAGGCCCGCTTTGAGATCCTTTTCGTACGCGAGCGGATCGTGCGCCACAATCAGGTGAATGTCCTTGGGTAGGGCCGCGAGTGCTTGGACTTGAGCGGCGACCGCAGGCCGGTCCTCCTTCATCAACAGCGTTGCGATACCAGGGCGGCCGATCTGCCGCGTGATGTTGTCGTACGACCAGGCGATGTCACCCACGAACAAATAGCGCGTGCCGCTCGCCAGCTCGACATACACCAGCTGAGTCCCGACGCTGTGACCGGGTGCTTTCTGCAATACGACCCCGGGCGCGATCGTGTGCAGTCCCTGGTAGTCGAGCGGCTTCAGGCTCTCCAAGGCGCCAGCCGCGAACTCTCCGCGCTCCAGCTTCGGTCCATTCAATTGCTCACGCGTCATGAAAACCTTGCCGGCGATCGCAGCAAAATCCTGGGCTGCGGCGACTCCACCTACGTGGTCACTGTGCTCGTGGGTGAAGACGATCGTGTCCGCTTGCTTCATGGCCGCTTCCACACGCAAAAAGGCGGCCGCGTCCGCTTTGCTGCCGGGAAGCGCCTTCGTGGCCGCGGGGCTCATCGCCGTATCGATGAGCAGCGAGCGGCCCGGCCAAACCACGCGGTGCGCGAGCAGCACCATCGGATGCATCTTCCAGCCGTCACCAGCCACGACCAGCGTCCGCGGAAACGCGAACTCTGCCACTTTTTCCACCTCGATTCGCTCGGCCAAGGGCTGCCCCGTGGCAATCGCAGCGCGATGCAAGGCGTCCACGTCGATCACGAACTTTTCGCTCGGAGCCGCCGCCGTGTCCAACAGCAGGTGCTTGCTGATTAGAAGTAGGGCGAAAATTCCGACACAGATCCACTGCCAACGCTTGAGCCGCATGGCGCTGGCTCTAGCATCTCCACTTGGGTCTTCGTACACTCTTTTCGCAACTCGAGTTCAAAGAGGAACAGGTTTGCGATTTCGGCGCAGACAATCGTCGTCTTGTACTCTTCCGAGTAATTCATTGTAAGAGTTTGTCGGCGCGGGCGGCGAGCGCAAAAGCGCGTGTCAGGCTATGGCATGCGCAAGCGGTCACGGGGTGTGATTGGGGTGTCGTTGTTTTTCGTCGCTTTCGTGCTGCTCGCTTTCGCGCCGCTCGCGCGCCGGGCGCGCGCGGCGGAGTTTTTGGAGCGTCTATCCGCGAAGCCGTCGAGCACTGCCAGCGCCGCTCGAGAGCCGGAGGTCGTCAGTGAAGATTTGACGATCGCGAGTGAGAGCGGTCCAATCCGAGCACGGCTATACTTTCGCGCCGATCGACCGCGAGGCGCGGGCATCGTCGTCGCTCACGGCGTCCACTACCGCGGCATCGACGAAGCTCGCCTAGTGCCCTTCGTGCGCGGCCTCGCCGCGTCCGGTTTGGTGGTGCTGACACCCGAGCTCGCGGAGTTGGCCGACTATCGAATCACGCCCGCCAGCGTGGCGGTGATTCGAAGTTCTGTCGCCTATCTCTCTTTGGATCATGCGCATGTGGCGGGCAGCCGTGTTGGTCTGTTGGGGTTCAGCTTTGCCGGCGGGTTGTCCCTGGTGGCCGCGCAAGCGCCGGACACTGCACGTTCGCTCGCCTTCGTGACCAGCGTGGGAGGACATCACGATCTGCGGCGCGTGCTGCGCTTTCTGATCCACGACGAGATCGAGACCCCCAGGGGCATCGTGCGCAGCCCGGCCAACGAATACGGTCTGGTCGTGCTCGTGTACGGCAATCTCGAACACTTCGTGCCCGCGGTCGATCTGCCGAGCATGCGCTCCGCTTTCAAGGCATGGCTGCAAGAAGACCGCCCGAGCGCGCGCGCGCTCGCGAAGCTCCGCACGACGCCGGAGGCGGATGTGCTTTGGCAGCTGCTCGAAACCCAGCGATTGCAATCGCTCGCTCCCGAGCTCGACGCGCTGCTCGAGCGCCAAAAAGAGGCGCTTTCGTCGATGTCGGCGGCGGGTCACTTGGCTCACTTGGGGCTGCCCGTGTACTTGCTGCATGGTGCGCACGACACCGTAATCCCGCCCTTCGAAACGGATTCTGCAGCCCTCGAGCTGAGCACGGCGGAGCACGAAGCATTGGTATCACCCTTGCTCGAGCACGTGGAGGTCGCTCACGATGCTTCGTACATGGACAAACTTGCGCTGATATCGTTCATGGCGCACATGCTATGAGGCGAGCGAGGCCGGTATCAGGTCGGTGAGGCCGCGCAGCAACCGGTGATGCAATAGAAGCCAGGTCCGCATCCTGGCTCGCCGGGTTGCCCGCAGGCATCCACGAAGGGCGGGCAACGTCCGGGGTCGGTCGAGCCACAATCGGCCGAGGGCGCCGTACGCCCGACACAGACCTCACACGCATCACAGGGGTTGAGGCACGACGGGACCTGCGTACAGGGGCGACACGCGGTTGGATCGTTCACGTGAGCCGTATCACAGGTGCCCACGTTTTGTGCCGCGGAACCGATCCAGACGAAGTGATTACTTGCAGCAGGCAGCTCGCAACAGCCAAAGCAATCACACCCATTGGGCGTGATGGGCAGACACGTATCGTGGCAAACGCTGCTCTGTGTCGCGATCAACCCGCTACACGTCGAGTTGCTGCCGGGAATGGTGGCGTTTGCTTGATAGGCGCAACGCGCGTCGCCACTGGGAGGGTAGTCCGGCGCCAGGGACAGTGGATCGCACTCGTGACTCCAGTAGCAGTCGTCGTTGCCGGAGCCGGTATCTGGATCGAAATAGCAGTCCTGCCGACATGGGGCATTGTTCCCGCCCGGAATCCCGCCATAATAGGAGTCCTCCGTGTCGTCACACGGGCCGGTGCACTCTGGGTCGTCCGCGTCGGCGAGCTGATCGCCGTCGTTGTCGATGCAGTCACCACAGCGATAGCGCTTGCCTTGGCAAGTGCGCACTTCGCAGACGTGTGCCGCTGATCCTGCTGATCCTGCTGATCCTGCTGACCCTGTTGAACCCGCTGAGCCGCCAGAGCTCAGCTCTCCGCCGGTTCCGGCACCCGCTACCGGCTGGTCTCGACCAACCTCGATGTTCTCGGAGCAGCTGCCGATGACGAGGCTTGCGAACAAACCACAGACAGCGGCCCAGGTATGACGCTTTGGCACGGGCCCCGACAATTTATCACTTCGGTGCAACCTCGTCGACCATGCGCTGATGCGCAGAGCCAGGGAAGGCTTTCGAAAAGCCGGTCGCGCGCTGGTCGGCTTCGCCCGAGCGATGCATTCGCCGCAGGGCTTCGATGGCAATCACCTCTCGCTCTTGGCTCAATACGCCGTGTGGAAAGCGAGTTCGGTGTTGGTTCGCGAGCTGTAAGGCGTAGTTCGGAGAGCCATTGAGCGCGCGCCTGGCTTGCTCCAGCAACGCGGACTCGCTCAACGCCTTGCCTGGCTGCGAAGTCGATTTGGCGCTGGAGGTACCAGTGGGCTCTGCCGCTGGAGCGCCATCTATGGCAGGCGCGGGCTGTGCCACCGGTTCTGGAGAAGGAGCCGCGGCGGGCTGCGCCGGCAGCTCGTTCGCGGCTTTCGTGGTCACGGCCGGTCCGGCCGTCGGTGAAGTAGGCTCGAGCGGCGTGGAACGACGCAGGCTTAGCCCCGCGCCTACGAGCAGCGCGAGGGTGCCCGTGGCGATGCCCAATTTGACCAGCAGCGAAGCTTTGGATGCCGTCGCCGCGGGGCTCGGGGCGTCCAACATCGGACCGAGATTCGCTGCCAGACGGGCTAGCTGCGCATCCGAAGGCACGTCTCGTGTAGCGGAAGCGAGTAGCTCGCCGACTCTGGAGCGAGGAGTCGCGTCCGCCAAGCGCTCGGGATCGTCCGGCATGCTCATGATTCAGCCTCGTTCTCCGCGTTGAAGGCCGTCAGCATCAGAGCGCGTGCTGCGTGCAGCCGGGAGTAGGCGGTCTGCAGCGGGCACTCCAGGATCTCTGCCACTTCTTTCATCGAGAAGCCCTCGATCTCGTACAGAACGACGACCTGACGCTTGTCTTCATCCAGGACGGCGAGCAGGTGTTGTACAGCGCTCCGCTGTTCCAGATTCGAGTTCGGTCCGCTGGCGTTCTGCTCGAAAGCGTCCTGCGGCGGCTCTGAAAGGGGCAGCTCCTTGCGGACGTGCGGGCGTCGACGATGCTCTGACGCAACCCGTATACAAATGCCGTAGAGCCAGGTTCGAAGAGCGGACCGACCCTCGAAGCTCGAAAGCCGTCGGTTGACGATGACGAACACCTCTTGGCAAAGATCCGGAGTGTCGGCCTCGGGAATACCGAGGTGGCGTAAAGTTCTCCAGATATAGCGCGCGTGCTCATCGAAAATCTTTCGCAGAGAGGGGCGAAGCTCGTCACTCATGAGACACCCGCGGTTCGGGTTCTCTGAAGGGGTTTCGAGCGTCTCTCATGATGAGTGGGGCGAAAGGCGACCGATTATCATCCTCGGTTCACAGACGCACGACTAAGCCAAGATCGAGCACGGCTGCAACTGGACTGGGCTGGAACAACTCTTCTTGGCTGCCGTCGGGTGCCCCATACCGGTACACGCCGCGGTCGAGCGGTAGCTCGGCCCGCCCGCCCAGGCGAAGCGCCCAATGAGAGGAGAGCGCCAACTGGAGTCCGCCGCGCGCCACGAGCGCGAAAGTGAGGTGAGTGCTGGTCCAATTCTCGTCGAAACCAAAGGCCCGCGCACGCGTTTGCCCCAGGGATTGCCCCCCGCACACGAAAAGTTGCGCGATCCCGAGTTGCTGCTCGAAGGGGCAAATCTCCAACCCCAGGTACACGGCGTCGAACTGAGCGCCAGCGTCCAGCTCGGCTCTGCGTTGTTCGCGCTGCGCGTACCAGCCTGCGAACACCCGCAGCTCCGGCAAGGTGGGCGCTTTAGCACCGAAACCAAGCTCGAGCCCCGGAGCAAACCCGGGCAGCACGCCGATCGCGAAGCTGGCCCCGGCCGCGAGTTGCAATCGCCAGGGCGCGCGCGGAGCAGGTGTATCGGGCGGGAGCTGGATCGCCGTCGCAGCTTCGCCGCTGGCTGCTTTCGCATCGCTCTCGGACCGCGCATTCGCAGCCTGGTTCGGCAAAGCTTTGCCAGCGCTGCTCGGTGGAAGCGGCGCCGCGGGCTCGGCTTCCGCTGAAGAGTCTAGCTCCGGAGGCGGCGGAGAATCGACCAGCAGCGCGACCACCAGCGCCAGCGAATCGTCGAGCGCCGAACAATCCGCCGCCTCTGTCGTGAGTGAACGCCGGCCCAGGAACGCGCCTGAACCGTCGTGCATGGTGAGCAGGGCCGACCAAGCTGCGCGGTCGCGCGTGATCGCGATCTTTACGAACAAGGTCGCCGGTACGTCCTCGCGAAAAGCGCGCCGTCTCAAGCGCGACTCGACCGCGTGCGAAAGACTCCGCTGGTCCAGGCATCCCTCGGTGCCCGGCCCCTTTTGCAGCTCGAGCCGCGCGGACGCGCTGAGCTTACTTTTGGCCTGCGCCCGATGGGGCAGCAAAAGCCAGCCGCAAATCAACGCGAAAACAATCCTTCTCACCACGAAGGACGATATCAGGCGCTGGTCCTAGCGGAAACTCGCGGCAAGTCGCTGTTTTGGCCATAGCTACGTGGGTGGCGAAATCGGCCGAAAATTTATGATGGTTCGTTTTGATAATCTTTCGCGTCCTCGCGCCGCTTACCGGCTCCACCGCACGTGTCCTCTGGCCACGCGGCGTCAACACCACGGAGATTCAGGATGCGAATCGCGCGTAGCTTCTTAGCGATCACTCTCACGGCCACCGTTCTTTGGACCGGTTGCGGTGGAGGTAGCACAAGTGACCACGGTGGTGCCGCAGCTGCTTCCGGAGCGGACGCCAACGGCAGCGCGGGCAAGGGCACGGCTGGAGGCGCGGCTGCCGGCAACGGCGCGGGCGCGAGCACAGGAGGCAACTGCCTCGCGGTGGGAGATTCCTGTCGGGGCGGCACCGAATGCTGCTCCGGAGCGTGTGACGCCAACAAGGGTTGTGTCGCCGATATCACCGTCTGTGCGGACGCGGGCGGCTCGTGTTCGTCGAGCACCGACTGCTGCTCGCTCAGCTGCGTGGGTGGCAAATGTTCGGTCGAGCAATGTGTTTCCGACGGCCAGGATTGCGCGAGCAACGACGCCTGCTGTAGCGGGGCCTGCGGCGACGACAAAAAGTGCACCGCGCTGAACGACAGCTGCAAGACCGGCGGCAACGCGTGTGCTGAGAACGGTGATTGCTGTTCCGGGCTATGCGACGACAGCAAGCACTGCAAGCTGAGCTCGTCCTTCTGCATTCAACCCGGTGACTCGTGCGGCCGCGATAGTGACTGCTGTACCGCCACCTGCACCATCGCTGATGGACACACGGTCGGAGTATGCTCTGACCCGCCCAAAGGCCCCTCGTATTGTAGCAAGGTCGATGGCATGTTGTGCAATGGCTGCGGCGACTGTTGCAGCCGGCTCTGCGCGCCCGGACCTTCTGGCGTCGACATCTGCCAGCCCGCGAGCGGCTGCCACGTTACTGGTGATTTGTGCCGGCAAGACACGGACTGCTGCGGTGGCGACCCCGCGAGCGGCTTGCCCGGTGCGGGTAACGGAAGCTGCGTGCTCGAGCCGGGTGCAAAAATCGGCATCTGTAGCAATCCGGTGAACGGCGGGAACAACGCCTGCAATCCGGAAGGCAACGTGTGTCACTACCTGGCCGACCAGGGCTACGCCTGTAACAGCTCTTCGGCCCGCTCCGATTGCTGTGGCCCGCTCACGCCGAAGGCGCTGATGTGCAAGCTGGACGCGTTGGGCGTGCCGCGCTGTTTGGGCGTCGGCGAGTGCCATGAGCGGGGCGACGTTTGCGCTTCGGCCGCCGATTGCTGCAACAACGTACCCTGCGTGCCCGACGACAAAGGCGCTCTGCGTTGTCTCACCGAGGGCGCTTGTGTGCCGGGCGGTGGCAGCTGCACGATCAACGGTGACTGTTGCCCGGGTGGCTTGTGCCATCGCGAGCCGGGTTCCACCGTGGGTTCGTGCACGATCTCTGCGCCGCCCCCGGATGGCAGCGGCGGCTCGGGCAGCGGTGGTTCGGGCAATGCGGGCTCTGGCTACGGTGGTTCGAGCAACGCCGGCACCGCGGGCACTCCGGTCGTGACGGTGTGCTCTCAGTACGGTCAGATCTGCAGCCAGGACGGCGATTGCTGCAATGGTGTTCCGTGCACCGACGGTATTTGCGCGGTGATCGTGAAATGAACCAGGCATGGCTGGTGCGACTACCCGCCCCGTTGGCTTTGGTGTTCGTCCTGGCGAGCGCCTGCGGCTCGAACGACGACGGGCAAACACCGACCAACACCGGCCAAGCGTGTCAGGTCGCGGGCGACTGCTACCCGGGGATCGACCACTCGACTCTCCAGGGTGAAGTCGAGTGCCTGACCCGCGTACCGGACGGTTACTGCACGCACCAGTGCACGCAGGACCAGGACTGTTGCGCGGTCATGGGCGAATGCCCTAACGGCTTTCCCCAAGTTTGTGCGCCTTTCGAGTCGACCGGCGAGATGAAGTGCTTCCTGAGTTGCGAGGCGGCCGACGTCGCGAGCGCAGGTTTCACCGACTCCACGGCGTTCTGCCAGGCCAAGGCCAACTCGGCCTTCATCTGTCGCTCGACCGGCGGCGGCTCGAAAAACCGCAAGGTGTGCGTCCCGGCGGGCTGAGCCCTTTCACTCGGGCCGCGCCCAGCGATGACGATGTGCGTTCGTCGGTGCAAACGTATGCAGCGACGGGCGCGACAGCGCGCCAGCCGGCCTGGCAGTCGCCGAATGATGCGACAAATTTGCCAGTTTGTTGCCGGTGAGCGGCGTTTCTCGCTAGTGGTTACGACATAGTCGATGTCGTGTGGTAACCATGGACAGGGTGGATGCTCGCGGCCACCGCCGTAAGACGGAGAAAGAGAAGACGTCGGTTTGATTATCGTCTGCAATTCTTGCTCGGCGCAATATTCGGTATCCGACGCGAAGGTGCGCGGCAAGCTCGTTCGCATCACGTGCAAGCACTGCTCGACGGCCATCGTGGTCGACGGCCGGCAAATGTCGGAGGTCGAAGTCACGTCGCAAAAGCCGCTCGCAAGCTACGCCTTGCCGCGTCGAGACGAGTCCGTGGTCGCGGCCATGCCGCAATCGATGGCGCCGGCGCGCCCGAGCGCCGCGTCCCCTCCCGCGCACGCTGCAACGTCCTCGCCATTGCGCGCGCCCGTGTCCGCGCCGCTGCACTCGGCCATGAGCGCCGAGATGCGAGAGGAAGATCAGACCATGATCGCGCGCTCGCGCTTTGGCGACGAGATGTCGGTCCACGACGAGCGCACCGTGATCGGGCAAATCCCGAAGGAGGCGCTCGAATTCGAGCGCATGTTCGCGCAGCGCACGCAGCCGCCGCCGCCCGAGGAGGCAGGCCCCGCCAACACCGCATCCACGGCCCCGCCGCCCGCACAGTCAGAGCTGGACTCTCGGCCGTTGCCCTCGTTCAGCTCGGACGCGCCGCCGCCCAACGCGACCGACGAGCGCGACTCAGGAGCGCCAAACGACAGTGAGGACGCCGAGAGCTCCGGGCCACAGAGCTTTTCGCGCTCGGAGCCGCCAACCGTCGGTCAGCAGCCAAGCAGCGATTCGCGCGGGTTGGTCACGCTCGCTGAAGCCACGCACCCCAGCGTGGCGCGTTCGGTCAGCGCGCGCCGCTTGCGCGTCACCCTGATTGCTCTGTTGGTGGTGGCGGTGCTGGTGATCTTGTTCGTGATTAAAATGCCGCGCTGAGGCGAGGGCCATGGCGCTGTACGGAGCGATCGAGGCGGGCGGGACCAAGTTCGTGTGCGCGGTCGGGTCCGGTCCAACGGAGCTGCGGGCGCAGACTCGGTTTCCGACCACGAACCCGCAGGACACGCTTGCGCAGTGCCTGCAGTTCTTTCGCTCCCAACCCAAGATCGACGCCTTGGGCATTGGCTGCTTCGGTCCACTCGAGCTCCGTCGCGACGCGCGCTACTACGGTCATGTCACGACCACGCCCAAGCTCGGCTGGACCAACGCGGACATCGTGGGGCCCTTGGCGCGGGCGCTTTCCGTACCCATCGGGTTCGACACCGACGTCAACGCGGCCGTGCTCGGCGAAGCGCGTTGGGGCGCTGCGCAAAATCTGAACACGGCGGTGTATGTCACGATCGGCACCGGCATTGGCGGTGGCGCATTGATCGGCGGTCAGCTCGCGCACGGCTTGGTGCACCCGGAAATGGGCCACCTGCTCGTCCCGCGCGAAGCGGATGATCGCGAGTTCGCCGGAGCTTGTCCATTTCACGGGGCGCGCTGTTGGGAGGGCCTGGCCTCCGGTCCTGCGCTCGAACAGCGCTGGGGCCAGCGTGCCGAAACGCTGCCTCTCGATCACCCGGCGTGGGACTTGGAAGCGCGTTACATCGCTTCCGCGCTCACCAGCGTGGTCCTCGTGCTCTCGCCTGAGCGCGTGATTCTCGGTGGCGGCGTGATGCAAGCGAGCGCACTCTTTCCCTTGATCCGTCGACACCTCACGAGCTCACTCGCCGGCTACGTGCAAGCCGCTGCACTGAACGCTGGCATCGGACAGTACGTCGTTCCCCCGCTGCTTGGCACCCGGTCCGGCATCGTCGGCGCGCTCGCCCTCGCCGAACGGGCCGCGCCAGCGTAGCCATCGAGGTCACTCAGAATCGTTCCGGAATGCGCGCACTCTCGACGATGTCGACGAGGAGCGCGTGCGCTGCGTCGTTGAGGTGCGTGCCATCGCCTGCGTTGTAGATGGCTTTGATCAAACCCTCACGCGTGGCGAAGGGGGTCCAGAAGTCGAGCGTGCGTGGCGCGAATTTTTTGGCCAGGGCGTCTCGTACGCGCATCAAGCTCTCCAGCTGCGCGGAGTCAGTGAAATTGCGCGGCTGAGGCGTGCTGACCCAGAGCGGCACGTGCGCGGCATCGGCCAAACTGGCGATGCGATCGTAGTTCGCGAGTTGTTCGGAAATGGGGTAGTTGTTGGCTTGGTCGTTGCTAGGCAGATTGACGATGATGGCACGCGGGTGGAAGGCCAGCGCAGCGGTGATGTTTTTGCCCTCCACTGGCGTTGGTCGATTGGGGGGTGGCACGTAGCCGGTCGGTTGGATTTCGAATGTGGTCTGCCCGCCCACCGCCAAGTTCAGCAGCGTCACGTTCGGAAAGTGCGCGCTCAAGTGCGCGTGATAGCGAGACACCCAGGCGTTCTCGGGATTCTTCGGGCCGATGCCGGCCGCGGTCGACGAACCGAGTACGACGATCGCTCCGTACCGCGAGCGATCGACGGGTTGACTCGGGCCGGCGCTGACGAAAGCAGGCGCGCTCGAGCTGGCCTCGGTAGTCGTGCGCAACGTTCCGGTGCGCCGGTCGCAACCGAGTGCGCAGCACGTGAATAACAACAGTGTGACAGGTGTCCACGCGGACTCGTGATGTTGCCTCATGGTCATGTTGGGTTCGGGAACGATGCGCTGCCGGCCGAAAATAGAAGCATCGCTAGCCGGCTAGTTCACGCTAGTTCACGATTGCCACGCTTGGTCGTCAACTGCGCGCCGGCAAACATCGGTGCAAACATCGGGTAGAGAGCGTTCGCATGGCGATGGCGATTCGTTCCCGTTGCGTCAAGGACGTGTTACCCTCGCCGAGCTGGGGGCAGGTACTCTTTTAAGTCCATCGCATGGTCGAGCTCACACACGGTTCAGCCCACGGGGTTCGGCGTCCGCTGCGCACGCTCGTGGCCGTGCTCGGCCTGTGTGGAGCGTGGCTCGGCGGTTGCGGCGCGCGTTCTTCGGTCGATTTGCTGGAGGGCAATCCGGCGGCAGGAGCGGCGGCCCGAGAGCTCGAGCCGGCGACACCGGCGGCGGGCGCGCCCGCGTTTGCCGGCTCACCGGGCCTAGTCCCGCCCATCTCCTGTGAGGCCGTAACGGTCGCGATCGACGAGCTGCGTCCCGCGCTTACCCTGCTCGTGGATCAATCGCTCAGCATGCGCTCTCGCTACCCCGACGACCAGAGTCCAGCCACGCGTTGGTCACTCGTGGGGGATGCCCTCTTCGATCCCTCGTTTGGCGTCGTCAAGCAGTTCGAAGCCAGCGTGCGCTTCGGCATCGCGTTTTTCACCAGCCGCCCCGGAGTCTGTCCGATATTGAACGAGGTGCCGGCGCGCGTGTTGAATTACAGCGCGCTGAACTCGCTCTACCGCAGCCTAGCGCCGGATGGTGATACGCCCACGGGCGATGCGCTCCAGCAGGTCGTGACCGAGTTGCAGCAGCTCCCCTCGCGGGGCCCGCGGTACGTGCTCTTGGTGACGGACGGAAACCCGGACACCTGCGCACAACCGAATCCCGATGAAGGCCAACCGCAGGCGGTTGCCGCCGCGCAGCGCGCTTACGCCGCCGGAATCGATTTGTACGTGCTCGGCATTTCGAACGGTATCGCCGGCGAGAATCTGCAGCAAATTGCCAACGCTGGCTTGGGACGACCAATCGATCTCGTGTACGGGGTCGACATGGGGGCCGCTCAGCCCTTCCAAGCGAGCGATGACGTGCTGGGCCTGACGATCCAGCTCGCAGATCTACTGAACCGCATCCCGCTGTGCGAGGTCCGCTTGCAGAGAGACGTCAGCGTCGGCGAACTCAGCACCGCCAAAGTGGTGCTGGATGGCCAACCACTTTCGAACAGTTTCAGCGATGGCTACGTGTTGAGGGATGCGCGGCACCTCGCGATCGTGGGTAAAGCGTGTGAGGCGATCAAAGCCGGCGGTCGCCAGCTGAGCGTCCGGATCTCCTGCGACTGAAGCGTTTCCGCAATTGTCGCGGACAAACACCGGGTGGAAGGCGGCTCGTCTTTTTCCTGGCGGGCCGATAGGCTAGCTACCATGAGCCGAACTCGGGGCTGGGTCGTGGTGCTGCTGGCGGTCGCTTGGCTACTGCTTTCATTCGATGCGCGCGCCGAGCGGCTCGATCCGAAACGAGCGCCAGACCCCTTGCGCTCTTGGACGTCCTGGGTGCTTGCAGACAAAGGCGATATGCTTTGTCCGTCCGTGCAAGGTTCGCCAGACCTTTTTCACTGCGCGTGGCCCACGTCGCTGTCCTTGACCTTGGACGCAAAAGGCGGCCGCTTCGAACAACGCTACCATCTCGACGCGCCAGCTTGGGTGCCACTACCCGGCGATCTCGTGCGCTGGCCGTTGGACGTGACCGAGGGCGGCAAGAAGCTGGTGGTGGTGGCGCACTCGGACCTGCCCAGCGTCGAACTCGCGCCGGGCGAGCACACGATCGTCGGTGCCTTTGCTTGGGATTCATTGCCAGATTCACTGCAAGTACCGCCGGAGACCGGCATCATCTCCTTGCTGCTCGAAGGAACGCGCGTCGCCGAGCCACGGCGCGACGAGGGCGGAAACGTCTTTCTGCAGAAGAGCAGCGTCGACAGCGAGGGCGATCGGCTCGAAATCGTCGTCCACCGCAAGCTGACGGACAATGTGCCGCTCTTACTCACGACGCGCGTGGTGCTCAATGTCGCCGGCAAGAGCCGCGAGCTGACGCTGGGCAAAGCCTTGCCTGCGGGCTTTACACCGATGTCGATCAGCGGCGAGCTGCCCGCCCGCATCGAACCAGACACACGTTTGCGCGTGCAAGCCCGCCCCGGCACGTGGACGATCGAGATCACGGCACGCAGTGAGGGCCAGGTCTCCGAGCTCGCGCGTCCGGCACCGGATGGTCCCTGGCGTGAGGGCGAAGAAGTCTGGGTTTTCGAGGCCAATAGCGCGTTGCGGCTGACCTCGGTCGAAGGCGTGCGCGCGATCGATCCGCAGCAAACATCACTGCCCGACGCATGGAAGACGCTGCCGAGCTATGCGATGGCGTTGAGCGACAAGCTGCGCCTAGTCGAAAAACGCCGCGGCGACGTCGAACCAGAACCGGATCGCTTGTCGCTGTCGCGCACGCTATGGCTCGACTTCGACGGCGCGGGCTACACGGCCAATGACACCATCACTGGGACATTGCACCGCGCAACACGGCTCGAGATGCTGTCGCCGACCGTGCTCGGGCGCGTCGCCATCGATGGCAAAGATCAGTTCATCACGCGCTTGGACAAGGCCCCGAACAAGTCCGGCGTCGAGGTCCGCCAAGGCCAGCTCACCGTCTCGGCCGACAGTCGTCTCGACGGCGCATCGGGCAGCATCCCCGCCGTGGGTTACGACCACGATTTTCACGAGGTCTCCGCCACGCTGCACATCCCGCCCGGGTTTCGGTTGTTTCACGCCACCGGCGCGGACGAGGTGCCGGGCACCTGGATTCGCCACTGGACCTTGCTGGAGTTGTTCCTGGTCCTGGTCCTCTCGCTGTCTTTCGCGAAGTTGTTCGGTCGCGCGTGGGGCGCGCTCGCGTGCTTGACCTTCACTCTGGTATTTCCAGAGACCGACGCGGCGCGCTGGCTATGGGCCGCCGCGCTGGTCACCGAAGCTTTGGCGCGCGTGATCCCAGCCGGCAAGGCACGCGTGGCGTGCAGCGTGCTGCGCTTGGGCACCCTGTTGGTGTTGCTGCTCAATGCGCTGCCATTCGTCGTGCAGCACGTGCGCGAGGGTATTTATCCGGCGCTCGCCGACAGTGAAGCCGGGAGATACGATGGCCCGCGCGACGGCTTCTCCTTCGGCACCAAGGGCGAAGCGCTCGCCCCACCGCCGCCCCCGCAAGCCGAAGCGGCGCCCGCGGCGCCGCCTGTGGCACAGCGGGAGGTGGAAGAGAACACCGCAGCTCCTCGTGGAGGCGGCGTGGCACCTTCCGGGAGCCTGGACAAGCTGGAGATGCAGACGCTCGGTGCCTTGTCGGCTGATGGACCAGGCGCGGCCGACTACAAACAGTTCAACGAGACGTACGATCCGAACGCGATGGTCCAAACTGGACCCGGTCTCCCCAAATGGCGTTGGTCGACGACCAGCATCACGTTTAGCGGGCCGGTCGAGCGCTCGCAGCGCCTGCATTTCTATTTCTTGTCACCGCCGGTCAACCTGCTTCTGGCGTTGCTGCGTGCCGCGTTGCTGATCGTGCTGTTCGCGCGGCTGTTGCCCTTCGGCACTGCGCGGCTGCCCGGCTTTGGACGGCCCGCCGCGGCGCTCGCCGCGCTGCTGTGGATTTTCTCGTGGGCCCCGGCAGCGCGCGCCGACATCCCGAGCGACGCGCTGCTCGAGCAGTACAAAGAGCGGCTCACCGCCAAGCCCGAGTGCGCTCCGACGTGCGCGTCGAGCTCGCGCATGTTGCTCGACGTGCACAACGACGTGCTGCGCGCACGGCTCGCCATCGAGGTGAGCGCCACCACTTCCGTGCCGCTGCCCGGCGGTGCCGCCCAGTGGCTACCGGAGCGCGTCGTCGTCGATGGCAATCCGGCGCAGGGCCTGCTCCGCTCGTCCGACGGAGCACTCTGGCTTCGGCTCACACCCGGCGCCCACGATGTCAGCGTCGAAGGTGCGCTGCCCAGCCGCGAATCTTTGCAAATCGCCCTGCCGCTGAAGCCTCATCACGTCCAGGCCAGCGTCGACGGTTGGTCGCTCGAGGGCGTGCACGAAGACGGCCTGGCCGACGAGCACCTGCAGCTCACGCGCATGGCGCGCGGAGCAAAGGGCGCAGCGCTCGCGGCAGGCGCGCTACCGCCATTCGTGCGCGTCGAACGCACCTTGCAGATCGGGCTGAATTGGCAGGTCAGCACGCAAATCGTGCGTGTTACCCCAGCAGGTAGCGCGGTCGTGCTCGAAGTGCCTCTGCTGCCTGGTGAATCGGTGACGACGCCCGATGTGCGCGTCGTACAAGGCAAAGTCTTGATCAACATGGCGCCTGACGCGACCGAAGTCGGCTTTCAATCGGTGCTCACCGAACGCTCTCCGGTCACCCTAGTCGCGCCCAAAGCCAGCAGCTGGACCGAAGTTTGGAGGCTAGATTTGAGTCCGATTTGGCACGCCACGCTGGAAGGCATACCGGTCGTCCACGGCGAAGCCTCCGCGCGCCTCCCGGAGTGGCGTCCGTGGCCCGGGGAGACCGTGAATATCCACATGCTGCGGCCCGCCGGCGTCACCGGGCAAACCCTCACCATCGACAGCAGCAGCTACGACTTGCGGCCTGGCCTGCGCGCGACGGACGCGACCGTGTCTTTCAGTTTGCGCTCGAGCCGTGGGGGCGAGCACGTCCTACGCTTGCCCGAAGGGGCTCAGCTCGAGTCCGTCAGCTTCAACGGCAACCCGCAGCCGCTCCGACAGCAAGCTCGAAACGTCACGCTTTCGATCGTTCCCGGACAGCAAAACGTAACGCTGGGCTTTCGTTTGCCGCAGGGGATCTCGACCTGGTTCAAAGCGCCGCCTTTCGATTTTGGCACCAAGACCGTGAATGCCACGACCAGCATTCGCCTTTCGGACTCACGTTGGGTGCTGTTCGCCCACGGCCCGCGCCTCGGTCCAGCGGTACTGTTTTGGAGCCTGTTGTTGGTGCTGGTGATCGTGGCCCTGGGCCTCGGGCAAATCGCTTGGGTGCCGCTAAGCCGCGCTGAATGGCTGCTGCTCGCGATCGGGCTCTCGCAAATCCCATTGCCAGCCGCAGCTCTGGTCAGCGGTTGGCTGGTCGCGCTCGGCTTCCGACGCGTGCATCCTGCGCAGCGGCCATTCCTCTTCGACCTGGGGCAACTGCTGCTCGTCGCGTGGACCCTGATCGCGCTCGGGACCCTGGTGTACGCGGTACAACAAGGCCTGATGGGCACACCCGAGATGCAAATCCGGGGCAATGGCTCATCCAGCGAGCTGTTGCAGTGGTTCGAGGATCGCACGGGCCGGGTCGCGGAGCAGCCGTACCTGCTCTCAGTGCCGATGCTCGCCTATCGCGCGGCGATGTTGGCCTGGGCGCTGTGGCTGGCAGTCTCGTTGCTGCGCTGGTTGCGCTGGGGCTGGCTCAGCTTCTCCGACGGCGCTTTCTGGAAGCGCTCGCCAAAACGCGTTGCCCCGATCTCGCCTGTGCCACATGTCCAAACGCCCGCGGAGGGTTCCGTGCAGCCTCCCGGCCCCGAGCCAGCGCCGCCGCAGTGAAGATTTTCCCGCGCTCAGCGCCGCCGCCGTGAAGGTGTGCTCGCGCTCAGCGCAGGCCCAAAAAACGCACTCGCTCATGCGCGCTCGGCACCAGGCAAGACGGCGCGCGCAGCCGATAGCGCCATTTGGCCAGCGTGCGGTAACCCGCATCACGTAGGAATGCGGGCACCACGCGCAGCGCCGTCAACCAACGCCACGGGCCGCCGATATAGTCGAGCACGCGCAGCAACGCCGAAGAGCGGATGTCGGCGTGCACACGGCCGTCACGCCACTCGGTCCAGAGCATGGAATCTACATCCGCAGGCACTCCGGCCGAGCGGCGCAGCTCGCTACCGACGGCGCTCTCGAGCGCGGCAAAGCGCAGCGAATGCGAGCGTTCGTGGGCCAGCACCCACTGCACGGCCTGGCTACAGACCCCGCAGTTCCCGTCGTAGAGCAGGATCGGTCCGTCTTCGAGCAGGTCCGCGAGCGCCAAGATCACCCTGAGCCAGTCTGGCTCGATTCCGGCGGCGTGCCAGGGATCCGTCAGCGGCTCGGGCCGAGTCTGGGTGGATTCCAAGCACGCGCCAGCCGATCCGTCAGCGACTCTTGCCGTCCCAACGCTTTACCTCCAGCGCCAGCGGATCCACGCCATCCAGACAGCGCACGTTGATCATGTACATGGGCGCGTCGCCGGGACCCGTGCCGCGCGCGAACGAGCGGACGCCGCAGTTGCTGCAAAACAGGTGATGGATCTTCTTGGTATTGAATTGATAGTCGCTGAGTGACTCTTTGCCCGCGAGCAACCGGAACTTGTCCTCGGGCACGAATGCCATCAGCGAACCTGTCCGGCCGCACATCGAACAATTGCAGGCCATCACCGGGCCGCTCAGATCCAACTCAACATCGTACTCGACCTGGCCGCAATGACACGACCCTCGATAGGTCTGGCTTTCGCTCATTCTCGTTCTCCTCGGGTTGTCGTTAGCATCGCCCGCGCGAAAGTGGGAGCGCGCGGAAATTTGGACGCAGTCTGAGGTGCGTGGCGGGATTGCGGGCGCCCCAAAACCTGCCACGCACCTCGAAGCCCGAAGCCGTTGCCACGCATCACGGCTCCCACTGCCTTTCATTCACATCACCCAGGGCGATGCGCAGGGCGTCGTAGCCGTAGCGTTGTCGTACGCGATCGACGGCGCGGTGCAACCCTTCGCTCTGAGCGAATAGATTCAATTGGGGGCTCTGCAGGCGCAAATTGGACAGGCGAATTCCGAGCAAGCGGATCGCCGTGCGACGGCCGCGAGCGCGCCCGTACAGCTCACGGATCACCGGATACAGCTCGAGTTCGGAACAGGTGGGGCTGACGGTGCGCGAGCGTTGGAGGGTTTGGAAATCCGCATAGCGCAGCTTGAGCGTCACGGTGCGGGCCTTCACACCGCGCTTGCGCGCGCGCCAGCAAACGCGCTCACACAAGGCGCACAGCATGGCATCGATGCACGCTGGATCGCGCACGTCTTCACGGAAGGTGCGTTCGTTCGAGAGCGTACCCAGTGCGGCATCCACTGGGTCGTGCTCTTGGAAGGCGGGGCGCTCGCGGCCCAACTCGTGGGCGCCAAAACCGCGACAACTCTGCTGAATGACCTCGGCCCAAGCACCCAACACGCGCCGCAGCACGGGCAACGGCGCTGCCTCGAGCTCGCCCAGAGTGAGCAGCCCTACCGCTTGCAGCTTGCGCTCGGCAACTGGACCGATGCCCGGAAATTTGCGCACGGGCAGCGGACTCAGAAATGCGAGCTCCGCACCCGCGGGCACCAGCAACACCCCGCGCGGTTTGGCCAGACCACTCGCGACCTTGGCCAATGAGCGACTCGTGGCAATGCCGGCGCTGGAGGGCAAACCGACGCGCGTCGCGATCTCGTCGGTCAGCCTTCGCACCGTTCGCTCGATGGTCTGATCCGGATTCAGGTCTCCAGGGGCAAAGTACAGCTTTTCGCAACCCGAGAAGTCGAGGAACAGCTCGTCGATGCTGGCGACCTGCGACACTGGGGTGTAGCCCTGGGCGATTCGCCGCGTGTGTTCCGCGTATTCGCCGTAGACGCCGTGGCGCGTGCGCAGATACACGGCGTTGGGGGCCAGCGCGTAAGCGTCCTTGAGCGACATGCCTGCGCGGACGCCGAGCGCGCGCACCTCGTAGCTGGCAGCGGTGACGACGCCGCGCTGGCCCGGCAAGCCCCCGACGATGACCGGCTTGCCGAGCAGCTCTGGATTGAGCAGCCGCTCGACCGATACGAAGAAAGTGTCGAGATCCAGGCAGCAAATCCGCGGTGCAGCGAGCGCCATGGTCGGTAGCAGTCTAATACTGAACTAATGTCCAGTAAATCGATTTCAACGCTCCTCGACCTTCTGCCCCGAGCCGAACGCGGCTCGGGCCTCCGGAGCTGACCCGATGGCCGCGGACGGGCTGTCTCAGTCAGGGCGCGCATCAGTTGTATGCCCTTACGAAGCTTGGCCATCGTACTCAGCGTCAGGACCCACGACGGGCTCGCGCTCGTTAGAAGATCTCAATGCCGAGTTCGGTCACGCGCACCTTCTGAGTGAGTCAGTCAGACAATTCCGTCGCTCGCCGAGGGCCGTTCAGGAGCCGAGTCCGTTGCGTTGCATCGCTCGTGCTCGCTGAAAATGCGGGTCATTCGCGAACCCTGAAACCGCGCCAAAACCTGAAATGGGGCGAACAAATTTGTCCGTCCTGCGGCCGAGTTTCGACAGATTTGTCGGACACAAATGCAATAGGCGATTTCCCTGCTGTTTCACGCTTCAGGTCGCTTGACGTTCGTCGCTGTTTTGGTGCGTGGCACATGCGTTGCAGTAACGCGACTCCATGACGTTGACGCAGATGCGGATCAGCCTGTTCGACTCGCTCATCAGCTGATCGCGTTGAAAGCGTAGACGACCTCGCACGAGCACGCGCGTCGAGTCTCGAGGCGCATCGCGGTGCCGAGGCGGGGGTGTGTCCGTTCGCCTGGATTCTTAGTGCAATGGCTTGTTTTACCGGAGTTCTCCTCAATATGACCAACCATCGGTTCCTGGCTTCTCGTCTGGTTGCTTCAGCATCACTCCTCGGAGTTTTATCGACGATTGTGCATTCGGCTCGAGCACAGGACGCTGCGCCGCCTGAAAGTGCATCGGCTCCAACGACGGTCTCGGCGGCGGCGGATGCGCCGCCGTCCTCAGCAGCTGCCTCAGCTCCGGCCCTCGACGCGGCACCAACACCCGCTTCTGCAGAGCCCACTGCTTCAGCTCCTCCGCAAGCAGAAACCGAGGCGAAGCCGGTTGCCGCGAAGCCGAAGCCGCCACCGTACTCGCTGCCTTGGCAGCTGCGTCCTGTTGCGCCCGGCAATGTCGTGCGTCTCGATACTGCCTTCGGCTTTTATGAAAACCCTACGACCGGGAAGGGCGGCGCAGCGCAAGCCACCTCGCTGCTCGGTAGCTACAAAGTGATCGCAGATTTAGCGCTGATTGCGCGCGTGGGGTTGGTCCACAACTCCCCGCCGGATGCGGTGGCGCCAGCGCCAACTGCGGCTTCCGCGACCAGCTTTCTCAACCCCGTGCTCGGTGGCCTGTACGGCATCAAGCTCTCGCCGGACTTCAAGCTCGGTCTGTTCCTCGGCTTCACGCTGCCCGTGGGTTCGGGTGGTGGTAGCAATCCAGACAAGGACAAGGCCGCCGCGAATGCCGTCGGCATCTCTACCCGCTCCGCGATGGACAACGCGATGTTCGCCGTGAACTACTTCACGGTATTTCCCGGTGTCGACTTCGCCTTCGTCCGCGGCGGGTTCACGGCCCAAGTCGAAGCGACGCTCTTGCAACTGACGAAAACTCGCGGCCCAGATAGCCTCGATGATTCGAACACCAATTTCACCACGGGTTTGCACGTGGGCTACTTCGTGCTCCCCATGCTCTCGCTGGGCGCGGAACTCCGCCACCAGCGCTGGTTGTCTACACCTAGCGCCGTGAAGGCCGATACCACCCAAGCCTCGCGCGACACCACGACCTTCGCCATCGGCCCGCGCTTTCACTTCAAGCTCTCCGACAAGGTCTGGTTCCGCCCTGGCATCGCCCTGGCGTTGCCCATCGACGATCCGATGAAGAAGAACGATTTCAAGATCGCCCAGCTCGATCTGCCGCTCTCATTCTGAGCCGCAAGCAGGACATCAAACCAGCAGCGGCCACGACGTGAGTTCATTCGGGATGGCGCCAGCTGAGTGGCGTGCCCGCCGCGCCCGCTTGCAGTCATCGACGGCCCTCCTGCGCGCCATCCAAGCCCAACTGCGAATCGGCAGCGGGACTGTGTCCATTTAGTACTCGCGCCCGGTTTCTGATGTAAGCGCAATCGCGGACAGCGCTGCGCCCGCGCAGCGCTCCGAGGCATGGGGGGCTTGACAATATTGAGTCCTGCCTCATTAATTCCCCGTGCCCCGCTCCCGCGGAAATTCGCCTAATCCTGCAGCCAGGAACCCTCGACGCGGTCGCCCGCCGACCATCGACTCGGAGCGCCTGCTATCGGTGGCGCGCGACGTTTTCCTCGAGCGCGGGATCCGCGCCACCACACTCGAGGTCGCGGAGCGTGCTGGAGTGTCCGAGGGCGTGCTCTTTCACCGCTTCAAGTCGAAAGAGGCTCTGTTTGGCGCTGCCATGGACTTCGATCGCGAAGAGGCCCCCCGGCGCGTGCTCAAGGCCATCGAAGAGCTACAGCAAGACGACCTGCTCGAACCGCGCGAGGCAATCGTCCGGCTAGCGAGCACGTTGGTCGAAGTCGGCCGAGTGGCGCTGCCAATCATGATGATGTCATGGTCGAATCCACAGCCCTGTGCCGTGCCGTTGTTCGACAAGAAGCGCTCGAAATTTCGGGAGATTTTGAAGACGCTCGGCGGCTATTTCGAGCAGCAAATGGAACGCGGTAGGCTGCGACAAATGGACGCGGAGGTGCTGGCCCGAACACTGCTAGGGGCGGTGCATCACTTCGTCATGACCCGTATCTTGCTCGAAGAAGGTGATAGCTCCGTCATGCCGGAGGGGATGTTCGTGCGCGGCTTGGCGGACTTGATGCTGAACGGCGCGGTCGCACTCGAAGCGCCCCCGCCTCGCAATGCCCGCTTCGCCGCGCGATCTTGATCGTGAATTCCGGCGCACACGAAGAACGAGAGTAGAGAGTGACCTGATGACCACCCGCCGTCCGCCCACCGACCGCCGACATTTATTGAGTTCAGGCTTACAAATCGCCGCCATGGCAGGTTTTCTGCTCACGAGTGAGTACGCCAGCGCGACGCAACCACTGGAGACGTTCCTCGAGTCTGCTCGCACGAGCAGCTATGAAGTGCGCGAGCAGACCGCCACTGTCGAGCAACGAAATTGGGAGAGGGAGTCGGTGCTCGGCCGCTTGTTGCCGTCCGCCTCGGCGCGCGGGGTGTATTCGCGCAATCAATATGCCGCAGTCATCCCGCCCTCGATTGCTCCTGGTGGGCTCACCATCACCCCACAGGATCAATTCGATCTGTTCCTGCAACTGGACGTGCCTCTGATCGATTTGGCCAACTATCAGCGCCTGGGCCAAGCTCGGCACCTGGCGAAGGCCTCGAGCGTTCAGCTCGAACAGTCACAGAACGACGTGCAGCGCTTGGTAGCGCGGGCGTACTATGCGTTCGTCGGCGGCGCTGCGTTGGTTCAGGCCGCCGAACGCAGTCAGAAAATCGCCGAAGACAACTTGGCTTTCGTGACCACTCGCCACGACATCGGCGTGGCCACCGAGCTCGATCGCGAGCGAGCGCGCGCGAACCTCGAGCAGAGCAAGCAAGATCGGGCTCAGGCGGAGCTGATCGGCATCACCGCTGGACGCAACCTGGAGACCGTGTCGGGTATCGCGCCGACCCCCGTCGAGGAGTACCCGGCCGACGACTTGCACCCCGAAGCTCCGCTCGCGACTTGGCTTGCGAACAGCAATACGCCGAGCGATCGGATCCAGGCCGAACTCGGTCGCGCGGCGGCGTCGGCGAAAAAGGCAGCCGCTTATGCGCTTTTGCCGACACTTTCGGCCAACGCCCAAGAGCGCATCACCAACGCCACCGGCTTTACCGGCCGCACCAGCGCGTACACGATTCAGGGCGTTCTCTCGTGGCGGCTCGACTACAGCGCGTACTCGACCGCCCAGGCCCAGGCCAGCGCCGTAGACGCACAAAAGGCCCGCTCCGAGCGCGCGCGGCGCGGCGTCGAAGACGACATCTTCGACGCCTGGGAGCGCGTGCGCACGGGCATCGTGAAGAGCGCTTCCGCTCGCGCGCAGGCCGAAGCCGCACTGAGAGCCGAGGAGCTCGCGCTCGCGCGCTACCAATCCGGCGCGCTCACCCAGTTGGACGTGACCCAATCCCAACGTGACGCATTCCAGGCTCAGGCCGCGCGCATCCAAGCCGATGCGGATTTGCTCTACTCACGCGTGGTGTTGCGACTCGCGGCCGGAAAACCTCCCAAGGTACAGGCCTCCAGCGTTCCGCCTGTTC
>Ga0164308_10000235_pt1 | contig 29771 bp, 22 predicted proteins | sample Whisoiple_246_MG_FD_109983 | JGI IMG/M metagenome (GOLD analysis project Ga0164308, IMG submission 109983) | Soil microbial communities amended with fresh organic matter from upstate New York, USA - Whitman soil sample_246_MG | ecosystem: Environmental > Terrestrial > Soil > Unclassified >... | reverse complement strand
GCGCGCCGAGCTGTTGGCCGATCTCACATCGATTCGTGCGCGTCTGGCGCCGGGCCGTTGAGCAACGGACGATCCCGGGGTGGCTCCGTCCGTCAGAACTGCGTCACGAACTTCCAAGCTTCTTTCGGCATCCACGAAGATCCCTGGCCCGCGTCGGTGGGTGAGGGCGTGTGGCCACCATCATATTGACACCAACGAACGGGGTGGCCCGCGCTGCAGCCTTGATAGTCCGAACAAAGGTGCCCGCCAGTGGCTGCTTTGGGCAGCGTCTCAACCGTGCACCCCGCCCACTTGGCAAACTTGTCCGTCTGCGTCGTTTGCCCGCTGGCACCGGTGCTCTCTTGCAGCCCCAGCGAGCCGAGATAGGCAATCGGCTCGCAGGTCGTCGGATTCGCCAAGCCACCCCCGGAGTGGCCGATTGCAAAGCGAAACGTCTTCGAGCGTGAGCACGCGACCGTCCAGACCATGGCCGCGCCTTGGCTGAACCCCTCGAGACCGATCCGATCGGTGTCGATGCATAGGTCCTGCTCGACTTGTGCGAGGACGTCATTCACGTATGAGACGTCGGACGCGGCCCAGATCCCCCCGACCGCTTCCGTAGCCACGAAGACGGTGCTGCCGGACGAAAGCGAGTACAGTCCGAAGTAGCCATTGTTTTGCGCGCCCGCGACTTCGGTCGCGTTGCCGGTCGCGCCATGAAAGCCGAGCATCAGCCGGTACGGCTTTTTGTTGTCGTAGTTGTCGGGCAGGCGCAGCATGTACTTCCGACTCTTGCCTCCGCTTTGAATCGTCAAAGCTCCGCTTTTCAAAGTCGGCGTCTTGCCGCAACCCATCGACGTTGCCGCGGTGCTCCCGCCGCCTGCGCCGCCTGCGCCGCCCATGGCAGCGCCTCCGTTCGAGCCGCCGCCCGGATTCGCGCCCGCGTTGGATGCTCCGCCGTTCATGGTCAGTGCGCCGCCGCGTCCGCCATCGCTCGAGTTGCCGCCCGTACCCGCGCCGCCCAGGGCCGAACTCGAGCCGCTCCCCGACGCTCCCCCAGCAGTAGCACCACTTTGCGCCGTGGAACCTGCGGCCATGCCCTGCAGGCCTGCACTTGCCGGTGCCCCGGCGGAGCCAGAATTCTTGCCGCCCGTTCCTCCCGAGCCATCACTTTCCGCAGAACCGCATCCAGCAACGAACACGACACAAGCGGTGAGGCTGCTGATGATGGCAATCGCTTGCTGGTGATGACTGCAGGCAGGGCGTAGGTTGTGGAGTTTCGTGCGCATGGCTCGGGCTCTTTCGCTCTGTGTTCGTATCGCTGGTCGCGAACGGAAGGCTGCAGTCAAACGACTCGCTCCTTACTGTCTGCACGAGCCGATTCTTTTCATTTTTTTTTCGTGGAGCGTCAGATCGTGGCTCCTTCCCCGCGGGCATACCGACTCGGTGATACGCGGTGCGCGGCTCACCGTGGCCGACCTTTCACTCAGCCATCGTGCCCGAGCACTTCACGTCCACCTGAGGACTCGCCATCTAGGCTCTTGTTCACACATGAGTTAGAGTGCATCGGCCCGCGCGCTCCCTCGTAGTGCGCAAGAAGGTGAACCCATGACATGCGCGCGCGCCATCTGTTCCGTCGTTGTCCTGCTCTCGACTTTGGACCTCGCTTGCTCCTCGAGCAGCTCACCTTCGACTGCTGAAGCGGGCAGCGGCGGCTCGGCCGGCAAGTCCGCGGGAAGCGGCGGCAACGTGCAACCGGTTGGCGGCAACGGACCAGCGGGTAGCGGTGGTGCGGTCGCTGGGCAATCCAGCACGGTTGGCGGCGCAGCAGAGGCGGGCGGCGCGAGCACAGGTGGCGGCGCCCCGTCAGTAGGCGGTGCTGGCTCGGGTGGCTCGGCAGGTGCTTTCACCACGGGCGGCAGCGCGGGCTCCACTGCGGGCGGTGGTGGCGGCGCCGGTAGTGGCGGCTCCACTGCGACGGACGCGGTGAAGAGCGCCGGCTGCGGCAAGGCCAAGACACTTCAGAACGGGACCCTCAACATTAACTTCAGTGGGGCATCGCGTAAGTACATCCTGCGTGTGCCCGAAGCGTACGACAACAGCCACCCGTATCGGCTGGTCTTCGCCTTCGCAGAATCAGGATCTTCGGCGACGTCCGTAGCCAGCAGGAACTATTTCACGCTCGCCACCCTGGACAGCAAAAATACGATCTTCGTGGCGCCCGATGCTGCCAACGGAGCAGGCTCCTGGAGCAAGTCAGACGTCGAGTTGACCGACGCCATCCTCGCGCAAGTCGAAGCGGATCTGTGCATCGACAAGAGCCGCATCTTCGCCAGCGGGTTCAGCTTTGGCGGAGCCATGTGCATCGCGCTGGCGTGCACCCGAGCTGACGTGTTCCGAGGGGTCGCGTTCTTCTCCGGGGCCGATCTGACCGGCTCATGCCCGACCACTCTGACGAAGCCGATTGCGTACTACGCATCGCAGGCGAGCCAGGACAGCAGTGGTACGCCCATGCCCAGTAGCGGAAAGATAAAACAAGCCCAGTTTGCCGCCGTCAACGGCTGCATGCCCGAGCCCGCGGCCACGACCTTCCCAGCCGCCGGAAAACCACACACCTGTACGGACTACAAAGGTTGCTCTGCTGGGCATCCCACCAAATATTGCGTGTTCGACGGCCCACACGGATGGGAACCGAAGGACCCCGGTCAAACGAGCAGCTGGGACGCTCCCGAAGCCTGGAAGTTCATTACTCAGTTCTAATTGCGTCGCACGCTTTCGAACGTGCGAGATGCCATGGAACGCGTCTAGCGTCCCGATTGGCTCACCATTGGGATGCATGCTCAAACACCGCGTGGCAGAAGCCCACGCTGAGGTGAGCTTGCCGCCTCACTCGCGGCCTGCCGGGCCCCCAGGGTTGGCTCCGAGCGACGCACGCCGCGCCAAAATGCGGGTGATTTAGCGCAGCTCGGGGGCGGGCTGCTTGCAGCAGCGGTGAAGTCATGACCGAAGCCGTCGAACTCTCGCGCCAAGAGCACGACGAAGTCGCCGAACGCAAACATCCGCGCGCTCAGGTTCTGTACGAGGCGATCCGTACGGAAGGTGAAGAAGAGCTCTCTCGACCGGTGAACGCGATCGCTTGGTCGGGTCTGGCGGCGGGTCTTTCCATGGGGTTCTCGCTCGTCGCCATGGGCGTACTCCGCGCGGCATTGCCGGAGGCGCCGTGGGCAAAACTGATCGCTGCGCTCGGCTATCCAGTGGGCTTCTTGATCGTGATCGTGGGCCGTCAGCAACTGTTCACCGAAAACAGTCTCACTCCGATTATCCCCCTCTTGCAGCGCCCCAGCGCGGCGAAAGCCCTAAAAGTGTTGCGACTCTGGGCGGTCGTGCTGTTCGCGAATGTGCTCGGTACCTTGGCCTTCGCGTTCGTCGTGCAGCGACTGCCCGTGTTTTCACCGGAGGTGAGCCAAGCGTTCGGCGAGCTTTCTCGAAAGACCATGCACGGCGGCTTCGGTAGTCACTTCACGCGAGCGATCTTCGCGGGCTGGTTGATTGCACTCATGATGTGGATGCTGGCTGGCGCCGACGCCCGAGCTTTCCTGGTCGTGGTGATGACGACCCTGGTCGCGGCTGCTGATCTCTCACACGTGATCGCCGGCTCGACGGAAGCTTTCTATGCGGTGTTCGCGGGTGACGCTTCAGCAACCGACTATCTCGTTCGATTCCTCCTACCCACGGGGCTCGGCAATATGTTGGGGGGCATCGGGCTCGTAGCTTTGCTCAGCCACGCACAAGTCGCAGCCGACGAGAATCGCGGGCAGCGAATGAACGCCGACCCAGGCTCGAGATTGAGCCAATCTGCCCGGCGGGGTTCCCGTGATTCGTGAGCTCGTCTCTCCGCTCGTTTGGCACAAGCTTGCTTGGTCGCTGCTGATTTTGCTGGTGGTGCCGTTGGCACATTCCCTCGCCGTTGTCGCGGCGCGGCTCGCGTCTGGCAATCAGCCCAAATCCCATGGCCTGTTTTGGACGCGGCAGATCTCCAGCTTGGTCGGTCTGTTCGGGGGCGCCGCCGCGTTGTTCGCGGTCTGGGTCGACATGGGCCAAGGTAAGGCGCTCCCGCTGGGATTGCTGAGCGCAGGCATCGCAGTCGCGCTGCAGAAGGTGTGGACCTCGTTTGCTGGTTACCTGGTGCTGCTGAGCGGTCGAATTTATACCGTCGGCGATCGCGTCTCCATCGCGGGAGTACGCGGCGACGTGCTCGGGCTGGGCTTCTTGTACACGCGTATCCTCGAGATGGGTGATCCCGCGCCACCGGGCCAGCGCGACATCTGGGTGGGGGCTCGGCAATTCACCGGCCGCATCGTCACCCTCACCAACGACACGATCTTCGATGTCCCCGTGTTCAACTACACGCGCGAGTTTCCGTTCTTGTTCGAGGAGCTGATCATCCCCATCAAGTACGGGGCCGATCGGCAGCGCGCCGAAACCATCTTGCTCCGCGCCGCGGAAGAGCACACGAAAGACGTCCGCGCCGCGTCGCCAGAGGCGCTGAAAAGATTGGCCGACGAATACCAAGTGGAAGGGATGGACGTGTCCCCGCACGTCTACTATCGGCTGACCGACAACTGGGTCGAATTGACCTTGCGCTTCTTGGTCGGCGAGCACGGAATTCGCGAGCTGAAAGATCGCATGTCCCGGGACATCTTGCGCGATTTCGAGGCCGCCAAGCTCTCACTCGCCAGCGGCACTTACGAAATCGTCGGGCTCCCGACCGTTCACGTCGAGACCCGTGAATGACTGGGGCTTTGCGTGACCGGGCGCGTGACGCGACCCAGACGCATGTGGCCGCTATTCCTGCACGAGTTGCCAGCCCAGCGCGCTCGGAACGATACGAGTTTGGCTGATTAGCCTTCTCACCGAGATAAAGAGATTTGCCGTTGGTCTGACTCACGAGTAGCGGGCCGCCCTTGGTGCGCTGAAAACTTGCCCAATGCCGAGGCGAAGGCCGCTCTTCGCACGGGCCGTACGGTCAGTCGGTCAATGCCGAGCGCGTCGCCTCGATGTTGAAGGGTTTTCGGGCGTGTAGAAACGACCACGACTTCTCGAGCGCAACGTACAGTTTGCCTATTGCGACTCAGCACCGCTCGCCCCACGCCAAGGCGACGGACTCTCGAGTGGCCCGCAGCTCCTTGGCAAGCTCGGGCAACGAGCGCGGGAGCGCGCCGAACTCCTGCCTTTCCACTAGCTCGGCAAGTTCAAGTGGGAGCGGCCAGCCCAGGGCTGCGGAGTGTTGCAGGATCGCAGTTCGAATTCAGCCGAAATTTCGCGTTCCGACCCGTCGCAACTCCCCGGTAGGAGCGCTGCTTGCCAGTAAGCCTAGTCAGCAATCCAGAGACCCGACTAGGCTCCCCGAATCCCATGCAACGCATCAAAGTCCTCGCTCCATTGTCGGGCCAAACTTGGCCTCTGGAACGGATTCCCGATCCGGTCTTTGCCCAGAAGATGGTGGGCGATGGCCTATCGGTCGATCCTTCCGACGCGCTCTTGCTGGCTGCGTGCGACGGAACAATCGTTTCGATTCACGCCGCCGGTCATGCGGTGACTCTGCGGACTCCGGAAGGGATGGAACTGCTGATGCACGTCGGCATCGACACCGTGACCCTGAAGGGGCAAGGCTTCAAATCGCGGGTCAAGGCTGGGGATCAGGTAAAGGCGGGTGCGCCGCTGATCGAATTCGATCTCGACTATTTGGCGATGCACGCCAAGAGCTTGCTGACGCAAATCGTCGTGACCAACAGCGAGCGCGTGGTTGCCTGGGAACGCGCCAGTGGCTTGGTATCGGCGGGTAAAGACGTGCTGTTCACGGTGGACTTCGGCGCCGGCGAAACCGCGGTTGCCGCTGGCGGCGCGACGGTCACCTCCGACGCAATCGTGATCCCGAATCCGACTGGCCTGCACGCGCGCCCCGCGGCGGTCGTGGCCAATCTGGCCAAGGGCTTTCAGTCCACGATCAAGCTTCGTTTGGGCGAGCGCGAAGCCAACGCCCGCAGCGTGACGTCGATCATGGCCTTGGACGTGGGGCACCAGGCCGTCATTCACGTGGTGGCGACCGGCCCAGACGCGAAGCAAGCCGTCGCCAAACTGGCCGAGGTATTGGCGCAAGGCTCCGGAGATGAAGGGAGTGCGCCGGCGCCCGCGCCCGCCACGACCGTCAGGTCTCCGGCTTCGCTACCGTTGCCGCCCCGGAAGTCCAGCGATCCCAATCTGCTGATCGGGGTCACGGCGTCACCCGGGCTGGCGGTGGGGGAAGTCTTCCAGGTACGTGGCACCGAGATTGAGGTCGTCGAAGCGGGCGCCGGTGTGGATTCCGAACGGCGAGCGCTCGAGGCAGCCCTTGCAGCTGCACGCGGCCAGCTCGTCGCTCTGCGCGGCCAACTCGACGCCAAACGCGACGCCGCGAAGGCCGCGATCTTCGCAGCGCACGAAGAGTTGCTGTCCGATCCGGAGCTGCTGGAAATGGCAGAGTCGGGCATCGCCAAGGGAAAGAGCGCTGGCTTCGCCTGGAAGAGCGCCATCACGACTCACGCGGAGCAGCTTGCCGGGATGCGCAATCAACTCCTGGCCCAGCGCGCGAACGACGTGCGGGACGTCGGCCTGCGGGTGCTCTCGGCATTGACCGGAACCGAGGTCACCCAGCCGGAATATCCTCTGAACAGTATCCTGATCGCCGAGGACTTCACGCCTTCGGACGCCGCGGCGCTCGACCGCACGCGGGTGGCGGGCTTTTGCACGACGCGCGGAGGAACCACCTCGCACGTCGCCATCCTGGCGCGCTCCGTCGGCATCCCGGCGCTCGCCGGCATCGAACCCGGCGCACTCGAACTCCGCAATGGCACCCGGGTGATTCTCGACGGCAGCAAAGGCACGCTGCGCTTGAATGTCACGCCGGACGAAGTCGCGCGGATCCGCCAAGCGCAGGAGCGCGCCGAGGCACGCCGCAAGGAGAACCTCGGCAACGCACTGAAGCCGGCGGTCACTCTCGACGGCGTGCGGATCGAAGTGGTCGCGAACATTGGCGGTCTCAAGGATGCCAAAAGGATTGCCGAACTGGGCGGAGAGGGCGTGGGTCTCTTGCGCTCCGAGTTCCTATTCATGGAACGCACGGACGCGCCCAGCGAAGACGAGCAGTTCGAGACTTACAAGGGTATCGCCGAGCTCGTGGGCAAGCAATATCCGCTGATCATCCGCACATTGGATGTCGGCGGTGACAAGCCCCTCTCCTATCTACCCATTCCGAAGGAGGACAATCCGTTCCTGGGCGAGCGCGGAGTCCGCGTGGGCCTCGATCGGCCGGAAGTACTGCGCGCACAGCTGCGAGCGATCTTGCGCGCGTCGAAGTTCGGCAATGTGAAGGTGATGTTCCCGATGATCGCCCTGCTCAGCGAACTGCGCGAGGTGAAGGCCATGCTCGCCGAAGAAGCGAAGGCCTTGGGCGTGCCGTCCGTGCCCGCCGGCATCATGGTGGAAGTTCCGTCCGCTGCCATGATGTCCGCCCAGTTTGCGGCCGAAGCGGACTTCTTTTCGATCGGCACCAACGATCTCACGCAGTACACGCTGGCGATGGACCGCGGGCATCCCAAGCTCGCGCCCAAAGTGGACGGTTTGAACCCGGCTGTGCTGCGCTTGATTGGCCTGACGGTGAAGGGGGCCGCCCCGCACGGCAGGATGGTGGGCGTGTGTGGTGGCATCGCCAGCGATCCGCAGGCAGTGGCCATCCTGATCGGTCTGGGCGTAACCGAACTCAGCGTCAGCCTGCCGTCCATTCCCGCGGTCAAGGCGCAAGTCCGCACACTTCGACTCGATGCCTGCCGGGAACTGGCCGAACGCGCGCTGGCCGCTGAATCGGGCGAAGCCGTGCGCGCGCTCAGTCCCGACCCGGACGCCCAGTTTTTGTCGTCTCCCCTCGTAGCAAAGGCCTGACATGTCTTCGTTCAAAAACGCCTTCTCGGTTCTGCAGAAAATCGGCAAATGCATGATGCTGCCGGTGTCGGTGCTGCCCGTTGCCGGCATTCTGCTCGGCGTCGGCGCCGCGAATTTCTCGTGGCTGCCTACGGTCGTCTCGCAGGTCATGGCTGCGGCTGGCAGCGCGATCTTCGGCAACCTGCCCTTGCTGTTCGCGATCGGCGTCGCCATTGGCCTCACCGACAATGACGGCGTGGCCGCACTCGCCGGCACGGTGGGCTGGGTGGTCTTCCTCGCCACCATGGGCATCTTTGCAAAACTGCTCGGCATCCAGACCAAGGAGATCATGGGGATCCCCTCGATCGAGACCGGCGTCTTTGGCGGCATCGTCGTCGGGCTGATCGCGGCCACGACTTTCAATCGCTTTTACAAGGTCCAGCTTCCTAGTTACCTCGGCTTCTTCGCCGGCAAACGTGCGGTGCCGATCATCACCGCGTTTGCCGTCATCGTGGTGGGTGGGGTACTGAGCTTCGTCTGGCCGCCCATCGGTCGCGGGATCGACTCCTTCTCGCATTGGGCAGTGCACGGGCGTCCCGCGCTCGCGTTCACCATCTACGGCGTCGTGGAACGCGGCCTGATCCCGTTTGGCCTGCACCACGTCTGGAACGTGCCGTTCTTCTTCCAGGCCGGCGAGTTCACCAATCCCGCCAACGGCGAGGTGGTCCATGGCGAGATCGCGCGCTTCATTGCGGGCGATCCGACCGCGGGCAACATGAGCGGTGGTTATCTGTTCAAAATGTTCGGCCTGCCTGCCGCCGCGCTGGCCATGTGGAGGGCCGCGCGACCGGAACAGCAGAAGAAGGTGGGCGGCATCATGCTGTCTGCGGCGCTCACGGCCTTCCTCACCGGGATCACGGAGCCAATCGAATTCGCGTTTCTGTTCGTCGCTCCGATCCTCTACGCCATCCACGCGGCCCTGGCCGGCGCCGCCTACTTCGTGTGCATTGCCCTCGGGATCAAACACGGATTTACATTTTCCCACGGGCTCATCGACTACATCGTGCTCTTCCCGCAATCACACAACGCGCTTTGGCTGCTGGTCATTGGACCCATTTGGGGTGCCGTTTATTACGGCGTCTTCAGCTTCGCCATTCGTCAGTTCAATCTGCTCACCCCCGGGCGTGAAGCGGAGACCGAAGGCACGATTGCGGTACGGACCAGCGCCGGCGACAGCATGGCGCGACAACTGGTGCGTGCCTTCGGCGGACGCCCCAACATCATCAACCTGGATGCATGCATCACACGCCTGCGCGTGAAGCTCGCGGACGTCGGCAAGGTGAATGCAGACAAACTCAAAGCGCTGGGCGCCGCCGGCGTGCTGGTCGTCGGAGACGGCGTGCAGGCGATCTTCGGCACGCAAAGCGAAAACTTGAAAACCGAGATGAAGGAATACCTCAAGGCGGCGGGGCCCGAGGCAGACGAAGCCGAAGCTCGGTCGCCGGTAGCCGCGTCCGCGCCCGCGCCCGCACCCGCACCCGCGGGCACGCACCGTCCGTTGCGGGATCCGGATGCTGCGCGCAGAGCTCGGTCCTATATCGCTGCGCTCGGCGGCAAGGCGAACATCGTCAAGGTGGAGGCTTGCGCCGAGACTCGGCTCCGACTCGTCGTACGCGACGAAAAACAGATCCAGGACTCGGCCTTGAAATCCGAAGGCATTGCCGCGCTCGTCAGATTGGATGGCGGCAAGACCTTGCACTTGCTCGCGGGTCTCAACGCAGATCAATACGCGGCCGAGATGCAGGGGCAGCTCGCAGGCTAGCCTCTGCGGCTTCGGTCGCTTCAACCTCCAGCGTAGGATCTCTTCCACGTGGGCGTCGGATATTTCCTGCTGACGCGCTTGCCTCGCAATCTCGGTCAGTGGATTCTCGGTTCATGCGTACTGCTCGCGGGTTGTGCGCCGGAATCGCAGCGCTCTCCGGCCTTGCCGCTGGCGCTTTTCGAGACGCCGGGAGAGCCCCCGACTTGGGCTGATCCCGGTGATGCGACTTGCAGCTTTCCGCCGGGCGCAGCCGACGCGAAAATCGATGCCGCCTCGGTGACCCTTCGAATTTTGGTTGGCCCCGACGGGCTACCGAAGGCGGTGCAGATGCTCGACGAGCCGGGTTTCGGCTTCGACTATGCGGCAGCACGCTGTGCGATGGCACGAAAATACCAGCCGGGCACGGACGACCAGGGCGTTCCGATCACTAGCTGGACGCCGCCAATCCGCATTCGGTTCATTCGCTGATCTGCTGACTCGTTGCCGCGATCTACTTTTCTGGCAGCGGGCTCAGCGCTGCCAATGCTGCGCTGATCAACGCGTCCGGCTGCGCTCGCCTGCGCCAGGCAGCGAGGATCGGAAATTCGGTGCCCCGACCCTTTTGACGGATGGCAGTCACGCCCGGAAATTGTGGGCCACGCGCATCAGGCCAGGGCACGAGTGAGTAGCCGAGGCCCGCCGCCACGAAGCCCAAGATGGCTTCGGTAGACGAGGCGCTCAACATCTTGCGCTGGTTGGCGCCGAGCGCATCGAGAGCGTTCAGCTGCATCTGACAGTGCGGCAAGCTCGGGTGAAAGCTCACGAATGGCTTGTCTCGCAGCGAGCGCAAACTGGGCGCGCGACTACCGAGCCCGAAGCCTTGCTTGGGAACCACGATGAAGACGTAGTGCGTGCCGACACGCTGGCCGTCGAGGAAAGCGGGCAGCTGTGGCAGATAGTCGACCAACAGATCGGTCTTTCCGTTTGCAAGGCGCGAGAAATCAGGGACTTGCACCTCTTCCAGATCCACATCGATGTCGGGCCGCGCTCGGCGAAGCTTCTGGAGCCAGCGGGGCATCAGGTAGCGGAGCTCGAGTGCAGCCGCGTCGATGCGCAGCAGCCCGCCGAAGTTGTCAGCGCCGATCTCGCGTGCCACTTCGGGCAAGCCCACGAAGAATGGCTGAACGAATTCGAACAAGCGGCGCCCTGCCGCGGTGAGCGCCACGCTGTCACGGCCCAACCGCTCGAAGAGCTTTTTGCCGAGCTCGGCTTCGAGCTTACTCACCTGCTGATGCACGCCCGGTTGGCTGATTGGATAGGGAAAATCTCGCGCTGCGCGCGTGTACCCGCCAGCAACCGCCACTCGGTAGAAGCCTTCCAGGCGATGCAGCTGAATCACCGTGGCGATGATCCTCGGGCTCGGAGCATTTGGCAACCGGCCCCTAGCTCAGCAGAAACAGCCTTCACCCAGCGGTTTCATTTGCATGTGGTGCAGGGCAATCACCGAGACAACCACGACCGTAGTGTCTACGGCCAAGCCCGCCAAGCCTCCGTAGAGCCACCCTTTGCCCGTCACCTCCACGGCAATCGACGAGACATCGGACAGCTTCACGCCGATTAGGCTATCGTCATCCGCGCTCACCATCAGATAGCGCTCGAGATCAGCGGCCGTCGGCCCGTGTGTTCCGCGATAAAGACCCGCCACACGCGTGCCATTCCGAAGCAGAATCAGCACGCGCTCATCGCGTTCGAGCTGCAAGAGCTGCGATGGGGGGCGCTCTTCGTAAGGTCCGGGCGTCATCGAGTCTACGACGGAGCCGACGCCACCGCCGACGAAAGTGCAGCCCGGGAGTGCCACGCCCCCCATGGCGAGCACCGTGAGTACCGCACCCAGCTCCCCGCAGCGCTTCCGGTTCTGCATGAGAGCAGCATGCGGCTCTCGCTGGCGATTCACCAGTAACTAATTGATGCTCAAATAATCACTCTCACTTATGAAATACGGCAGACCCCGCGTTGTGCTCGCGTACGCGTGCTGCCAGCTCAACCGTGAACGCACCGCCCGATCACGCACTTGGGCGTCGGCTTCGGGGCACAGAGCGCGTCGCACGTGACCTGTGGACACGAGTCGCGATGAAGGCGTCGTCACCAGTTAACCTGAGCTTCAGCTCTCGACGCCGTCGCTGCATGGCTCGATTGCGATGCTGTTTCGGATCGGTGAGTGATCGCTTGGGACCAACGCCAGCGCCGCGCAGGCTAGCCTAACCCCGGCTTGCGCGAGTGACGGCTTTCTTTTTGGGAATGCTCTTGGCGGCGCGCTGTGGCCGAGCGGTCTTCTTCTGGCTGGCCTTGCGCGAACTCAGGGTGCGCTCGACGAGCGCGCTGGTCAGTTCCTTGTGTGCCCCGCGCCCGAGCCAGCGCTCGCTGGCATCGCTCGAAGCCGCGAGCCGAAGCGAGAGTTCGACGGCGGCGCGGTTGAGCGCCCGGTTGCGGCGGCCGATGCGACGCAGGGCCCAGCTCAGCGCCTTCTTGACGAAGTTTCGATCGTCTTTGGCCGCGCGCTCGATGAACGTCAACCCCTCCAGGAATTGCTCGTCGCTGGCTTGCTGATCGTGGCCGGCGATGCTGGCCATGAGCGCAAACGCGCAGCGCTTCACGAACTCCGGTTCTTGCTTGCTCCACTTCCGAATTTTTTCCCAGGCGTGCGGCACGCGATCGAACAGGAAGAAGCACAGCGTGTCGCACACGGCCCAATTGTCGAACTGCTTGCACCAGCGTTCCATCTGCGCCGGGGTGACGCGGCCTGGTTCGGCAACGAAGGCCGTGAGTAGGCGCGCCTCGTAGCAACCGCTGTCCCACAAGGCACAGGCCAGCGCGTGATTACGGCCCAGCGCCTTGGCTTGCTTTTGGATGTTGGCCATCGATACGCCGAGCGCGGACTTGGCCGTGATGCCGAAGCGCACCAAATTATCTCGGTCTCGCTTGGTGCTATGTGCTCGCAGTTGGCTGAGTGCATCGCGGAGTTGCTCAGACACTGGCGCTGCGTTGTCTGCTTGGATAACGGCTTTCAGGACAAGCTCCAGCTCGAACGGATAGCCATCATCTCGTCTCCATCAACTGGGTCAACTACCCTGGGAGTCAGCCTCTGTGCCAAGCTGGGCCAGCCGCGGGTTACAGCGCGCTGGCCCGGAGTGGCAGGCAATCCACGAACGAGCCCGTTTCGTTGCTTGGCGCGGCTTTTGCTCTCGAAGGTCACATGAAACTGCGTACTCGCCTGGATGTGTTCAGCGCAGCGCTCTTGTCGGCTCTTGGCGCCAGCCAGCTCATCGCCTGCGGTGGCAACGCCGCGCTGCCCGATGCTTTACCAGGCACCTCAGGCGCATCCGGTGCATCCGGCGCATCCGGCGCATCCGGCGGCACGCCGCCTGGTGGCTCGAGTTCCGCAGGCTCGAACACTGCCGGCAGTGGGCCCGGCAGTGCGGGCAGTGCCGGTGCTGGCGGCTCCCCGGGTGTCCCAACCAATCACTACCCTTGCCAAGAGCCGCAGCAGCAAGCAGATGGCTTCGTGCAATGTATCGGGTTCAAACACCGCCAGACAGCGAACGCATGCAGCACGGGCGTGCCGCGTCCGGGCCCCGTCGACGGAGCTGACCTACCCGGGGAGTGCGACTTCGACGCCGACTGCAAAGACAAGCCGTACGGCTGGTGCGGCCGGGGCATTCAAATCAATCAAACCTTTTGCCAGTATGGCTGCGCGGTCGACAGCGATTGCGCGAACGGCCAGCTGTGTGAATGCGGCGACCCCGTCGGACAGTGCGTGCCGGCGGATTGCACGACCGACGCCGACTGTCAGAGCGGTTTCTTGTGCCGCGGCTACGATTCGCATCCTGGCTGCGCGATGACCGCATACACCTGCCAAGCAACCACCGATCAATGTGGCAGCGATTCCGATTGCAACATCGGCGCTGCATTGGGGGGCAGATGTTGGTTCGACCCCGCAATGGGCGGGTTTCACTGCAGTGCCCAGTCTTGCGCGATCGGCCGTCCCTTTTTGGTGGAAGGCGCCGAGCGGCTGGCGCCGGTCACCGCGCGCGCTGATTGGAGCGAGCTTGCTCTGCAACCCGGTGGCGTGACCTCGAGCACCACGCACAGCGTCGAGTTGGCCGAGCGCTGGACCCGGATCGCGCTCATGGAGCATGCCTCGATCGCCGCGTTTGCGCGCTTCTCGCTCCAGCTGATGAGCCTGGGAGCGCCAGCCGCGCTGATTGAGCGTGCCACGGCGGCCATGAGCGACGAGACCAAGCACGCCAAAGCTTGCTTCGCGATTGCCAGCGCCTATGCCGGCGCGCAACTCGGTCCGGGACGATTGGCCATCGAACGCAGTTTGGACGAATCTTCCTTGACGGAGATCGTACTGAACACCATCCGTGAAGGCTGCGTGGGCGAAACCGTCGCTGCCATTGAAGCTCGCGAGGCCGCGGAACACGCGGAGGATCCCGCGTTGCGCGCGCTATTGCTAGAGATCAGTGCTGATGAAACGCGCCACGCTGAACTCGCCTACTGCTTCGTGCAGTGGGCCCTTTCGCTGGCAGGACCGGAGCTCGAACGCGCCGTACGAACGGAGTTTGCGGCGCTCAGCCAGCAGGCGCCGTGCACCGACTCGGCCCGGACCGCGGCGGACCTTGTGCTGCTGAACCACGGCCTGGTTCCCGAGACAATGCGCGCCGCGATTCGCCGGGAAGCGATTGCTCAAGTCATCTTGCCCTGTTCGCACGCATTGTTCGCGCCCCAAACGCGCGCGCCTCGGCGCAATGATCGGCTGAGCGAGGAAGTGCACTAGAGGCGACCAGTAAAGCGCTGTTACGCCCGCTCGCGACCTTGCGAGGAGGGGGCGATCGTGGGCCAGCCGCGCAGCTCGCAGCGCTCGTGATTTTCCACCGGCCGATGCTTGAACAAAACGCCGCGCTCGAGATCGGGCTCAGCGTGCGCGCAACCGCCCGGCTCGAATCTGAGACACCGGGTAGCGGCCCAGCACATTGCGGAAGGCTTGTTCTACGGTGGGGTGGGGAGCACCCCGCAGCAGCAAACGAGGCATACCCGACTCGCTGAGCACGCGGATCTCGGTGGCATCGAGCCGCTCGCGCTGGGCGATTTCGGCGAATTCCGAGAACAGGGCCGGTGAGAGGCGACCCCGGAGCAGCTCGAGTTTGCCCGAGCGCGCAGTCAGCGCAAACAGTTCGTTCGCGCGGCGCAGCGCGTAGCCAAAGGCCAGCAGCAGGACGCACGGTATTCCCAACCAAACCCAATTCCAATTCACGCGAGTGACCCGTACAAAGCTGTATCGACCAACGATTGCAACTCCTGAGCTAAAGGCAATGCCCCGTTGCGCAAGCGCGTCACTCTGAAATTCCAGAGATCCGTCACCAGGGCCGAAACCGGCTGCGTGAAATCGCGCAGGGAGAATTGAGGGCGAGGCTCATCAAACATCGAGTCACTTCAACTCGACCCCGGTCGCTCGCGCAATGGCGCGATCGCAAAGCGTGCGACCGATAGTCATTTCTTTGAGTGTGAAAGCGGCCGCGATCCAGGCTCGTCTGAATCATTGGCGGGCGCTACCCGCGTCTGCGCACGCCTCGAGCCGGACATTGCCCAGCGCATTCTCAAGCGTGATCGGTTATCGTGCCGCCGCCATGATCAGCGCTGAAGGGTACCGCGCGCCTCGCGATCCGCTCATCGGGCAGGTCGTTCACGGGCGCTATCAGATCATGCATGCCATCGGCAAAGGCTCGATGGGCGTCGTCTACGAAGCGCAGCACCTTTTGATCGGACGCAAGGTGGCGCTGAAGGCCATGTCCGCGCACGCGGTTTCGCCGGCGGGGGTTCAGCGCTTTCGGCGAGAAGCGCAAGCCGCGGCCGCCGTTGGCAACTCTCACGTGGTTGACGTGCTCGACATGGGGCAGCTCGAGAACGGCTCGTTTTACATCGTCATGGAGCACTTGGACGGCGCGGACCTCGGCTTCGCGGTCGCGCTCGAGGAGCGCTTCTCCGTGGGGCGGGCGATGCTCGTGCTGGGGCAGCTGTGCGATGCTCTTTCCGCGATCCACGCGGCCGGCATCATTCATCGCGATCTCAAGCCCGAGAATATCTTTCTCACGACCCGTGATGGCGTCCCAGACTTCGTCAAAGTCTTGGACTTCGGCGTGTGCAAATTCAACGACGCGGATGGCGCGCGGCTGACGGCCACGGGTGATGCCGTCGGCACTCCGCTGTTCATGGCTCCCGAACAGGTGGAGGGCCGAACGGACATCGATCACCGGGTCGACGTCTACGCGCTGGGGGCGATCCTGTATTTCGCTTTGACCGGCCGCCCCCCGTTCGACGCGCCCAACCTGCCCGCGCTGTTCTTGCGCATCTGTCACGAACCGACGCCGAGCCTATGCAGCACGAACAGCCACCTGTCGCTGGAGCTCGACGCAATCGTTCAGCGTGCTCTGAGCAAAGACCGCAATGCTCGCTTCGGCTCGTGCGCGGAGCTCAAAGCTGCCTTGCGCTCGCTCCAGACGACCCCGGACGAAGTCGCGGCCACGTTGCCGGGCGTACTCACCGATTCGCGAGTCAGTGACTACGTCTGGGGTAATATCGGCGGCAACAGCACTATTTCGCTCGCTCCCGCGGCTGCTTCCCGGCGCCGTCGCTGGCTCGGCGTGGGTGCTCTCAGTGCCGGTGCGCTGGCGCTCTCGGCCTCGTTGGTGAGTCATTTCGTGCGCGGGCGCAGCCTGGAAGCGTCGCGCCTGACAGTCGCCGCGCCCGTCTTGCCGACGGTGCCCGAGCCGGTGCGTGCGAACCAACCCATTGCGGTGGCCGAATCGATCGTCGCCGCTGACCCCTTGGTCCGCGAAGCGAAAGACAAAGCGCCAGTCGCTGCCGGTCCCCAGCGGCAGCAGAGTGTCACGGTCACGCCCCAGCCCATCGTGCTTCCAACGCTGTCGACCGCGGTGCCTGAGTCGAGTCCTGTCGCGCCCTCGCCGCCGGCACCGAGCAGTGCCACACCCGGCCCGGCCGATAGCGCGAGTGGGTCGGCTCCAGATCTGCATTTCACTCGGACCTTGAAACGTGGCCTGTAAGCTCGCTTGGCAATGCCGGCCGGGCTCGTTGCGTGCGCGAGTGACGATCCTCGGCGTCTCCGCGATGCTCTCGGTCGTCGCAACGCGCTTGGCCAGCGCGCAAGAATCAGAGCCGGCCGCGCCGAGCCCGCGGGTTCAGTCCTCGACGACGTTCGAAGGGAGCCCCAGCGAGTCCGATGAAACGCTTACTCGCGCCCGGGCGGTGGTCGCGGTCGCTGAGCCGTTGTTCATGGCTGGGCACTATGCGGCGGCGCTCGCCGAGTACTCGCGTGCCTATCAGATCCTGGACGGGCATCCGCGCCAGTACTGGGTGCTGTACAACATGGCCGCCTGCAACGAGCGCCTGTTCCGCTACGACTTGGCTGTCGAACAGTACGAAGAATATCTGCGTCGTGCGCCGGCGAGTGAACCGGACCGCACGGAGGTGAGTACCATTCTGCGCACATTGCGCTCCCTCTTGGCCACGCTGGTGGTCGAGTCTTCGGTCGCGGGTGAAGTTTGGCTCGATGACCGTCGGCTGGGCGCTGCGCCCGGCAAATGGCGGGTTCCGGCTGGTCGCCACATCGTCGAGGTGCGCGCGCAGCACTATGAATCACAACGGCGAGAGGTGCAGCTCAATGCGGGTCAGCAGCAAGTCGGCCGCTTCGAGCTCCAACGGCTGTCCACGTCTACCGGGCCGCCCCCCGCCTACTTCTGGGTCGCGGTAGGGCTGACGGGGGTGGCGACGGTAGTGGGCACGAGCGCTGGGCTCATGGCCTTGAACGCGCACGAACAGGGGCGTGAGCGCGCCGCGCTGTATCTAGACACGGCAGCGGAGGCGGAGCGAACTCGTCACTTGGCACTGGCATCGGACGTCGGCTTTGGCGCGGCCGTGCTATTCGGCGCCACCGCCACCGTCCTCTACTTCGTTACGGATTGGCCAAAGCCGGAAGGGCACGCGCGTCCGGCACGCGAACCGAACTCGCGTCGCTCGCTGAGCGTAGCGCTGGCGGCTCCGGGTGGCTGGGGAGCAACCCTTCGCGGTCAATTCTGATGCCCAGCGTGGAGCCACGAGCCATTCTGGCGCTGTTCGCCCTCTCGCCGCTGCTCGGTTGCAGTCTGATGGGCCTCGACGACTTTGGTGGCGCGCGGTGCGAGCATGACACCGATTGCAGCAACTCAGTGTCGCAACTCGAGCCGAGTCCCTCGGCGTGCGGCACCGCGGTGTGCCAGCTGGATCGCGGAGTTTGCGTTTGGCAAGAAGGCCGCGAAATCTGTAACGGCATCGACGATGATTGCGACGGATTGATCGATGAAGGGCTGGCTCTGCCCGCAAAAACGAGCAGCCTCGCGCCCGCCGCTCCCGCTGCGCCGCCCGCAGTCGCCGAAGCGTCGCTTGTTGAACCGGCGCGAACATTCGCGGCCATTGCTGGAACCGATGCTACGAGTCAGCTGCTCACGCTCGGCCCCGGTGACGCGGAGGCGATGAACAAGCTGCAATACGATTCCGTGTTCGGCAAGATGGCGTGCCCCAATGCTCAAGGCGCGGGGGTCTGCAATTTTACGGAGGTTGCGCTGGCCGCCGATGCGGCTCACCTAGTCGTGGCTAGTATCAACACGCTCGGCTGCAGGCGCGGCCAAGTCCGGGTGGGGCTGAGCGAGATCGACGATTCACCGTTCAACGTGTGGCTGGGCAAAGCACGCGATGAGCCGAGCGAAGACCCGACCTTCATCGACAACGGCGTGGATCTTGCCAATGACCGCTGCACCGGCCGCACTGCCGGAATCAGTGGCGCCACTCGGCCTGCGGTGGCTTCATTGGGTACTCGAGCAAATGGCGAGGGCGCGCTGCTCGTGTGGTTGGCGGCAGACGCCGAGTCGACGCAGAGCGCTAGCGACTCCATCTCGGTGGAGGCGCTGGGCCTGGTCGTCCGCGCTCAGCAGCCTACCCAGCAGGCCTGGCTCAGTGGCGCGGATGGCGGAACACCCCGGGAATTGGGCCTCTCGAATAGCCTATCGGCGCCCGCCGTACTCGCTCTCGAATCGCCCTCCGGACCAGGAACATACCTAGTCGCGTTTGCCGCTCAGCAAGGCAGCGAACTTGGCATTCGCTTGCTGACGATGCGAGTGGAGCAAGCGAGGCTGCGTGTGAATTCACCCCAGTTCCTGAACGTGGGAGCCGCGGAGGAAGTAGTGCTGGCGCTCGGAAATGCGCAGCGCGGAGAAGTAGGACTGGCTTGGCGTTCCGGAGCCGGCGCGGGTGCCGAGCTGTGCTTCGCGCTGATTGCGCGGGCGGACCTTTCGAACTCTGAAGAAATACTCAGTCCTGCAAGCATACACAAAATTGCCACTCCCGAAGCGCGCTTCGCTCCTCGCATTTTGTACCAAGAGTCCGGCTTCGCCGACGACGGTCTCACCGGCGGTTGGTTTCTATCCTGGGTCGAGGCCGGCAGCGTTGACGATGGGCTCACGTTACAGATCGCGCGCTTGAGCGACAAAACCGGCGAACTCTTGAATCAGGGCGCGCTCCGTTCCGGCGTCGTTGCCCAGCCCCTTCTGTATGCGAGTTCGAGCAACGGCGTCTCACGCGTGGGCTACGCACTGATTCAACCAGGCGCTGTTCTTCCGGAAACATTTCCCAACTGGTGCAGTGATAGGGAGTGAAATGGTCAACGCGCTGATTAAGAGTTACAAGGGAACCATGAATCGCAGCGCACGATTGTGCCCCGCTATCACCGCGATCGGCGCGCCCGCTCGCGCGCTGCTTTTGGCCGCCGTTTTGGGGGGAGCCCTGAGCTGCACCGATGGCGACGCGAGCCACGGGCCGCCCGGTTCGGGGCAAGCCGGCGGGCTCTCAGCCGGTGCAGCCGGGGCTGACGACTCGGCCGGACCGGGCGGAGCGGAGCAAGCGGCGGGGGAGGGAGGGGTCGAACCAGCAGGCGGCAAGGGCGGACTGGGCGGCTCGAGCGGCCACGCAGGCGCACCGAACCCGCCGCCCGAATTCTGCACGCAAGATAGCGACTGTGATGACGGCTTGTATTGCAATGGCGTCGAGCTTTGCAAAAGCCGCTTCCCCGGCGCGGATGCCAAAGTCTGCATGAGACCAGAGTTCGGTCCGTGTCCCGGAACTGCTTGCGACGAAGCCGCCCGGGAATGCGACTGCAGCCACCCGGATCAAGACGATGATGGATACTATGTCGCCGGTTGCACGCAGGGGGTTTCCGATTGCGACGACACGGATGGCTCTCGCAGCCCCGCGCTTGCGGAGGTTTGCGATCCCCAACAGCCGCTCCACGACGAGGACTGCAACGACAGCACCTACGTGGGTACGCAGAACGAGAACGGGCACCGCAATGGCGACGTCGATGGCGACGGCTTCTTCGACGAGGCTTGCGCGAACAAGCTGAGGTATCAGCCGTTGTTCCCCAGTTCTGGAACGCCGCTGACCGAGGGCGGCAGCGACTGCGCCGACGGCGATCCACTCGTGCACCCTGGAGCCGAAGAGCTCTGTGACAACAAGGACAACAACTGCAACGGAAAGACAGATGAGATCTCCGGTGCAGCCGGTGAAAATCACACCTTCTATTTAGATCAGGATGACGATTCCTGGGGTCGCGACGACGACCCGCTGATCACGTTGTGCGCGACGCCCCCATCGCATTATGTCAGTCAGCGATACGACTGCGACGACTCCAATCCACGGATTAATCCCGGTCGGGAAGAAATCTGCAACGGCCTGGACGATGACTGCGACCGCAAGACCGACCAACCCGAAAAACCGGGCCTTCTGATGTTTGGTGAACCCTACGACGGCGTGACCCAATTCGAATGCACGGGAGAGCCACGCGGCTGGGAAGTCAAACAGTGCCCGCCCAATCGTTTGGACTGCAATGAGGACTACAGTGACGCGTGCGAGACGATCGGTACAACACTCTGCAACTGTCGTGCGTGCGGGAACGTTTGTCAGTTCTCGTGCGGCGGGACGGGTTGCGACGAAATTTCAGCTATCAGTACCGGCACCTTGCATACGTGCGCCATTGCTCAGCCAAAAGGGGCTGCGGGCGGAACCGTCGCCTGCTGGGGTCAGAATCTCCACGGTCAGCTCGGCAAGGGGGACACCAAGGATTCTGCGCGCCCCGTCGGAATTTCAGACCTGACGAACGCGACGGACTTGGCTTCGGGAGATTTCCACAGTTGTGCGATTGCCTCGGGAGGCCGGCTTTATTGTTGGGGGGACAATGAGTTTGGCCAGCTCGGTTCAGGCGCGGAGGATCTCACCGTGTCCTATCCCGTGGCTGTGTACCAACCGCAATCCGGGCTCAAGGCGAAGCGAGTGAGCTCTGGCTCGTTTCACACGTGCGCCACCTTCGAAGACGGGCGTCTCCTGTGCTGGGGGCAAGGGGAGCAGGGTCAACTCGGAAATGGCGGCAACGCGAGTGTTCACATCCCGGTGCGAGTCAAGCGTGTGGTCAACGGCGTTCGGCAATTCATCAACGATGCCACGCAAGTCGTTGCAGGGTACCTACACACTTGCTCGCTTTCTGAGGGTAGAGTCGAGTGCTGGGGTGATAATACGTATCGACAGCTGGGTGTAGACCCCGCGAGCCTGGCTTCTTCGAACGTCGCCGTTCTTGTCCCCGGGTTCGAGGATAAGCACGTCGATGAGATCTCGGCGTCGTCCGGGCACACCTGCGCGAGGGTAGACACGGACGTGTATTGCTGGGGGAGCAACTTCAACCACGAGATTGCTCTCCAAGACGGACAGACCGCACTCGCGACTAAGATTCCCCTGCCGGTCCGCGCTCACTCGATTGCAACGGGCCTCTCCTTCGGATGTGCGCTCGGTCTGAGCAAAGAGGTCTACTGTTGGGGCAGCAATTTGTCGGGTGAGCGGGGCACTGCTGACAACCCGCCAAGCGTGTTGCCCACGCCCATTCCGCTGACCGACGTAACAGGGATCTTTGCTGGTCGTGGCGGTCATGTGTGCGCCACTCGAGCGAACGGGCCTGTGGAGTGTTGGGGCAACAACGAAGCGGGCGGACTTGGAAACGGTTTGGTCTCCGACCTGCCGCAGCCTCTGCCGTCACCCGTTCTAGCGCTGAGCGCTAGCCAGGTGTGCGTCTCTCCTTGAATGGTCTGACCAATTCAGGGGTCACGTGTTCGTGCGTTTCAACAAGGGAGATCAATATGGCATTCGACGATATTAGGTTGATATTGAACAAGGTCGGCGGAATCTACCAGGCCGCGCCTGTGACGGTGCGCTGGCACGGAACACAGTCCTTTACTCTGGATCCTTCCCCACCGGACAGTACAGATGCTAGCTCACCCCAAGATCAACCTTTCAAGCTCAGCGCTTCGACACCCGACCCAGCCAATCCATTCGCGGCTACGATTGCGGTCCTCACATTCGTCGGTAAGGTCAACGCGGAGCCAGCCGACAATTGGCATTCGAGCTTCGATGGCGCGGCTACGCTCACTCAAGCGATGAACGTGAAGGGAGTTGGTTTGAGACCGCTCACGATTTTTTTGTCGTGCACTGAGCACCCCAAGCTGGTGCTAAATTCGCTGAAAGAAGCCAGCTATGACGCGCCGCCATCGCCCTAGCAGTCCTGCCGGCGTTTCTAGCGTTGATTCGAACATTCATTAATCCCTCGTAGGCGCGCACGCGCTTTGAGCGCAGTCGGGTTTCGGCCCGTTGCGTCGAGGTCGCGCTGCGCGCCGATTTCAAAGTCACGAAGAGGGGAAGCGCGCCGATTCAGGTAGTTCTACGGGGGCCTGACGCCGGACTCGGGGAACTCCTCCGGGGCGAGCAGAAGTTCGGATTCGAGTGCCCCATACTCCCCACGAGCCCGGGGGCTCCACCCCTGCCCGCTTTGTGATAATTGTCAGCGGCATGGGTTGCCTGGAAAGCGGCGAGAAGCGTTGCCTCTTGAGCGCCGATCAGGTGATCGGGCGGGAACCTGGGGCTGCCCTGCGGCTGGACGACGATTCGGTGTCGTGGCGGCATGCGAGTGTGCGTTGGACGGGGCACGCTTGGGAGTTGCAAGACCTAGGCAGCCGCAACGGGACTTTTGTCGACGGGCACCGGATCGCGGCCGGTGCCCGAGCGCTGCTGCGCATGGGCTGCCAGCTCAGGTTCGGTGATGCCGAGGAGCTCTGGCGACTGGTGGACGTGGAGCCCCCGGTGACCGCGCTCGTGGATCTGGCGACGGGTGAGCGCTTCTTTGCTTTCGACGAGTTGCTCGCGGCGCCGCACTCGGGCGAGCCGGAGTTGTTCATCTCGCGGCAGGCGGATGGCTCGTGGATCGCCGAGTTCGCGGATCGGGTGTGGGAGCCGGCGCCGTCGGAGGTGTTGACGATCGGCGCGCGCCAGTATCGGTTCGAGCCGGGCGCACCGGTGTATGCGACCACCACGGGGCGCGGTCAGCGCTTGACTCCGGCGGAGATGGCGCTGCAGTTCTTGGTGACTCGCAATGAGGAGCACGTCGAGGTCAAGATCGTGCACGGTGACCGAAGCATCGAGCTGCGTCCACGCGCGCACAGCTACGTCTTGCTCACGCTGGCTCGCTTGCGCGTCCGCGATCAGGAAGATGAGTCGCTTGCCCCTTCCAATCAGGGCTGGGTCTATCAGGACCATCTGCTGAAGATGCTGGCCACCACGCCGACGCAGCTTGCGGTGGACATCTACCGCGCGCGCAAGCAATTTAGCGAGGCGGGCGTGACCGAAGCCGCGCAGATCGTCGAGCGGCGCGGCACGACTCACGAGCTTCGCATCGGTGTGCCCAGATTGGCCATCACGGTTGCATAGGGCCGCTGCGACGTGCGCTGTGGGGCGAGGCGTGGTCCTAGAAGCGTGGGCGAACCGGGCTCCGGCGGGCAGCGTGGATTTCTCCCTGAGCCGAACCCCTTCTCCCGCGTGAGCCAAGCTACTCGGCGGAAACGTGGCGGGTTCGATTGAAGCTGCACGGGCAAAAAATGCGAAATGGTTCCTTACGAACTGCTGTCTCTTCGACTCGCGCATTGAACGCGGCGCGGGTTATTGTATGACGGCGGGGAAAATGCGCAGATCTGACGTGCGGGACGGAACGGTTGGCGGAGTGATCCGGGCTTGGCAACGGCACGCGCGCGGAGCCGCGGTGCTCGCAGGGGGCGGCCTGATCGTCGGCGCGTGTGGGGATGCGCCGACCGAGGTGGTGCTCACCGTTTTCAGCGACGTGTCATGCGATGCACAGGTTGCGGTGGCCATGGGTAAGCCGGGAGAACTCGGCGATCGCGCGGAGTCTGCGATCTCGACTGTTTGCGATCGAGCCACCGGCTCGCGGGGCATGCTCGTACTCGTGCCCAAAGAGAGCGATACGGGCGAGCTCGCGGTCGAGGTCCGAATTCGCGCCGATCAAGAGCCACCCAACAACTGCGTCGCCTCGCTCGGCTACGACGGTTGCATCATCGCGCGGCGCATCCTCAATTACATTCCCGGGCGCAGCGTCAAGCTGCGGGTGGACTTGAGGAACCCATGTTTGAACACTCCATGCACGCAAACTACGAGCTGCGTCGTGCAAGGCTTGAGCAAGTCGTGCGTCGAGGCTCGCATCGACCCGACGCGGTGTTCGGGGACATGCACGGACGAGGACCTCGTGTCTCAAGACAAGAATTCGGGGCTTGGCGGCGCCAGCAGCATGGGGGGCGCGAGTGGCGGTCCCAGTGGCGAAGCGGGTGAGGGCGCAACCTCAGGCATCGGTGGAGCGAGCGGCGAAGGCGGTGAAGGCGGTGAAGGCGGTGAAGGCGCAACGAGCGCGACCGGGGGAGCCATCGGCAGCGGAGGAACGGGCGCCAATGGCGGAACCGGCGGCAGCGCAGGAACCGGCGGCAGCGCAGGAATCGGCGGCAGCGGCGGAAAAGCCGGCAGCGGTGGCACGGCCGGAAGTAGCGGCAAAGGCGGCAGCGCAGGAACCGCCGGCAGCGCAGGAACCGCCGGCAGCGCAGGAACCGCCGGCAGCGGCGGGAAAGCGGGCACCGGAGGTAGTGCAGGAACTGCGGGCGCGGCCGGCAAAGGCGGAACTGGTGGGACCGGCGGCAGCGCGCCCATGGATCCGTGCGCGATCGGCGTGAACCCATGCAGCGCGGGTGCGACCTGCGTCGCGAATGGCTCGAAGGCCACGTGTCAGTGTCCGGCGGGCTTCGAAAACAGCGCCACCAATGCAACTCAGTGTGTCGACATCGACGAGTGCAAAATCAAGACGGCCAATTGCGCGGCCAAAGCGACCTGCACCAATACCTCGGGCAGCTTTAGCTGTCAGTGCCTGCCTCAGTACAGCGGCGACGGTAAGGTGTGCACGCCGTTGTGCGTTGCAGCCCCCACCGCGCTCGCGGCGTGGTGGACGGGCGACACGGACGGTACGGACCTCGTCGCAGCCCACAACGTGACCTTGACCAGCATCACTCCCGCTCAAGAGATGCAGGCAGGCGTGGTCGGGACAGTAGGCGGAGCATTCTCGTTGGCCGGGGCCACCTCGTACGGATCCGTCGCAGACAACGCCGCCCTGAATGTCGGCACGGGCGATTTCAGCATCGCGCTGTGGGTGCGCTCGACGTGCACGAGTACCTGCGTGTTCTTGGACAAACGCACGGGCGGTTCGGGGGCTGGCTATTCGCTGTATTCGAGCAGTGGTATGCTGGGCCTGCAGTTGAATGAAGGGGTCGGCTATAACAACTATGGCGGCGTCGCCAATTTTGCCGACGGCAACTGGCACTTCGTCGTCGTCTCGGTGGAGCGCGGGAAGGCTATCGACGGCCTTCGCTTCTATCTCGACAACAAGCTGGACGCGAGCCTGGATCCCACCGCCCGGAAGGGCTCACTCGACAATGCTTCTGCCCTGATCTTTGGCGGCCGCTCGAACAGCCCCGTGTCGAACCCGCCCAGCGGCCATCCTAACGGGGCCTTTTTGGATGAGGTCCAGCTGTACAAGCGAGCGCTCACCGCCGCCGAAGTGCAAGCAATGTGGACGGCCGGCGTGAACGGCGTGTGCAAGTTGTAGAGACTAAAAGCGCACTGGGCTCGACAGCGGGCCCGAAATGATACTGGGCGAAAAATCGCCGCTCGTGCCGTCCTCGTGACGCGTGACCACGATCGTGGTCGTCACTCCGGCGGCGACGAGCGCCGCAGCGCCGGCCCAGAACCACCATTGCTTGTAGAACGGGTGCCGTTCGATGGGATTCAGTTCGAGCTCTCGATGCTGGCCGGCCACCAAGATCACCTGCGTGGAAGCATCCGAGTAGCCTTCACGATGCGCGAGCACGAGATGCGTGCCTGGTAGTAGCAGCGCCTCGGTGGGCGCTTGGCCCAAAGCTTGACCGTCGATGCTGACGGCGGAGCCCGCGACTCGGCTTTTGATCGCGACTTGCGCATGGCGCTCGATGGAACCCAGTGTCACATCGAGCGACACGCTGCTTCCGCCACGCAGGGTGAGACGGCGTTCGTAGGGAAAAAAGCCCTCTTTAGTGACACGCAGCAGGCCGTCACCGGCGTCCACCAGGATCGGGTCCGCGCCGCCTGCGAGGTTCAGCGGTTGATTGCGAAAGCTGCCCTGCGCGTCCGGTTGGTTGATGCGAATCACGACTTCCGCGACCCTCGAGCGCAAGTCGGCCTGCAGCTCGGACAAGGTCGGGACCTCGGCCTTGATCTCCGCTGAGGCTAGTTCCGAAAAACGCTGCAACTGCGCGAGCGACTCACTGTAACGACCCAGTGCTTGCAGCGCGCGCGCCTCATTGTACAGCACGCGCGCGTCCGGATAAGTGGCGTACGACTGGTGGTAGGTGTCGATGGCGGCCGCGAACTCGCGCGCACGAAACAGCGTGTCGCCTCGATTTTTCAAGGACTGCGCCTGGGAGCGGACGCGAGCCATCTCGGCCGTCGCAGCGACCACCGGGTCGATTGCGGGAGCCGGCGAAGCTGAAGCAGGACCTTTGGCGGGGGCGTTGGCAGCGGCTGCGCGCGGCGGCTTCGGAGCGGGCGCACCGCCTGCGGCAAACGCCGGCTGGGCGAGCGAGCAAATCAGCGAGCTTGCGAGCAGCTGATAACCAATGACAGTCACGTGATTCATGGCGTGGCGGATCACAGTAAATCGGGAAGTTGTGGGCGCGCCTTGGCTGTCGCTGCCGGTGCGGCAGGAACAGGGGCAGGCGCAGGATTGGGCCGGTGCGTTGCTGGAGCGTGCGCGTTCGCGCGCGGGTTGGACGTGGCCACGGGCTCTGCAGGCTTGGGTTCGAGCGCTGGCTCGGGCGCGCGGACAGGCGCCGGTGCATCACTCGTCGGTGAGACTGGGGCAGTCGCGTGAGCTTCGGCTGCTGGGTAGGGCGCCGAAACGGCGGGCGCCGTGGCCGTCGTGTTGGCGCGATTCAGGCGCCAAACCAAGAGCAGTGCGAACGCCAGACACAGCGCCAACACTGGCACGATGAGCCGTTTGCGATTCGGGCCTGCGCTGCTGGGCGCAGCAAAGCTCACAGGACCCGCGCTGGCTGAAAGCGGCGGGCTCGAGGCCTTCGCGTGATCGAGGAAAACGCGTACGTCGTCCGTGGAAGTCAGCTTGGTGCTGACAGCCTCGAGCGGCTTTGGGGCGACAGACGGCTGCACGCGCAGCGCCTGCCCAGGTGGAGGTTCACTGAAAGGCGAGCGGCGGCTCACCTGCGCGCCCGCTGCTTCGAGCACGGGTTCCAGCGCCAACCAGGCGTCGCGAGCGTGCTGAAAGCGCAGCGCTGGCGAGCGCGCTACGCAACGACTGAACCAATCGTCGAAGCCGCCGGGCAGCTCCGCACCCTGCAGCTGCTTGGCCCGCTGCGAAGCAGGCGGAATGGGGTCGATCATCAGCTCGCGCAATAGCTGGTGGAGCGAGCCGTCGCTGGCCGTCCAGAAGATCTGACCGCTCAGCATCCGAAACGCCAGCAAGCCAAACGCCCAAACGTCGGTTGCCAAGCTGATTGGCTCGTCCTGCTGCGCCTGCTCCGGAGCCATCCACAGCGGGCTGCCGAGCGCGGTGGTGTTGCGCGTGTCGGCGACAACGACGGTCGCCAAGCCGAAATCCAACACCTTGACCATGAACTCACTGCCCGCATTGCGCGCGCGAGCCAGGAACACGTTGTCCGGCTTGATGTCTCGGTGCACGACGTCGATGTCGTGTGCAGCGGAAAGGGCGTGTGCGAGCTGCACCAAGATCTCGTATGACTGCGTGGCCGAGAGAGCGCCTGAACGCAGCAGGTGAATCTCCAGCGATTCTCCTTCCAGCAGCTCCATGGCGAGCCACGGGACCTGCTCCACACCTTCCACCCCCGCCGCGATCACATCCACCACGTGCTCGCTCGGGATGAGCGAGCTGGTACGCGCTTCTTGCTCGAAGCGGCGCGTGCCGTCGACCGCTGCGGCGCTCGGTAGCATCAACTTGAGCGCGCGCTTCTTACCCGTGCTCAGCTGCTCGACGATGTAAACCGCGCCCATGCCACCCTGGGCGAGCGGTCGGATGACGCGAAACTGCTGCGCGAAGATGGCGCCTTCGGTGAGGTCGAGAACGTGTGACATGGCGACGGGAGTCGAGTGTTCCACTACTTGATGCGCGTGCTCGCGCAAAGCTCTCGCTCATCCGATCGTGCGCAGCGCTGCCTTGTCCGGCATTTCGCGCTTATTTTTCGAATCAGGCGCGCGGGGCCCGTACGCACCTGAGGTAAACCCGGTTTCCATTGGGATTCGCGCCGCTTTTTTGCTGGGACTGGAACTGGTTCCAGATTGCGACGAAACCCCTCAGTCGTCCCGTCCTGGCCTGGACCAGTGCTTCGGCCCGGCAACGGTCAGTCGCTCAGGGACACGCTGCCGGTTGCGGTACTGGAGTGGCCGTGACCAACCATGCCGCCGCGCATTGCTGCGCATCGTAGCCAGTCACCTCGGCGATCGTGTCGAGCATGTCCTGCATGCCCGCAGCCTTGCCGGCGAAGCGCTGGTAAAATGTGTGCAAGGCTGCGTCGAGCTGCTGCCGGCCTACCTTTTGCTCGACGCCGCGATAGAAGAACGCGCCCTTGATGTAAGGATTATTGGAATACAGCCCGCTCTTCAGCACGTCCACCACGCCACAGCTCTGCGGCCAAGCCACTTCGCTCGTTCCCTGCGTCGTCAGGCCGTCGAGCTCCCCCCGATAGGCGAGCCAGACCGCGTCGGACGTCACGCTGCCGGCGGTCGCCTCCAGGGCACGCGCCGCGAGGTAGGTCGCCGTGCCCTCTGACAAAACCAAGTCTTCCCAACACCGTAAGCGCACCCCGTTGCCGAACCACCCGTGCGCAGCTTCATGCACCTGCGTCACTTCATCAGCCATCTTTTCGCTGGCAACGTGCCAAAACGGGTGGTGCTCCATTCCTCCGCCAAACCAAGGCAGGGGTACCGACCCCACGTGCGATCCAAAACGATAGGCGCCGATGTGCTGCTCGAGCCAATCGAACGCGGGCACCAAGTGCGCGGTGCCAGCTACGGCATCGGCTTGGCCACCCGGCTCGTACCAAACCGAAACGCTCGTGCCATCGGTGGTTTTGCCGAGCGGCAGCTCGCTGTAATTGCCAACCGCCCAAGCGGCCATGTACGACGGCGCGTCGTTCGCTATGTCCTTTGCGTAGACGGCTGTTTGGAGCCCAGGCACGCCGACCACACTCAGATGAAATTCGGTGCCGTCGCTCGGGTTCGAGTGGCAAGGAAAGACGTTGCCGCAGAAGTACGGCCAGCTGAAAGAGAATCCCAACGCCGAGGCGCCATCCAGGTGCTCATGGTTTCGCCATGCATAGTCGATGTCCAAGACCAGAGGCTCGGTGGACGCAGGCACCTCGATATCGAGCTGGGCCGGCCCAGCAACAAAACGCAGAGGCACGCCCTTGCTCTCGACCGAAGCGATCGCCAAATCGCCGAT
>Ga0164308_10000234_pt1 | contig 29821 bp, 29 predicted proteins | sample Whisoiple_246_MG_FD_109983 | JGI IMG/M metagenome (GOLD analysis project Ga0164308, IMG submission 109983) | Soil microbial communities amended with fresh organic matter from upstate New York, USA - Whitman soil sample_246_MG | ecosystem: Environmental > Terrestrial > Soil > Unclassified >... | reverse complement strand
TGTCGTAGAAATGCCGGACATTGGTCGTCGTTCAGCCGTTTGCCCCCGTGTTTGCGGATGTCGAAGCTTGGGCCGAGCACTACGTTCGGACGGCGGATTTGCGCTTCAAGTTGACGCCGTGTGCGCCGCCCGTGCAGTTTCGCGAGCTCTCGACGCCGCTACGTTTGCTCGAGCCCGGGCGACCGCCAGAATTTCGTGCGGCGCGTCGCACCGAGCGCACGCCGAGGCTGGAGGCGCTGAAAGACCCGCAGTATCGCGCGCGCGCCCTGCACGCTTTCTTTCATCATGAGCTGCAGGCGGCAGAGCTGATGTGTTGGGCGCTGCTCGCGTTTGCGGATGCGGAGCTGGATTTTCGCAAAGGATTGCTCGGCATTTGCTTGGACGAGATCCGGCACATGAACCTGTACCGCGAGCACATCGCGCAGCTCGGCCACGAGATCGGTGATTTTGGCGTGCGTGAGTGGTTTTGGAAGCGAGTTCCGACCTGTCCGAGCAAGCTCGCCTTCGTCTCCGTGATGGGCATGGGCCTCGAGGCCGCCAATTTGGAATATGCGAGCGACTTCGCGGCGCGCTTTCGCAGCGTGGGCGATGAGGAAGGCGCTCGAATTCAGGAACGCATCGCCAAGGAAGAAGTCGCACACGTGGCATTTGCCACACGTTGGTTCGCGCGCTGGACGGGCGGCTGTGATTTCCAGACTTGGGCGTCCGCGCTGCCAGCGCCGCTTTCGCCTTGGGTCATGCATGGCAACCCCATCGCCGAAGACGCCCGAAAAAAGGCCGGCATGACGGCGGAGTTCCTTCGTGAGCTGGCCGCATACGTTCCCGAGCCCAAAGGGCGGACCCTGCGGGAGCCTACGCCCGACGAACCATGAAGTTCGCTTGGGTGCTCAACCTGGACGCCGAGCTCGAGCTTTCGCGCCCGAACTTCGACTACGTGCCGCGCACCAAGTTGTTGCAGCAACTCGCTATTTTCGGGCAAGGCTCGCGGGCATTGCTGGCTGCCGAAGACGCGCTGCTAGAGCCCGGGACGACGCTGAACGATCCTGAATTCGTGGGGCGTGCCTGGTGTCCCACTCCGCAAGCGCTGAGCCGCATGGCGGCAGCCGGGGTGCGCGCGGAGCCTCACCCGACGGCGAGTGTGCTGCGGCGCGTGAACCATCGCTTGTTCGCGCACGAGGCCGGTGGTGGGCTTTTCGAACAGCGCTATTTCACCGAGCGTGCGCCGCTCGAGGCGCTGCTCCGACGTGCGGAGCGGCCCTGGCTGTTGAAGCGCCCGCTGTCCTTCGCGGGCCGCGGGCAGATGCGCTTCTACGGTCCCATCAGCGACAAGCAATGGGCTTGGCTGGATCTCTCCTTGGCGCGAGACGGCTTGATCGCCGAACCGCTGGTCACGCCCACGCTCGAACTGAGCCTCCACGGCTTCGTCTGGCAGGCTGGTCGCTATGAGCTCGGCCGGGCATGCGTGCAACAAGTGAGTGAACGCGGTGTGTTCCGTGGCGTGCGCTTGGCGCTTGCCGGGGAACTCGAGCGAGCCGAGGCCGCGCTGTTGTTCGAACGCGCCGAAGCAGTCGCTCGTTTACTGCACCAAGCAGGCTATTTTGGCCCCTTCGGCATCGATGCGTATCGCTACCGAGTCGGCGACGAGGCTGGCTTCTGCGCACTGAGTGAAATCAACGCGCGCTACACCATGGGCTTCGCGGTTGGGTTTCCGCGCCCTCCAGCCGAACTCTCGCTCTAAGCCGAAAAACGGCTGACGCCGGCGAGCAGCGTTGCTATCACCACGAATTCAACCAAGATCCGCTGATTCGAAGCCGGCTTCGCGCGCTGCTCGAAGCCGCGCGCCAACGCCACCAGCGCAATCAAGCCGGCGAAGGGCTGGTGGGTGACGAAGTACACGACGCCCAGTAGAGCCGCGCACATCAGTCGCTCACGGTTGGAGAGCGCACGAAAGCCACGCCCGCCATCGAGCGGGGGGATCGGCAGCAAATTGAACAGATTGATCCAAGCGCTCACGTGAGCAATCGCGCTCAGCATCGGCGAGTGCAGGGCGCGGCTCAGCGCGAATACCAGCAGCGAGACGCCGAGGCCCCAGCGCGGGCCCGCCAACCCGACTTGAGCTTCTTCATCGACATCGATCGGGTATTGGTTCAGGCGTACCACGGCGCCCAAACCGGGGATGAACATCGGCGAACTGGCCGCGATGCCGAGACGCTTCAGCGCCACCACGTGCCCGATCTCGTGCACGTAAATGCAGAGCACGAGTCCTAGAGCGAACTGCCAGCCGAAGAGTGTCCAGTACACGCCCACCGAGAGCAGCATGGTCCAAAGCGTGCCGAGCTTGGTCAATCCGAGCAGCAGCGGCTTCCAACCCGCGAGTGCTAGGACCCACAGCGATTTCAGCTTCAATAACGCGAACACCAATGCCGAGCTCAGGGCCGCCCCCCAGCGCCTCCAGCCGCTCTTTGCCGGTTGCGCGGGCGCTGCTGGAGACGGCCTCGGAGCTGACGGTCGAGCCTCCAGCTGCTCGCGCAGGTCGCGAATCAGGTCGGTGATGCGAGTCGCCTGTTTTGACTGCGGCGGAAGTAGGGCCAAGGCTTTGCGCCAGCTGGCCATGGCCTCACCCAACTCACCGCGGCTACTTGCCTGCTCGGCCGCTCTTGCCAAAAGCTCGAGTTCACGGCGATGCACGAGGGCATTGCAGCTCGGGCACAGCAGCAGCGCTGGTGCGAGCACCACACCACAGCTGGCGCACGCCGCCCCGAGGCTGGCTGCGGAAGGTAAGCTGCCTACGTCAATCGGCTGCATGGCTGCCGAGCGCGACCGGGGCGGCTTTGGGGGCGCTCACGGAAAATGGTCCGAGCACCTGCAGCGGCACGGGACTCGTGAACTTCCACGCTTCATATAACCCAATCCCGATGATGAAGATGCCGATGATATTTTCGGTGCCCTGAAGAAATGGCGAGGCCAGCGCGATGGCGAGCAGCCACAGGCACGCCCAAAGGAAGCCGCCCAAGGAGGGCGTTGCTGCCGGCGCGGCGTCCTTGGCGTCCGAGTGGGCAATGGCTTGCAGCAGATCGGGCAAAGAAGCGAGCGCGATCGCCGCGTAGGTCAGCCCTACTGCCAGCACTTGGTAGCGGCGCCCGCCCAGACCCCGCGAGCCCTTGCGCACTGCTTTGCCCACCAAGTAGCCGACGCCAATGGCCACGAAGCCAATTTGAACCTTGAACAATTTTTCGATCGCGATCCAGGCGATGCAGCCCGCCAGCGCTCCCAGTCCGCCGTACAGCGATGCGCGCAAGAAGCTCTGTCCCGACTGGCTCGAGCCGAGCTCGCGTGCCAGCCCGCTGCGGCACTGGTCACAAGCGGGCCGGGTGCTGATTTGCCAGTACTGGCCGCTGAGGGTGCGATTGCAGAACGCGCAGCTGAGCGAGGCCGGCGCCTGTCCTTCGAATTCAGCGCGTTCGAAGGAAAGCTCGCTAGTGGGCGGCGACGGCTCTTCTGACATTGCTCTGCCAGAGTACCGATCCCGATCTCGGGGTCAAACCGCGCGTCGACGGGCGCGCTTTCGGCCGAGAAAGAGCGCGCTCGTAGGGACGAGCAACGCTAGCCAGCCTGCGTTCTGACCAGCGCCGCTCGCGCGGCAAGAGCAGCCGCTTCGATCGCTCGGCGCGGCGTTCAGATTCGAGGGCGATCCGCCGCCGATCGCGTTGCTGCTCGGCGCGCCACTGGAGGCATTGCCGCCCGCGCCTCCGGCCGTGAGCTCGGAGCCGGCGGCCCCGGAAATACCGCTGTGGCCTGCGCTGCCCGTTGGGCTACCGCTGCCGAATTCGTACGCCCCAATGTCGATGGTGCCGGTGGTCAACCTGGGTCGCGCGTTCGCGGGGTGCTGGTATTCCCACTGCGGCGTGAGCTCAACCCCGCCAGCGGTGCCGGGGTCGCTGCCCTCATCGATGCACGGAGAGGCCGGCGCCAAGTCATAGATCAACGCTGCACGTTCGAGGAAGCGAGGATCCGCGCCCGAGAAGTTGTTCGTGCTGACGGCGTTGCCTTGGTTGGTGATCGAGCCCGCACCAGCAAAAATGTTGTTCTGCAAGTGCACCGGAACATCGACCGCAGCCCCGACATTCACGAACGTACCGCCGCTCGAGCGGTCGTTGACGAAGGTGTTGTTGACGACATACAGCTGGTGTTGCGGATTGCCGGCCGCGGTGCCCTCGAGGCCATAGGCCAACAGGCTCGGGTTCTCGCCGTTCGCGCCTTGCTCGATCACGTTGCCGAGCACCAACGAAAGCCCGAGGTTCGGTAAATCGAGTTCGTAGCTCGTGCTGCCGTTCTCACTGCTCAGTCGGTTGTAGGTGATGAAATTCTCGGCCGCGCGCGATTTGACGAGGTGGCCCACTTTGCTGGCGTGCGAGTAGCTGTAGCGGAGCGTAAAGCGCGCCACGTTGCCGATGTAGAGGTTGTGCGAGTAGCCGTCGCCGAAGCCGTTCTGCGCAAACTCGCTGTACTCGATCAGGATCTGACTTTGCGCGCTGGCTCCGGTCAGGATGCCGTCGTCGTTGTCGTGAAAGTAGCAGCCCCGTACGGTCAGGTTGTCGCCTTCTTGGCGAATGCCGGCGCCATTCTTATCGGGCACACTGGCGCCAGAAAATTCGATGTTTTCGACCGTAGTGTCCCGTCCGCTTATCACCCAGATCGCCTTCCCACCCGAGCTTCTGCCGCGAGCATCGATCTTGGCTCGACCGCCCACGCCCCGCAGAGTCAGGCCGTTCTTGTCGATTGAACAGACGTCTCCAGCGTATTCGCCCGCGGCGTCGATCTCGATCACGTCTGCGTCGTGCGCCGCTGCAGCTGCAGCGCACGGCGTGTTGAACGCCTTGCCCGGACCGACGCTGAGCGTGGCCGCCGTCGCGGGCGCCGCGAACGCACTCGCTGCAAGCACCGCTGCCGTCAGACGGATCGTATTAGCGTGCGGCCGGCGCATGCTCCTACAATCTCATAGGCAGGTTTGCCTGCCGAGTGGATTGCATGGGCGCCGGCCAGTTCCAGTTTATTCCCCGCCAGTGGGGGTGTCGGTTCATGTAGTCGCTGCGAGTGGCGGACGAGGGCCGCATTCTCGCTTCTCGATTATGAGCAAGCCCGGCCAGAATTGACCTTGAGCGTGTCAAACTGCCGCATCGAGCAGCTGGTCTGTGCTCGCTCAGTGTTTGATGCTGCGCACGTGATTGTCGACGAAGTCCTTCACCGAGCCGGAGAGATCGATGGCAGCGCTGGCCGTCGCTTCGCTCAAGCTTTCGGCTTCTTGCCCGATCTTGTTTTCCAGGGTCAGAATTTTCGCCTCGAGTTCGGTCCACTTTTGGCGGGCGTCGAGGTTCAGGAGATGAAGGCTCAGGCGGATCTGCTCGCGTGCCGCGGTGAAGGTTTCGATCGGGTGCGAGAGGTCAAAGGGGGATGTCTTCATGCCCCTGGGTTCTGCACGAACCAGGCCAAACATCAGCAAGGCCAAACATCACCAAATCTGACAGCGGTCGGTCGGCGCCAGGGCGCTTTCCGGGGAGCAAGCGAAGGCTTGGGCGAATTCCGGCAGGTTGCGCAGGCCGCCATTGACGCGAAATCTACCCGGCGCGTGCGGATCAGTGGCGATCTGCCGCAGCGTGATGGTGTCACTCGCGGTTTCGCACCACGTTTGGGCGTAGGCGATGAAAAATTGCTGCTCGGCGCTGAATCGACTGCTGGCCGCGCTACGCTTTTCTTGCGCCTGAAAGGCCGCGAACGACACGATGATACCGCCCAGATCGGCGATGTTTTCGTCGAGCGTGGCTTTGCCATCGACGTACACGCCAGGCAGCGCTTCGTAGCCGTCGAACTGATCGACCAAACATTGTGAGCGGTGTTCGAACTCGGCGGCGGTCGTCTCGCTCCACCAGTCGACGAGCGCACCGTGACCGTCGAAATGGCGGCCGCGGCTGTCGAAGGCATGCGTCAGTTCGTGGCCGATGATGCTGCCCAAAACTCCAAAGTTGAATGCCGGCGGGCGATCCTCGCGAAAGAACGGGTCGGATAGGACGGCCACCGGGATGGTGATGTCATTCCTCGAGTCGGTGTAAAAAGCATTCGCGATGTCTGGCGAAGCCCAGAATTCTGCGCGATCCACGTTCTGCATGAGCTCGGCGGCCTGGGCTTGCGCGGAGCGATGCGCGATTCCAATGCGTTGCTCGAGGAAGGTTTGGCTGGCTGAGAGACCGAGCGTGTCATCCGGCCAGCGTTCCGGGTAGCCGACCTTCGCCAGGAGCTGTGCGAGCTTGTCTTGGGCTCGGGCGCGAGTTGCTTCATCCAGCCAGGCCACGCGATAAAGGTTTGCGCGCATGGCGCTCTCTAGCTCAGCGACCAGCGAGTTGGCCTTCGGCTTGAGCGTGCTGGAAACGAACCGATCCACGAACTTCTGCGCCAATGCGAAGCCGAACACGTCACGCACGCGTAGAAGACAGTCGTACTCGTCGGATGGCGCCTGCTGGGCTCCGTCGACCACTCCGCGGTGGAACGCGAACTCTTCGCTCAGCAGGCCTTTGTCGATCGACCGTGCGTAGGCCTCGAGCGTGCGCCAGCTGAGGTACTGCTTGAGTGTAGTGAGCGGAGCGCTGGAGAGCAGCGCCGCCAGCGCCGGCAAAGCTCTGGGCTCGTACAGGTTGACGTGTTGGTCGGACAACCCGCGGGTGGCGAAATACTGCGACCAGTCGAAGCTCGGCAGTGCGGAAGCCAGCTGCTGGAGGTCTACGGGGTTGTATCTGGCCAGCGGATCGCGGTCGTCGCTTCCAGCCTGCGCGACAGCCGCCTCGAAATCGAAGATGGCTCGTGCGTCGAGATCGAGCGTGAAGCTTTGCGCCGCTGCGCGCGCCAACGACACCATGTGAGCTTGGTAAGCGCTGGCGAGCTCTGCATCTCGGTAAGAGGCGCGTGCCGGCAAGCTCCACCCTGCTTCGCTGATGGCCAAGGTATGGCGGCTTGGATCGCCCGCGTCGATGTCGAGTTCGCTCGCGAACAGAGCGCGCACGCCCGAGTCGTGCAGATGCGCGAGCAGCGTTGGTAAATCCCGCTGCGAGCCGAGTGCCGTCACTTCGCTCAGCGCGCGGCTCAACGGTTCCGAGCGGATGCTCGGGCTTTTGTGCGCGCGGAGACAGCTCCCGTAGTAGGTTCGCGCGTCGCGCAGACTCGGATCGGAGCTCGACATCGCGTCGAGCAGCGACTTGAAGTACACGCTATTTCGCTGATCGCTGCCATAAAGGCGGCTCTCGGCGTAGCCGGGGAGCGCTTCGTGTTGAGCGAGCCAAGTACCGCACGCGAACTGATAAAAATCGCTGCACGGTTCGGCGCTGGTATCCAAATAGCTTGGATCGAAGCTCGGCATAGACGCTTGTGCGGGCTCGGAATCGTCGGCGCTGCAGCCCGGCAAAGCGAGCAGCCAACAGATCGGCAAGAGCAAGTAGGCCTTTCGGAGGCTGTCGATCATTGGATACCAAACAAGCCTTGGCAGGCGTTGGGCGATTGAGGAAAGGAGCCGGGGGCGACGTCGGCGCAGCGAATCCCGGTGATTTGCTCTTGGCAGGTTTGGGCGTTGCCCCAAACGCGCGTCACCTGCTCACAGGGCAGATAGACCCGGAACGAGAACTCGCACAGCTCTGAAAAATCCGTGCGGTCAGTCTCTCGTGCGCATGAAACTGCTTTGGCGCAGTAGCTGGACACGAAGCGTTCACAGGTCGCGGTGGGCAGCTCCTCATCGCTGGACGCACAACCGAACGCGCCGCTGCAGGCAGCAGCCAAGAGCAGCCACCTGGCCGCATACACATCCATCCGCCCCCAGACTCGTCGCGCCACGTTACCTTCGAATCAGGTAACCAGAGTGTGCGCGACGGGTCAACAGAGCTCGAAGACGCGCCTACTTCACTACCGTGATGACGTCCGGGTCTTTCAGCGTGAAGCACTGGTTAGGCGGCGCGACCCAGTTGATCGCGTTGTACCAAAACTGCTTGGTTTGATAGAGCGTGCCCACGGAGTGGAAGAAGCCGCCCTCAGGCAGCGTTGCATCCGGCACCCAACACTTGTTGCCTGCGTCCTTCTGAGGAGGGACCGGCATGCCCGATTGCTGCCAAAGGCTGGTGAAGGTGACCCATTCGTCGCCGAAGGCGAAGATGCGGCCCTTGCCGTTGACCTCTTTGGCGACGGCCATGTTGCCGCCAGTCACCGGATCCTTAGCGATGACCGTGGCGTCGGCGGGCGCCATGATGGGCCAACCAATGAACGCACCGGTGTAGTCCAGGTTCGCGGTCAGCTTAGCCAACGAGCCGGTTTGGGGCGGAAACTTGATCGGCGTGGTGATGAACGGTTTCGCGGCGTTGCTGACCACACCGTCCCAATTCATACACAGCTTGAGATCGACGTTGCCGCCCTTGTAGTACACGGGCTGCTGTTCGCCGGACTTTGGCGCCGCCCACTGAGCCTCGCTGGTTCCGGTGTAGCTGAGGCCGGCAAAGCTAATCAGCTGGCTGGTGGCCGCGGCCTCCGTGGCGTTGCTCGTGAAACCGGTCAGCGTGATGATGCCGCCGCCTTCGCTGACCCACTTTTCAACGGCCGCCTTTTCGCTTGCGCTGATCATCCAACCGTTGACGTTGGCCACGAGCAGGATGTCGTAGCTGGCGAGGAACCCGGCATCGATCGTGGGCTTGGTCGGAATGTTGGTGGCGACCGCGGTTCCGTCGCTCTTTTCGCTCAGCCAGGTGGTGAAGGCGGTGGTGTCCGGGTCATTCGCTGCGGACGTAAGCGTGCCGAGCATGGCCAAGCGCAAACAGGTGCAGTTACCCGCCGCGTCGCACGCCTTCTCTCGCATTGGGATGTCGCGCTTGTCGTTGGGATCGAAAGTGGTCTGTGCGGCGCTGCCGTCAGGTCCGGTGATGATTGAGGTTCCGCCACCGCCGCCGAGCACGCTGCCGTTGCCGCCCTGGCCATTGGGCGGACGGCCAATGGGCGAAGTGTCTGACGAACTGGCGCTGCAGCCGAGGAGCAATGCCAGGCTGGAAGCCAGCAGTAGCGTGGAATAACGGGGGCTCATGCGAATTTTATCCTGAGAAAGCGGGCGAAATGGTCGATGAAACCAGTCTCGCAGATGCGAAGAGCATGAAACATTTGCGCTTGCACTGCCAGCGCAGGACGCCAAAAAGTAGCCCGTCCCAGGAAAGCGTAGCGAAAATACCGCTGTAGGTTTTCGTCACAAGGCTGAGGCAAACTCCTTGCCGAATTCGAGTGGGGTGGGGCGATGGGCAGGCTCGAGCAGGGTCGCCGCGCGCAACAATTTGGCGACAGACGCCGGAAACGACCGCAGCCGCTCGCCGTCCTCGAAGGGATCGCGCCGCATGTGCGCGATGATCCGGTCACGCGCGTTGTCAATCTCGTCGAAGAAGGCGCGTCCGGTGCTCACGTTGTAGATCGTGCCGGCCAGCGCGTACACGTCGGAGCGGGGATCGAGTTCTACGGGGTCGAGCACTTGTTCTGGCGCGATGTAGCCGGCCGTGCCCGCCACGAAGCGACCGCTGGCGTCCGCTGGGACACGGATTGCGCGCACCATGCCGAAGTCGATCACCACGGCCGACAGCGGCTGCGCGCGTGCCGGATCGCGGTGCTTTTGCGGATCGAAACGTTCGCCTCCGGACAGCGGCAAGCGCAGCCAAATATTGGCCGGCTTGATGTCTCGATGAACTAGCCCGGCGCTGTGCAGCGCCGCGAGCCCCGCGCACGAATCGAGCACCACTTGCCGCAGCTCGAACAGTGACATGGGCTGGGCCGCCGCATACTCCTTCAAATCGGCACCGATCAAATACTCTAGGACCAGGAAGGGCATCCCGGCTTCGACGCCGCGGTCGATGATGTTGGCGACGTTCGGATGGTACAGCCCGGCCAACGCCCGCGCTTCTTCCACGAATGACGCCAAAATGCCCTCGCGTTCGCTGTCCGTGGCGTTGGCCAGGGCTTCGGCTTTGGGGATCTTGAGCACGAACAAGCGGTCAGCGCCTGGTTTGCGTACGAGCCACACCGAGCCGATCCCCCCTTCCCCCAGCGCCTTTACCAGCTCGTAGCCATGGATGACTTTTGGCTCTTGTTTCTTGGGCTTCGGTGGCGGCGGCGGCGTACGCCGGATCGCCGAACGCACGGCGCCTTCCAGCAGCGCCGAGGCGACTGGGCCGAGCGACGCGAACCAGACATCGAGCAGTGACAGTTCGCGCGCGCGAATGGCCCGCGCCACGAGTGCCGCGATGCGGGGCGCGTTTTCCAGCGCATTGCGCGAAAGACTATGGGGACCCTGATTTTCTTCGCTGGCGTGCAGGGCTTTCACCGGGTCCGCTAGCGCGCTCTGCAGGCGTTCACCGGCGAGCACCAGGTCCTGACATATCGCTTCGAGGTTCGGATTGGGACCGGCCGCACCATCGAACGAAAGCAGCGCGTCGGAGAGGCCGAGCAAAGCGTGGGACAACTCCGTGTTCAGCGCGTGCAGGGACTCGAGCGCTTCCGACGCGGCTCGACCCCATTCGCCGTCGCCACCCCCGGAGGACACCGCAGTGCGGAGCAGCTCCGCTCGCTCGCAGCAGCGAGCAAGCGCGCCTTCGGCCATCATCGGCAACGCGGTGGCGAGTTGCAAAAGCATGGCGGGGCGATCGATGACCAGCGCCCACCAGGCCGCGAACGGCCCGAGCCACTCCACGTCGTCGACCTCCCCGAGCGCCGTGCCGCGCGTGGTATCGACCAAGCGCCAGAACAGCGCGCTGAGCGCCGCTTTCAGCTGCGGCGGCAGCTCGCGCGAACCGTCCGCGAGCCCGCTGATTTTGCGCAGCCAGTGGCAGGTATCGTGTGCGGTGGGCCCGCGAGCGGGGCCGAGATCGGTCGCTTCGCCGCAGGCGTCGAGCGCGTAGCCGCCGAGGCGAATGGCCAAGACTTCCAGCGGGAGATCCGCGTCCGGGTCGCCGTTGCCGAGCTGCCGACGCTCTTTGATCAGATCCAGGATCTCGGCCGGGGCGCGTGCCACGAGCTTCCACGTTTCTTCTAGATGCGGTTCCTCGATCGGCTCGCCCACCGGGCGCGTGGCCAGCATCGGTCCCCACAGCCGCAGGGCGAAGGCGCGTGCGCAGCCTTCCAAGGCGTTGATTGCAGCGGCGCGCGCGCGAAGGCGCCCGCCTTCGGCCAGCGCGATTCGGCGTGCTTCGCCGAACGTGGAGGCCAATGAGGTTGCAAAGCGAGCGGCGCGCGCGTCGGCCTCTTCGTCATCGTATTGCGCGGCCACGCGCATCAAATTCTCGAGTCCGAGCTCGAGATCGAGCGGATCGCGCTCGGCGCCCTCGACGGCGTCGGTCAACGCGGTCACCTCGATCCAACGCCGTGATTCATCCAGCGTTGCCGGACGGGCACACCACGCGAGCTCGCGTAGCGCGCGCAAGGGCGCTTCGATTTCGGGCAACCGTTGACCGCGCCGCCAGAGCACCGATAGCCCGCGCGCGAGCGCCCGCGCCGCCACGGAGCCGCCGTCGCCGGCGAGGATGCGCGCGGCCAGGCGATCCCACAGCGGGCGTCGTTCGAAGAACAAGTAGGGCGTGGCCACCGCGACGGCTCCCAGAGCCCAATCCGCTTCGCCCGGGGAGTCGAGGATCGCCACCAATTGGCTGGCCAAGAATTTGAGCCGAGCGGCGGGCAGGGAAGCGAACGCGGTGAGTGCTCGCTGCCGCAACAGGGGCGACTCTCCGAGTACCCAGTCGAGCAACGTGCCTTCGAGTTGTTCGACTTGCCCGGTGAGACGGCCCAGCGCGCGCGCGGCGTGCACCCAAACCAACGGCTCTGGATGGAGCAACAGCGGCTGCAGCGTTTGCAGCGCCCGCCCGACCAACTCTTGATCGGCGCGCGCCGAGAGGCCGCACACGCTGATCTCCAGACAGCGCGCGGCGAGCACGCGGCCGCGCAGTGCGCCGCGGGCCGGATTGCGCACGAGCTCCTCGAAGGTGTCCTTCGACGCCCACAGCCAACGCCCGAACTCTGGGACCTCTTGGGCGCTGGCCCCCGCTTCCCAAATCAAGATCTCGAGTCGTGCCCTCGCCTCGGCGTTGGCGGACTGGCGCAAAGCAGTGCCCGTGCCCAGCAGTGGCGCGCAGCCGAGCGCGTCGAGCAAGGGGCCCTCGATGACGCGATCGGCCGCGACCGCGGCGACCCGCTCTTCGAAGCCTGGTACCGCACGGGCAATGCCGAGCAACTTTGCGAGCTCGATGTCCTTGCGCCAAGTCGAGGCATAACACCAAAGCAGCAACAGCGCTCCGCTGGGCGACGCGAAGCGCGCGCCGAGAGCGACGACATCCGTCGCGCTACGGGTTTGCAGCGGTAGGTCATGGGCCAAAAGATCGGCGGCGCTGCGCAGGGCGTCCGGTAACACGAGTTGCTGGGCGCTCACCGAGCTGCGCAAACGGATGCGCCAGCGATTGCGCACAGCCTCCTCGAGCTCGGGTTGTCCGATGAGCGCGGTGGCGAGGGTCGAGAATGCTTCTTCTGCCAGGAGCGAGAGCATGCGTAACCTCACACGCTACACCGTTTCTGCGCGCTACAGCAGTAGCCGTCCGGGCGCAGGCTTTTTTTCGCTCAGCCGCTGTCCGGGTAGGCGGCTTCGGGGGCAGAACGCCGCGAAAGCGAGGTGCGCTTTCTCACCTGTGATCGCTCGCTCTCGATCCGGCTTCCGTCCGGTCGCCGTCTCGATCCGGCTTCGCTCAGGTCTCAATCCGGTTCTCGAGCCTGAGTCGTCGCGCCTTCGCGCCTTCGCGGGCGCGTCAGGGGCCCGGGCGAGGCGTAGATTCCGGCTCGGACTCGTCCAACTTCTGTTCGATTTCTTTGACGTGGGCGGCGTCCATTCCGTCGCGCATCTCGCGCAGTGCCCGGCGGGCCTCCTGGGGCCTCAGCGCGCCACGCTCGAAGTCGATGCAGATGATGCACATGCTTCGAGCGTAGCAGGCTTTTGCGTGGCGCGCTCCGCTTCGCCGATCAGGGCGGCGCGAGCAGCGTGCTCGGCACCGGTTCGCCGCTCAGCGTCTTCAGGAACTCGACCAGATCGGCCTGTTCGGTGTCGCTGAGCGACAGCGGCGTGAGCAGCGGGTCCTTCGTGCTGCCAGCCACCGCTTCGCCGCCGCCCGCGTTGTAGAAGCTGACCACTGCGGCGAGGTCCGGGAGTTGTCCGTTGTGCATGTAGGGGGCGGTGTCCTTGACCTCGCGCAGGCTGGCGGTGCGAAACGCTGAGCGCGTGGTCGCGTCGGTCATGGGATTGGTCAGGTTCGCGAGCCGACCCGTGTCGGTCTTGTCGCTGAATACGCCGTCGATGTTGAGCGCGCTGGCCTTGAGCGCTGCTGCGTCTTTGAAGCGGCCCTCATCCGCCCCCAAACCGCCCAAGTTGTGGAACTGATTGTCGCTGAAGGACGGCCCCGAGTGGCACGAGTTGCACTTGGCTTTGCCGACGAACAGAAGCGCGCCGCGGACTGCCGATTCGGACAAGTTGCCGCCGCCATTTGCGACGTATTGATCGAAGGGCGCGTTCCGGCTGACGAGCTTGCGCATGTAGGCTTGAATGGCCTTGCCGAAGTTGACGATGGTCAGGTTCACGGCCGCCTTGTCCTCCGCGGTCATCGCGCTGGTGCTGTCCCACGCCGCACCGTCACCCGGTTTGCCAGCGGCCGGGAAACGCGCAGCGTCCGCGGCATTGGCGGCCAAAGCCGCCGGCAATGCTCCGAACACGGTTTCGTACGGAACCTTGTAGTTGTCGTAAATGAAGTGGGCGAGCTTCAACCGCGAGGAGTTCATGGTCAGCACGTTTTCAGCGACTGCCAACGGCAGCTCCCACTGTGCCGCGAAGCGCCCGGCCCAATTCGTCCACTCGTAGAACGAGCTGTTGACCAAAGCCGGGGCGTTGCGCGAATGGGTGCCCGTGCCCACCGTGACGTTGAACGGCGCTCGTGCGTCGGTCATGGCGGGACCGGAATGGCAGGTGGCACACGCGACCTTGCCAGTGTCGTTGATGGCACCGAGATCGCTCGCTACGGTGAGCGGGCCGGAATAACGCTTGTCGAAGAACAACATTTGACCGAGCACGGCGGCGCCCGAATTTTCAGCGTATTTGTTGGTGGGATCCGGGGGCAGCGCGGGTAGCGGCGAGAGCGCGCTCAGTCTCGCATCGACCGTCCAAGGCGGCGCACTCGCGCCGGCCTCACCGCCCAAGCCAGCGGCTCCGCCCGCCGAGTCGCCGCCGGCCGAGTCGCCGCCCGCCGACTCCCCAGCACTGCTGGAGCCTGCTTGGCCCGGCGTGCCGGCACTGCCTGCGTGCGCGCCGCTGCCGGCGCCCGGAATGCCGGCAGTGCCGGCATGCGCGCCGCCCGCGCTCGCGCCCGCCTCGCCGCTCTCGCCTGCGTTGCCCGCGTGGTTGCCGTCGGTGCTGTCGCTGCTGCATGCGGCCAGCCCGCTCGCGCCGACCACGACCAGCAAAGAAAGGAGCCCGAAATTTCTACGTCCCCGTTTTGACATGGCTCGCGCTCAAGCAGTTGTCGTGCCAGCTGCGACCGGGGCCGAGCCACTCAGAAAGCCGCGCTCTTTTAGCACCCCGAAGGCGCCGCCTGACCGCGGTGGCTTCTTTTGAGCAACCAGCTTGCGCGTCTTGCGCAAAGGCCTTGCGCAACCAACGTGCAGTATCGAGCGTACCTTTTAGCGGTCGTTCAGGCCCGCAACTCGAGTCTGGTGAATCACTCGGCCCCGAGCTCCACGCCAACACCTGCATCGGCTCCTCGCCCGCCAGAGTAAACGCACGTTGGCGGGGCGCAGAGCGCGAGCGAAAAGGCGCGGATTGGCCAGTAGCGGAGCGTGCTTCAGCCTTCGCCCTCAGACAATAGTCATCTCTTTCGATCGCTTTGGACTCGGTTAGACACGATATCTAGCGGACCGCTGCAGTTGGAGGAAACAGCCATTTCGGGTAGCCTGCACCAAGTCTGATGCGGAGTAACGGGCCTGTAACAGTGAGTGTGTGCCTGCTGCTCGCGGGTCTGCTCTCGCTCGTGGTCATCAATTTGGCCAGTTGCAGACCGCGCGAGAAGGCTCGTCTGGAAGCCGAGCACGAACACGATCCGGTTGGGGAGCAACCGATCGAACCGCTGCCGCTCACGTTCGACTTCGACGCTGCGCGCGCCGAGTTGGGGGAAGTGTTGTTCGGCGATCGCAGGCTCTCCGGCGATGGCAAGGTGGCCTGCACGGACTGTCACCGTCAAAACCACGGTTGGGCTGACGACCAGGCCCATTCACGAGCGAGCGACCGCCCCGACTCACCCGTGAATGTGCCCACGATGTACAACGTTCGCTACCTGTACAAGCTCTCTTGGAACGGCAAGTTCGACACGCTCGAATCACACATCGATGCGCTGATGAAAAATCCCAAGGTGATGGCCTCGTCTTGGGAAATCGCGAGTAGGCACCTGGCGGAATTGCCCAGCTACCGCCAGCGCTTCGCCAACGTTTTTCCAGACGGCCTGACGCCGAGCAACGTGCGACAAGCGATCCTCGCCTACGAGCGTTCGCTAGTCACGCCCAACGCACCGTTCGACCAATACCTGCGTGGAGACGCGCAAGCCGTGTCAGCAGAGGTCAAGCACGGCTACGCCATGTTCAAGAGTTACGGCTGCTCCAGCTGTCATCAAGGCATGGCGATCGGCGGCAACGTCTTCGAACGTTTTGGAGTGCTGCGGGACTTCTTCGCCGATCGCGGTCACTTCGACGCCGCTGATTTGGGGCGTTTCAACGTCACTCAGCGCGAGCAGGATCGCTTCGTTTTCCGCGTGCCCAGCCTGCGCAACGTCGCGCTCACGGCTCCTTACTTCCATGACGGCAGCGCTGCAACGTTGGAGGACGCCGTGCGGGCCATGGCAAGCTATCAGCTGGGGCGTGATTTGGACGAGCAGGACCAGGCCGCGCTGGTCGCCTTCCTCCGTTCGTTGACGGGTGAGTACCGAGGACGACCGCCATGAACCAGAGCCGTGCCTTTCGCGCTGCGCTGGTGATTTTCGCAGCAGGATTTTGCGGTGTGCTCGGCTACTCCGCAGTAAACGCCATCGACTACGCGGAGGAGGAATCGTATAGCCGCGATCTGCGCCGCGTCCAGGCGAAGACCGCCGAGCTCAACGAGCGCGTGCTCAAGTCGCGCTCGGCGATGATGAGTCAATACGACCCTCTGGTCCACGCGCTCCGCAGTTTGCGAGCCGTGCTCGCACGACTCCAGCGGGTGCCCGGCTTTCTGGGGCGAGACGCGGCCCTCGACCTGCGTCAAAAACTGCGTGAGGGCGAAGCGCAGCTGCGCGACAAGGATGAGCTGGTCGAGAACTTCAAGACTCACAATGCAGTGTTGCAAAACTCACTGCACTACTTCCCAATCTTGGCAAATTCGGTGATTGACCGAGCGCGGGCCGCCCCCTCGGGCGGTGACGTGGCCAGCCGCATCCAGGCGCTGATTAGCGCGATCATGCTGTTCGACACCGCCGCGGATGCCGATTCGACCTCGCGAGTGCTCGCCGCGCAACGCGATTTGGCCCTGGCCACGGAGGCCGCCCAGCAACTCGGACTGGACCACGAGCAGCAGCTGATTTTGGCGCACTCCAGGATCATCCTCGAGCGAAAGCCCGTCTCCGACAAGATCGTACAACAGATCTTGGCCGTGCCTTTACCGCGCATTGCGCTGGAGCTGGAGGAGGCCTACTCGAAGCATTTTCGCGCCGCGACCCATCGCGCGTTGCTGCTCCGGCAGCTCCTGTTCGGCCTTGCGTTGGGCACCATCGTACTCGGCTTGACGGACGTGATTTTGCGCATGCGCCGTTCGGCACAGGCGCTCGAGTTGGCCACCGCCGAGCTGCGCCAAGCCAACGCGCTGCTCGCCCGCGAACGGGAGAAGGAGCGGGAACTCGGCGAACTGAAGACGCGATTCGTGTCCATGACCTCACACGAGTTTCGTACGCCATTGAGCGTGATTGTGTCGTCCACGGATCTGCTGGAGAACTACAGCGACCGCTGGCAGCCGGAGCGACGCAAAGACCACTTGGAACGCATTCGTTCCGCAGCGGGCAGCATGGACCGCATGCTGGACGACATCTTGCTGATTGGTCGTGCGGAAGCCGGCGTGCTTCGCCCCTCGCCGACGCAGCTCAATTTGCAGGAGTTTTGCCGGCATTTGATCGAATCATTGGAGCATTCGTCGGCCCGAAGCCACTCCATCCAATATCGTTTCAGCGGCGACCCGAATGTTACTTTGGACGAGCGCTTGCTGTCCGAGGTGGTCGGGAATTTGCTCAGCAACGCACTCAAGTACTCGCCCGCCGGAAGTCAGGTGAATTTCGATGTCACTGCCAGCGACGAACAGTGTAGATTCACAGTCGAGGACCAGGGTATTGGAATTCCCGAGCAGGACACTCCGCGCTTGTTCGAGAGTTTTTTTCGCGCCAGCAATGCCGATCAGATCAAGGGCAGTGGCCTAGGATTGGCCGTGGTAAAGAAAGCAGTCGAAGTGCAGAACGGGACAGTGGAAGTGCAGAGTCGGCTGGGGCAGGGCACCAAGTTCGTGGTCTTGGTGCCGCGCGAGCTACCGATTTCCAGATCGAGTAGTAGCGAGCTATGAACGGGCGAGTACTCGTGGTCGAGGACGACCCGGTGATTCGAGCCAATGTGCTCGAGCTGTTGAGCGAAGAGGGCTTCGAGACCCTCTCCGCACAAGATGGCGCTGATGGCATTGCCCTGACCAAAGCTCGCGTCCCCGAGCTCGTGATCTGCGACATCACCCTGCCCAAGCTGGACGGCTACGCGGTATTGCGCGCGATCCGCGAAGATCCGGCGATCGCCTCCACGCCCTTCATCTTCCTCACTGCCAAGGCCGAGCGGGCGGACGTTCGGGCGGGCATGAATCTGGGCGCGGACGACTATTTGACGAAACCCTTTACGGCGAGGGAATTGCTGGACGCCGTTCGCATCCGCATGCGGCGCATTTCGGAATTGCTCGCGCGCGGACAAGCGGCGCTCGAGAAGGCGAGCGTGGTAGACGAGGAGGTGCGCTCGCCCGCATTCGCGCCCGCAGATGGCGTGGTGGTGCTCGACCAGCGCATGCGTCAACTGTACGAGCTGGTTCAACGCGCCGCGGCCTCTTCGATCAACGTGCTCGTGCTGGGTGAGACGGGCGTGGGCAAAGAGGTGCTGGCGCGCGCCCTGCACAACCTATCCCCGCGTAAAGCGGGTCCGTTCGTTGCGCTCAACTGCGCCGCGCTGACGGAATCCTTGCTGCAGTCCGAGTTGTTCGGCCACGAGAAGGGCGCCTTCACGGGAGCCTTGCAGGCGCGCGCGGGCCTGCTCGAAACCGCCGCCGGAGGCACGCTATTCCTGGACGAGATTGGCGATCTCCCGCTGTCGATCCAGACCAAATTGCTGCGCGTGCTGGAGGACAAGAAGGTGCTGCGCGTCGGCGCGCGCGCGGAGCGCGCCGTCGACGTGCGCTTCGTCGCCGCCACCAATCGGGATATCGAGGCCGATGCCCAAGCCGGCACGTTCCGTGAAGACTTGTTCTACCGGCTGAACGGCATCAGCTTGACCATTCCGCCTTTGCGCGAGCGGCGCGCCGAGATCGCGGCGCTCGGTCGCATGTTCCTCGCGCGCTACAACGCCGAGCTCGGCCGCGAAGCGGTCTTGAGCATGTCCAAGGAGGTCGTGCACTTGCTCGAGAGTTATCATTGGCCGGGCAACGTGCGGGAGCTGCGAAACGCCATCGAGCGCGCGGCCGTACTGTGTTCGGGAGACCTGCTGCTGCCCGAGCACCTGCCCGTGCGCGTCGTGGCCGGCAGCGCCGGGCGCGCGTCCTCCGCGCCCCCCGGAGTCGAGAACAGCCGTGAAGACATTTTGGCGCGTGCTCGGAACGAACTACAAGGCATCGAACGCCAGCGCATCTTGGATGCGCTCGAGCAATCTGGCGGCAACCAAACCCGCGCCGCGGAAGTGCTGGGGATTTCGCGACGCACACTGGTTTATCGCCTGAGCGAACTCGGCGTGCCGCGGCCGCGAAGGCGCTAATCTCGCCTCGTTTTCGTGACCCCGACGGGCGCGAGATTTTGTACTACGCTTTGCCGCCCATGGAAGCTGCCAAGCAAAAACACAATGCCTGCCTGACCTGTTATGGGCAGGGTGAGGTTTCGAGCGACTACGGCGCGACTGCTTGCCCGGATTGCGGCGGTGCTGGCGCGCTCCCGCCGCAAAATGTACTCGCGGATTGGCGAATCAGCGCGATCGAGAAGCACTACGAAGGTGACGGCTCGCAAGCGGCGCAGGATGTAGCTTGGCTCGCCTTCGAGCTGCGCCGCACGCGCCACGCGCTGATGCAGGTCTTGGCCTTGGCTCAAGACGCTGCCCAAGACTCGCCCGCCGCGCATCGGATCCAGTTTCTGGCGAACGACGCGCTCGGCGTTTACCGCCCAGAGTCTGCTGACTGACGCGGCATTCCGCAGGTCGGGGCTGCTCAGCGCGCCTTGGTCACGTGCTTGCGCCGCTGGAGCGCGCGCTCGTACGCGCTTTGCACTTTGCGGAATTCCTCGGCGGTGCCCCCGCGGTCCGGATGAGTCTCGAGCGCGCGGATCTTGTAGGCCCGCTTGATTTCGCTCACCGTTGCGCTCGCGCTGAGACCGAGAACCTGCCAGATCGAGCTGGCATTGCCAGCAGAGCGCGCTCTGGGTGCATCGGTGTGCGGTGCTGCGTTGCTGGCCGCGGGCCAAGGCTCTTTGCCGATCAGAATGTTGGACCAGGCGCGCGCCCAGCTGCTTTCGATCTCGGTGAGTCGACAGCCGGCTGCGCGCTCCGCGGCCGCCAACGCCTCCGCCCGGGTGCGCGAACCACCCTCGAACGCGTCGGGCTTGCGAAAGGGCTTGCGCGATGGCGCCCCGGTCCACCAGGCCGCCCACAGGAAACGGCGGCGACGAGTGGGGGCAATCGCACAAACCGGGGCAAATAGCGCTGAAGTCATGGCTCGGGCCGGCGCAGGCTAGCGTGAGCGCGGGTTTGACACTACCCCGCTCGGGATGTCTCCGACCGACCGCTTTCCGAGTGACGACGTAGTGCTCGCGCAAACTCGCGCTTGGCTCACCGAAATCGTGATTGGGCTCGAGTTGTGCCCGTTCGCCAAGCCGGTTCACGTCAAAGGCCAAATCCGCTACTGCGTGAGCTCGGCGGAGACGCCCGAGGCGCTGCTCCAAGATCTGCTGGACGAACTGCGCGCTTTGGCCGATGCCGACCCCGCGCGGATCGAAACGACGCTCCTGATTCATCCGCGCGCGCTGCCCGATTTTTTGGAATACAACGACTTCCTGAGCGTTGCTGAGTTTGCTTTGGAGGATATGGGCTTGGCTGGGCAACTTCAGATTGCGAGCTTTCATCCACAGTATCAGTACGCAGGCAACGCCGCGGATGACATGGCCAACTACGTGACGCGCTCGCCCTATCCCATGCTGCATCTGCTTCGCGAAGCCAGCGTCGATCATGCCGTCTCGGTGTTCCCGGATGCTTCGCTGATCGTCGACAAGAACATCCGCACCCTGCGCACGCTCGGACTCGAGGGGTGGCGGCGCCTGATGGCCAACGTGCTGGAGCCTTGAGTCATGCGCATCTTGGCGATTTGCGGCAGCCTGCAAGCGAACTCCAGCAACCTGAGGTTGCTTCAGCAGGCCCGAGCCAGCGCACCGCAGGGCGTGGAACTGGAGCTGTACGAGGGCTTGGCCGACTTGCCTCACTTCAACCCCGAGTTACCCGAGCCGAGCGCAGTGGCCGAACTACGGCGTTCTGTCGCCCAGGCGGATGCCCTGTTGATCGCAACGCCGGAGTACGGTCACAGTTTGCCGGGCTCACTCAAGAACGCGGTCGACTGGCTGATCGGCACGGGTGAACTCGAGAGCAAGTTGGTGGCAATCACCAGCGCAGTGCCGGCCCTCGAGCGTGGGCGGCTCGGCTTGGCTGCGCTCCGAACTACCCTCGGCGCGGTGAGCGCGCGCATCGCGTTTCAAGAACCGATTGCGCGCGGCCCGGACTTCGAACGGCGAATCGCCGAGATGACGGCGGTCCTGGTGCTAGCTGCTACGCAGCGATAGCTCACTCACTTCGGCGGGCTGCCGACGACCGTGGCGCAACCGAAGAGCAGCTTGATTTTGCCGCCGGTGTCCGCCTTTACGTCGCTACAGGCTTTGCCGCACAACGTGATTTCGGTTTTGTCGGTCGAGTATTGCCAACCACTGCCAGCGCTGCAGGGGGTGTCCTTGGGATCTTGCAGGACGCTGGTTACGACGCCAGCGCTGTTGGTGAAGGTGACGTTGACGTTCGCGTCCTGCAGGGTTTCGCCCGCAGGCGGCGGCGGGATCCGGTAAGAACAGTCGCTTGCGCTGGTGTTGCGAATGCTGGCGAGTGCAGCGCTCAGCTGCGCGGCGGCGTTGCCCGAGGTGTCGACCAGGAACGCAGCCTTCGTCCCGCCGTTTTGGGCGATCGCGTTCAGGTTGTCGAGATTCGGCCCCACGCCCAGCACGTACGTGGGAATGGCGGGCGTGCCCAAGGCAGCTTTGAGCGCTACCCCCGCGGCTTGCGTGACCGCCATGGCTTCTTGCATCGCGTTCCCATTGCTCACGCCGCAGCCGTTGGGCTGACCGTCCGTGGCATACACGACCGCCACCTTGTGAGTCGGGTTTTGTGTGGCCCAAGTCGTGGCGTGTTGGATCGCCGCCGTGAGCGAAGGCACGGTGGGCGTGCTTCCGTTGGGCGTTTGCATGTCGATGGCCGCGGTCAGCGGTTGTGAGGTCGTGGACAGCGCGCCGATTTCGACCGTGGGCATGACGTACGAATTGACGTTGCAGATGTTGTTTCGTGAGGGGAAGAATTTCAGCCCGACGCCGAGCGTTTGGTTCGCTGGATCAGCGACGAAAGCTTTGAGCGCCTTGCTCACCACTGACCAACGTGACTCGCCCGTGGCCGGCGGACTGCTGATCATCGGGTCGCACGCCACGCCGTTGTCCGGCACGGGGCAGTTCATCGAGCCGGTGATGTCGACCATGAAATAGAGGTCGACCTGAATCGGTTCGCCATCCGCAGAGCTCTTGGCACAAGCGCTGCTCTCGTCGACCGAACTGCCGCCGCCGCCCGGATTGCCCGTCGTGGAGCCGCTGGGGTTGATGTCGATGCCAGTGCCGGCGCCGCTGCCATTGTTGGCGCTCGCGCCGGTGCCTCCCCCCACCTTCGACTCATCGCCGTTCGAGCCGCAGGCGAACGCAATGAAGGTGCTGAACAAAACTGGGGCGACTTGTCCTATGCGCATCAGAGAAACCTCCGAAGTGTAGGGCCAAGCCCAAACACCGAAACGAACCTATAAGCAGTACTCAACTCTTCAATAGTGACCGATTCTGACAAGATGAGGCGCCAATTCCGGAAACCCGTCACTGTTCGAGTACGAGCATATCTCTGCAGCGCGGCGAGTTCACGCTGCCAGCCATGAAGCCCGCTGATTTCTGAGTGATGACCACACCTTCTCCCACCCTTAGACCATATCAAGGTGAAGCCATCGAAGCGGTGCTCGCGGGGCGGCGTTCCGGGCTACGACGCATGCTCGTTTGCCTGCCGACCGGAGCGGGTAAAACGGTGATCTTCTCGCACTTGGCTCAGCTAGCGCGGCGGCAGGTGTTGGTGCTCGCGCATCGTGAGGAATTGCTGCAACAAGCGCTGGAAAAGCTGCAGCAAGCGCTGCAGGGCACCGCGGTCGTGGCGCTCGAACGCGGCGCTCAGCGCGCGGCCCCGGATGCCAAGGTGCTGGTGTGTTCGATCCGCTCACTTCACGAACAGCGCTTGGCCGAGGTCATCCGGGGCAAGGATCTAGGACTGGTCATCTACGACGAATGCCACCACGCGGCCGCCGAGGACAACCTGCGCGTGTTGCGTCAGCTCGGCGCATTCGACCCGGCTTGGCAAGGTACTTTACTCGGCTTCACGGCCACGACGGCCCGCGGGGATGGCAAGGGCTTGGACGCGGTGTTCGAACGGATCGTTTACTCGCGCACGCTTCCGGACCTGATCGACGCGGGCTACTTGTCGAAATTGCGGGGTTATCGCATATCGACCGCTGCCGACCTGACCCGCCTCTCCGCCGGCCCCGGCGGCGGAGATTTTCGGGATGAGGAGCTGGCGTGTGCGGTCGATATAGAAGAGCGCAATGCGTTGGTTGCTCGTTCGATTCAAGAGCTGGCGCGCGATCGGCGCACGATCGCGTTTTGCGTGACCGTGAACCACGCCACCAATCTGTGTCGCTCGCTCAATGTCGTCGGTGTTCCGGCAGGCATTGTCCACGGCGCGATGCCGAGCGAGCAGCGGGCGCGGGCGTTGGCCGACTTTCGGGCAGGCACGACTCAGGTTCTATGCAACGTCGCGGTGCTGACCGAGGGCTTCGACGATCCGGGCGTGTCGTGCATAGCCATGGCGCGGCCCACGCGTTCGGAAGGACTGTACGCCCAGTGTGTGGGGCGCGGCACGCGGCTTTGCCCGGGCAAGAAGGACTGCTTGATCTTGGACTTCGTGGACTTGTCCGAGCTCAGCTTGTGCTCGCTACCGTCGCTGTTCGGGGTTCCGCGCGAGCTCGATCTGCAAGGCCAAGACGTGAGTGAGGCGCGCCGCGTTTGGCTACAAATCCAGTTCGACCGGCCAGGCTTCGAGCTGGAAGCCGGGGCGCTCACGCTGCCCGAAATTCAGCAACGCGCCGCGAGCTTCGATCCACTCACGCTGGAGGCCAACGACGAAGTGCGCGCAATCTCGGCCAACGCATGGTTTTCGCTCGGTCGGCACGGGCTCGGCTTGCACTTCGAACGCCGCCCGGCCACCGTTGCTGAAGTCGTGATTTTGCGCCGCGCGGCCCGTGGCAAATGCTGGGAAGTCAGCATCGATCGAAAGCCGATGGACCGCTTCTCGAGCATCGAGGCCGCGGTCGAAGCCGTCGACTACGAAATCTCGCGCATGGGGCCGCGCGCGGCGGCATCTGCGCGTGAAGAAGCCAGCTGGCGGCGCCCGCCGAGTTCGCCGGATTTGGCCGATCGCCTCCGCCTGGCGGTTTTTCAGCGAGTGTCCGGAAAATGACCGCGGAAACTGCGCTAGACGCTGTGCGCCCTACGAGGCCGCTTGTCCCGAGGCGAGCTCTGTGTCCAAGGTGCCGCGCCCCGGAGACACGGTCCTGAATGCTCGAATCGCAGACCATCGAAAGTGCGCGCATCGAGGGCGGGAGCGAATTCGTGTTGGCACGTCACGACCAGGAATGGATTGTCCGCGTGGATGGCCGCGTGCTGATGTCCAGCCGGATGCACGATTCCGAGGAAGCGCTGGCGGAACATGCGCTCGAACGCTGTGACGATCCAGGCGCGGTGCTGGTGGGCGGCCTGGGCCTCGGCTTCACCTTACGAGCGGTGCTCGATCGTGTTGCGCCCGATGCGCGGGTGACGGTCGCGGAGTTGGTTCCTCAGCTCGTGGTTTGGAACCGCACTCATTTGGCGGAGCTGAACGATCGTCCCTTGGACGATGAACGCTGTGAGGTCGTGGTGGGGGACGTGTATGACACAATCAAGCGCTCGCCTCGCACCTTCGACGTGATCTTGCTCGATGTCGACAACGGGCCGGTCGCGCTGTCCAGCGCCAAGAACCAGCGGCTCTACAGTGAACATGGCGTGCGCGCGTGTCATCAGGCACTGCGGGCAGGTGGGGTGTTGGCCGTGTGGTCCTCCGGGCCCAACGCGCGTTTCGAGCGCCGTCTGGCCGCGGCCGGCTTCGTCGTAGACGTGTTGCGCGTTGCAGCGCGCAAGGGTTCGCGCGCGCGGCACGTGATCTTCATGGCCGAGCGCACCGGCTAGCGAGCGAGTGCGCTCAGGGGCTCGCCGGCGACGCCGAGGCGCTCGGCGGCGACGCAGGCTCGGCGGTTGCGCTCGGGAGCGGTTTTAGGGGTGGGGCTGGAACGACGGCCGGCTGCGGGGCCGTGTCGGACGGGAGCGGCGCGGGGCGCAAGCTCGGCGCAGCTGGAGACGCATCACTGGCGGAGCTGATCGCGGCTGCGCGCTTGGCGCGTTTGACCGGACGCGCCGTCGGCTCGGCTTCTGCACGAGGCGCAGCGGACCCACGGTTGACCGCGCCGCTATTGGACGCTGCTTCGGATGGAGTCGGTGCTCCTGCTTCGGGCGAAGTCGGCGGTGCTGGGGCTGGTGCCGACGTGCCGATCTCACTTGCCTGAGCTGGCTGCGCTGGCGGCGCTACTGGGTGGCGCGGCGATGAACGGAGCAGGAGAACCGTGAACGTTGCGACCAATGCCGCGGAGCCCAGCGCGGCCCCAAGCACCACTCGCCGTGAGCTTCGCTGATCGGCGCGTCGCTCGCTGGCCAAGATCTGTTCGAGATCCCCCCAGTCTTCGCGCGCGTGACCGGATTGGCCGGCCGCTTCGGTCACCGTTGGCGCGATGGAACTCGGCACGGTCGGGAGCATCGGATGGACTGCGCTCGGCACGTCTTCCGAAACGTCGGCCGCCACCACCGCTGAAGCAAACTGCGGGGGCGGCAGCGAACCGGCGGCCAGGCGCAGTTGTGGGACGTCGAGCACTGCAGTCCAATCGTGCATGCCGATGCGCCAAACCAGGGATTGTTCGGAAAGCCGGCCTTTGCGCAAGGCATCGACGACTTCCAAGGTCGTCATGGGCACCACGACGTCGTCGGCAACGTTGACCAACCACTCTCCGTGATTCGTCCGCTCGACCGCGAGTTTTTCGCTGGAAGGACCCACGTCGGGCACCATAGCCAAATCGCGGGCCGCGGCCAGAAAATGCCGAAAAGCGAGCAATATCGACGAGATCGCGGGGCGACGATTGGCTCGGCGTGCGCCCGTCTCGCGCTATCCTGTCGCGATGATCCTGGAAGAATCGACGGTTGAGCTCACGACCCCGAGTGGCGTCATGCATACGCACGTTTCAAAACCCGTGGCTGCCGGTCGCCGCCCGGGGATCGTGCTGTTCTCGGAGATCTTCCAACGCACCGGCCCAATCCGGCGCATGGCGGCGATGCTTGCGGGGCAGGGGTTCGTGGTGCTCGTGCCGGAGATTTTTCACGAACTGGAGCCTGCAGGCAGTGTGCTCGCCTACGACGCCGCGGGCACCGAGCGTGGCAACCAGCACAAGATAGCCAAAACCGTCGCCGCGTACGACGCCGACGCCCGCGCGTGCCTCGATCATCTGCAGGCGCGCGACGACTGCGATGGCAAGTTGCTCAGCGCGGGCGTGTGTATCGGCGGTCACTTGGCCTATCGCTGCGCGCTCGATGCGCGGGTGCGCGCCGCCGCATGTTTCTACGCGACCGACTTGCACAAGGGTTCGCTCGGGTTGGGCGGCGATGATTCGTTGGCCCGAACCGGCGAGATTGCGGGCGAACTGCTGATGGCTTGGGGACGCCAAGACCCGCACGTGCCGAACGAAGGCCGTGCGTTGATCCAGGCGCGTCTGATCGAGACCAAGCGTCGCTTCTCTTGGCACGAGTTCAACGCTGCCCACGCCTTCCTGCGCGATGAAGGTCCGCGCTACGATCCGGCACTGGCGCTGCTCTCGTATCGCATGATGATCGAGCTGTTTCAGCAGGTCTGAATGACAACGCAGCTGACAGACGGTGAGATGCTCCCGGCTTGGTTTTTGGATCGAAAGAGGCTCAAGCCAATGGGCGTTGCTCGGCGTGAGGCTTACCGGGCCGCGCAGCCCTTTCCGCACGCCGTGTTCGATGACTTTTTAGGTGAACCCTCGGCACTCGCGCTGCATCAGCGCTTTCCCGGGCCAGAGCATGAAGGCTGGATGCGGCGTGATTACTTGGAGCAGGCCGGGCGCATGGGTCAACTGCAGCGGACCGGATTCGAGGGCGTCGATCCTGCGCTCCGCCATTTGCTGTCGGAGCTGTGCGGGATGGCGTTCTTGGACTTTCTCGGCGCACTCACGGGCATCGGCGGCCTGATCGCAGATCCGCACTTCCGCGGGGCAGGGCCTTCACTGACATTGCCCGGTGGGCACCTAGCGCTACACGCCGACTTCAACCGCGATCGGACACGTCACCTCGAGCGCAAGCTGACGGTGATTTACTACTTGGGTCGCGATTGGCAGCCGAGCTGGGGCGGCGCGCTCGAGCTCTGGGACGAGCGACGTTCGCGCTGCGAAGCCAGCTATCTGCCACTGCTCGATCGCCTGCTCGTGATGGATCACGGAGACAGCTTTTGGCACGGGCACCCCCAGCCGCTGACCTGTCCCGAGGGCCACTTCCGCGCGTCGGTTTCGAGCTACTACTACGTTGCTGCACCACCGCCCAACGAGGAGAGCTCGCACGGGGCCATTTGGGCGCCTTGAGACCCTCGCCGCGCACCTGTTCGACCCCGGACTACGAGGATACTGCAAGGGTTCATCCACCGGCTCGAGCGCCGAAGCCCCGCGAGGGCCCCGGCGCGCGTCTTGCAACGGCTAGGGCATGACCATATCGATTACCGGCCTCATCGTGTTGTTGATTATCGCCGGCGTCTGCGGCGGTATTGGTCGCGCCATCGGCGGCGGTACAGGCGGGGGCTTTTTCGTATCGATCGCCGTGGGCTTCGTGGGCGCCTTGCTGGGCACTTTCGTAGCTCATTACTTCCACTTGCCCGAGCTGCTGATGGTCACGGTGGACAATCACCCGTTCCCCATCTTGTGGTCCATCATCGGCGCTTCGCTATTCGTGGCGTTGGTGCATCTTGTCTCGGGCGGGGCGGCAGGCCGCAGCTGGCGTTACCGCTGAGCGGCACGCACTAAGCTACCTCTGACTGCGCCGCGACTTCCCCGTCGATTCGCCACGGTTGGTCTCTGGGACCGGCTTGCCAATTATCATGGCGCCCGTCCCAGTAGATCACCTTCACGTCGATGGGGTCGACGTCGTCGAGCGTATTGAGGTTGATGGAGACGAAGTCGCCTCCGAGCTCCGCGAGGTGTCCCGCGCCGAAGCAGTGCACGCCGCACCGTTTGCAGAACGAGCGCCGGGAGACGTCGTGACCCCAAGCGTATTGGGTAATGCTGTCCTCTCCTGACAGCAGCCGGAATGCGTCTGGTTTGACCATGCCGCCGAGCTGGCTGATCTTGTTGCAGATTGAGCAATTGCAGCGGCCGCCCTGGCTGGGATCGATCACGACCTCGTAGCGGACCGCGCCGCAGTGGCAGCCCCCGGTGTGGAGTTTGGCGCGGTCAGCGGGGCTTTGGTTGGATTGGGGTTTGCTCATGGCTCGATTCCTTTCGGCTGTTTGGCAGCGACGAAGACCAGTCTGCTAGCCCCAAATGACAACATTATGTCAGTTATTGTCGAGCGCGCGCGAGAAGCTTCTCTTGCACCGCTGCCGGATTCGGTTTTATCGATGGGCGTGACCGCTTCAGACGCTCAGCGCGCCGTACACGCGGTATTTCGCATCGAATCGGCCCGCCTGATCGCGGGCCTGACACGCCTCGTGCGCGACGTAGGGCTGGCTGAAGAGCTGGCGCAAGACGCACTCGTGGTCGCGCTCGAGCGTTGGCCGGAGTCTGGCGTTCCGGACAACCCCGGAGCGTGGCTGATGGCGACGGCCAAGCGCCGCGCGATCGACGAGCTTCGGCGAGGCAAGCGTTGGCAACGGAAGCAAGACGCGATCAGCCACGAAATCGAAACGCGGGCCGAGTTCAGTGCCAAGGATCTGGATGCGGCGCTCGACGACGACGTCGGTGACGATCTGTTGCGGCTCGTCTTCACCTCCTGCCACCCGGTTTTATCTACCGAGGCGCGTGTCGCGCTCACGTTGCGTTTGCTCGGCGGGCTCACGACCGAGGAGATCGCGCGTGCGTTTCTAGTTCCTGAACCGACGATTGCACAGCGCATCGTGCGCGCCAAACGCCAGCTCGCGGAAGCGAAGGTGCCGTTCGAAGTCCCGCGTGGGCCAGAGCTCGCGGCGCGCTTGGCCTCGGTCTTGGAAGTCGTGTACCTGATCTTCAACGAGGGCTATTCGGCGACCGCGGGCGAAGACTGGATGCGGCCGGGCTTGTGCGATGACGCGCTCCGCTTGGGCCGAATTTTGGCCGAACTCGCGCCCCGCGAGCCAGAAGTCCACGGCCTGGTGGCGATCATGGAGATCCAGGCTTCGCGGGCCCATGCGCGTACCGGCCCAAACGGTGAACCGATCCTGCTCCTGGAACAAAACCGGGCACGATGGGATCATTTGCTGATTGCTCGCGGCCTGGCTGCCTTGGCACGCGCGGAAGCCCTGGGGGGAGCGAGCGGGCCGTATGCGTTGCAGGCGGCGATTGCGGCATGTCATGCGCGCGCCGCCCGCGCACAGGACACCGATTGGTCGCGCATTGCTACGCTGTATGCTGCGCTTGCCGAACGCACACCCTCGCCGATCGTGGAGCTGAATCGCGCGGTAGCGGTGTCGATGGCTGAAGGTCCCGCAGCGGGACTCGCGATCATCGATCGCTTGCTGGGGGAGCCTTCGTTGCGCTCGTATCATTTGCTGCCGAGCGTGCGCGGCGACCTTTTGTACAAGCTGGGTCGGCTTGCCGAAGCGCGCGCAGAGTTCGAACGCGCCGCCTCGCTGACGCGCAATGAGCGGGAGCGCGCGCTGCTCGCCGAACGAGCGCGTGTCTGCGGCTCGCCCGCGACCAGCTGAGCCTGAAGCGGCCGTCCCGCCG
>Ga0164308_10000233_pt1 | contig 29841 bp, 22 predicted proteins | sample Whisoiple_246_MG_FD_109983 | JGI IMG/M metagenome (GOLD analysis project Ga0164308, IMG submission 109983) | Soil microbial communities amended with fresh organic matter from upstate New York, USA - Whitman soil sample_246_MG | ecosystem: Environmental > Terrestrial > Soil > Unclassified >... | reverse complement strand
GCGGCCGCTCCGTGGTGCGCATTGATCTGCCGCGGGCCGGGATGGTGATCCTCGGCTGAGAGACTCAGGACACACTGCGGCGACGTCGCAAGAGTCCGTAGCCAAGCGCCAGCAGAGCCCAGGGCAGGGCGCTCCTCGTCACGCTCGGCGTGACGAGAGCACAACCCCCCGACGCGCCGGGAGGAGTGCCACCCGTGGCACCACTCCCGCCGGTGCCGACGCCAGCACTGCCCGTCCCGGCCGGTGCCCCACCGGATCCGGGAACGACGCCGCTGCCGCCCACTCCGCTGCCGGTCCCGCCGACGCCGGTGCTCACTCCGCCCGTGCCGATGCCCGTGCCGCCTACGCCGGCCCCAATGCCTCCGGCTCCCGTGTCGGCTCCACCGGTGCCGCTACCGGCACCGCCCGTGCCGCTAGCGCCGCCGGTTCCTTGGAGGTCTCCACACATCTCATCCCATGGGTCCTTCTCACGAACTGCATCAAGCCCGAAGTACTCCAGGATGAGCTGTGCCTCGTAGCCCATGGAGTGCCCCTGGCCCTTGGCGGTCCACATATCGAGCACGGGGAACCCGCAGGCATCGTCCCACGTCTGGCGGTCGTAGGTGTAGGTCATAGGGTAGGTGGCCTTGCCCTGGATCCCCGTTTCGGTGCTCGTCGGCGTGTCGCTCAGCTCGAGCAGATTCGTCCACTCTTCCCGGCCTTCCGCGTAGTTGTTGAACGAGATGGTCGTGTCGGTCTCTCCCTGATTGATCTGAATGCGAGGATAGGTACCGGTGAAGTCCGGATAATAGGAACGCACCAAGTCACCCCATTCCTGCGCAGTCTTGTTCACCGTTCCGCCTGCACAGGGGTCGCTCCACTGCTGGCCGTCGTCGTAGTTCACTCCCCAGCAGCCTGCGGGCGCGCCCGCGCGGGCGTGTCCTGCCTTGAAGACATCCGGATAAACGGCGAGCAGTGTTTGGGTGGCCATGCCACCCCCGGACCCGCCCATCACGTAGACGCGGTCTGGGTCGGCATTGAAGTTCTCGATGGTGTACTGGACCATTTCTACGATGGCCGCCATGTCGTCGTTCCCGCCGCGAGCGAGAGCATCCGCCGAACCCGAGTCGAAGCAGTTTCGAGTCTGCTGGGGAAGAATCATGATGAACCCCACAGAATCCATGGCGGTCTTGAGGGGGTTGAAACCCTCGTACGACCACTGGGAGCTTGCGCTGTTTCCGCAGGCATGAATGTTCACCAGGATGGGCGGCTTGGCCGGCATGACGGCCGGCGTCGCCATGTAGAAGTCAATCCAGCTCGGCGCACCGGTGGTCCATTCGGCTTTGGCGATCGGCTGGCCACTGAAGGTTGCCGCGTGTGCACTCGGCGCAGCCAGAAGCAGGGCGAAGGCCGACGGCGGCAGGGTCGTGAGGAAGAGACGGAGGGGGCGGAACATGGTGCGAACCGTGCCTCGAAACCAGATGTCGGAAAAGTCCTCCCCGCTTCGACAGCAGCGCCCTGGCGGATCTTTGCCAGCTAGATTGTAGAATTACGAGACGGATGGCGCCTTCCGGTCGAGTGAGGCTCGCTTCGCGTTTCAGGCGCCCGGATCGGCAGCCTTGGCTTGGCAGGCGCCTTCGACCGGCGCGACGTCCTTGCCCAAGAGATAGCCCGCGGGTCGGTGCTCCTCGCCGATCTGGATCAGGACGTCACCGCTGCCGCGCACCACACAGCCGGTGTAGGTGGTGTGCCAATCGCTCCCGTAGCGGGCGTCGATCTCGAAGGCAATGAACTCGCGGCCCTTCTGGTCTCGGCTGAACTGCGCCGCGAGCACGTTGACGCGGCGCTCGTCCGGGGGCGGCGCGGCGCGGCTGAAGGGCGAACGCTTGCTCTCCTGCTGGGCCAGCGGCTCGAGCAGGCGGTGTTTGACGCAGTCCTTGGCCCACTTGCTCGCGGCCGGTTCGTCGGCGTGAGCGAGGGACACCATGGAGGGGACGAACAGCACGGTGAGGCAGAACTTGACGAGCGATTTCATGATGGACTCCGGAGCGCGACCTGTGGCGATGAGACTCGAGGCGAGGAGAGACTGAATCGGGGCAGGGAGCCCGAGAGCGCTTCGGCGACGAGCGCGCTGCCGAGCACGGGCAGCCAGAGCGCCAGGACGTAGGCCAGGTTCGGATCCATCCCGCCTAGGTCGAGCAGAACGAGCAGGGTGCGCGAGGTCACGGCCACGCTCATCTGGGCGAACAGGTGCCGCATCGAGCGCGCGTGGGACAGCATCCGACCGCGGCGCGCGTCGATGACGCCGCGCACCAGAGCGACCCAGACGATGAGCCCCGAGAGCACGAAGCCGACGCTCACCCACACGCCCCCCTTCGCCTCCAGGGCGAGCACCAGTCCTGACGGGACCAGCAGCAGCCCAACGATCGTGCCGGTCACGCGGCCCAGCCAGCGGTGCAGGTTCCGCCGCCGCTGGACCACCTTGGTCATCAGCAGGATGCAGGCCGGGAAGCTGACGAGCGCACTCGGTACGTGCACGAAGAGGGCCAGCCGCCACAGGCGTTCGAAGCGCAGCGGCAGCTTCTCGAGGACGAACGGAGCGACGGTGCCGGGCTCGAAATAGACGAGGCTCGAAAGGGTGATGAGCACCGATCCCAGCAGCATCGCTGCCAGGAACGCGCTCCGAGACAGCCTTTTCCACCACCGCATGCCGGTACTACGGGTAGGACAGCAAAAAGGTCCCCTGGTTCCCGGCGATTTTCACCCGCTCGACCTGGGCCTGGCAATCGCGTTAGGAGCGCCTGCGTCATGCCTACCTCCACCTCGCTTGCGCCCTCGCTTCGCTCCCTCGCCACGGCCCTGTCGATCCTGGCGCTCACCGGGAGCGTGGCCTGCGGTTCCAAGCCGGCCCCGGCCCCGCCTCCCAGCCCCATCCAGCAGCTCGCGGGCACTTTCACCTTCGAGCCGCGCCTCGGCACGGCGTTCCGGCACACGCTGAAGAAGGTCGACACGTTCGAGATCGTCGGCACACCGGTGCGCGAGACGGAGGAAACGGAGCTCACGCTGAGCATGACGATCACGCCGGAGGACAATCAGTACCGCTACACGCTGCGACCGCTCAGCCTGCGCATCGTCCTCAACGGTGCCGCCGTGTTCGACAGCCCCGGGGGTCAGGCCGACCTCTCGACCAGTGGGGCGGAGGTTGCGCTCTTGATCAATGGCCAGGCGGTGGTCACCTCGATCAGCGGTGCCGAGACGCTGACGAAGGCCTTGGTGGCCTTGACGCCTCCCGACAGGCGCGAGGCGGTGGCCCAGATCTACGCGCCGCGGGCGATCGAGCAGCTCTTGGTCGTGCGCGTGGTCGAGCGCACGGCGGATCTGATCGGTAACCATTCCAACGTCGGCAACTCCTGGGGTGCGCGGCAAGGTGCCGAGAGCGGCTACGATCCCGTGGCCAAACAGCTGGAGGTCGTCGGTGAGGCCGACTGCGCGGCTCCCCGCTGCGCCGTCGTCAGCCGTAAGTTCAACGTCGACCAGAACCTGATCTGGCAGGCGGCCGAAGGGCGGGTCAAGCAATACGTCTCGAGCCAGGGGGGCGACCCCAATTCGGTGAAGGTGGTGAAAACGGACCTGAAGCTCGAGGACGAGCTCGTGGTCGACCCGCGCACGCTGGAGTTCTACGGCGCACGCTTCGAGCAGACAGCGACCATCACGGCACAGGGTGCGCAGGGCAACCTGACCATCAAAAAGTCATCGGTTCGCACGTCGTCCTACGACTACGCCCCGTAGCCTCGCGCGGCTCGCTTCAGTGCTGGAGCGTGCAGGTGTTGCCCGCGCCGCATTCGGCCTTCGTCACCGCGGCCACGACCTCGGATGCGGGCAGCGGCGTGTAGCTGTACGGGATGGTGAAGACGGTCCCCAGGGTCGCGTTCAGGTCGCTAGCCGTCCCTTCGTTGCCAATACCCTTCCAGCCGCGCGGGCTGCCCATGTCCGTCCAGATCGAGATGCTTTCGTCGTAAAAGCAATGTTCTGCGATGAGCGCCATGTCTTTGCCGACGCCATGGATCTGGCCGCCACCGGTATGGTGGTAGTTGTTGAGCATGTGGATGTTGCCGAAGCGCCCCCGCGGCTGGCGTGTGTCGACGCGCTCTCCCCAGTCGCTGTTCATGTAGGTGATGTGCAGCTTGCCGACGCTGTTGGGTTCGTCGTCGCTGCCGGCAATCAAGTTGGAGAAGCGGTGCTCTTTGTCATACGTATAGTAGAATTTGGTCCAAGATACGGTGATGTAGTCCGCGCCCTGCGTCGTGTCGCAGTTTCCATCTTGGCCGTCGGAGATGTCCAGGTGGTCGAGCCACACGTGGTGCGCACCGTTGCCGACGTAGACGGCGTCTGCGCCAGCCTTGCATTCGTCGTACGTCGCGCAGGGATTGCCGCGAATGGCTAGGTTGCGAACGATAACGTTCGAGACACCGCTGCCCGAGATCGAGACGTTGCCCTGAATCATAACGCCGGGCAGTGTGCCGATGATCGTCTTGTCCGAGGTCACGTTCAGACTGCCCGCGTAGGTTCCCGGCTCCACGAGAATGATGGCGGAACCGGAGGTTTTTGCGGCGTCCTGCAATTCGGACATGGTGCTCACGGCGATCGCCGTCCCGAGGTCCGTCCCTCCACCGGTCGTCCCGCCCTCGACACTCGCGAAGCCGGGCACCGCATCCGTGATGCTGATCTGCCCCGGATCAACTGAGCCACCGCCGCCACTCCCGCCTGCTGCTGGGGCGCCGCCGGACGCTTCCGAGCCGCCTGCGCCGCCCGTCTGCGTCGTCCCTCCGCTCGCGGTGGCTCCGCCAGTGCTCGAGCCGCCCACGCCGGAGCTGCTGCCTCCGGCGGAGCTGCCACCCACTCCGGCGATCTGCCCGCCCGTTCCCACGCTGATCCCGCCCGTCCCGGCGGACCCTCCCGAGCCCGGGGACGTGCCCGGATCGCCGGAGCTGCACGCGAAGAGCACGGGCGGAATTGCGAGAGACCAGAGGCGAGATGAGTACATACCGAGCAGGAGCAGCGCATCGTGATCGATTGAGCGTGCGCGCTCATTCAATGCCGTAGGCCGCTCCGGCGATCACGTTTTCTGACGGGTCCTCGGGGCTGGCGCACGCTGATGCCATGGCCTTTCGAGCGCTTCGATCCTTCGCTAGCCCCATCGCCCTGCTGCTCGCCAGCTGCTCGGGCCCGAGCGGCGCCGTGGATGCCGCAGGAGGTACGGCGGCGGTCGGTGGCTCCAGCCCTGTCGGCAATGGCCCTGTCGGCAATGGCCCCGTCGGCAATGGCGGCAGCGCCTCGGGTGGAGCGAGCGGTGGCAGTTTGGGAGCGGGCGACTCGTCGGGTGGCTCGACGAATGCGGGCGGCAGCGCCGGCTCGGGTGGTTCGCCGGGCGCCGGCGGCCTGCCTGGGTCTGGTGGAGCGTCTGGGGGAACGGTGGCGACGGGCGGTGCGGGGCCGTCGTTCGAGCTCGCTGCGTTCCCCGGCGCGCAGGGGTTCGGCAAGGACGCCACCGGAGCGCGCGGCGGCGATGTCTACCATGTGACCAACCTGAACGATTCGGGTCCTGGCTCGCTTCGCGACGCGATCAGTCAGCCCAATCGCACCGTCGTCTTCGAAGTGGGTGGCGTGATCCGGCTCGAATCGCGCTTGGTGTTCAAGAACAACCAGACGATTGCCGGGCAAACTGCGCCTGGCGGCGGCATCACGCTGTACGGGGACGGCACCTCGTTTTCCGCCGCCAATCATACCATCGTGCGCTACGTGCGCTTCCGCATGGGGAAGGTCGGCGAATCGGGGAAGGACACCGTCACCATGGCCAATGGCCACGACGTGATCTGGGACCACTGCTCGCTCAGCTGGGGACGCGACGGCACGTTCGACCTGAATCGCGAAAGTGGCAGCGAGCTCTACAATCTGACCCTGCAGGACTCGATCGTGGCGCAAGGCCTACAGACGCACTCGACGGGCGGCATCGTCAACACCAGCGGCACGTCGATCATTCGGTCACTCTACATCGACAACAACTCGCGCAATCCCAAAGCGCAAGGCACGCTGCAGTTCGTCAACAACGTGGTCTACAACTGGGTCGTCTCCGGTTACATCCTGGGCGACACCAGCGGGCGCTCGGATGGCATGATGCTTGGCAACTGGCTCATTCCGGGGCCGGAGTCGGACGGCGGAACACTCAGCAGCCCAACACCGTCCTACAATCTAGTCGCCGACGACAACTGGTATGACAGCAACAAGAACGGACTATTGGACGGCCGCCTGCTTGGTGAAGGCGACTTCGGCTCCGTCACCTGGCTCACCGAGCCGCTGATCGAGTTCCCCGAGGTCCCGATCATGCCGGCCGCGGACGCCTTCGCCTACGTTCGCGACCACGCCGGCGCCTCACTCTGGCGCGATGAGGTCGACGACTACGTCGTGGCCGAGCTGGATTCGCTCGGCCAGGTGGGAGCGACCATCAGCGACGAAGCGAGCCTCGGGTTGGCGGGTATCGTGGGGGATACTCCGGGCGGGACCGCGCCGCCCGACGTCGATCGGGATGGGATGGCGGATAGCTGGGAAGCTTCGGTTGGCCTCGACCCTGCCGATGCGAACGATCGCAACCTCGACCGCAATGGCGACGGCTGGACCAATCTCGAGGAATACATCAATTCGCTGGTGCCGCTGCCGTAGAATGCGTGCGGCCTACTCCTCGCTCACCGACACCAGCTCGAGCTCCACGAACTGGCCGTGATTCATCGAGCCGTCGATGCCCTCCGGGGCGTAGCTCTCGTAGTTCAGGATGAGGCGTTCATTCGCGTCGACCCCGGCCAGAGTCAGTGTGGTACCCGCCTGCATGGGCAAGGTCACCTCGTAGTCGAGCTCGAAGATGTAGTGACCGACGCGCTGGTAGTCGTTGAGCGTGTACACCGCGGCCGGCTCGCCGACGGTGATGCTCCACTGCGAATAGTCGGCGTCGTCCACCGGGACGGTCCCGCCGATCGTGAGCGGCTCGGTGCGCCAGTCGAGGTCCATGTACGAGAACGTCTCGGTCGACTGGCGCTCTCCACCGCTGACGTTCGTCGGCTCAGTGACGCCGCGCACTCGCACCGTGACCGCGTAGGTCGTTCCAGGGGCCCCACCGATGCTCACCTCTTGCTCGGCCACGAATCCGGCTCCGGTCAGGACCACATGGTCGCACGTCGCGCCTACGGAGACCGCGGGTGTGCCGGTGCATGGGTCGTCCACGCGCAAGCCATCGATGTCTGCGGCGATGTCCAGCAGGTTCTCCGCGCCGCCGCTAGCGGTCCCGCCTGAGGCCGCGCCACCCGTGCCGCTGCCCCCAGTCCCGATCGTCCCCCCTGCCGAGCTCCCGCCTGCGCCCCCCTCTCCGCCGGTGATCGAGCCGCCAGTTGCCGAGCCACCCGTCGCCGCACCTCCAGAGGGCGAACCACCTGTGGCCAGCGTCCCCCCGGTCCCACCAACGCTCGCCGTGCCGCCCGTGCCCCCGAGGTCGCCGCTGCCGGTGTTGGGAGAGCACGCCACGGCACAGAGAGCGAGCTGAACAATCTGGATTGACCTAAGCTTCATACGAATCACAGTTTTCCACGTGTGCTGGTTTGTCGGCCAGCGGTGCTCGAGCTCCCCGGCTCGCTCGATTGATCGCCTGTCACGAGAATCCACGAAACACACAGGACACTCATGCCGGGTCGTGAGGTTCCGATCACGCGTTTTTGCGACGGCCGTAGTGAAGATGTTCCACGACGCTTTTGCTTTGCGTCGGAGAATCACTTATTTGCTGAATCACTATGGCCAGGGGGCTTGGAAGGGGTCGGAGGAGGGGGCAGGTGCGGGGCGTCGGCATCGAAATCCGCGACCTGCTCGAGGGCTCGCGTTTTGGTCAGAACGCTCGCCGCGAGTTGATCCGTTGGTTTCCGAGCTCGCCTTGGGTGGGCGCGGTCGACCGGAACCCGGTCTTGCGCGAACAGATCCTCGCTGGACGTCGCGATCTGCTCCGGCTTCTGGCGCTCGGAACTGCGGCCCCATTGGTTGCGAGCTGCGCGCTCCTCCCTTTGATCTTCGAAGCGATCAACTCCGCTCAGAAGGTCTACTCCATCTTCGAGGCGGCCGGCGGCACGGCCCTTTTCACTAACAACTCACAAAGCCGCGAGAAGGCCCAGCTCCTGACCAGCCTACTCAGCGGAGACGATGAGGAAGACGGTACGGTCGAGGACGAACAGGAGTTCCTGGTGCCCGTTCCGGGTGGGCAGCTCGACTTTCCGTATCTGTTCGACGGGCTCGTCTCCGAGGTCACCGGAAATCACCTCATTTCTGGCCTGGCTTTGGGAGAAACCAAGTTGAGCGAGGTGTTCGACTATGTGGCTTAGGCGCCTCGGAGCCCGCGGTGCGCGGCTCGAGGTGGTTCTGCCGCTCTGCTGTTTGGTTCTCGTCGCGTGTCGTCCCGAGAAGGAGCATCCCGGGTGTCCGGGTGAGTCGTTCCGCAGCGCGCGCAGCGACGTCGATTGCGTTTGTTCGGACGACGAGGTCTTGCGATCGGGCAACCTCGAGTGCATAGCGTGTAATCCCATGCCCTCGGGCGGCGCCTACTGCGAATGTACGGACGTACCCGCCGTGCTGTCGTTCGACGGTCGACTGGACATGGCACTCTCGCTCACGTCGGACCAGGTCACCTGCGAACCCCGCTCCGACTGTCCAAGGGGCGAAAAGCGGGACGCCTCGGCGGACGGCTGCGTCGCCTGCGGGCCGCTCGAATGCGGCGTCAGCTGCGGTGGCTGTCCGGTCGGGCAGTCCTGCGTGAGCGGACAGTGTGCACCGGCGTCGGTGTGCGTGGTCCAACCGGACGACGCTCTTTCGTACACGTGTACCTACGGGCCCGATGACGTGGCCGACTACGTACGTGCTTCCGGTTTCCCGCCGGGAGCCCGCTGCGATTTCACGGAAGACGAGTGCGACTACAGCGCCGTCATCGAGCCACTGTTTCCCGTCGATGTGCTGCACTCCGGGTGTCCCGGTGAGTCAGCGGCAGAATCCGGCGTTTGTACCTGCCCGTCGGGCCAGGTGCTGGTCGCCGGGGCACTCGAGTGCGCGGACTGTGAGCCGGGAGCGTCGGGCGGGGCGTACTGCGATTGCGGCGAGAACGCCGTCTTCAGCTTCGATGGGCGGATCGATGCGGCGCTCGCCCTCGTGTCCGAGCAGGTCGTCTGCCGTCCGCCTTCGGAGTGCACGGACGGACAGCGACCTGCCGCCGACTCCCAGGAGTGCGTGCCCTGCGCCGCTGGTGAATGCGGCGCGGGCTGTGGGCTGTGTGCCGTCGGGAGCACCTGCGTCAGCGGTCAGTGCGTGGCTGCGTCCGCGTGCCGGGTGGAGGAAGTCGTCCAATCGCTGGAAGAGGTGCCGTGCAGCTTCGAACGGGGCGATCTGGCCGGCTTCGCCCCGCTGTCTGCGGTGCCGAGCGGCGAAGACTGCATGGTGACCCCCGGCGACTCGTGCACGTACTACGGGACGGCCGAAGTGCTGTCGAAATAGCCGGCTCCGCGAACTGGCCGATTGCGGTCCGTGCGCCGTAAGGGTATCCGTGAGGGGATAGCCGCCTATGGGAGAGGCGGCGGACCGGGGGGGTCAAGCATGAGAGCGATCCTTGCATTGGATCAGGGAACGACGAGTTCCCGGGCAATCGTTTTCGATCACGAGGGCACCATTGTCGCCCTCGCGCAAAAAGAGTTTCGTCAGATCTTCCCCCAGTCGGGCTGGGTCGAGCACGACGCGATCGAAATCTGGGAAACGCAGCTCGAAACAGCGCGTGCAGCGCTGGCGAAGGCGGGGCTCGGACCCGACGACATCGCGGGGATTGGCATCACCAATCAGCGCGAAACCACGGTGATCTGGGACCGCAAGACCGGTCAGCCGATCCACAACGCCATCGTGTGGCAGGATCGGCGGACGGCGGAGTTTTGCGACGGGCTCAAGGCCGCCGGCCACGGGGAGCTGATCCAGAAACGCACGGGGCTGGTGATCGATGCGTATTTTTCGGGCAGCAAAGTGCGCTGGCTGCTCGATCACGTGCCGGGGGCCCGGCAGCGGGCAGAGCGCGGGGAGCTCGCCTTCGGCACCATCGATTCGTGGCTCGTTTGGCAGCTCACCGGCGGCGCGCGGCACATCATCGACCCGACCAATGCTTCGCGCACGCTGCTCTACGGTTTGCGCGGCGACTGGGACGACGAGCTGCTCGCCATTCTCGGCGTGCCGCGGGCGCTCTTACCCGAGGTTCGCTCCTCGAGCGAGGTGTACGGTGAGACGAAGCTGCTCGGCGGATCGATCAAGATCGCCGGCATCGCGGGCGACCAACAGGCTGCGCTCTTCGGCCAGAACTGCTTTTTGCGCGGGATGGCCAAGAACACCTACGGCACGGGCTGCTTCCTCTTGATGAACGTGGGCGACGAGCCGCTCATCTCCAAGAACCGCCTGATCACCACCGTCGCGTGGCGTGTCGGCGAGCGCACCGAGTACGCGCTCGAGGGCAGCGTGTTCATCGGTGGCGCGGTCGTGCAATGGCTGCGCGACGGGCTCGGCATCATCCAATCGGCCGCCGAGGTGGAGGAGCTGGCAAAAACGGTGTCGAGTAGCGGTGGGGTGTATCTGGTCCCGGCATTTGCCGGCCTCGGCGCGCCGTTCTGGGACCAGTACGCACGCGGGACCATCACCGGCATTACGCGCGGCACGACGAAGGCTCACCTCGCGCGCGCGGCGCTCGAAGGCATCGCTTTTCAAGTCGCGGACGTGCTCGACGCCATGAAGGACGACAGCGGGATCTCCATGAGCGCCCTGCGCGTGGATGGCGGCGCCTCCCAGAACGACATGCTGATGCAGTTCCAGGCCGATATCCTGCAGGCGCCCGTGGTCAGGCCCAAAGTCGTCGAAACGACGGCGCTCGGCGCGGCGTATCTTGCAGGGCTCGCCACGGGCTTCTGGAAGGACCGGTCCGAGCTCACGCGCTCCTGGCAGGTGGACCGGACGTTCGAGCCGGAGATGAGCGCCGACCGGGCGGCGCATCGGCGTGCCCGTTGGAATCAGGCCTTGGATCGCGCGCGCGATTGGGAGACCCACGACTGATGACCGATCGACCCTTCAAGCGGGACATTTTTCTGCAGCGCGTGGCCGCACGCAGCGATCCTTGGGACATCGCCGTCATCGGCGGTGGAGCGACCGGGATGGGCATAGCCGTCGACGCCGCCTCCCGGGGCTACAGCGTGGTCCTGCTCGAACAGCACGATTTCGGCAAAGGCACGTCGAGTCGCTCGACCAAGCTGGTGCACGGCGGGGTTCGCTACCTCCAGCAGGGCAACATCTCGCTCGTGATGGAGGCGCTCAAGGAGCGCGGGCTCTTGCGCCAGAACGCGCCGCATTTGGTGCAAGACCTCGAGTTCGTAGTGCCGAACTACTTGTGGTGGGAAGCGCCGTTTTACGGCATCGGCATGAAGGTTTACGACCTTCTGGCCGGAAAGTTCGGCTTTGGTCCGTCGCAACTCCTGTCGCGCGAGGAGGTGCTCGAGCGCATTCCGACGCTGTCACAGGATGGCCTGCGGGGCGGCGTGAAGTACCACGATGGCCAGTTCGACGACGCGCGCCTCCTGATCGATCTCGCCAGCACGGCGGCCCAGCATGGCGCTTGCCTCTTGAACTACACCCGCGTCGTTTCGCTGCAAAAGGACAGCGACGGCTTCGTGTGCGGTCTCGGCTTCAAGGACGAGGAGACCGGCACCGACTACCAGCTTTCAGCGCGCAGCGTCATCAATGCGACGGGCCCGTTTTGCGACGAGCTACGCCGAACGGACGACCCGAAGTCCAAGCCGATTCTGGCGCCGAGCCAGGGCGTGCACATCGTGCTGCCCAAGGAGTTCCTGCCGGGCGACACGGCGATCATGGTGCCCCACACCCGGGACGGCCGCGTGATGTTCGCCATTCCTTGGCATGGACACACGTTGATTGGCACGACCGACACGCCCATTCCGGCCTCGACCTTCGAGCCGGACGCGACGCCCGAGGAGATTGAGCTGATCTTCGAGACGGCCAGCGACTACTTGGCCAAGCGCCCGACGCATAGCGACGTCCTCAGTGTCTTCACCGGGATTCGTCCCCTGGTGAAGGCGAGCGCCGACTCCAGCACCTCGTCCTTGTCCCGTGAGCACACCATCGAGATCTCCGGCTCGGGCCTGCTCACGATCGCTGGCGGCAAATGGACGACGTATCGCAACATGGCCGAAGACGCGGTCGACCACGCCATCGTGCTCGGTCGCTTGGAGGACCAACCGTGCGTGACCCGCAATCTGCCCATCCACAATCCGGGCCATCACGACAGTGGCGCGGGGTGGTTCGCGCGCAACGAGATGGCCCGCACGGTCGAAGACGTGCTGGCGCGCCGGACGCGGCTCCTGTTTCTGGACGTGCGTGCGGCGCTCGAGCGGGCACCGGTGGTCGCCCGTGAGCTCGCGCAAGAGCTCGGTCGTGACGAAGCCTGGCAGCGTTCACAACTCGCGGCGTTCGAAGAAACGGCGCGTCACTTCAGGATTCCATCGTGATCGGCAGCGGTTACCTCGCGGAGTTCGTCGGCACGGCGCTTCTCATCTTGTTCGGCAACGGCGTCGTCGCCAACGTGGTACTCGCCCGCACCAAGGGCAATAACTCCGGCTGGATCGTGATCACGATCGGCTGGGGGCTCGCCGTCTTCATCGGCGCCTTCTGTTCGGCGAAGTTCAGCGGCGCGCACTTGAATCCCGCGGTGACCCTCGCGATGGCAATGGCCGGGAAGCTCGGCGCCGCGAAGGTCCTCGGCTACATCGTGGCGCAAATGCTGGGGGCCATCCTCGGCGCCGTGCTCGTCTTCTTGTTCTACCGGGACCACTTCAAGGCCACCGAGGACGCCGACGCGAAGCTGGCCTGCTTTTGCACCGGACCGGCCATTCGCAATAGCGCCCAGTCGTTCTTCTGCGAGGCCCTCGGCACCTTCTGCCTCATCCTGCCGATCTTCCTCATGGTCGATCCGACGCTCGAGGTCCCCGGGCAGGAAGTGAAAGTCGGCCTCGGCACCCTGGGTCTCGTCCCCGTCGCCCTCTTGGTCGTGGCGATTGGCCTCTCACTGGGCGGTACCACCGGCTACGCCATCAACCCGGCGCGCGACCTCGGGCCCCGCATCGCCCATGCGCTGCTTCCCATTCCGGGCAAGCGCGACCCCGACTGGAGCTACGCCTGGATCCCGGTCGTCGCGCCCATCGTCGGTGCGGGGCTTGCGGCCACGGTGCAGATCTGGCTCGTGCAGATCATCGGGCAGGCCGCCCTGCAGCCGTAGCGGGGCCATGGCTCGGTGCTCGGCCCCGGACCTTTCACGGGCCCGGCAGGTCGATGGCCAGGAGCCGCATCGAGTACTCGCCGTCCATCCGAAGGACGCGGTGGACCAAGCTCGACCCGGATAGGACCTCGAGCCCGACGTCGTGTTCGTCATCCCAATACAGGATCACGGGAAACTCGGTGGGCACACCGTTCACCTCGAGCGTGCGTGTCGCTCGTCCGGACGGCAGGAGTCGGCGCGGCGCAGCGCCCTCGTCGAGCTCGTCGTAGAAGCGTAGTGAGAGAGGCTGCCCGCGGTGCACCAACTCGCTCGAGGCGCGACTGAGCAGGAATGGGGGCGTCGTGCGATCGAAGGCGAATTCGCGTGGGTCGTCGGAGACGAACCGACTTTCGGAGCCCTGGACGCCTCCCTGACTGACGGCAAGCAGACCATCCCCCGACGCGAGGGCTTGGCCGCTGAAGGTCGCAATGAAATCCGAACCGGATAGGTCGAGTGTCCTGCAGCGCAGCTTGTGCGCGCCGGCCACGAGGACGGAAAACTCGACGTCGTCGACCGCGTCGACGGTCTCGCTGAGCAAGCGGAAGCGCGTTCCTTCGGCAGAGGCTTGTCGCTCCAACCTTGCTGCCTCCGTCATGCGCTGTCCTTCGATGGTGCCCGCTCTCCGCCTTTTGGCCAAACGCCTGATCGATGCTCGCAAATGCGCCTCCAAAACTTCTCGAACGCTCACGCGAAGACCGAGCTAAAAAATGTGGACCAGAGTGAGCCCCATGCTGATCACCAGGCAGGAGCAGCACTCGTACAATCGGCCGAACGATCGGTCGTGTGCCTGTCGGCCGGCCGTTCTTCTCGAACCGGCGATATGAGCGTTGACGAATTGAGAGCGAATTGAGAGAAGCGACCCTGCCTTGATCGCGTGCTGACGCGTGCGCTTGGGAGCTAGAGAAGGCATGAGCGAAACGAAAGTGGGGAACATGGCAAAACGAACACTAATGGGTGGCGGGCTTGTGGCATTGCCGCTGCTGCTGGTCTTGGGCTGCCAAATGGAGACCGGCGCGGAGTCGGAGCTGCGCCAGACGGAGCAGAAGATCGTGGGCGGCGCGGTGGCCGCCGAAGAGGACTATCCGTGGATGGCGCAGATCTCGCAGAAGGTCACGCCCACCGACGGCACTCCGATTTGGTACAATCACATCTGCGGCGGTTCGCTGATCGCGAAACGCTGGATTTTGACGGCCGCGCATTGCGTGGCTCAAATCGACAACAATCCGCCTCATGCGGTTTTGCCGACGAACCCGGCGACGTTGCGGGTCACCCTCGGTGAGTACGACACTTGGAGTGAAGCCACGCTTCAGTCCGATGAACAGGCCCCGGCCATCGCCGCGGTGCACATTCACCCGGACTGGCAGTACGAGGAACGCTTCGTCGACTTTCCCGATGATTGGTCGGAGCGCACCGATGGCGTCTACTCGAACATTCCGGACAATGACATCGCGCTCATCGAGCTCGCGTCGGACGTCACGCTCAACGCGGCGGCCAACCTCATCAAGTTGACCTGGGAGAACGACGATGTCGGGCGCGACGCCTGGCTGTCCGGCTGGGGCGGCGTCAACCAGACGCTCAGTGCCGCCGACAAGTCCCCCATCTTGAAGGAGCTCGAGTCCGACATCCTGGATCCCGATCAGGACGTACCCGGCCTCGGCAGCGCCAACGACGTCCTCTATCAGGAAATGCGCGTCTTGACCTCGCAACGGCCCGTCCGTCCGGCGACGGAAGTCACCATGCTGGCGTACGACGGCGTCAATCCGCAGAGCGCCTGCTACTTCGACAGCGGTAGTCCTTGGGTCACGCCGATCACGGGGTGCTACGAGCAGGTCGGTGTCCACTTCTGGGGTGACTTCACTTGCTCGAACTACGACGTGGGCACGCGCGTGTCGGCGTACCTCGAATGGATCCGGACCACGGGCGTCGACTACGTCGGCGACAAACTCTACGAGGCGGAGAACGTCAACCACCAGGCCGGCGGTCCGCATCCTGGCGGCTGGAACCTCCACTCCAACGGCTACATCTCGTTCAGCCAAACGGTGCAGGCCGGTCAGCAAGAGGTGGTCATTCGGGCCGCGGGCCAAAATGGCAACGGCTGGCCGCACATGCGGGTGACCATCAACGGCGTGGTCCGCTACGACGTCGACGTGACCTATCCGGTGTCGAGCGGCACGTATGGTGAGTACCGCTTCACCTATCCCGCAACGGCCGGGACCGCCAACATCCAGGTCGCCTTCACCAACGACTATTTCGTGAATGGCGTCGACCGGAATCTCTTCATCGACAAGATCGTCGTCAAGGACGCACGCCAGACGTGCGGAGTTCCGCCCACCGCGAACCTCACCACGAACATCCAGGTCTTCAACGATTGGGGCACGGGCTATTGCGCCCGCGTGCGCCTGACCAACCCCGCTCCGGTTCCCACCACGGGCTGGACGGTCGTGGTGAGCACCGGCAATAGCTCGATCTACACGTCGTGGAATCCGAGCGGTCTGACCGGGACGGGCAATCACACGCTGACGCCGATCAACGACTTCTTCCGCGTCTTGCCGGCCGGGGCAGGTCAGGATCGGGACATCGGCTTCTGCGCCAACCGCGCCCCCGGCACGAGCACCCTGCCGACGGTCGTGAGCGCCGTGGCGACGTACTGAGCTAGCTCTACACCGCGCGAGGAAGACACCGCGAAGGAGTCGCGTAGAGGGAAAGGCGGGGGCGCCAAAGTGCCCCCGCCGTTTTCATTGGCGCTTGTGTCCCGGCGCGTCCGGGCAATACTAGCGTTCGATGGCGGGGAGTTGGCCGGCGGCGCGTGTGCGCCGGCTCGAAGTTCTCCCGCCTTGGGGGGAAACTTATGATGCTTCATTCGATCCACGGCCGTAGCAGCCGCGTTTTGCTCGCCGCGATCCTGGCCTTGTCCGCGCTGCATTGTGGACAGACCGCCCCACCCGCGGACGAAGGTTCCGGCGGAACGGGCGGTGGGAACTTGGGCGGTCAGGGTGGGGATCCCGGTGCGGGAGGGAGCGGCGGCGGTTCGACGGAAGGCGGTGCGAACAGCGTGTCGGTCACCGAGCTGTCGATTCGCAGCACCGACCGGGTCGACATGCTCTTCGTCATCGATAACTCCGTGTCCATGGCGGACAAGCAGGCGCTTTTGGTGCAGGCGGTGCCGAAGCTCATCGAGCGCCTGATGACACCCGGTTGCATCGACCTTCAGGATGGCGAGCGCACACCGAGTGATGACCGGATGTGTCCGCTCGGCGCGACGCTCGAGATCGATCCGGTCGACGATCTGCACATCGGCGTGATCAGCTCGTCACTCGGTGGCTTCGGCACCGGCATGTGCACTGGGGACGACGACGCCGACAAATCCCAGCTGATCCCCAAGGTCCGCTCTGGCGCACCCGATCCCGGTGGCCTCGGGTTTCTCGCCTGGAGCGGAGGCGACGCAGCGGCCGTGACTGAGCTCAAGGCCGATTTCGTCGGGCAGCTCGGTGCGGTGGGGGAAACCGGCTGCGGCTTCGAAGCGCCGCTCGAGGCCTGGTATCGCTTCTTGGTCGATCCGAGCCCGCCTGCCGGGTTGGAGCGCAACGGCTCCAACGAAACGGTCTCGACGGGCGTGGACGAGGCCATCCTCGAGCAGCGCGCCCAGTTCTTGCGACCCGATAGCTTGGTCGGCATCGTGATGCTCACCGACGAGGATGACTGCTCCGCCATGGAGGGTGGCGGCTATTACCCGAACGCTGCCTTCGGCTGGCTCGTGCCTGAGATTCAGCGAACCTTCGCGACGGCCAGCCCCGAATGCGCGGCGAACCCCAACGACGCCTGTTGCTTCTCCTGCCTGCAACAAGCTCCTCCCGACGGCTGCACCGACACCTGCGAGCGGGACTCGGAGGGTCGAGGCGTCGAGCTCGCCCTGGAGGACGACCGCGCAAACGTGCGTTGCTTCCAGGGTCAGCGGCGGTTCGGGATCGACCTGCTCTACCCCGTTTCGCGCTACGTCGATGGGCTGACCGAGACCATGATCGTCGACAGCCAGGCCACGACGGACCCCGAGGATCCGGTGCTAGCGGCGAACCCGCTACTCCTCGGTGCCAGTGTCGATCCGGACGAGCGCTCACCCCGTCCGCCCGAGCGCGTGTTCCTCGCCGGCATCGTCGGCGTGCCCTGGCAGGACATCGCAACGCCGGCCACCCGCCAAGATGCGAACGCGCTCGAATACCTCGACGCGAAGGGTCTCGCGCTGCCCGACGACGCACTCGGTGGGAAGGACCGCTGGGCGCTCATTCTCGGCGAGCCGGGCCTCTCCGCGGCCGCGCCCGAGTGCCAGGGCGACGATCCTCCCGCTCTTTGCGGACAGGAGCCGGTCCCACCCCTCGATCCGTTCATGATCGACTCCATCGAGCCGCGCAGCGGAGAAAATCCGCTGACCGGGGACGCGATCGTGGACGTTGGGGCAGACGATTGGTCTTCCATCAACGGCAGCGAATACGATAACTCCGTCCCCGCCAGCGACGACCTTCCATCGAGCGACGACCTGCAGTACGCCTGTATCTTCCAGCTGGCGGAGAACGCGGCGAAGGTCGACTGCACCGCTGCGGACCCGTCCTGCGATTGCGGAGAAGAGCCGAACAAGAGCCGCCCCCTCTGCAAGTTGCCGGGTTCGATGGCCAGCACGCCCCCGACGACGACGCAGTATTGGGGCAAGGCCTATCCGGCCAAGCGCTTGCTCCAGGTGCTCAAGGGCTTCGGCGACAACTCCATCGTGGCCTCCATTTGCCCGAAGATCACCTATGACCCCAATATCCCCGCCTACGGCTACAGCCCAGCGCTCAATGCGATTGTCGAGCGGCTCGCTGGTACGCGCGGCGCCTTCTGCCTCGAGTCGAGCACCGACTGGGAGGAGCCCGAAGCTGGGGGATCCTGCGCCATCGTGGAGGCCACGGAGGTCGCGCTCGACTGCTCGCGCGAGGGTCGTGCCGAGCTGGACGACGGACTCGCTCTCGGCGCGCTGTCCTACCTCGAAGAACAGGGCTACTGCTCTCCAGGCGGCGACGTCCCCTGTGAGGACGTTGGCCTGTGCGCCATCACTCGGGTGGACGACGTGGAGCCGTGCTTCGGCTCGACCTCGGCCGAGGATCAACCGGCGGGCTATTGCTTCATCGACCCTGCCCAAGGTCCGGCCGCCGGTGGCCTGGGCGACGACTGCACCGAGGATCCAGACACCTGGCAGGATTGCGAGAACCCGAACACGACCGTGTGCTCTGGCTCGCCTTCCAGCTCTCGCCTGCTGCGCTTCGTCGGCGACAGCACCCCGGTGAGGGGGTCCGTCGTGTTCCGGGCCTGCCCGAGCGGCGAGTAGCTCAGCTCCAGGCGTGAAGCGGCGGATTGATGCCGTTCAGGTGGTAGTTGCCGATGATCGGGCTCTCGAAGCTGGCGCGCCCGCAGCCATCGTGCGAGTGTGCGGGGGGGCCGAGACGAAGGCCGAACGAGAGCAGATTCCCCGGGTGATGTCGGACGACTCCCGCAGCAAAGACGACCCGACCGACCAGAAGCGGGCCGAAGGCCCGCTCGACCCTCGCATCGAAGCGCTCCATCGAGAGATCGAGCGACTGACCGTGCTCGCTTCGCGGGAGCGTGGACTCATCGAGTCCATTCTGGATGCCAGCCCCTACGGGATCATCGTCAGCGACCCACATGGCAAGCTGATCTTGCAGAGCAAGGCAGCCGAGCGGATTTGGGCGGGGAGTGCCAGCGCATCGGACATCGCAGGTTGGGGACAGTATCGAGGGTTCCATCCCGATGGTCGCCCCTACGAAGGCGGCGACTGGGCCATGGCGCGTTGCCTTCTCGACGGGGTGACCGTCGAGCCAGAGGAGATGCGCATTCAGCGCTTCGACGGCAGCCATGGCGTCCTGCTCGGAGGTTCGGCACCCATCAGGGACGGCCAGGGGACTTTGCTTGGCGCGGTAGCGATCTTCGCTGACGTGACTGCCCTGAAGGAGGCGCAGCAAGCGCTGCTGGACACTTCCGAGCGGTTCCAAACGACTCTGCGCAGTATCGGCGATGCGGTGATTGCGACCGATGCTCGGGGCCGAATCACCTTCCTCAACCCGATTGCCGAGCAGCTGACGCAATGGACTGCCGAGGAAGCGAGTGGGAGACCGCTCAGCGAGGTCTTTCGCATCGTCAATGAGAACACGCGGCTGGAGGTCGAGAGTCCCGTCGACAAAGTCTTGCGTGAGGGGAAGATCGTCGGACTAGCGAACCATACCGTGCTGATAGGTCGTCACGGGCGCGAGGTTGCCATCGACGACAGTGGCGCGCCGATCTTCGATGGTGAGGGTCGTATGACTGGGGTCGTTCTCGTATTTCGAGACGTCACCGAGCATCGACGTGAGGAAGATCGTCGACGGTTCCTCAACGAGGCCAGCACACTGCTCGCTTCGTCGCTCGAGTACGGGCCGACCTTGGCAAGCATCGCTCGCCTCGCGGTGCCGACCATCGCGGACTGGTGTGCCGTGGACATCCTGGAACGGGGTGGAAATCTCGCCCGGCTGGCGGTGGCGCACGTGAACCCAGCCAAGGTGCGTTTCGCCCAGGAAGTCGAGGCGCGCTACCCGTCGGATCCCACCTCTCCAAACAGCGTTCAGTCGATCGTCCGGTCCGGCAAACCGCTGTTGATGGAGGAAATTCCCGAGACCATCCTCATCGCCGCCGCCGTCGACGAAGAGCACTTGCGCTTGATCCAGGAGCTCGGACTCAAGTCGGCGATGGTCGTGCCCCTTCGAGCCCGTGGAAAGACGTTCGGCGCCATTACTTTCGTGGCGGCCGAGTCGGATCGTCGCTTCGGACCAAAGGACCTGTCCTTTGCGGAAGAGCTGGCCAATTGTGCCGCGCTCGCTGTCGACAACGCGTCACTCTTTCGAGAAGCGCAGCAGGCGAGCCGGGCGAAGGACGAGTTTCTGGCAACCATCTCGCACGAGCTGCGCACCCCGCTCCATGCCATGCTCGGCTGGGCGACCCTGCTCCAGTCGCCCGAAATGACGGAGGAAAAGCGCCGTCAGGGCCTGGCGACGATCGAGCGCAACGCGAAGGCGCAGTCCCAATTGATCGACGACCTGCTCGACGTTTCGAGGATCATCTCGGGCAATCTCCGACTCGAGATGACACCGGTCAATCTGGCGACGATCATCGAAGCCGCCGCCGATGCGGTGCGCCCAGCTGCACTCGCCAAAGGGGTTCGTTTGCAGGTCGAGATCGATCCTTCGGCCAGTGCAGCCACGGGAGATGCAGCACGTCTGCAGCAGATCTTGTGGAACCTGCTATCGAATGGCGTCAAGTTCACACCCGGTGACGGGGCGGTGAGCATTCGCCTCGAGCGTGCAGACTCGCAGGTCGAGATCCAGGTGATCGATACTGGTGTCGGCATCGAGCCCGAATTTCTGCCGTACGTTTTCGAGCCGTTCAAGCAAGCGAACGCGAGCACGACACGGGGGCAAGGTGGTCTGGGACTAGGACTTGCCATCGTTCGCCATCTCGTCGAGCTTCACGGTGGAACGATTCGCGTCGAGAGCGCTGGAGCAAGAGCAGGCTCTGCGTTCAAGATTCGCCTACCGGTCGCCGCGGTGCGGCCCGCAATCCCACCCGACGCGGATATCGCGAGCTCCGCACCCGACTCGCACGAAGCTCCTTCGATCGCAGGGCTACGCGTGCTGGTCGTCGATGACGAGGATGACGCCCGAACGCTCGTCGCCGAGGTGCTGCAGCTCTACGGCGCCGAGGTGACGCTGGCCGCATCGGCCGCAGAAGGGCTAGCGACGATCCTTGCCAGTCCCCCGGACGTCATCGTGAGCGACATCGCCATGCCCGGCGAGGACGGGTACTCGTTCATTCGCAAGGTGCGAGCGCTCACGAAATACCAACGACTCATCCCGGCCGCCGCTCTGACCGCCTACGCTCGCAAGGAAGACCGAACGCGAGCCATCATGGCGGGCTTCCAGGCTCACGTGACCAAGCCTGTCGAAACGGAAGAGCTGGTCGTCGTCGTTGCCTCGCTGGCCGGTCGGATTGCCTAGCGGACGGCCTACCCCAGCTTGCGGCCCACGATTCCGCTCGCAAGAGTGCGCGTGATGAAGCTGCCGTCGTGCGGTTCCCCGCTGGGCCGAGGTGGGATCGACCGCGCTCGCACTTGCTCGAGGACGACGCGGCTGTGAGGTAGCGCTGGCCCACGGTGCAGGTCGAGCCGCAGATCCTGGGAATCTGGCAGGCTGTACTGCATGAAGACGAGAAGCTGGAGGAGCGCTTCGTCGAGTAGGGTCAGAGTGAGCTGTTCGCCGCGCGGCAGGTGCAGCGAGGGGGACACGTTCGCGAACCGTTCTGGCCGGAACTCGTCGGGAGCAAACCACGCGTCGGGATGACGATTCGTGCCATGGATGTCGAGAAGCACCCGACGCCCTTTGGGGAAGGTCATCCCTCGCCACTCGAAGTCGCGCCGCACCTCCGCGGTCAGGGGCGGCAGGAAGGGATAGAACCTGCGAACCTCTTGAATGAAGGCAGATCGCTCGGCCTTTGTCCTTGGCCTCGACTGGGGATACCGGTGGAGAGCGAGGGCAACGAACGTGACGTAGGCGGCGACCGCCACAATTGGAGTCAGTAGGCTACGAAGCTCGACTGCGGCATCTCGGTCGTCGAGTTGGGAGCGCGCCAGGCGCTCCAGGGCGCAGTTGGCTTCTTCCACGGGCCCGCCTTGGCGGACGGTGCGCACCAGACCAAGGAGCCACGCGTCGACTCGCTTGCGCGCGCGCCATGCTTCGAGAGACGGCAGTCCGTTCCAGGGCGTGGTCAACGCGGCTAGGTCGCGTGTGCGGCGGCCCACGTCGATTTCGGCCAAGGGTATGCCAGCCCAGGAGCAGGCGACGCGAACCAGCAGAGCCTCTACCTCGTCGTGGAGGACGATCTTGCCTTGGACTTCCCACCACGGCATGGCCTCGGCCCATTCCTCTGCGAAACAGCGTCTTGCTCGAACGAGCCCGCGCATCCCGAGCAAGGGAAAGAGGAGCGCCTTTCTCGCATGGTGCCCGCCGCGATCGAGATCCAGGGCGTTGCCTCGATCCAAACAGGCCGGCACGAGACCACCCGCGTGGGCACCAACACGCGCAAATCGGGCCTCGTCATAGAAGTACTCGGCGGCTTCCTCCCCCCGCATACAGATTGCGCGCCGGAAGAAGAGCCGCGTCTCGAACACGTCGGTCCCGAGGCGTTCACACATGTTGCTGATGAACGTGTATGGGTTCCGCAGAAATGATGGCGTGCGATCGAAGCCGGGTGCACGAGGTAGGCGCATGACAGTTTCTCCTGCTCGGTAGCGTCAGCGCGCCAAGCTTTCTCGGATGTCTTCCGGACGGTTCGCGACGGTGGGATCGAGCTCCTCGAGCCAAGAGGTGAGAAACGCTCGGGCTTCTCGACGGCTCATCTTGAAACGGCGCTGCACGTAGAGCATGAGGGTGGCTCGATACTCGAGGAGGGGGTTGGTCGATGGCGTGGGGCGGTCCATGCAAAGCCCCTTGCAGGCAACGTGCCACGCGCGCCTACTCCGTTTTCCCCACGCTCCGGGCCAAATCATGGACCCGAAGCAGTCGCCCCGTCGCGCTGTCGGGTGGCCCCTCGGGGCCAGCCGCCTCGGCAGGGGCAAATCGCCCCAGGGCGCTCGCTGTTGGCGGTCAGTCGGGCCAGTAGCTCTGCGGGGGACCGTAGAGGGTTGGCCGGAACCTGACGTAGCCGAAGACCGCGGCGTTGAGCCCATCCTCCTGGAAGGACACCGAGTTGTCGAAGCTTTGGACGAGCTCACCGGCTGGAGTCACCTCCAGGACCTTGCCGGCCATCGAGTGCACGACGCTCGTGTTGCCGTTCGGCAATCTCTGCGCGGCGCCGAGGTACATGCTCTGCGAGCCGAGCGAATACTCCCACGTCTTGTCGGCGGTCCAGGCATCCTCGTCGAGCAAGAGCTCGACCACCAGGGAGATCGCCGAGTCGAAGGCGTTGTCGAAGAACAGGAACTGTCCATTCGGTCCCAAGTCGTGACCGTGGCCGCCGGCGTGGTCCGTCCCGACCAGGTCGAACGAGTCGCCCAGGGGATTTTCTCCACCGAGCTGCCAGATGAGCTCCCCCAGGCGCGTGATTTTCACGAACCCGTCGAGGTTGAGGTCGGAGATGGTGAACGTATCGTCGCGCTCGTAGTAGCCGAGCGCATTCGGGTGATAGGTCTCCGTCGAGGTCGTGTAGATGTCCGGCAGCTGGACGATTTCGCTGAACGTGCCGTCATCCTGCACCTCGATGAGCACGGACGTCCCGTCATCGTTGCGCGCGAACGTGGCCACTCCACCTTCGGGCAACGGGACCAGGTCGTGTTCCGCAGTCCCGGCGTCGAACGCGTCAGTCGACAGCCCATCCATCGTCGTTCTGTAGAGGTCGCCGCCGTTCGCGTTGACGTACCACATCGCCTGTCCGTCCCAGCTCATCTGGGCAGCTGAGATGTGCTCGACCGATTCCGGGGTCCACCACACCAAGTCACCGTCCGTGTCGAAGATGTAAGCGCCGGGCAGGTTCCTGGGCTCGGCCGTGCGGATCCCCGGCGACGCCAGGTAGAAGCCCTGGACCCCGCCCGCTTGCTCCTCGACCTTGGTGAGGACGGGCAGCTTGATGTCGGTCGGCGCCGGCCCCGTCGTCACGGCGACGTCCGCACTCGTGCACGTGCCCGAAGCCCCGGCGGCCACGAGGCGAAACCCATACTCGCGAGCCGGCTTCATGCCGAGCAGGAGCGTCCGGTAGCCGGCCTGCTCCAGATCCACCGGTGCGCTCATCGCCCAGTCCCCGTCGGCGGGTCCGAAATCGATGTGCGCCTCCGTCACGCCAGCGAAGTCCGTCGACCAGTTGATGATGGTCACCGTCCCAATGGCGCTCGACTGCTCGTGCGCGACGGTGAAGCTGCAAGCGTCACCTTCGACCGGTACGCCGCTCACGGCACCGCCTGAGCCCGGAGCCCCCGCGTCGCTGGAGCTCCCACCGGAGCTCGACGCGCCGCCGGAGGAGCTCGCGCCACCAACGCCCGGCGTCGTCCCTCCGCCCGTGCCGCTGACGCTCCCGCTGCCTGGGTTCGGTGAGCCACCGGAACCACCCGTAGGTCCGGCGTCGCCGGGCTCCGCGGGGCTCGAACAGTGGAGGCAGGCGAGGAGCGGCAGCGCGGTGATGGCCCGGAGGCGCATGGTGGGAAGATACCGAGAAACCGAGGGGTGAGTACTAGGATTGCGGTGTCAGCGGGGCCTCGACGTCGGCACGGGTAGCGCAGGTGGAGGATTCTACCGACGTGCGCTATCCGGTCTTGGTTGGGGATGGCGCAACCCGCATTGAAACGAGCTCCTGGGGCGCTGACGGAAACCATCGGCTTCACCCGGGCCGATCTCGAAGCGAACCGTAGCGGGCAGTTCAGCGCGTCCCAGCGCGAAGACCTCCAGCAGCGGGTGGCCTACTACGAGATTGCTTGGCAGCGCTCCTGGGGTTGGGTCGACCCGGCGTCGAAGGGGAAGCGGTCTCGGGCGCTTTGGATGACGACGACCAGCCTCGTGCTCGTGCTCGGCACGGCCGCCTACGTCCGGCAGCCCGCGCAGCTGGGCGGCAGGAGTATCCTACCAGAGGTCATCATAGGGACCTCTGGCTTTGCCGCGACGCTCGCGTTCCTGGGCTGGGGACTGTCGCGGTTCATTCGGGGCCACCGGCCGCGCGGCGAGCTCGTGCTGCGAGCGGCCGAGGGCACGGCGCAGCACCGGTCGGAGGAGAGCGGCGGCTGGGGGGCCGACATCCTGCTCGTCAGGATTGGCGATGTGGAGCTCCCCGTTTCGGCCGAGGTGCAGCAATGCTTCGTTCCAGGCGGTCGCTACCGGGTCTATTACGCGGACAATCCCAGCCTGCTGGTCCTTTCGGCTGAGCCCATCGGGACGTAGCGGCGGCCTGCCTTCGTGGTGGATGATGCGGCCATGCTGGTCCTGGCCCTGAACAACGGCTCCTCGTCGCTCAAGGGGGCCCTGCTCGACCCGGATAGTGGCCAGGTGTTCTTCAGCGCCAGCGCGGAGCGCCTCGGCACGGCGGAGGCCACGCTGAAGCTCGGCCAACCGGGTCAGCTGAAGGAGGAAGCCATCCCCCTCGGGGATCATGCGCGCGCCCTCGATCGCGTGATCGTCGCGTTGCGTGGGCAGGGGCAGTTGATGGACGCCTTGGCGGCAGTGGGCCATCGGGTGGTGCACGGCGGCGAGGCGTTCGTTCAGTCGTGCGTCATCGATGAACGGGTCGAGGATGAGATCGAGCGCTGCGCCGTTCTGGCGCCTCTGCACAATCCGCCCAACCTCTTGGGGATCCGCGTGGCGCGCCGGGCGCTACCGGAGCTGCCGCACATTGCGGTCTTCGACACGGCGTTTCATCAGACGCTCCCGGAGACGGCGTATCGCTATGCGGTGCCGCAGGCGTGGTACGAGCAGTATGGCGTGCGGCGCTATGGTTTCCATGGGACGTCGCACCGCTTCGTGGCCGGGCGTGCCGCGGAGCTCCTGCAGAGGCCACTCGGCGAGCTCGAGATGCTCACGGCGCACCTCGGCAACGGCTGCAGCGCGGCGGCCATTTCCGGCGGCAAGTGCGTGGATACGACCATGGGGCTGACGCCGCTCGAAGGGCTGGTCATGGGCACGCGCTCGGGCGATTTGGACCCGGCGGTCATCTTCCACATGATCGCGCGTGCGGGCCTGTCCCCGGACGAGGTGGAGCGAGTGCTGACGCGAGAAAGTGGCCTCTTCGGGCTGTCCGGGAAGAGCAACGACGTGCGCACGCTGATCGAGACGGCGGCGGGCGAGGGGATCGATGCGGCACGTGCCCGCCTGGCGTTGGATGTATTTTGCCACCGACTGGCCAAGCACCTCGGCGCTCTGGCCACGACGCTGCCGCGACTCGATGCGCTGGTCTTCACCGGCGGCATCGGCGAACATGCAGCGAGCGTGCGCGCCGCGACCTGCGCGCGTCTATCGGGGCTCGGCGTCGAGCTCGATCCTGCCAAAAACCAGCGCGGCGACTCGCTCGTTCATGCCGCCCCGAGCCGAGTTGCCGTCTTGGTGATCCCGACCAACGAAGAGCTGATGATTGCCCGGGATGCCCGAGATCTCGTCCTTCTAGCCCGCGCCAGCTGAGCCCCAGATGCCCCATCCACTCCTCACAGTTCCGACCAGCCACCGCGTGGGCCTCACCAGTATTTCACTTGGCCTTCTGCAAGGCTTCGACCGCGAGGGGTTGAACGTGGGCTTCTACAAGCCAGTGGCCCAGCTCGGGCCTGGCACTCGGCGTATAGGCGGCGAGGAGTCGGTGGAACCATCGACTGCACTGGTGCGTGCAACCAAGGGCATGGATGCGCCCATGCCGATGCCTGCGGACGAGGCGGAGCGCTTGCTGGCCCAAGGTGCGGAGCACGAGCTCGAACAGCGCTTCATTGCCGCCTACCAGGAGGTGGCTGAGCGTTCGACCGTCGTCGTCATCGAAGGCATGGTGCCTACGGATCGACACCCTTTCGCCGGCCGAATCAATCACCTGTTGGCAGAGGCCCTGGATGCCCGCGTCGTCTTGGTTGCAGACGGAAAACAGACCTCGTTCGATGACGTACTCCGGGACGTGCGCATCGCGGAGGCGGAGTTCAAGGGGCGCGTCGAAGGCTGCATCTTGAACCGTATCGGCTCGCACGTTTCAACCGCGCCGCCGTCACTATCGGCCGTGCGTGCGCGTACGGGCAGCGCTGATCAACACCTGAGGTTCGCACCCGAGCTCGGCGCCTTGGCCGCCGCAGGTATCCGGCCGCTCGGGGGTGTGCCGGTGGTTCAGGACTTCGTAGCGAGGCGTGTATCCGACGTGGCGCGTGAGCTCGGCGCCACCGTGCTTCGCCAGGGCAATTGGGAGAAACGCCGCATTCGAGACACGCGGATTTGCGCCATGGGGGTCGGACGAGCACGGCGCGCGTTTTCCCATGGGAACTTTTTGGTCGTGCCGTCGGATCGGGCCGACATTCTGATCGGGGCAGCCTTGGCGACCGTGACCGGCATCGAGCTGGCTGGGATCCTGCTCTCGGGCAGCGATCCAGTGGACCCGGATGTGCTGGAGTTCTGCCAGCCGGCGTTCGATACCGGCCTGCCCCTCTTGCACGTGCAGGAGAGCACCTACGAGGTGGCGCGCCTGCTGCATGAGCTCAATGACGAGATCCCGCCCACGGACGGTGAACGCGCCTCGCTGGTCATGAACACCGTGGCCAATCACATCGACTCGCGCTGGATGGCGGAGCTTGCGCGGACCAAACACAGCGCGCGCACCAGCCCGGCCGCATTTCGTCATCGTCTGATTGAACGTGCGCGCCAGGCCCGAGCGCGCATCGTCCTGCCCGAGGGCACCGAGCCCCGGGTGCTCAGCGCGGCGCACGTGTGCATCGAAATGGGCATCGCCCGGCCAATCTTGCTCGGCCAGCGCGACGAAGTGCTGGCGGCTGCGCGACGGGCCGGTGTGGAGCTGCCCGTTGACATCGAGATCAGGAGTCCGCTGCAGCCCTCGGAAAGCTACATCGAAACCATGATCGCTCTGCGCAGGCACAAGGGCGTCGATACTCCCGAAAAGGCCGTTGACGCCATGAGCGACGTGACGACGTTCGGCACCATGATGATGAAAATGGGCGACGTCGACGGCCTGGTATCGGGCGCCGTCCACTCGACCGCCCACACGATTCGCCCGGCCTTGATGCTGATCAAGACCCGTCCCGGAGCCAAGCTCGTGAGCAGCGTGTTTTTCATGTGCTTACCCGACCAGGTGCTCGTCTTCGGCGACTGCGCCGTCAACCCCAACCCCAACGCCGAGCAGCTGGCTGACATTGCGATTCAGAGCGCCGAGAGCGCCGAAGCTTTCGGCATCGAGCCGCGTGTAGCGCTGATCAGCTACTCCACGGGCTCGTCCGGTAGCGGTGAAGACGTCGACAAAGTACGCGAGGCCACAGCCTTGGCCCGGAAGCTCCGGCCCGACCTGCCGATTGACGGGCCCTTGCAGTACGACGCCGCCGTGACGCAAAGTGTCGCCGCGACCAAGGCGCCTGACAGTCCCGTCGCTGGTCGCGCCACGGTGCTCGTCTTCCCTGATTTGAACACGGGCAACACCACGTACAAAGCGGTTCAGCGCAGCGCCAACGTGCTCTCGGTCGGCCCGATGCTGCAGGGCTTGGCGCTGCCCGTGAACGATCTATCCCGCGGCGCAACGGTGGACGACATCGTCTACACGGTGGCGCTCACGGCCGTGCAGGCGGCGGCAGCCAAGCGGGGCTCACTGCGGCCACTCGCTCCGCCTCCGGCCGGCTAGGGCGTTTACGGCTTGTCGCCCGAAACGTACTGCTTCGGCTTCGGGAAATGACTCAGCTCTTCGTTCAGCCACGCGGTGTCGGCAAAGGCCTCGAAGCCGGTGTGATTGTCGCGCCTCGAGATGCCGAGAGCGACGTCCTTCCCGCCGATCAAGAGGGCAAGGCGCGTTTCCTTCGGGGTCTGATGGATGCGGCCACTGAAATCGACGATGAGCTTGCTCTCCATGGTGTCGAGCATGACGTCGAGCGTGCGCTGCGTCTTGGTGACGTTGGCCAGGACTCTGAGGTTACGAAGGTGAACGATGTCTGCCACGATGTCTGGCAGCTTGTCGTCTTCGGCGAGTGCTCGAATCACCGGTTCGGCGTCCCGCGCCACGATGGCGAAGTCGGCGCGCACGTTGTCAGCAGGCAGGCCTGCCACATCGATGCGTTTGCTCGACAAGTTCAGCCACCAGTCGTCGATGCTCGATTTGCCCGCCTGAAAATCCGCGTTGCGAATGGCTACCGACAGATCCGTGAGCGAAGCCCGGTCCTGATCCGGATCCAGGATCACGAAGGACGCCGCGCTGGCGTCAGCCTTCGTGCGCAGCTGATCGAACGTCAATGCCGCGCCATCGATTCTGGCGCGAAATGGCCCTTTTAGGCGATACTGCTCGTCCATGTCGAGCGTGAGGCTCGCTCGAGCATGGCCGGCCTCACTCTTGATGGGCGTCTTCTTGGACACGACGCTATCGAGATCGTCGAGGTCTTCCGACACGATCTGGGGCAGGTGAATGCGAGCGCTCTCGACCTTGGTCTCCCCGCCGATCTGCGCCGAGTCGAGCACTGCGTACTCGTGGTGACCCAGAACTTGTATCGTGAATGCATCCTTGCCGTACGTCGCCACGGACACGTACGTGGCCGCGGACGTCGAGTCCACGTACGGTTTGCCGAGCGTCGCTCCCTCGTCCCCCACACCAATGTCGAGCTTCCAATCTGTCTTGAAGCTAACGCCATTTCCCTTGAGGTCGACGTCGGCCGTTGC
>Ga0164308_10000230_pt1 | contig 30013 bp, 30 predicted proteins | sample Whisoiple_246_MG_FD_109983 | JGI IMG/M metagenome (GOLD analysis project Ga0164308, IMG submission 109983) | Soil microbial communities amended with fresh organic matter from upstate New York, USA - Whitman soil sample_246_MG | ecosystem: Environmental > Terrestrial > Soil > Unclassified >... | reverse complement strand
GCGGTCAACGACATCGGTAACGAGGAAGCCTTCCTCGCCGCGATCGACGAGACGATCAAGTACTTCAACGACGGCGACATCGTCGACGGCGTCATCGTGAAGGTCGACCGGGACGAGGTCCTGCTCGACATCGGTTACAAGACCGAAGGTGTCATCCCGAGCCGCGAGCTCTCGATCAAGCACGACGTCGACCCGAACGAGGTCGTCAAGGTCGGCGACGAGATCGAGGCCCTGGTTCTCCAGAAGGAGGACAAGGAAGGCCGCCTGATCCTCTCGAAGAAGCGCGCTCAGTACGAGCGTGCCTGGGGCACCATCGAGAAGATCAAGGAAGAAGACGGCATCGTCACCGGTACGGTCATCGAGGTCGTCAAGGGTGGTCTCATCCTCGACATCGGCCTCCGTGGCTTCCTCCCGGCGTCGCTCGTCGAGATGCGTCGCGTCCGCGACCTCCAGCCCTACGTGGGCAAGGAGCTCGAGGCCAAGATCATCGAGCTGGACAAGAACCGCAACAACGTGGTCCTGTCCCGCCGTGCCTGGCTCGAGCAGACCCAGTCCGAGGTCCGCCAGACGTTCCTCACGACCCTGCAGAAGGGTCAGGTCCGTTCCGGCGTCGTCTCCTCGATCGTCAACTTCGGTGCCTTCGTGGACCTGGGTGGCGTCGACGGTCTCGTGCACGTCTCCGAGCTGTCCTGGAAGCACATCGACCACCCCTCCGAGGTCGTCGAGGTCGGTCAGGAAGTCACCGTCGAGGTCCTCGACGTCGACATGGACCGCGAGCGCGTCTCGCTGTCGCTCAAGGCGACGCAGGAAGACCCGTGGCAGCAGTTCGCCCGCACGCACCAGATCGGGCAGGTCGTTCCCGGTAAGGTCACCAAGCTCGTTCCCTTCGGTGCGTTCGTCCGCGTCGACGAGGGCATCGAGGGCCTGGTCCACATCTCCGAGCTGGCCGAGCGCCACGTGGAGATCCCGGAGCAGGTCGTCCAGGTCAACGACGAGATCTTCGTCAAGGTCATCGACATCGACCTCGAGCGCCGTCGCATCAGCCTCTCGCTGAAGCAGGCCAACGAGGCCTTCGGTGGGGACCCGGCCTCGGTCGAGTTCGACCCGACCCTGTACGGCATGGCCGCGTCGTACGACGACCAGGGCAACTACATCTACCCCGAGGGCTTCGACCCCGAGACCAACGACTGGCTCGAGGGCTTCGAGGCGCAGCGCGAGGTCTGGGAGACCCAGTACGCCGAGGCGCAGCAGCGCTTCGAGCAGCACCAGGCCCAGGTCATCAAGTCCCGCGAGGCCGACGAGGCTGCCGCTGCCGAGGGTGCTGCCGCCCCGGCCGGCGCTGCCCCGGCTGCCTCCGGCGGCAGCGGTGGCGGCTCGTACTCCTCGGAGTCCGCGGACAACTCCGGCGCCCTGGCGTCGGACGAGGCCCTGGCTGCCCTGCGCGAGAAGCTGGCCGGCGGCCAGAGCTGACGCTCTGACCCCAGCCGCTCATCGGCTGCAGTAGCTGTAGAGCTGTGAGTGAGGCCCGTCCCCTTCGGGGGGCGGGCCTCACGCATGTCCGGACGGGGGCGCGATTGTGCCCGGCAGGGACGGGGAGTGCCGGGCGGGGACGGGGGGAATGAAACGTGCGGGACCCCCGAGTGGCTGACGGCCCGTAACACCCCCGTGCCAGGATCCGCGCAACGCCGGGATCACGAGGGGAGCCGGTGGATGACACCCTCCGCGGAGTCCACACCGGCGCCCGCCCCTCGACGCGCCGGCCCCGGCACCGCCCAACGGGCCCGCAGGACATGTGCACTTCGCCGGCGGTCGACCACCTCGGCCGCACCGACGCCTGGCAGCAAGGGAGTTCACCTCGGCACGGAAGGCGGGGACGGTTCCGCGCAGCCGCCTGCTGGCCTGATCGCGAGGGAATGCGTGCCGACGGGAATGCCCTGGCCGGACGGGGCGTTCTTGTCCAGGAACACGAGGAGGAGCGGTAACCGTGCCTGATCCGCAGAGTTTGTACGAATGGGAGCCGAAGGGCCTGGCCGTGGTCGACATGGCGCTCGCCCAGGAGTCGGCCGGCCTGGTCATGCTCTACCACTTCGACGGATACATCGACGCGGGCGAGACCGGCGAGCAGATCGTCGACGGCCTGCTCGAGACGCTGCCGCACCAGACCGTGGTCCGCTTCGACCACGACCGGCTCGTCGACTACCGGGCGCGTCGCCCGCTGCTGACCTTCAAGCGCGACCGGTACACGTCGTTCGAGTCGCCCGCCCTCGAGGTCAAGGTCGTCCAGGACGCCACCGGTGCCCCGTTCCTGCTCCTCTCCGGACCCGAGCCCGACGTCGAGTGGGAGCGGTTCGCCGCCGCGGTGGAACAGGTCGTGGAGCGGCTCGGCGTCCGCCTCGCGGTCAGTTTCCACGGCATCCCCATGGGCGTACCGCACACCCGGCCCGTCGGCCTCACCCCGCACGGCAACCGCACGGACCTGATGCCCGGCCACCGCAGCCCCTTCGACGAGGCGCAGGTCCCCGGGTCCGCCGAGGCACTCGTGGAGTACCGGCTGATGGAGGCCGGGCACGACGTCCTCGGTGTCGCCGCCCACGTGCCCCACTACGTCGCCCGGTCGTCCTACCCGGACGCCGCGCTCACCGCCCTGGAGGCGGTCACGGCGGCGACCGGGCTCGTCCTGCCGAGCGTGGCGCACACCCTGCGCACGGAGGCGCACCGGACCCAGACCGAGATCGACCGGCAGGTCGGCCAGGGCGACGAGGAGCTCGTCTCCCTCGTCGAGGGGCTGGAGCACCAGTACGACGCGCTCGCGGGAGCCGAGACCCGCGGCAATCTCGTCGCGGAGCCGGCCGATCTGCCGTCGGCGGACGAGATCGGCCGCGAGTTCGAGCGCTTCCTCGCGGAACGCGAAGGCGATTCCTGAGGGGACCTCCGGCCGCCGCGCGGCCGGAGGCTAGGCTCGGCACATGCTGAAAGTGGGCCTGACCGGCGGGATCGGCGCCGGCAAGAGCGAAGTGTCACGGCTGCTCGCACGCTACGGAGCCGTGGTGATCGACGCCGACCGGATCGCCCGCGAGGTCGTCGAACCCGGCACCTCGGGGCTCACGGCCGTCGTCGAGGCCTTCGGTCCCGGCATCCTCACCCAGGACGGTTCCCTGAACCGGCCGGCGCTCGGTTCGATCGTGTTCTCGGACCCCGCGCGCCTGGCCACGCTCAACAACATCGTCCATCCCCTCGTCGGGGCGCGTTCCGCGGAACTGGAGCGGGCCGCCGCAGCCGGGGCGGTCGTCGTCCACGACGTCCCCCTGCTCACGGAGAACGGCCTCGCACCGCTCTACGACCTCGTCGTGGTCGTCGACGCGAAGCCCGCGACCCAGCTCGACCGGCTCGTACGGCTCCGTGGCATGACGGAGTCCGACGCCCGTGCGCGGATGGACGCGCAGGCGACGCGCGAGCAGCGCCTCGCCGTCGCCGATCTCGTCATCGACAACGACGGTCCGCTGGAGGACCTGGAGTCCCAGGTCCGCACGGTCTGGTCGGACCTCGCGGCGCGGGCCGCCGCGAGCTGATCCCGGGGGCCCGCCGGAGCCCCCGTCCGGCCGTCGCCGTGCCGGTGCTCGCCCGGCCGCCCGCCACCCGGCCGGAATACGCGCCTGTGGCCGGATGTTGAAGACCTGGCAACGAGGGGAAGGATAGGGCCGTGCCCGAGAAGAACCCGGAAACGCATGTCATCGACTTCCGCGCGGCGGAGCAGCTGCTCGCCGCACGGGACCCGCGGGGTGCGGTCAAGCTGCTCGACTCGGTGATCGGCGCCCACCCCGAGAACACGGCCGCGCGGCTACTGCGTGCGCGGGCCTTCTTCGCGGCGGCCCAACTGCGCCCGGCCGAGCTGGAGTTCGAGCTTGTCCTGGAACGCGAGCCGGACAACGCCTTCGCGCACTTCGCGCTCGCCCGTACCTTCCAGCGGGCCGGCCGGCCCGAGCAGGCCACCCGCCACTTCCGTCTGGCCGCCGCGCTCGACCCCAAGCCGGAGTACCTCCAGGCCGCCCGCTTCGAGGACCGCGACGGCGAGGCCCGCGACGGCGAAGCCCGCGACTGACGGGTCCGCGACGCGGCTGACGGGCCCGCGCCCCACGAGCGTGCGCCGACGGGGCCGTCGCCGCTGACCTCGCGACCGGCCGGTACCCGCTCGGGGCCGTGGTCTCAGCGGCGGTACCGGGCCCGCCCGCCCCTGTCCGGTTCGTACGGGGGGACGTCCCGGCCCGGCTGGTAGCGCGGCCCCTGCCGCAGATGCCGGACCACGAAGCAGAGGTCGGTGACCGTGACCACCAGCAGCACCCCGCACGCCGTCGCCCAGCCGACGCGTCCGGTCGCCACGAAGGCCGCCAGCCCCAGCGCGGCCCAGATCATGCCCCATAGACTCAGCCAGAGTCGCATCCGCAGGGGGCTGCGTGCGGTGGACGGTTCATTTCCGGTACGCATCACGATCGCCTCGTCTCCAGCATGACCCCGAGGCGCGGCGTACGGAAACAGGCGGGCGGACGACGGGGAGCGGGTTGTGACGACGACCGGGCACGGGCACACGGCAACAGGGGCGGCGGCCTGGGGTGACGCCGTCGCCCGCCGGTCCAGGGTGCGGGGCACGCTGCTGGGCGGTGCGGTCGGGGACCAACTGGGCAACCCGGTCGAGTTCCTCTCCCTGGACGGCATCCGCAGAGGCCACGGCGAGCGGGGGATACGCGGCCCGGTCCCGGACGCCGACGGTGTCGTCGGCCGGATCACCGACGACACCCAGATGACGCTCTTCACGGTCGAAGGGCTGATCAGGGCCCACTCCCGGGCGGTCGCGACCGGCACCGCGGGAGCCGAGGTGGAGCTCGTCCGCAACGCCTACCTGCGCTGGCTCGACACCCAGAATCATCCCGCCCCGCCCGCGCGTGGCGGGGACGAGCCCGTACGGACCGGCTGGCTCCGGCAGCAGCCCTGGCTGTACGCGCGCCGCGCGCCCGGCAACGCCTGCCTCACGGGTCTGGCCGCCCGCCACGTCCCGCGGACCGGCGCCCCGCTCGGTCTGCCGGGCCCCGTCAACCCGCAGTCCAAGGGCTGCGGCACGGTGATGAGGTCGGCCCCCTTCGGCCTGCTGGGCACGGACGCGGCGACCGCCTTCGGGCTGGCCGCCCGGTGCGCCCTGATCACCCACGGCCACCCGACCGGCGCCTACGCGGCGGGCGCGCTCGCCGCGATCGTCACGCATCTGCTGCAGGGCGACTCGCCCGAGGGCGCCGTCCTGCGCGCCGTGGACCTGCTGGGCCGCCATCCGGGCCATGACGAGACGACGGCCGCCCTACGTGCGGCGGTCGACCTCGCGGCCCGGGGCCGGCCCACCGCGGAGCGGGTCGAGTCCCTGGGCGCGGGCTGGGTCGCCGAGGAGGCGCTCGCCGTCGCCGTGTACTGCGCCCTCGTGCTCCCCGGGGCCGACGACGTCGCCGAGGCGCTGCTGCTCGCGGTCAACCACTCCGGTGACAGCGACTCCACGGGCGCGATCTGCGGCAACCTGCTCGGCGCGCACCACGGTGACGTACGGCTGCCGGCCACCTGGCTTGCCGTCACCGAGGGGCGGTCCGTGATCGCCGAGGTCGCCGACGACCTGTGCATGGAGCTGGAGCAGCCGGTGTCCTGGCCCGACGGCCGTTACCCGCAGTGCTGAGGGGAACGCGCCGCGGCACCCGCCCGTTCCGGATGTATGAGCGGACCGCTGGTACGTGAGGGATACACGGGGACGGGGCCGGGCTCGATCACGCCGGACGGGTGTGCCGTCGAGCTGTACGCACGCCTGTCCGTCGGCACCGAGCCGGAGGTGATCGCTTCGGTGCTGCGGCCAGGAGCGAGCATTCTCGAACTGGGCTGCGGCGCCGGCCGGGTGACCCACCCGCTGGTCGCCCGGGGCTTCGAGGTGACCGCGGTGGACGAGTCGCCGGGGATGCTCGAGCGGGTGCGCGGAGCCCGTACGGTCCTGAGCCCCATCGAGACCCTGGACCTGGGGGAGGAGCGGTTCGACGCGGTCGTGCTCGGATCGTTCCTGGTGCACTCGGGTGATCACCGGGTCAGGGAGGGGCTGCTCAGGACCTGCCGCACGTACGTGAAGGACGACGGCCTCGTCCTCGTCCAGCGGGAGGCCGCCGACTACCACTCCGCCGTGCCCCGGGAGCGGGAGGACCCGGCCGCAGGATGTGTCATCCGGATCCTCTCGGCGCACCCGGTCGGCGAGGGGGTGGACGAGGTGCGCGTGGAGTACGTCTTCGAGGACGCCCGCTGGACCCAGACCTTCCGGTCGCGTGAGCTGTCCGTGGAGCGGTTCGAGGCGTATCTGGGGGAGGCGGGGCTCGTGGTCGACCGCTGCCTGACCCCGGATGGTGTCTGGGTGCTGGCCCGCCCCCGTCGGCCGTGACCCCGCCCGCTCAGTGGATGAAGGTGTAGCTGCGCCACGGCCGGGCGCTCGCCGCGTTCGTGTCGGAGAACGTGGTGGCCACGTAGGCGGTGCCCTGGCCGCTGCAGTCGCGGCTGGTGTACAGGACCATGTCGATCAGGGTCCGGTTGTCGACCTTGGTCGCGCCGTCGGGCCCCATCGTGTGGCAGCCCTTCACCGAGGGGCTGTGCACGCTGACGACCTCGTCCTTGCCGGTGGTGTAGGAGACCGGTCCGACCGCCGTGCGCCCCAGGCCGGAACAGCCCGTGACGGCCAGGACGAGCAGAGTCGTGCCTGCGGCGATAGCGGCGCGGCGGCGGAGAACGGTGGGGGGCGCGGTGACGGACATGGGCGGGTCCTCGTCTGCTCGTCCGGCTCATCGGTACGTCCCGGGGACGTGCTGGCGCTGGCCACCCTGCCCGGTCGGTCGCGCACCGGCATCCCGTGCGCGGCCGGCCGGGTCCCCTGACACCCGGACAGAGGTTCGCAGGTGTGCGTATCGGGCATATGGTGTTAATAGGGCGTGATAGGCGGGTGCGGAAACGCACCCTGTAGGTAGGGGGCCGTGATGGTCCAGGCGTTGGTGGTTGCCCTGGTGGCGGTGCTCGCGGGCGGTCTGGTGTACGCCATGGCCGCGGCCCGGGTGGTCAAGCAGTACGAACGGGGCGTGGTGCTCCGGCTCGGCCGGCTCCACGACGAGGTGCGTCCCCCGGGGTTCACCATGATCGTCCCCGGGGTCGACCGGCTCCGTAAGGTGAACATGCAGATCGTGACGATGCCCGTGCCCGCCCAGGACGGCATCACGCGCGACAACGTCACCGTGCGGGTGGACGCCGTCATCTACTTCAAGGTCGTGGACCCCGCGAGCGCGGTGATCCAGGTCGAGGACTACCGTTTCGCGGTCTCCCAGATGGCGCAGACCTCCCTGCGTTCGATCATCGGCAAGAGCGACCTGGACGATCTGCTGTCCGACCGGGAGAAGCTCAACCAGGGCCTGGAGCTGATGATCGACAGCCCCGCGGTGGGCTGGGGTGTGCAGATCGACAGGGTGGAGATCAAGGACGTCTCCCTGCCGGAGACGATGAAGCGGTCCATGGCCCGGCAGGCCGAGGCCGACCGTGAGCGGCGTGCGAGGGTCATCAACGCCGACGCGGAGCTGCAGGCGTCGAAGAAGCTCGCCCAGGCCGCGCAGCAGATGTCCACGCAGCCGGCGGCGCTCCAGCTGCGGCTGCTGCAGACGGTCGTCGCGGTCGCCGCCGAGAAGAACTCCACGCTCGTCCTGCCCTTCCCCGTGGAACTGCTCCGCTTCCTGGAGCGCGCCCAGCAGGGGCCGCAGCCGTCCGTCGCCGCGGGGCGGCCGCAAGACGGGTCCGGACAGCCGGCACCGGAGCGGCCCGCCGAACCCGCCGAACCACAGAGCCCCGTCGAACCGGCGTCCCCCATGGACCCGGACGTCGTGGACCCCGCGGTCACGGCGCAGACCTTCACCGACCAGCCGCTCCCGGACGCGCCCCTCACGGATGGGGACACCGGCCCGGACGGGAGCCTGCCGGAAGCCGCTCCGGACGGTGTGCCGGAGTTCGACCCGGAGACGGTCCCGGAGTTCGATCCGGAGCCGTCCGGCCGTCGCCGCGGCAACCCCTTCAGCCACCACTGACACGGCCGTCCCACCCGCCACCGGCACCGCCCCGCGCCCGCTCCGACCTGGAGACACGGCCGGGGCGGGCGTTGTCACACCCCCCGCCTAGACTCACCAGGACAGGAGAGACGACACCGGATCGAGGCAGTGAGGGGCGGTGGGCATGACACGGCATACGCAGGACGTCACCGCCGACCGGCTGCTCCGGTGCGCCGCGGTCTTCCTGCCGGCGGCGCTTCCCCGGGACGGCCGCATAGCCTTCTGGGCCCCCGGCCCAGGGACGGGCGAGGACCTCGCCGGTCCCGACGTGGACACCGAGGCCTTCACCTTCACCGAGCTCACCGTCGTCGAGCGGCACGGCACGGACGGTGTCCGCACCCGCACCGTGCCCGCCGTCGCGCTTCCCGTCGCGGACGCGGTGCCCCTGCTCGCGCGGGCCCGGCACCGCGCGTCCGCCCACCCCGCCACCCGCGCGTGGGGCGCGGCCGCCCTGCACGCCCTCACGCTCGTCGCACGCGGCAGGATCCTGCCGGGGCTGACGTCCGACGGCCACGACGCCTGGCGGGCCGGACCGCGTGACGCGGAGGACATCGCCCATCTCAGGGCCGTCGCCGCCTCGATGCCGCCCGAGGGGCACGCCGTCCCGCTCGACGGCACACCCCTGCGCGTCCCCGAACCCCGCGCGCTGCTCGGCGCCTTCCTCGACGCCGTCGCCGACACCCTGCCCCGGACGCCCGCCGCGGCCCATGCCATGGGGGCGCCGTTCGCCGCCCGGGAGGCGCAGTATCTGCCGGAGGCCCGGGCGTGGGCCGTCGAGGTCGCAGCGGGCCTCGACGCGGGGGTGCGCGTCTCGCTCCGGCTCGACCTGTCGGCGTACGACCTGTTCGACGCGGCAGGGGCCCCGGGGGAGACGGCCGGCGACGACGGGGCGGCCGCCACGCGCCATGCCGCCGCCGCGATCACCCAGGTGCACAGCCTGGCCGATCCGACGTACGTCACCGACGCGGCCACCCTGTGGAGCGGCGGCGCGGGCGAGCCCTTCGGGCCGCGCGCCCGGATCGACGCCGTGCTCGCGCTGCGCCGGGCGGCCCGTGTCTGGCCGCCGCTGGAGCGGCTGCTCGACCAGCCCGTCCCCGACGTGCTCGCCGTCACCGAGGACGAGCTGTACGAGCTGATCGGCCCCGCCGGAGCACGGCTCGCAGCCGCCGGGGTGGCTCTGCACTGGCCCCGGGAGCTCGCCCGCTCGCTCACCGCCGCCGCGGTCGTCCGGCCCGCGCCGGGCTCGGCGACCGACGGCACCTCCTTCTTCGACGCCGAGCAGCTCTTCGCGTTCGACTGGCAGCTCTCCCTCGGCGACGACCGGCTCACCGAGGCGGAGATGGACACCCTGGCCGAGGCGCACCGGCCGGTGGTGCGACTGCGCGACCAGTGGGTCGTCGTCGACCCCGCACTCGTCCGCAAGGCACGCAAGCGCGAGCTCGGCCTGCTCGACCCGGTGGACGCGCTCGCCGTGGCCCTCACCGGCAGCGCCGAGGTCGACGGCGAACAGGTCGAAGCCGTGCCGGCCGGAGCCCTCGCCGCGCTCCGTGAGCGGATCCTCGACGAGGACGCCACCCTCCCCGCCCCGCCCGGCCTCCACGCCACCCTCCGCGACTACCAGCTCCGCGGCCTCGCCTGGCTCGACCGGATGACCGCGCTCGGCCTCGGCGGCTGTCTCGCCGACGACATGGGCCTGGGCAAGACGATCACCGTCATCGCGCTCCATCTGCACCGCGCGCGGACCGAACCCACCCTGGTCGTCTGTCCCGCCTCCCTCCTCGGCAACTGGCACCGGGAGATCAACCGCTTCGCACCCGGTGTTCCCGTGCGCCGCTTCCACGGCACGGACCGCACCCTCGACGGCTCCGACGGCGGCTTCGTCCTCACGACCTACGGCACGATGCGTTCCGGAGCCGAGCAGCTCGCCGCGCACGGCTGGGGCCTCGTCGTCGCCGACGAGGCACAGCACGTCAAGAACCCGCACTCCTCGACGGCCAGGGCGCTGCGCACCATCCCCGCCCCCGCGCGCGTCGCCCTGACCGGCACCCCCGTGGAGAACAACCTCTCCGAGCTGTGGGCCCTGCTCGACTGGACCACCCCGGGCCTGCTCGGCCCGCTCAAGGCCTTCCGTTCCCGGCACGCCAGGATCGTCGAGAACACCGGCACCGCCGCCGGCCTGGGCAACGAGGAGGCGGTCGAGCGGCTCTCCCGGCTGGTGCGCCCCTTCCTGCTGCGCCGCAAGAAGTCCGACCCGGGCATCGCGCCCGAGCTTCCGCCCAAGACCGAGACCGACCACCCCGTCTTCCTCACCCGCGAACAGGCCACCCTCTACGAGGCGGCCGTCCGCGAGACGATGGCGTTCATCGAGCAGTCCGAGGGCATCGCACGGCGCGGACTGATCATGAAGCTGCTGGGCTCGCTCAAGCAGATCTGCAACCACCCGGCGCAGTATCTGAAGGAGGAGCCGACCCGGCTCACCGGCCGTTCGGGCAAGCTCGCCCTTCTCGACGAGCTGCTCGACACCATCCTGTCCGAGGACGGCTCCGTCCTGATCTTCACCCAGTACGTGTCGATGGCCCGTCTCCTCTCCGCCCACCTCGCCTCCCGGTCCATCCCCTCCCAGCTGCTGCACGGCGGCACGCCGGTACCCGAGAGGGAACGGATGGTGGACGGTTTCCAGTCCGGCGAGGTCCCCGTCTTCCTGCTCTCCCTCAAGGCGGCCGGCACGGGCCTGAACCTCACCCGGGCCGCCCACGTCATCCACTACGACCGGTGGTGGAACCCGGCGGTCGAGGAGCAGGCCACCGACCGGGCGTACCGCATCGGCCAGACCCAGCCCGTGCAGGTGCACCGGCTGATCGCCGAAGGCACGGTCGAGGACCGGATCAGCGAACTGCTGCAGTCCAAGCGTGCCCTCGCGGACGCCGTGCTCGGCTCCGGCGAGGCCGCCCTGACCGAGCTCGACGACCGCGACCTCGCCGACCTCGTCTCCCTCCGGAGGACCTCATGAGCCCGAACGGCGGACCCGCCGCCCGTCCGGGCCCCGACGACCTGCGACGCACCTTCGAAGCCGTGCCCGCCCGCACCTCGGACGCCGACGGCCCCTTCGCCGAGAGCTGGTGGGGCAGGGCCTGGGTGGAGGCCCTGGAATCCCTGTCGATGGACGAGGCACGGCTCGCACGCGGCCGTGAGTACGCCGACGGGGGCCATGTCGCAGCGATCACCGTCACTCCCGGCCGGGTCATCGCCTACGTCCACGGCAGCCGTCCCCGCCCCTACCGCGCCGAGCTGCGCCTGCGTTCGTTCCCCGCGTCCGACTGGGACACCCTCCTGGACGCCGTCGCCGCCCGGCCGGGGCACCTGTCCGCGCTCCTCGACAAGGAGATGCCGCACTCCCTGGTCGACACGGCGGGCGAGGCCGGAATCCGGCTGCTGCCCGCCGCCGGTGACCTGGACCCGGACTGTTCGTGCCCCGACCGCGGCTGGCCCTGCAAGCACGTGGCGGCGCTCTGTTTCCAGACGGCACGGCTCCTCGACAGCGACCCGTTCGTCCTGCTGCTGATGCGGGGCCGCGGTGAGCGCGAGCTCCTCGACGAGCTGGGCCGCCGCAACGCCGAGCACTCCGCCCGTGAGCGCCCCGAGACCCCCGCCATGCCGTCGGTCGCGGCCTCCGACGCGCTGGCCGACCGCTTCCTGCCGCCGCTGCCCGCGCCGCTGCCCGTGCCGCAGTATCCGGGGGAGCCGCCCTCCTACCCGGAACTGCCCGGCGCCCGCGACCCGCTCGGCCTCGACCACCTGGCCACGGACGCGGCGGCCCGCGCGCACACGATGCTCACCACCGGCGAGGACCCGCTCGCCGGGCTCGGCACCTGGCAGGACGCCGTACGGATCGCCGCGTCCCGGCCCACCGCCGGACTCACCGCGACGACCCGGGCGCTCTACCGTGAGCTGGCCTTCGCCACCGGCCGCAGCACGACGGACCTGGCCCGGGCCGTCGCCGCGTGGCGGCAGGGCGGCGCGGAAGGGCTCGAGGTGCTCGAGACCGCCTGGGACCCGCCGGCCGGCCCGTTCGACCGGGCGCGGCCCGCCCTGGCCTCCGCCGACTTCCCGCGCTTCCAGCCCCGGCGCAACCGCCTGACCGACGCCACGGGAACCCTTCAGCTGCGCTTCGGCCACGACAACCGCTGGTACGGCTACGAATCCGACCCCGGCGAGGACGACTGGTGGCCCCGGGCCGCTCCCGACCCCGACCCGGTCGCCGCGCTCACCGCCCTGCGGGGCTGACGCCGCAGCCGCCGCCCGGCGGTCACGCGGCAGGACTCCCGGGGAGGCGGGCCAGCAGGTGCGCTTCGAGGAAGCCGCGCTCGGAGGCCGGATCGTGGACGAGCCGGGCGAACGGATCGAGCCCGGCCCCGGCCAGCAGGCCGGCGAACCGGTCCACCGGCCAGCTGTAGGCGGGGGCCACCTTGTGGTCGAAGAGGACGGGCTCCGGTGCGTCGGTCGCGAAGAACGACACCAGGAGCAGTCCGCCCGGTGCCAGGACCCGCACCTGTTCGGCGAGCAGTGCGGGGAGTTCCCCGGGAGGGGTGTGGATCATCGAGTAGTGGGACAGCACGCCGCCGAGGGAGCGGTCCTCGACAGGAAGCGACTCCATCCGCGCCTGCTCGAACCGCAGTGACGGATGGGCCCGCCGCGCGTGGCCGACCATACCCGCGGAGAGGTCGAACCCGGAGGGGTCCAGGCCCAGATCACGCAGCATGGCCGTCAGGTGCCCGGGACCGCAGCCGACATCGGCCGTCCGCCGGTTCTCCGTCCCGCGCACGAGTTCGGCGAAGGCGGTGAGCATGGCCCGCGCGAACGGCCGTGTCTCCAGCCGGTCGGCGAACATCGACGCGTACAGCTCGACGACCCCGTCGTAGGCCACCCGTGTCTCGTCCTGATGTTCCGTCACGGCGAAGAAGCTAGCACCGGCGTCGTCCGCCGGACGAGCCTCACGCACAACGGGAAAACCGATCGCACGGCCCCGGGCAGGCCGGTCTCAGCCGGTGTGGAGGACCCGGAACCGGCCGGGATCGGACGGGTCCCGGTCGGCGACCTGTACCGGCGCCCAGGCCCACTGGCGGACACCGATGCCCGGTGTACGGGAGAACCTGATCAGGCCCCGGGTGCCTTCCACCGAGACGCCCGGCCAGGCCGCGGCGACGCGTGCCCGGTCCGCGCCGTGCGAACGCAGCACATGGGCGAGGACGGTGACGGTGTCGTAGCCCTCCAGGGCGACGAAGGACGGCGCTTCGCCCAGCCGCTCGCGGAGGTCCTTCTCCACCCGGGCGCCGAGCGGGCCGAGCCGCTCGGGCAGGTAGCGCAGGAACGAGATAGCGGCACCGTCGCAACCCAGCGAAGCCGCCCAGGAGCCGAACTCCGGCTGCCCGGCCGGAGCACCGATCAGGATCCCGGAGAGCCGCCGGTCGCCACGGACGGATCTGACGATCGACACGGCCGGTTCCGGACTGCCCACCAGGAGGAGAAGGGCCGTCGCACCGCTGCCGGCGAGCGCGTCGCACACCGCGTCCGGGGTGAGCGTGCGCGCGCCGAGTCCGACGACCGTGCCGCCGTGCGGGGCGAGGTGGTCCCGCAGGACGCCGGCCCCGGACGCCCAGTAGGGGCCCGGCTCGGTCGCCACGGCGATCCTGCGGTGGCCCGCGCCGAGGAGGAAGTCGGCGTACAGCCGCCAGCCGTGGGACTGCGCCGGGGCGATGCGAGCGATGCTTTCGGTCGGCTGTCCGGTGAGCGCGTCGAGAACGGCCGACGAGCAGAGGAACGGCACACCGAGGGCCTCCGCCCTGGTGGCGGCGGCGCGGGCGGCGACACTGTGGTACTCGCCGGCCAGCGCGCTCACGCCCAGAGCGGCCAGCTCGTCCACCACCGCCTCCGCCCTGTGCGGATCAGCCGCGGTGTCCCTGACCGTGAGTTCCAGCGGCCTGCCGTCGACACCGCCGGCGGCGTTGACCTCGTCGACGGCCATGTCGAGTCCGGCGAGCAGATGCCGGCCCGCGTCGGTCCAGCCGGGCGGGGTCAGCGGTACGAGAGCGCCGAGCCGCACGGGCGGTCCGTCCGGCCGTCCCGCTCCTGCCGGCGAGGGTTCGGTGTCCATGGGCTGTGGTCCTCCGGACTCGTAGGGTGGTGGTGCCCGTCAGCCGTTCCGCGCACCACCGGGGAGGGACACGCCCCGGCCGGCGAGGAACCGCTCGAAGACCGGCAGCGGAAGGTCCGCCGCGCGCGTCGTTGCCGTCGTCCCCGACGGGTTGTGGAGGTGGACGACCGCGTCGAGGCCGCCTTCCACGACTGCGCCCACCAGATCCGGGGAGGCGGACTGCGTGAGCACGGGAACGCCACAGGCCCCGCGAGTCACTGGCGGTATCCGTTCAGGAAGCGGCCGATACGGCTGATGGCGGCGTCCAGATCGTCGGCGTGCGGGAGGGTGAGGATGCGGAAGTGGTCCGGGCGCGGCCAGTTGAACCCGGTGCCCTGCACCACCTGGATCTTCTCCCGAAGCAGCAGGTCCAGCACGAAGCGTTCGTCGTCGACGATGGCGTGGACCTTCGGGTCGATGCGCGGGAAGGCGTACAGCGCGCCCTTGGGCTTCACGCACGACACCCCGGGAATCTCGTTGAGCCGCTCCCAGGCCCGGTCGCGCTGCTCGTGGAGCCTGCCTCCCGGGGCCACCAGGTCCCGGATCGACTGACGGCCGCCGAGGGCCGCCTGGATCGCGTACTGCGCCGGGGCGTTGGGGCACAGCCGCATGGAGGCGAGCATGGTGAGCCCCTCCAGATAGCTGCGGGCGTGCTGCCGCGGACCCGACACCACCATCCAGCCCGAACGGAATCCCGCGACGCGGTACGTCTTCGACAGACCGCTGAAGGTGAGGCAGAGGAGGTCGGGAGCCAGTACTGCCACGCTGTGGTGCTCGGCGTCGTCGTACAGGATCTGGTCGTAGATCTCGTCGGCGAACACCATGAGCCCGTGCCTGCGCGCCAGGTCGAGCATGCCGTCGAGGACGTCGCGGGAGTAGACCGCGCCCGTCGGGTTGTTCGGGTTGATGATGACCATGGCCCGGGTGCGGTCGGTGATCTTCGAGGCCATGTCGGCGAGGTCGGGGTTCCAGTCCGCGCCCTCGTCGCACGTGTAGTGCACGGCCTTCCCGCCCGCGAGCGTCGTGACGGCGGTCCACAGCGGATAGTCGGGGCTCGGGATCAGGATCTCGTCGCCGTCCTCCAGGAGTGCCTGGACGGCCATGGAGATCAGCTCGGAGACCCCGTTGCCGAGGAAGATGTCGTCCACGTCGACATCGGCCATCCCCATCGCCTGGTAGCGCTGCGCGACGGCGCGCCGGGCGGACAGGATGCCGCGCGAGTCGGTGTAGCCGTGCGCCTGGGGAAGCATCCGGATCATGTCCTGCACGATCTCCTCGGGCGCCTCGAAGCCGAAGAGCGCCGGATTGCCCGTGTTGAGGCGGAGCACGCTGTGCCCCGCCTCCTCCAGGGCGTTGGCCTGCTCGATGACCGGACCCCGGATCTCGTAACAGACCTCGTTGAGCTTGCTGGACTGCCGGAACTCCATGCGGTGCCTCCCCGACGTGAATTGCGATACTTGGTTTTACCAAGCTCGGGCTTGGAAAGTCCAACAACATGTCTAGACTGCGTCGCATGCCACGTCAGCAGCAGCCCGCACGCCCCGCCCGCCGCCGGAGCTACGACCAGTTCTGCGCCACCGCCCGTGCCCTCGACTCCGTCGGGGACCGGTGGACCCTGCTGATCGTCCGTGAACTGCTGGCCGGTCCGCGCCGGTACACGGATCTGCACGCCGATCTGCCCGGAGTCAGCACGGACGTGCTGGCCTCACGGCTCAGGGACATGGAGCAGGGCGGCCTGGCCGTGCGCCGCCGCCTGCCGCCCCCCGCGGCCGCCGCCGTCTACGAACTGACCGAGCACGGCCGCGGACTGCTCCCGGTGCTCACCGCGCTCGCCCGGTGGGGCGCCCCCGCGCTCGACGAACGCCGCCCGACGGACGCGGTCAGAGCGCACTGGTTCGCCCTCCCGCTGCTGCGCGCCCTGGACGGCCTCACCCACAGCGGAGTCGTCGAAGTCCGCCTCCCCGAAGGAGAGTTCCACCTCCGTATCGGCGCGGAGGCGCCGGGCGAGGTCTACGGATACGGCCCCGCCGACCGTCCCGACGCCTGCCTCGTACTGGACGCCGACGCCGTCCTGGCCGTCGGCCGCGGCGGGAGCACCCTCGTGGACGCGGTCGAGGGTGGCAGGGCAAAGGTGCTCGGCGAGGGCCCGCTCGCCGATGAACTCCGTGGCGGTCAATGCCCGCGCGCCTGAAGCCATATGACCAACTCGCCGGTAGCGTAAGCGTGTTCATCGGGCGGATGCTGAGGAGTCGGTCATGGGGTTCGACGGCGTTGTCGGTGCGAAGAGCGTGATCGGCGGGAAGAGCCGCGGCGGGGCCAAGAAGCGGGTGACCCTGCGCAAGGCCCTGCTCGTCGGCGTCGGCGTGGCCGCGCTCGGCCTCCTGCCGGTGGCGGCGGTCGCCACCCCGGGCAGCGGCGTGAGCGGCACGGTCCACGCCGAGGGCACCTCGGAGGGCAAGCTCAAGGTGAAGGCGCCGAAGGGCCGCACGGACGTGACCTTCCGGGAGATCACCGTGGCACCCGGCGGATCCACCGGGTGGCACACCCACAGCGGGCAGTTGATCGCCGTCGTCAAGTCCGGGACGCTGACCCGGACCCTCCACGACTGCTCGGTCGAGGTCACACCCGCGGGTACGTCGTTCATCGAACCGTCCGGGGCCGACCATCGGCACATCGGACGCAATCTGGGCACCGAACCCGTCGTGCTGTGGGTGACGTACCTGCTCCCGGAGGGCAGCCCGCTGTCCGACGACGCCGAGGCGGCGGACTGCCCGATCACGCGCTAGCGGACACCCGCCGGTCAGGCGGCGGGTGTCTCGCCGTACGCGCCGAAGCCCGCCACGACCGGTCCGCCCCCGAAGCTCAGCACCTCGCACACCCGGTGCCGATCCGGCTGCGGTAGTCGATCACCAGCGCATCGGCGCCGGCCCGTACGCCGATGCCCTCGAACTCCAGGTCCGGGATCCGTTCCAGTCCTACGGCCCAGGAGGAGCGCAGGGAAGCCTTGCCGTACCCGGTGCCGGCCGTGCCGCCCCTAAGGCGGGCGATCACGGGCGGGCCGAAGGTCACCGTCCTGGTCGTCGTGCGGGAGGATCCGGCCCAGGCCACGGGAGTTCCAGTCGTCCTGCCACAGAGCGGCGAAGCGACGGGCGAAGCCGGGATCCATGCGGATCATGACGCGTCGACGCCCCTGGCGCGGGGCTCATGTCCTTCTGGTCCCGGCCTTCGGAAACATGGTCCCGGGAGCTCACAGAAGCGCGTCCGCCACCGCGGCCCCGGCGAACGAGAGCCCGAGCCCCGCACCGACGCTGAGCACCAGATATCCCCCCGCCACCGCCAGCCTGCGAGCGGAGGCGAGCGTCAGGAGTTCGTAGGAGAAGGTCGACCACGTCGACAGGGCCCCGCAGAAGCCGGTCGCCAGCAGCAGTTGGAGCCGCGACCCCAGCTCGCCGTCCGTGGCGCCCTGGGCCACGAACCCCAGCACCAGGCAGGCGGCCGCGTTTGCCGCGAGCGTGCCCCAGGGGAAGGAGCCACCGAGGCGGTACTTGGCGTCGATCCCCAGCAGGTAGCGCACCGGTGCCCCGACGAGTGCCCCGGCGAGCACGAGCAGCAAGTCGGTCATCGGGCACCGTCCCGCACGCGATGGTCGCTGCCCAGGGCCGCGTGGGCGGCCAGCGCGCCCGCCGTCACTCCCACGAGAGCGGCCACCACCGTCAGCAGGAGACTGCCCGTCGCATAGCCGGGCCGGTCCGCCTCGTACAGCTGGCGCACCCCGTCCGCGTAGTGCGAGAACGAGGTGAAACCGCCCAGTACCCCGGTGCCCAGAAGAGGGCTGACCATCCTGGGGGCCGCCGGGAAGCGCAGTTTCAGGGTCACCATCAGGATGCCCATCAGGAAGCAGCCCAGGGCGTTGACCAGCAGGATCGTCCAGGGAAAGTCCGTCGGGCCGGTGGGCCAGAGGAGTTCGGCACCGTAACGGGCCGCGGCCCCGGCGGCGCCGCCGACCGCGACTGCGGCCACGACGGAACCCTGGACGCCGGGATGGTGGTCCGGGTGCGTGCGGGTGTGCAGAGCCATCTTCTGGAGCATGCAGACACCGTATGGGGTCAAATCGGACGACTTCTGCGCGGCGCGGTCGTGGTGGGGGGTGAGGCTCGAACGGCGCATCTGAAGTCGACGGAGCCCTGCATATGACATTTTCTGGGCATGACGCCCATGTCTCTTCCATTCCTGCAAGGGGCATGGGGCAGTCCGCACGTTCTCCTTCGGAAGGCTGGAGCCACCGGTGCCTGTCGCAGAACCGGACATCGTCGGAAGACTGCAGAGGCGAGAACCCTCCGGTTTCCTTCTGGCATCGGTCCGCGGGGTGGGCCAGGTCGATCTCCAGCCCCTCCTCTGGACCGGTGTCCTCATCCTCGCCGCCCTCTGGAGCGCCGGCTGGCGCATCGGCCTCTTCGCGACCCTGGGCACCCTGATCTCCACAGCCACCGCCTACGTGCTTCGCGTGGACCGGTCGAACATCGCCCTCGGCCTCCAGGGCTACTGCGGCTGCCTCACCGGAATCGCCCTGGTCACCTATCTCGGGCACCATCCCGCCACCTATGTGCTGGTGGTGGTCGGCGCGATCGTGTGCACCCTCCTCACCGCGACGCTGACGACCTTCCTCTCGCCGTACGGACTGACCGCGCTCACCGCGCCGTTCTGCCTGGTCTCGGGCGTCATGGTGCTCGGTGCCCCGTCCTTCGGCCGGATCTGGCACGGCGCCCCCAAGGCGGTCTCCGACCCGACCTCCGGAGACACCGGGATCTCCTGGAGCGATCTGTGGCACGCCTTCTTCACCAACGTGTCACAGATCTTCCTCGTCGACGCGTGGTACGTCGGGCTCATCATGCTCGTCGGGCTGGCCCTCGCCGGCGTACGGGTGTTCCTGTACGCAGCGGCGGGCAGCGTCATGGGCATCGTGGCCGCCTGGGCGCTCGGCGCCCCGACCGCGCAGATCGCCCAGGGCATCTACGGATACAACGCCGTCCTGGTCGCCATCGCCCTCGGCGCCGTTTTCCTCACCGGCACGGTCGCCAACGGCGTCTACGCGCTCTTCGGAGCCGCCGCCACGACCGGCCTCACGGCGTCACTGACCTCGCTGTTCAAACCCTTCGGCGGCCACACCTTCACCTGGCCGTTCATCCTCACCACCTGGGCGCTCATGGCCGCGGTCCCTCTGCTGCCACGCCTTCGCCGCAGCGCCTGAACCACCCGCCCCCATCCTGAGGAAGGTACCGACGATGAACCTCGCCCCCCGCGAGATCGACAAGCTGTTGGTGTACGTGGTCGCCGACCTGGCCCGCAAACGCCAGGGCCGTGGGCTCAAGCTCAACTACAGCGAGTCCGTCGCGCTGATCACCGAGGCCATTCTGGAGGCGGCCCGCGACGGCAGGAGCGTCGCCGACTGCATGGAACTCGGCCGGCAGATCGTCGGTGAGGACGACACCATGCCGGGCGTACGCGAGATGCTCGGGCTGCTGCAGGTCGAGGCGTCCTTCGTCGACGGCACCAAACTCGTCTCCTGCCACGACCCCATCGGGGGCTGAGCCGTGGCCGACTGCCGCCGCGTCGTCGCCGTGTACGGCCACGAAGCCGGCGACGGCCAAGCGCTGCGCGACTTCGCGGGCCCCGACGTGCTCGTCGTTCCAGGCGGACGCGAACTGATCCGCGCGCTGGCCGGGCTGAGGCGCTCGGGCGAAGAGGCGTGCGTCGTCCCCATGACGCTGGGCAGGGACCCCGAACTCGTCGCGGACACCGCGCGTACGCTGCGCGCGCTGCCCGCCGGACAGACCTCCGGGACCCTCCTCGCGCAGCCGTTCGGAACAGCGCGGCATCTGATCGCCTGGCTGCGGGCGGCTGCCCTCCGTGCGCCGAAGACCTCGGCGCTGCTCGTCACCGCCCCGACCGGTGGGCTGTACGACGACGCCGAACTCCACCGGATCGCACGGCTGGTCCACGGCTACGGCAGCCATCGTCTGGTCGAGGTCGCGCTGACCGGCGGCGACCCGGACCTTGCCGAGGGGATCCGCCGCTGCGGACTGCTCGGCGCCTCCCGGGTGACCTTGCTTCCCGCGGCGTTCCAGCTCCCGGAGGCCCCCGGCGCACCAGGTGTCGAGGTCACGTCCGCGGGGCCGACTGTGTCCAGGGCGGCACTGGCCAGGGTCCTCGCCGAGCGAGTGGCCGAAGCCGGGTTGCGCTGGAGCCGTGGGCGTGACGACGGCATCGCGACCGGACTGACCGCCGCGGACGACCACGGGCACGCGCACACGCATCCACCGGGGGAAGGCCACGACCACGGCCATTCCCACCCGCACACGCATGACCACCCGCACGGCCATGGAACGGGCCACCTCACCAGGAGCACCGTATGACATTCCGCCAGAAGTACGTGTACGGCGAGGAACCGATCGAGATCAACGCCGGTCGCCGGACCACCCGGCTCACCGTCGAGAACACCGGTGACCGCGCGATCCAGGTCGGGTCGCACTACCACTTCTTCGAGGTCAACTCCGCGCTGTCGTTCGACCGGCAGAAGGCGCTGGGCATGCACCTCAACATCCCCGCCGGGACCTCCGTACGCGTCGAACCCGGCGGAACGCGCGAGGTCGAGCTGTGCGAGTACGCCGGCACCGGGCGGCTGGTCGGCTTCAGCGGGCTGCTCAACGGCAGCCTCGTCTCGCACCCCGCCCGGGTCGAGGCCGTCCGCAGGGCGATCGAACGGGGCTTCGCCGGCGCGGAGGAGAGCACGGCGGGCAGGCCCACCGCGGGTGGGAGCGGCGGCACGAGCACGGACAAGCCCAGGAAACAGAAGGACACCAAGCAGAAGAAGGGTTCGCGCTGATGCCCATCCTGCCGCGCAAGCAGTACACCGACATGTTCGGTCCGACGGTCGGCGACCGTTTCCACCTCGGCGACACCAACCTCGTCGTAGAGGTCGAGAAGGACTACAGCGAGGGGCAGTACGGGGACGAGGTCCTCTACGGCGGCGGCAAGACCATGCGCGACGGCATGGCCTCCGACCCTCAGGCCACCAGCGCCCAGGGCGCCCTCGACACCGTCATCACCAATGTCGTGGTCATCGACCCGGTCGTCGGCGTCGTGAAGTGCGACATCGGGATCAAGGACGGCTTCATCGTCGACATCGGCAAGTCCGGCAATCCGCAGACCCAGGACAAGGTCCACCCCGGCCTGATCATCGGCCCCGGCACGGAGGCCATCGCAGGCGAGCACCTCATCGCCACGGCGGGCGCCATCGACACCCACGTCCACCTGATCGCCCCACAGCAGGCCGAGCAGGCACTCACCAACGGCATCACCACGCTCATCGGCGGCGGCACCGGCCCGACCGACGGCTCCAACGGCACCACCTGCACTCCCGGGCCGTACAACATCGGCAAGCTGCTCCAGGCCGCCGAGAGCATCCCGGTCAACATCGGCATCATGGGCAAGGGCAACGGCAGCCTCCCCGAGGCGCTGAACGAGCAGGTCGTCGCCGGAGCCTGCGCCCTGAAGGTCCACGAGGACTGGGGCGCCACCCCCGCCGTGATCGACAACGCCCTGAACGTCGCCGACGAGCACGACGTCCAGGTCGCCATCCACACGGACAGCCTCAACGAGGGCGGGTTCTTCGAGGACACCCGCTCGGCGATCGACGGACGGACCATCCACACCTTCCACAGCGAGGGCGCGGGCGGTGGTCACGCCCCCGACATCATGCGGGTGGCCGGGGAGCCCAACGTTCTGCCGTCCTCGACCAACCCGACGCTGCCGTACACCAAGAACTCCGTGGACGAGCTGCTGGACATGGTGATGGTCTGTCACCACCTCAGCCACGACATCCCCGAGGACGTCTCCTTCGCCGACAGCCGCGTCCGGGCCGAGACCATCGCCGCCGAGACGGTACTGCACGACCTCGGCGTGATCAGCATGTTCTCCTCCGACTCGCAGGCCATGGGCCGGGTCGGTGAATCGGTCACCCGTGCCTTCCAGACCGCCCACCACTGCAAGGACAAGCTCGGTCCGCTGGAAGGCGACTCCGAACGCAACGACAACCAGCGGGTCCTGCGCTACCTCGCGAAGGTCACCATCAACCCGGCGATCGCCACCGGCATCTCGGACCACGTGGGCTCCATCGAGAAGGGCAAGATCGCGGACATCGTGCTCTGGCCCATCCACTCCTTCGGTGCCAAGCCGAAGATGGTGATCAAGGGCGGCATCGTCTCCTGGGCGCAGATGGGCGACCCCAACGCCTCGCTGCCGACCCCGCAGCCCGTGATCTACCGTCCGATGTTCGGCCAGTTCGGCAGGGCCCAGCAGGCCACGCACGTCACCTTCATGTCACAGGCGGGCATCGCCGCCGGAGTCCCCGCCGAGCTCGGCCTGGAACGCAAGGTCCTGCCCGTGCTGCGCACCCGGACCATCGGCAAGCACAACATGATCCGCAACGACGCGCTGCCGCACATCAAGGTCGACCCGGAGACGTTCAAGGTCACCCTCAACGGCAAGGTCGCCACCATCGACCCGGCCGAGAAGCTCCCCCTCAACCACCTGTTCTTCCTGGTCTAGGCAGATGTACCAGGAGGAGAGCGACACCACGGGCCCCGGCGCGGGGGCGGGGACCGTCCCCGGGGCAGCGGCCACGGCGACCGCGCTCGGACACCTGCTGGTCAGCCTCCAGCTGACCGACTCCGCGTTCCCGAGCGGCTTCTACACGCTGTCGCACAGCCTGGAGGGCTTCGCCCACGCCAAGGCCGTCGACTCCGGCACGCTGTCCGCGCTGCTGGAGTCCCTGGTGCTGCACGGCGTCGGCCCGGCCGACGCCACCGCGCTCGCACTCGCCCACCGCGCCTGCCGGGCGGGGGACCAGGACGCCGTGGCCGCCGTGGACGAGCACCTTTTCGCCACCAAGCTGGGACGGGAGATGCGTCAGGCCGCCACCCGCACCGGACGCCAGCTCCTCGACCTGGCGAGCGAGGTCTTCGAACGGCCCGAGATCGAGGACTACTTCGCCCGGGTCGTACGCCGGGAGGCGCCCGGGACCCAGGCGGTGGCTGCCGGGGTCATCTACGCGGCGACCGGCGTACCGGTCCGCCAGGCGGTCGCCTCCGACCTCTTCGCCTTCTGCGCGAGCTTCGCGGGGGCCGCGCTCCGCCTGCGGCTGACCGACCACCGCAGGGCGCAGACCCTGCTCCACGGAGCCGTGCCCGTCATCGAGGAGGCCGTCGAGGCGGCACTGCGCCGGGAACTGCCCGATGTCGGTGCCACCGTCTTCGCCTCGGACATCATGTCGGGCCGTCATGAACGCGCAGAGGCGCGACTCTTCGCCAGTTGACCAGTCCCCCCCCCACAACACACACGAGCCAGGGAGCATCATGGACGACAACGTACTGCGGGTCGGCATCGGCGGACCCGTCGGATCCGGCAAGACCGCGCTCATCGAGGCGCTGGTGCCGCTGCTGATCAGGAGCGGCCGCCGTCCCTCGGTCATCACCAACGACATCTACACGCAGGAGGACGCCCAGCACATCCGGCGCACCCTGGAGGGGATCCTCGAACCGGAGCGCGTCGTCGGCGTCGAGACGGGAGCCTGCCCGCACACCGCGGTGCGCGACGACCCCACGATGAACCTCGCGGCCGGTGCGGAGATGCTGGAACGCTTCCCCGACACGGACACGCTCTTCTACGAGTCCGGCGGCGACAACCTCACGCTCACCTTCAGCCCCCCCTCGTCGACATCTTCCTCTTCGTCCTGGACACCGCCGAGGGCGAGAAGATGCCCCGTAAGCGCGGCCCGGGCATCACCGACTCCGACCTGCTGGTCATCAACAAGATCGACATCGCCAAGTACGTACGCACGGACATCGGCATCATGGAATCCGACGCCCATCGGGTGCGGGAGAACCGCCCGGTCGTGCTCACGGACTGCCTGACCGGCGTCGGCGTCGACGACGTCCTCGGCTACATCGAATCACGCCGGAAGGTGCTGATCTGACGTGCCGCCCACTCCGCTCCGTACCAGGCCCGACCGTCTCGACCCCGGCTACTACAACGCCTTGCGCCTCCCCCCGGAAGTGGCGGCCCTGGCGTCCGTACCGGACACGCTCGCCGTCGGCTCCCCGGCCAAGGTGGGCATCCTCGACCTGGCCTTCGCGGTACGGGGTGGGCGCACCGAACTCGTCGAGCGCTACCAGAAGTCACCCCTGCAGATCATGCGGCCGCTGTGGACCGACCCCGCCATGCCCGGCATGACCTATGTCTGCCTGATGGCGACCGGCGGCGGCGTCGCCCAGGCGGACCGCTACCGGATGGACTTCCGCTGCGGGCCCGGCAGCGAGGTCCACCTCACCACCCAGGCCGCCACCAAGGTCTTCCGGATGGAGCACGACTACGCGAGCCAGCGTGTACACATCACGGCGGACGAGGGCTCGTACGTCGAGTACCTCCCCGACCCCGTGATCCCGTTCAAGGACGCCCGGTTCTACCAGCGCACGGAGGTCACGGTCGCACCCGGCGCCACCGTCCTCCTCGGCGACACCGTCACGGCGGGCCGGCTGGCCCGCGGAGAACGCCACGACTACCGGGTCGTCGCGGCGGACCTGCAGATCACCCGGCCCGACGGCACGCTGCTGGCCATCGACACGCTGCGCCTGGAGACGGACGCGGTGACCAGGGGGCCTGGTGTCGTGGGCCCGGGAACGTTCGCCGGCCACGACCACGTTTCCTCGCTCTACGTCGTCAGCGACCGGGCGTCGGCCTCCGGGATCGCCGACACCCTCCACACGGCACTGGCCGGACACGGTGTCCTGTACGGGGTGAGCGTGCTGCCGCGGGACTGCGGCGCCTGGCTCCGGCTTCTGGACGACAGTCCGGTGCGGGTCGCCGCCGCGCACACCGCCGCCTGGCACGCCGTGCACCGGCTCCTGACCGGCCGGCCGGCGCCCGCCACCCGCAAGCCGTAGCGCGCGCCTTCACCCCCGACCCGACGACACCCACGAGGTATTCGCCGATGAACACCGCTCCCGCGCCGATGCCCCCCGCGTACGACTCCGGGGACACCGCCTGGCTGCTCGCCTCCACTGCCATGGTGCTGCTCATGACGCCCGGACTGGCGTTCTTCTACGGCGGCATGGTGCGCACCAGGCATGTACTGATGATGATCAAGATGAGCTTCGCCGCGCTGGCCTTCGGCACGCTCCTGTGGTGGGTGATCGGCTACACGCTGGCGTTCGGCCCCGATGCCGGGGGTGCGGGACTCATCGGCAACCTCGACCACGTCTTCATGAACGACGTCGGTCTCACCTCACTCACCGGTCACATCCCCACGTACATCTACAGCACGTTCCAGATGGGCTTCGCCATCATCACCGTCGCGCTCATCAGCGGCTCGATCGCCGACCGCGCCACGATGAGGGGCTGGCTCGTCTTCGTCGTCCTGTGGCTGCTGATCGTCTACGTCCCGCTCGCCCACTGGGTCTTCGATCAGGACGGCTGGATCGTCAAGCACCTCGGCGCCCTCGACTTCGCCGGCGGCCTGCCGGTGGAGCTCAACTCCGGAGTCGCGGGCCTGGCCGTGGCACTCGTCCTGCGGGCGCCGCGCGACTTCGCCCGCCGGGAGGAACGGCCCAACAACATCCCGCTCGTCGTGATCGGCGCCGGGCTCCTCTGGTTCGGCTGGTTCGGCTTCAACTCCGGTTCCGCACTGAGCGACCAGGGCACCGCCGCCGCCGCGTTCATCAACACCCAGCTGGGCGCCGCGGGCGCCATGGTCACCTGGCCGCTGGTCGAGAAGTGGCGCACCGGCAGGGTCACCACCATGGGCGTCGTCTCGTCGGCCGTGGCGGGCATGGTGGCCATCACGCCCGCCTGTGGTGAGATCGACACCCTGGGTGCCGTCGTCACCGGGCTCGTCGTGGGCGCGGTCTGTGCCTTCGCGATCACGCTCAAGTACCGCTTCGGCGTGGACGACACCCTGGACGTCGTCGGCGTGCACGGGGTCGGCGGATTCATCGGACTGATCATGGTGGGCCTTTTCGCCACCGCCCGGATCAGCGGCCAAAAGGGACTCTTCGAGGGGGGCGGCTGGGCCCTGCTGGGTAAACAGCTCGTCGCGATCGTCTCCGTCATCGCGTTCTCCTTCATCCTGACCTGGCTCATCGCGAAGGCCGTCGACAGGACCGTCGGCTTCCGGGCGAAGGACGCCTACGACAACGTCCCCGGTGAGGAGGAGGAGCGCGCCTACGACTTCCGGACGGCGGAGGGGGTGGACGAGCTTGTCTCCGCCACCACCCCGGCGGGCGCGTCGGCGAAGAACGACGAAGAGGTACTCAGGAAGATCAGCGATCTGCTGCGGGCCAGGGGCACGCGGCACTGAACCCCCGCCTACCACGGGGTGCTCCGCTCCCGCCCGACCGCGGGGCGATGATGGACGGGTGCGATTCGAACCCATCACCTGGACCCGGCTGGCCCGGACCCTCGCCGCCCACGCCGACGGACTCGAACCGGCCGACGAGGGGTCCTGGCTGAGGATCGGCGTCGACGGCGCACCCGCGGCCCGCCCCGAGGAGGCCGCCGCCCACCTCGCCGCCGCGCTGCGCGCCCGGGGGCGTCCGGTTCTCACGGTCTCCACGGCCGGCTTCCTGCGCCCGGCCAGCCTGCGCTACGAATACGGCAAGGAGGACCCCGACTCGTACGCCGACGGCTGGTTCGACACCGGGGCGCTGTGGCGCGAGGTGTTCCGCCCGCTCGAAGCGGGCGGCAGCGGACGGGTCCTGCCCGATCTCTGGAACCCCGACACGGACCGGGCGACCCGCAGCCCCTACCAGGTGCTGCCCGAGGGAGGGGTGCTGATCCTGCACGGGCCGCTGCTCCTCGGCCGGTGGTTCCCCTTCGACCTCACGGTCCATCTGAGCCTCACCCCCGGTGCGTTGCGGCGGCGTACCGAGGAGAGCGAGCGGTGGACACTGCCCGCCTTCGAGCGGTACGAGACGGAGACCGATCCGGCCGGCGCCTCGGACACGGTCGTACGCGCCGACGACCCGCACCGTCCCGCCTGGACGGGGCTGGGCGGCTAGGGCGGTCCTGCCGGCCGCGGTCCCGGGGTTCCGCGCACCGGGCGGCCCCCGAGCGTCACGACCGTCCCCGCGGCCCGCCGGTCCGCGTCCGCCCCCGCGCGTTCACCGCACTCCTCAGCCCGTGGCCGGACGTCCCGTCGCCCGGCGCAGCGCGAGTGCCGCCATCGGCAGGAGCAGGCAGGCGACGACGGCGTTGAGCCAGCCGTAGCCCAGCCGGGACACGATCACACCGGCCAGGGCGCCGCCGACGCCGGCCGCCGCGTTCATCGTGAGGTCGGACAAGCCCTGTGCGGCGGCCCGCGCCGCCTGCGGCACGGAGTCGGTGAGGAGGGCCGATCCGGCGACCAGCCCCGCCGACCAGCCGAGTCCCAGGACGAACAGCCCGGCGGCCGTCCGGGCGTGCCCGCCCCCCGACGTGCCGGCCAACAGGGCGGCGAAGCACAGCAGTCCGGCGGCCAGACCGATGACGGGGAGCCGTCCGGCCCGGTCGGCGAGCCGGCCCATGAGGGGGGAGAACGCGTACATGCCCGCGATGTGTCCGCTGATGACCAGGCCGATCAACTGGATGTCCGCGCCGTGGTGCCCCAGATGGACGGGGGTCATGACCATGACGGAGACCATCGCGGTGTGGGACACGGCGACGGTCACGAGCGCCAGCCGGGCCATCGGGGCCGCCCGCACCGCGGCGATGCCCGCCCGCAGCGACCGGTTCGCCGCGGTCTCCGTGCCCTCGGGGGCGAAGGCCCTGGCGGTCAGCAGCGGGTCGGGGCGCAGCAGCACGGCCACCAGGGACCCGGTGAGCAGGAAGATGACGAAGGCCCAGGCGAACGGGCCCGCGGTCTCGGGCACCACGGTGCCCCGGAACACCGCGCTCGCCGGGGCGGCGATGTTGGGGCCGAGCACCGAACCGATCGTGGTCGCCCAGATGACGTGGGAGATCGCCCGACCGCGCCGCTCGGGCTCCGCGAGGTCGGCCGCGGCGAACCGTGCCTGGAGGTTGGCCGACGAACCCGCGCCGAATCCGGCCATGCCGAGCAGCAGCAGGGGGAAGCTGCCCACGACCGAGGCGGTCACCACGAGGAGCGCTCCGAGCGCCCCGGTCAGATAGGCGAGGACGAGTCCGGGGCGCCGCCCCCGCGAGGTCATCAGGGCGGCCAGCGGCAGCGACAGCAGCGCGGTACCCGTCACGGACGCCGTGGGAGCCAGCCCCGACAGCGCCTCGGAACCGCTCACCTCGGCCGCCAGGACCGGTGCGAGGGCGATACCGACGGCCACGCCCAGGCCGCCGAGTATCTGACTGCCGATGAGCACGGCCGATGTCCGGCGCCGCAGGGCCGGCAGTTCGGCCGCCGTGATCCGGGATGAGGAGGAGGCTGTCGTCACCGCCGCAGTGTGCCAGCCCGTGCCTCCGGACGGCACCGGTCCGGCGCGGTGAATCGAGCAATACCGCAAGGGTGCGGCCTCCCGCACGGGCGGCCGGTGTTCAGAACAGCGGCTGCGGAAGTATCCCCTCGAGCGCCAGCAACTGCCGCTTCGTCTCCAGCCCGCCGCCGAACCCGCCGAGTCCTCCGCCGCTCTCCACCACCCGGTGGCACGGAACGACCACCGGCAGGGGGTTGGAGCCCATGGCCGCCCCCACGGCCTGGGCGGCGCCCGGTTGGCCGACCCGGGCCGCCAGGTCCCCGTACCCCACGACCGTGCCGTACGGCACGCCGGACGCCAGCTCACGCAGCACCTCACGGTGGAAACCGGAGCTCAGCGACCAGTCCAGGCCGAGCGAGAACTCCCGCAGCTCGCCGGCGAAGTACGCGGCGAGCTGTCGCACCGGCTCCGCCAGCAGCGCGGAGTCCGGTGCCTCCACGGGCTCCGCGCCCAGCCGTGTCCCCAGCAGACCGAGCGTCGCGTCCCGGACCGCCGGCCGGGCGTGGAAGCCCACGGTCACCAGGCCCCGGCGGGTCGCGGCGAGCAGCAGCGGGCCGATGCCGCTGGGTACGACGGACCACTCCACGACCTGCTCGTTGCTCTCCACGACACCCACGGTACGGCCGGGCACCGACAACGCCGGCCCGCCGGTCCGCTCAGCGGGTGGCGTCCCGCACGATGTCGGGGTTGTTGGTGATGATGCCGTCCACACCGAAGCCGGCCACCTGCGCCGCCTTCGCCGCGTCGTTCACCGTCCAGGTGTTCACCCGCAGAGGCTTGCCGTGAGCGCCCTTCAGCTTCTGGACCGCCGCGACGTAGTCGGCGCCGATCGTCGTGTACGACGGATTGATCTGGTCGGTGAACGCCGCGTACGACGGCAGCTCGGCCACGGCGGGGGTGCCGAGGAAGCCCGTCACGACGTCCTGACGCAGGGCGTGGACTTTCTTCACACTCTCTGCACCGAAGCTCTGGATGATCAGCTTGTGCTTGACGTGGGCGCGGTCGAGCCAGCCTTCCTCACGCAGGACGCGCAGGGTCTCCTTCTCGATGCCCGGGTAGATCTCCGGGCTCTTGATCTCCAGGAGCAGCTTCTGGTGATTGCGCTCGAGCCGGTGCAGGTACTGCGTCAGCGTGGGCACCCGGGC